>KB659958.1_pt160 | contig 31222 bp, 39 predicted proteins | sample 558768 | NCBI scaffold set KB644980.1 | reverse complement strand
TGGAGTGACAGCGACGGACTGCGACTGCGACTCCCACTCCCACTCCCGCGGACGCTGCGGGGTGCAGTGCGGTGTGTTCGGGTGTGACTTCCAGCCGACTCCTCACGGAAAACAAGAAGATCGAGGTCGGGAGGAGTTGACTGAAATTCCCTTGCCGGGGCAGTGCAGTGCAGCCTCACCAGGGAAGCCTCGGCTTGGGGCTTGTCCCCGAGGGAGTTCACTATTATCTCTGTTTCTCTCACGGTCATAAGCATCAAATGTGGAACCTGCGCTGTCCGTATCGTGGTCGGATCAATTGGGGAGCGATCAAAAAAACTCGACGCGCTGTCTCAACGCACGATGATGCTGATAATATTTGACTTGTATGCCAGTATCGAGTGACCGATGACGATGATGTGGTCATCGAGAGAATTTGAGATACTCCGATTTCAGTCGATATTGCCTAACAAGCCATATAATCGCTTTTCGCCATGATTGCAGTGTGATGATTGCTTAGATAATCTCCCTATGTGCTTATCCTATAATGACAGTATCAAACCGTGTATCATGTTTCTAACTCTCGGTGCTAACCGCAAGAATACGTGGGTCTGAATCTCTCTTTCTGGACGACCAACATATCAGAATGAATCCCCTGTTTTGGATCGTATATTACTGTCGTGTCACTCGCAAAGAGTAATCAAAAACGACAGGTGACCCTCTAGAGTAAGGCACAAAGTCGGTTCCCAGACTCTCGAGAATATTCACATGGCGCAAGTATCTCTGCAGCAGGGTACGTGACCACGCCGGAGGTGAGGCTATCATCTCTGATAATTGCACACTCAAACGACCGTCCGATGTGCAAAACAGGGATTTGTATTTTTGCTGTGTGTTTCCTCCTAGGGGGTACTCGCAGCAAGAACACCACTCCAACGAGTTACTACAACAGGGGCAAACAGCATCCGGTTTTGTATCTCACCACGTATTGTTGATATGACCTTCCCGACTAGAGATGAGCTCAGAAGATGGGATTATACTTTTGTGTTATTCTTCGGGGCACTGACAGTCGAGTGTATCCTATCATGATCCGTGCTCTCATGACCGGGAGCAGCTTTGTCCAAATCTCTCTTCTCGGTGGACTCACTCTCTATACTCTTTTACTGACACTCGATGCACATGACAAGGTGGGTGATTAAAACGTGTCTCGGTAATTCTACTCGGCATCGCCGGAGTGACCACATTTCTGAATGTGCATGCTACTGATCTCCTGATACTCTCTATCAACCTTTCTCGCCATCATGTAATTCTATTGACTGTTGCGAGCTTTCTTGATCTCGCTTTGAGTCGGGTTGACCGCTTCTGACAGTAGACGATAGTATCCCCACTCCCGATAAAATTATTTTCACTTTATAGTTTGCAAGTCGAGTCTCAGAGAGTCGGTTAGTTATAAATAGAATAATCCGCGACGAGGTCAATCATGCGGTATTGATTAGAAAAGCACTGTACCGTATTCTTTTCCCTATGAAAAAATAATGGAAACGATTTGTAATAGAATCAAGAGACCCGTCATTCCGAAATATATCAGTCCCAACAGCCAAGTTCCAAGACGGTCGGATGTGGTATCTCGCCTCGCAGCCCTGACTGTAAACAGTCCTAGGACTCCGAATCCCATGCTCAGTCCAGTAGCGGCAATATAAAAATCACCGCCAGTGTCTCCATAATATCCCCCAATGTACAACGGAACCGCCGTTAATACGAATAATCCAATGAGATGAACAAAACCGAGACTGAGTAAACGTAGAAGAAAGAGTAATATTGACTGTATATCTTGAAGCCTAACCATCGACTATGCTATATCAAAATAATTGTTATTCATTGAATTATAAATTGTGAGAACTGGCATATTCGGGACTATTCATACCAGTCTATATTAAGCAACCTCTCAGAAATGTAAATGTATAATAGCTTCACAATTAATTTCATTTGGCTGTGAGACTGCAATATTTAACTATTTTATGTAATTAGCTGAAGGCGATAATATTACACAAGATAACTCAACTCCGGATTCCTGAGTCAAAAAATAATCCTAGAGTTTACACGCGCTGACATGGTATCGTGTCAAAATAACTCGCGAATTGTCTCACGCTCTTTCCACCAGATATGTTTATTACCGGGAATTTCTGACCCACTCGTTTGTACGACGAGGTTCTTTATCGGGTTATTGTTCCATCGCTGCCTCTGCTTTATCAATCTCATCAGGTCGTGCATAATCTTCTCCCCTCAGAAAAACTGTCAATATATCTGCCATTCGTCTCGGTCATGATATCGATATCAACGCGAATACCGACGGAGGTAATCAATCACGACACATAGAATTCTGGAACTATTGCGAGATGCAGTAGCACTGCTAGTTGTACACTCACGGCTCCCACCCGGAGGATTCCTGCTAATTGTCGTCGAGATACAGGCAGAGATTCGGCAACCCCCAACAATCCACACGACAGACAACGGCTCTGTCATTATCGGGTTCCCCTGTATCAGTGATAGTTGATTGGTGGTACACACCAATCCACGTCCACACAAGTATTGAACAGCCTGTCACCGCTCTGCTCAATGGTGACGCTGAGAAGACGACACTCAGTGTGTGGCGTGAAGGCGGTGACTGGCATTGCTCGGTCACCGTCGAATACGACGAGCAACAAACGGCGAGGAAACACCCATCGGTGTTGACGGTGGCCATAACTACGTCCTCGCTGCAACGCCAGACGATGTGAGTGCTGAGTCGTTCCTTGTGAGTGGCAAGGAACACAAGTTTGTGCGGCGGTACTACCGTTCCCTGCGTGACTCGCTACAGGAAACTGGGGCGCTTCGCGCCCGAATTCGCGTGGGTAACAAGGAGTCCCGTCGCATCCAAGACATGACATGAACCACACCCTCTCAACACAGTTGGTGGAGTATGCCAGTCAATTCAGTAATCCTGTCATCAAACTCGAAGACCTCGAAAACAGTCGTGACAGTAGCGGGTGGACCGGCGTCCACTCGTGGCCGTTCTCCGAACTCCAACAGTTCATCACGTACAACGCTGAGAAAGAAGGCATTCGCGTCGAGAAAGTAGCCCCTGAGAATACGAGTCAGGAGTGCAGTCAGTGTACTGAACTCGGTGGTCGCGACGGGAGCAAGTTCAAGTGTCCACACTGTGGGTACATCCGGCACGCGGATTTGAATGCGGCGGAGAATATCAGTCACAGAGGGGGTGACCCATGCACGGCGTAGCAGTTCAGCTGATCCGAACCGTGCGGTCCAGCAGGGTGAACACCCTGCCGACCGCTTCGGCTTCGTGGTCGCCTGCCATGTGCAGGTGGGAAGGCTCGTTTGACCGAGCTACAGCTACACGCGTTGGAAAGCACGCCCTTGGTAGTAATTGGGTGGCGACCTGTGAGGCTGACCACGCGAAAGCATATTTGAACCGCCGAGGAAACGCGCAACTGTAATATCCCCATCGGGAACGGGGAATCCCACGGGTTCAGCCGTGGGAGGAGGTCAAACGGCATGTCGTGAGAGGAATTGCCAGCTGGTCTAAGTGAGTTTTTGAGAGTTGATTGGAAGCCCGCAAATTCGCAGATGGCGTCGAGATAGGACCGTCTCGTGGACCTGAGCGACACCACAGAACTATTTTCGGAGGATAGTGTGTCAGTGACGAGATCAAACTCTCTGAGGTGATGTAGTCGGTTGTGAGTCATGTCACGCAACACTGGCCTCTTCTAGCTCGTTCAGTGTCCGTGTCTCGTTCGCTGTGGCGGTAATATAGCGGAGTGAGACGGCCCCCATCATCAATATCAAATCGACCAATGGCTCCATCAACAGCCTCAGATTTCGATAATGCCTCATATGGTCCTACATGCCCAGTGTTGCACTGCTTGATAAGCGAGCCAGGGAGATTGCTGCCGTGTGCATGCACGATCCAACTACTCAATTTCCTCTGATTCATATGCGTAATCGACTCTACTATCACTGAGAAGAGTCGTTATATCCAGTCCACTTCCCACCTCCCGGCGACACGATGCGAGAGGTGATCAGAATGTCTGACCGACACTAAGGAGTCGATTTCAATGTCATTAATCAAACGTATACCGAGAAGTATGGATGAACTGAATGTCATTCAGTATAAACTGGATCTCCATATTATAACAAGAACACTGACTTTGAGAACCTCTAGAGAGACTGTCGTTGCACACATTCTCACAGTTAGTTGTGTCACTACAGTAGTCAGGTATCCGATATATAATCGCATGACTACGTTCCCTGTGTTATTTATCTGAGCAAACATATCCAATTTAGTATCATAAGTACCCGTCCACAGTGAGTGACCTATCAGACTCAACTAATAAGAGATTGCAACACTCGGTCGCTGACTTCATACAACAACTTTGTTTCAATCACAGTTCATCACCGCAAGGAATTTATCGCCGCCAATTCGGACTATGACCCTATGACGGGTTCTTCTATTCTTCAGAACACGCTGGTGAATAAGAAGTGAATTTTCCTTCAGAGGTGGCGATACCGATAGTCACGTATCTCCTCGCCGGGACCTGGATCGTCTACTCGGGGCTGAGGCGGAGACAACAATGTCGGAACCTTTTCGAAGTGAGCAGTCTCGACGACGCTACCGTGGGTGAGACCGCCTGTGTCTCGGGAGAAATCAGTCACCGTTCAGGGACAGTCACGTCTCCGTATCGCTCCAAAGAGTGTGCGCTCGTGTTGTGGGACACAGCCAGATTTCAGTGGTCAAACGGGGCTTCCTGGCGCCCACAGGTGTCGGGAGCCTCCACAGGTGATCACGAGTTACTGATTGTCACCGATGCTGGGCACGTGCCGGTCACGAACCTGTCGGGGCAAAACCAGACGCCAACAGCGATTGAAAGGGCGGAGCCGGCTGCGACTATGCTGTTGCCATCTCACTCGGGATCGGACTCGGACTCCCAACTGTCCGTCCAGCCTGAGCTTCGGAAGTCGAGTTTTGAGGAGCGGTTCAAACCAACAGAGGAACTCCCGAAAAAGTATCGGGATCATAATCAGGAGTTCGGGGTCGACAGAACGACTGTCGAGGCGTACACCGAGGCGGGGAGGTTGATTAATAAGTTGGAGCGCATCGGACCTGTACCCGCGCCTCCCGCAGACACGATTCGGTACAGGGAGTCACCGTTTCACAACGGTGACGAAATAACGGTCATCGGGAAGAAGACAGAAGCCGGTATCTCGTGTGAAGCGACTGAGACTCACTCGTTCACGCCAGCGGTCTTCTCGGGGACGCTGTCAGACTACCTGTCGGTCTACCGGCAACAGTATTTACTTCGAGTCTACGTATTCCCGCTCGTTTCTCTCCTGATTGCTGTGTTGTTTGGATACGTCTCACTTGCTATTGCCAGCATTGTGCTTGTTATCGGTTTGTTTACGATTTTGTTCGTCGCTGGGCTCGTAATATACCAGTTTGCCCATTGGATTTTCTCTGCGTACGGACAAATGGGACGACTCAAGTAGGACTCGGTATATTTGCGACAGTTGTGGACAGGGGCATTTTATACTGTCTCTGCAACTGCTATCGGAGGTTGTCGCTAATCGTATAGGTTTTATTGATCAGTGTGAATTGAACGCGAGAAGACCCCTACCCTATATTATTGAGAGAATAATAATAAGAGACTAGCCGATGAGTAAGTCTCTCCCGCTAGCTGTCCTAGTCGGTTGCCTCGTTGGTGGTCTCGTTTACCGATACCTGCTTTCGGATTGGTTTTTGACCGTAGCCATAACAGCGCTCTATAGCGGGATTGGATACTTTCTGTTAGCCTATGACATCTCACTCCTGGGCGAACACGAACAGTTCACTTCCCACGACAAATACGACAGACTCGGTCAGACCATCGGTCTCTTTGGAGTGAGTATCGGTCCGTTAGCGCTCATAGAGTATATTGATTTGCAACTGCCTGAGGCTGCCGGAGTTTTTGTGTGGACAACTGGTCTGATTGTGTATCTTGTGATTCTCTCGGCTGCACAGAGTCGCCAGGCAAAGAGCACCTAATCTGTTGTGCGATCAATCCCAATCCCGGTAACTGTGACTCTGAGAAGACCCCCATGTGCGGTGGGAATAGTTGCGTTGCATTCGAGAATCTCAGCTCAAGAATGGTGAGTGCAAGTCGTGACAGGAGGAATTTAAAAAAGTTCAAACAGAACCTTCCAGAGAGAGTGTTAGAGTACTCCTAGATATTAGATATTTGGATCATTGATAAACAGCCCGTATGCAAGTAATATTATTGAGGGGACTCCCCCAGTGCCCACTCCAACAGAAAATGGGACCGCCGTTATCACCGACGTGAGTATCCCACACAGAAGTGGAATCGGGAGCATAAAGAGAAGAAGATCATATTGCGATTTAATGAGACAATCAAACCTACCATCGATCGTTGATTTTCTTGTACTCATAATTCTTCTCGACCACTCTTAGATACTCGTGATTGAATACTAAATCTTACGGAGAAAATTAAGATTATAATCGACATTGGACTTCGCGCTCGCGCTCGAGGAGACTCCCGACCCGAGTACGGGTTGAAAAATTGCATTGTCATGCGAGTCAATACTGTTGGACATGCCACCATGAGTATGTGAATGAGACGTTGCGAAATCGGTTTGTGTCTCCCACTAAGTTGCTAGTAGTATGAAGCTCCCCTCCCCCTCATACAGAGAGTACAGAGAACTTGTAGCGACTGTTCTTGTAACCCTCACACTCCTCCAGTACACTGGCGTCATTGGCTCCTCTGGAGACATTGATCTGACTTTTCTTCTCGTTGTGGGGCTTACTCTTCCAGTATTCACATATTTGCTGACAGTCGCTGGTGAGAATCTCACGTGGATCTCACACTGGGACAGAATGGTTCAGAACGACGAATAAACGACGATTGAGGCACGCTCCATACCGTGCCATTGATTCTATCACTCACGAATAGGTTCAGAATTGATGTTTTTGTCTGGATCCGGGTTCCCGACGTTATCACTATTGAGAATTGAAGTTGTCCGAGGAAAAGTTCAAAAAACCTCGAACCAGTCTTTTTTGAGATACGATCGTCAACGAAACAGGATCAAATAATTATCCTCCGAGTGTTGATATATCTGTATCGATTTAACCTGCCGGAGTCTGGTGGTCAGGATCGCGTTATCCCCTCTTTTTGAAATGGAAACCACGATATAACAGTCAAGAAGAGGAAGAAAATTGGAGGTGTCGCTACTGAAGTGGGAATTCTTCGTATGAAATCCAGTCACATTCGGGGGCTCATGTTCCCGCGAGACTGGCTCATCCCAGGTAGAGTATGAGTGAGACTACTCACTGAGTGCAGAAAAATAATTATTCTCCGTCTGAATCAGTCTGTTATATGCAGTTGCGGAATCAGGCAACCGTCACCGGATATGGGATAGGGCTTGTTGGATTACTCACGGTCATCCAATATGCGGGCGTGATTGAAACCTCTCTGTCAGTGTTTGATCAGGGCGTGATACTCTCCGGTGGGATTGTGGCACTCGGTGTCTGCCTGATGATAATTGGAGTTCTGATCTCAGTCCGTCCAGAGGAGATACACCGCGGCACTGAGCGGGCACCTCTCTGGTTGTTTCTTGCCATTGCGTTTGAGACCGTGGCTTTTGGGTCGGTGGCTTTCTTCAGACTTTTTTGACGGAAATCGAGGGATAGCACGAATCCGTGTGTGAGAACCGTTAAGATAGACTTGTGATTCATGACACAGACTCCAAGTCAGTAATATGCGGATATACCCGTGGGGACGTGTAAGAGGCAACCGAATGTCTGACTTCGAAATAAGTCTATTTTAATTATAGATTAAAATCAGTTCCGTGCAGCGATGTGAATCGGGACTGCTGACGAGATGCATCACACTCACCATGATATCAAGACAGTGTTGGACTAATCCGGCTTATTGTTGGGAGTTGTGTGAGTATAGCGGAGACACTCGTGAGTAATCAGTTCCCGAAGCCAGAGATGGAATGGGATAGAATGGAGATAGAACACAAAGTACTTATTATCTCTACAGATGATAACAGACGCCTCGCATGGGAGGAAAGCGGAGGCGTCCGTCACCGAATCTACCACACTATGACACTGATGCCAACTAGTATCGCCGTTGGTGTAAGCGGACACGGCACGATGCAAATCAAACGATCAAGAGGACACGTTTGAGTTGTGCTACACCCGCGAGAGTGTTCTCCCACTGAGAGGCAACAGTCACGTCACCAGCAGACTGAGACGGATCGTGACTGTGTGAAAACGAACTGATGTTGGGACTTCCATCCCCAACTCCAAGCTAACTTTTGCTCCGATGAACACATGGGAACTTTTCTCGAAGGTGTAGCACTTGTTTTAGTGACTGCGTATGCTAATGGTTGTCGGTGTGTCACATACCCATAGGCGCGAGTACAGAATTCGCGTTTGGGAAGTTACCGGTAACCGGTAAGTTCTGAGCGTGAATCACTTATTGCGCCGGGGGTTGCTGCGATAGTTGATGAGCGGGAGCTACCGTTGAATATGAAACACGCCCATCGGTTGGCAAAGAATAATCCCGAAGTCAGGGAGACGACAACGTCTCTGTCGGACTAGCCACGAGATACCCTACATCTCAGTTTAATTTCGGAGTATCATTTTTTTGATTAGAAATATAAAATAGTTCCGTGTAGTGACGTAGATCGGGACTGCTGAGAAGATGCGTCACACTCACCATGATCGTGGATCATGTTGTAGGAATACAGATGTTGCGTATTAGTTGTGCAACTACAATACTCTCCTCACTCTAACACAATCGCATGACGGCGTGGGCTCTGAATACTTAGATAATTGAACATACCATATCTGCCTATATAAAGAAACGTGTCAACATAAAATAACATAATTTGTTACTTGGATGTGTTTCTTCGGGGTCCATTCAGCGCTTCTTTGTACGAGTCAGGCTCGGATAACCCGGAGGGAAACCCGACCAGTGTCTCATATAGCATAGATACATAATATAATATTCCCTTTTGTCTGAAACACATATATCTCCTGAGAGCTCTATGAGACGGATTTCTTTATTATATGCAGCGGCTCCTGAATCACCGACCTGGTCGATGTAGACTCAGTAAGAGCAATTGAGTTCAGGGGCAACGTCTCAGGGAATATTGTTGGCAATACAACCTCCGAATTAAACACTGAGTCCACTGAAACGGTCCAATATAGTATTTACCGCCCCCGCCGATTGGATTATACAAGCGATCCAACTCACTGGCGACGACGCCTTGACTGGCTTCTCCAACATCATAATCGAAAATAACGGTATCTCGAACACTGGGACGACACCCGCTAATGCTGTCGCACGCTTGCATCTCAGTCTCTTGCCAGACATCTCGTCGATGACGGTTCAGAATGATAACTTCAGTCCGGACAGCCCGGATGCAGAGGTTTTCGTTCTGGATTTCACCGTCGGAGGGCTCGATCTGGGCAGTGTCCAGATTCAAAACACGTTCTCGCCGTCTGGACAGCTCGGAGATTCGATTACGTTTTTTACTGAGTCTGAACGCAACGCTTCGGTGATTCTCCCTGATAATCTAAATCCGGTTACCGGCGGTGGCAATGCACTCCAGACCGCAATTGACAGTGCCGTTCCCGGTGCCCGACTTGCAGTCGACGCCTCAACGTACGACCCGGTCACGGTTAACAACCCCTGAGTCTCCTGTCGATTATCGACCGTCCGACAACCGACGCGAGCGGGTCGAACCTGGGGATAGCCATCGATGCTGTGGACACGCTCGTCAGCAGGTTCGCGATTGCCGGTGATGACAGCACTGTCACAGGGATCTCAATCCGGACTAGCAAGGGAGCAATGGAGGATGTAACTCTTCGAAATAATCGAATTAGTGATATTACTAGAGCTGGGGGCGGTAATTTCAAGCGGAGTTTCGGTAATAGCCAATTGAGCAATCTGACCGTCGAGAACAACGTGATCGACGCTGTCGGTCGAATAACTGCATCTGATGTCGCTGGATAGGACGAAGTGCCCGGACTCGGGATGCAGCTCGGGGAGACCAATTGGTGCGTCCGTTCTCAACAACGTCGTGACACTTACGAATGGGAGCGTTGTGCTATACGGAATTAGGACGCAACCGTTTGACGATAACAGCGTATCGGCGGATTTCCCGGCTAGTGCAACGGTACAACGGAATACAGTCGAAAACGCAGCAGTCGGCATCCGTGATGGAGACGCGACCAATCCGAACTTGACACAAATATCCAATAACACGTTCAACAATGTCGACGAAGAGATTCTGTTGACCCATAGTCAGGAACAGAATTGCTGAAAATCTACCGGCGGCTAAATGATCGACCGATTTCACGATAATCATCCCATTCACGATTACAGACTTCATTGAAGAGGTAGACGGCGTATCGATTGATGATATTCCAGGAAGTGATGAAACACAGACACAGGTCACCTAACGATTACAAGGCCAGACGTCCATTCAGACACGTGACAGGGCAGTCCAACCGAGAGCGAGAAAAAGTATCGGAGCACCCATGACAAATATGAGACCCACTGCGATGGCGTCGCTGGTGTTTCCGAACACGAGAATCATCACCGGCACCAGCGCAAAAACCCCGAACAGACCGCCTGCAGCTGCTACAATTGCGTAATCTGTTTCGGGACGACTCGGATCAGCAATCGGCAGTTCGAGCGTCTCGACAGCAGCAGTGAGGCTCTTGACAGGACCGAGTCGAACCGAGCCAAGCTTTTCGGGAGTGTCGGCGGTCGCCGTCAACGTCCCCGTTCCAAAGAACCGATCCAAGATCGCGTTCGCGACGCTGAAATCGCCATTATAGACACTCGCACTCCACTGTGGTGTTTCAAGAAGCCGGTCGTACGCAATGATCTGGTCGCCTCGCCGTCGGTACTCGACGGTGCCGTATCTTAGATAGTGACTACCCATGTATGCCGTAATCAGCGCCACCGCGCTGATCAGATAAACTGCGGCAAGTGCTGGGACACCAGTGAGTAGTATAACCCCGGATATCATGATGACGCCTAATCCGAGTCCGTTTAAAAGCTCGACAAATATTGTCGTGACACTCCCGAATAGCACGACTGTGGTATTCGGTTGGATCCGCCCCTCGATTGGTTCTTCGGGCACCGACACCTCTGGAGGCGCTGTCCGTGTTTGACTGGATTGGAGTACCCCCGCGTCTTCGAGTTGACTGAAGAGACTCACGGACGGTCCGCCACTTCGATCCACACTGTATCGGTAGGCTTCAGTAGTCGTCCGTATAGCGACAATCGCCCCCAGGATGAAGGGACCGGCATCAGACAGGCTCGGAATGAACGGTACGATCAATAATAGCCCAAGTACTTGCTGAGCGGGGACACGCCCAATTTCGCGGGCAGAGGTATCGCTAAATCGACGATCGCCAAGAAACTCGTAGCAAAATTCTCCAAGACGAGTGCTCAAGAGTGCTATGACACTCAGAGCCATTCCGATAGATAAGACCGGTAGGGAATCTAACATCGCCCATGCCAATAGACCGACCGGCAGCCCGATCACTAACCATAGAGAGATGATCACCGTCGAATATGGAATATTCCGAGGATAGATCGGTGGTAACCTGGGATGGACAGTGAGACTGCCACGTTTCCGCTGCAGACTGGCGAGTGGTAACCTACTTGTGGATATATCCTCCGTGGGCGAACCAAGCTCCGCGAACAGCGCTTTTATTGCGGCGATGAGTGCGGTGATAAACGCCTCACAAAAGTAGATGATGAGTAGTGGGACAACACTCCATTCAAACACAACCACACCGACCAGCGGTGTGAGATTCCCGGCGATGACTGCTAACAGTCCAACAACTTGTCTTGGTGTTGTGAGACCCAGTTGAGACTCGGGTGCATCCTTTGGAGGAGGGGAAGGGGAAGGGGATTGCAACGCTGACCGACGTTTCAAGAGATACACTGTTGCCGGCACCACAGCCAAGAACCACACCACCGCCCCTAGAAGGTATAGCCACAGAAAGCGAGGCCACCCGATTTGGGCACGTAACTGCCTGGCATCCCAGATCATTGCCACCGGTATCACGACCCAGGATCCGATGAAGAGCCCACTCCAGACGCCAAGTGGTATTTCTGTCGCCATCAGAAGAGTAGTAATCCACCCTATAATTCCAAGCGCGATCAACAGCTGAGGACTTGAAGACACAGATACAGACTCAGACTCAGGATCGCGATCTGACTCACTCATCCTGTCGTATGGTCGTCATTCAATGTTGAGTAACAACAATCCGAAAACATAGTTCATACACTTCGACACGTCGATGCTTCCAGAGAGATTGTCCAGGAGCGTTCACAGTTGGGTTACGAGTATACCGAGAGTTGAGTATACCATATCATCATATCACCTTCGCTGCTAAAACCCGTTACTTGGTGGCTGTTGGACATGTATGGACTCATACTTTCGATCGTAATAACAGCACTGGCATAGTAGCTGACTCTGAAACGTAGTTGGAGGATGATAAATAACTGTACTTCTCATTTTCTGAGTCTGAAATCGGCGAGAAGAGGAGGTATCTCTCTGCTTGTCCTGTGACGATCCTGATGCCGATGTTCTCGATTGAATCAAATCTTCTGTCGCGTCACGGGGAAGAATTGCTATAAAAAACAGAGAAGATTGATCGTCCTACCCGTTATTCGTCGATCTCAATTATCCGGATTCCATCCTTATTGATCCACTTCGTCATTAGATCATATTCAGTACCTCTGCCAGCGTCATCAATGACAGATTGTCGCCGTCTAGTCCTGCTTCATTTAGTATCGGTTCAACTTTCTGCTGAATGTGCTGACTATGCATGATGATCACCCAGAAGCCACCCCGTGACGGATTAGCGATTCTCCAAACCCATCGAAACCACCGACTACTGATAATCACATCATATCCATCATTACTCGCAATGGATTCGCATCAAGGCAGGATATCAGATCCCTCACTCTCACATTCGTCTCAATATCAATCGTCCTCCGACTGGCGAGCGCTTCCCGGTCGTCACATGAGAGACAATCTATCGTTCTGGTCGGACAGACCGACTCAACGCTCTCACATGCCCGTTAACCGGATCACTCCACTGATGTGTTCCGCTAGGCGTGATCAACAGTCACGGGCTACCTGTCGACAAATACATTCCCGACATTCGTCCACAATAAATAAACGTGGATCCTGCAATTCCGGTACATTTGACCCCATAGCGTTCAACTCACTCGTAATACTTGCACCAGATACCTCTCGTCGGCTGATATACCTCTCCCCTCCGATGCAACTCAGTAAGGACGTCATCAACAGTCGGTCCTGGCGCAGTTGTCCTTTCGTTCAATTCTTCACGCGTAAATTTGTCACCTAACTCCAACTCATCAAGCGCTGTTTTGACTTCCTGATGCATTTCATCAATTACATCGTCAACAATTGTTCGTGGCGCACTCGTATTATTTCTCAGTTCTTCTCGTGTGAATTCAGTGTCAAGTTCATCAACTGCTTCTCTCACTCGTTGGTGATACATTAGGTTTCGTGACAACACACTCAGCAAATGTGACTGTTGTTGTTATCATCGCCACATGAACCAACCACTCATCAGGTGAATAGTCGCTCTAATCAACCGACACACCGGTCAGTTTCCACACTAACCTCTGAGTGAATAGTTCTTATTGATGTTTTGCTGCCGAGGATCCTGATATGAGCGTTCATCACGAGTCTTGTCCGGCAGATTCTCGATTTTCTCTTCAAATTGAGAGCGTTCAGTCAACTGTGCTTCCGACTCATCAATTCGATTTTGCTCTCGTTCGAACTGTTCTTCCGATTCATTACCTCGAGAGCGCCCATCCAGAATGTTACGCATGTATTCCGATCTGCTGACTCCACGTTATTGCGCTTCGCGCTCTCGTTCTGCTCTCTACTGGATTGAAATCCGAACTGATAGCTGCTTTCGCTTGCCCTGAGAGACTATTGTGTTCCAGTGTGTGAATTCTGACATACATAGTATTTCACCACACTGTCTCACAAGCTCATGTAGCCAAACATCATCATCTCAGGCGTTCTTGCCTCGAATACATCATAATTGGGTATGAAAAGCGCATCAGACCGCTCTCTTGGGCTCTGCTTCACATTTATTACGCTGTCTCGACTCAAGAGGTCATCAGACTTTTTTCTACCGACTTGAGGGTTATTCAGATTCGCCGGTAATTGTCCGTTAACTTTGGATTTTTTTATCTGAATCCCAAAATTAGAATATATAATCCATATACACTGTTAAGTGATATGCGTCCGACATATCTGATACAGTCACATTCACCAGATAATGACTGATACTGAATTCTCAATTCCCCACACTGACAAAGTATCGCCCAGTGATATTCGACCAGATGCCACCCTCTCTGAGGTTGATCTCACCGATGCTAACCTCACTGAGGCTATCCTCACTCGTGCCGACCTCTCTGATGCCGATCTTACTGACGCCACCCTCGCCGATGCTGATCTCTCTGAGGTTGATCTCACTGACGCCACCCTCACCGGTGCTGACCTCACCGGTGCTAACCTCACTGACGCATACCTTTCTGACACCGATCTTACTGATGCCGACCTAACTGGTACCGATCTCACTGGGGCGGTCCTCGCTGACACCGATGTGACAGACACCCAGTTGGCAGATGCTCACTTTCGGTATACAATTCCTAATGATGAGCATATCTTGCCTCACGATATTGTTCCAGAGGCGACCCTCGCCAACGCCGACCTCTCTGAGGCTGATCTCCGTTTTGCCGACCTCTCCGAGGCTGCCCTCCGTTTTGCCGACCTCTCAAGTGCCGACTTCATCGGTGCAAACCTCTTGGGAGCCGACCTTTCGAACGCCGACCTTTCGAACGCCGACCTCACCGACGCCATCCTCACTCGTGCCGACCTCACCGACGCCGACCTCAGACATGTCGACCTCTCTGGTAGCTATCTTACTGACGCCGATCTTACTGATGCCGATCTCATCAATGCTGATCTCTTCAACGCCGACCTGCCCAATACCGACCTCACCGGTGTCAGCCTCTCTGATGCCAACCTCTCCTACGCCAACCTTACTGGTGTCAACCTCTCTGATGCCAACCTCTCATACGCCAACCTCACCGGTGTCAACCTTTCTGGTGCCAATCTCACCAACGTCTACCTCATGCGTGCCGATCTCTCTGGAGCAGACCTCACCGACGCCGACCTCACTGATGCATACCTCCTCAACGCCACCCTCACCGACGCCGACCTCACTGACACCAACCTCTCCGACGCCACTCTCACCGATGCCGATTCTGATGCGGATGCTGACCTCCCGGATGGCGTGCAAGACCCGGAGACGGACACGGACACGGACACGGAGTGAGAGGGGTCGATGAATGAACGACTCTGTTTCATGGATCTCAAGCTTGTCATGTTCAACGAGATTAGTCATCCATCAGGAATCCTCTCTGTTTGGACTCTTCTTTTAACTCTGCAAAACTGAATTGAATTGAATTCTGTAAGTGCCTCTGGAGGGGGTAATCGAGGCAAATCTGTAATAGCTTCACAACTAGCTCTCGGAATATGTGTGACGATAGTGGATCTCTTTACAGATTCTCAAAGTCTGTTTGTTTGTTGTAATATGGAGACCCGTCTGTGTGCTGAATGACATTCAGTTCACCCATACTTCTCAGCACACGTTTGATCGTCTCCTCACTGGGTTCTCCTTCATAACCATCCCGTCTCAATCGACTCTGAATATCTGCCACTGTGAACTCTGTGTCCGCTTCAGTTACCACACCACTCCACACTCGATCGCGAGGCGTCACGGGACTACTACTAAAATTCGACTGTGTAGGACTGCTCATATATTATTGTATAGGGGATACAGCCACATATATGCCTCGCGCGCGTGCGTGCGCGCGCACGCGCGACCCCCTATCCACAGACGGTCTCTGTGCTCGGCATCCAGTTTCCACCATCGAGGAGAACAAAGCGATTCACTGGTCTACTCGGATCGCGAACCTGTCCTCCAAAGAAGAATCTGCAGAAAGAACATGAGTGAAATAAGAGGCAGAACTATCACTCCGATTTCGATTAACAATTCCAATACCGATAATAAGCGAACCCCCACTCAAGGAGATGACGAGTGAAACTTGCTGCCTCTAGTGATGCCTTATGTGAGCCGTTTTATTTAACCGCTGGGAACTCACACTATTACGCCGAGTAATTGACGTGTCAGAAGTCACGATAAGAAAGCGATACAAAGAGCAGTATGAATTATACGAAACATTACAATAAAGTCAATCGTAAAGACGATCACTAGGGCTCTAGAATATTCATTAATCGCTGCAAATCCAAATTTTTACTCGATAGTAGGTGATGAATAGCATCGATCAACAGTCGTTCCATACACTCTTCTTTTTTATTTGGCAAAAGTAGTGTAGTTCTAATGTATGTATTGGTTCCATTGTATCTAATTCGCCTATTCGTGATCTTTCTTAGTATATTCTGTTTCATGGAATACTGCGATCGCTGCTGAAATAATACTGATGATTTATTAAGTATATTATTATATTCCTCCTCAATGATATAAACTTAGCACTCAACGAGCCTCGTACGCATATCAAAAACAGATTTTGGACTTCTGGCAACTGTTATTGTACTGTTTACGATCTTCATTCAATCAGTGATTTTAGGCTTTGGCTTGATTGATTCGTATATTTCTATTGTTACTATTCAACCTGAGAGTTTCAGTACAGTATTCACTTTAGTGTATCTCTTTGTATCACTGCTTATCATTAAGTCGTTTATAAATAAGTCAATCTTTCAGAATAACGCTATATCAATGATTGAGAGGAAAATATCGAATTCTTCAACTAGTGAATCTCTATTGATATTTGCTCTCATGGTGGCTCCAGTTATTATTATATTCTCAGTATTACGGTTCAATGACTGGGAGCCGTTTCAAATTGGCACACGGTACACGTATGATGAACTAATGTTATTCTTGACGCTTCTGCCGTCAGTATATATTTCTGTGTTATCAGAGTCACAAGAGGATAGTGTTCTTTATTTGATTCGAAGAAATATTTATGTCTACGTTATGTAATTAAATGTATAATGACGAGTAAGATTTGTGAAACGTGTGGACTTCCAACTGAATTATGTGTTTGTGCTGATATCGCAACAACAGGATTACACACCACTCTTTCCTTAGAGGAGCGTAGTTTCAATAAAGTAGTTACATTGATTAATGGAATTAATGATACTACTATAGACATTAGCTCATTGGCAAGCAATCTTAAACGATCTCTTGGTTGTGGTGGAACTATACAGGATGATGGAACCATTGAATTACAGGGAGATCATCGAGATCGTGTTCCAGATTTACTTGATGAGTATAGTATTCGTGTTGAATTATAGTTCGGATTAATATTTTATACCAAATTGAAATCAATGTTATTATTGGGATATACTATCAATATTGCATATAAAAACTGAAATATTACAGATTAGTGATACACATTTAGGAAGATGTCAATATCGGAGTGAAATTAGATAACAAAATTATTTTGATGCGTTTAATTAAGTGATTCACATTGCTATTGAAGATGATGTAGATGCAGTAATTCACAGCTGTACCGAGGCGGAAGCCCACCCGTTTACGGGTGGGAGGAAGCCGACAAAATTGACACGGGAGATTTATTCGATGAGTCGTCACCTTCGGTTCCAATAGTAAATCAAACAATTGATATTATGCGTGGTTTAGCTGATGCTAAGATTCCATCCCATGACATTTGCCGCTAAGATGAGCGACAAGACGCTGACTGTAGTTTTGACCGGCACCACCGAAGAGAAGCGGCGTCTCAGTGATGCCCACTGGGACACCGGCACGCGAGGTCTCGAGGTGACACTTGACCACCTCCGACGTCGGTCGCAACCCAAGCGGTATTACTCAGGACACGAATTGTGTATTGTATTATACTGTATGTCGAAAGCGACGGGGGACCCCGAACGCGCCATTAATGATCTTCTGTCAGTGGCACAACTACTCGAAGAGCCACGGCTCGCTCGCCTCTACACGTATATTCTCCGTGAAGGCGAAGTGACGATTGATGAAATCGTCGCCGACATCGACACGCCCCGCACGACCGCGTATGCGGATACGGGGACACTCGTTGATCTCGGGGTACTCACGCGGGATGAAACGCAGAAAACGCACACCTACATGGTCATCCCGATTAGCCTTACTGCGAACCTCGATGGCGATACATACACGATCACGCCCACACTCGTCGAGGCAATCGATCGGTCGCCCCAGGATCAGGATCAGGATCTCGACCTGCTGATCGAGAAACATGGCGTAGGCGAGCTCGCTGCGGCACTCACGTACGCGATCCGGTATGTCGAGGGCAGGATGACCGACCGTCTCGCAGCACGCGACCTCAATCTTCAACCTGCGTTCGGGATTGCGGTACTCCAGGCACTCCGTGAGGTGATTTTCGACATGCGGGAGTACGATCCATATTTCGACCAAATTCGGAATGCGCGTGACAAGCCGGTCGACGAGGAAGCGTAGGAATTCTCTCATGCATGCAAGGGACGACCGAGTCGATACCTGAGAACGCGGTATGGATTGCTGATTCAGGCGTTGTCATTGCCTGTGGCCGCCAACAGCAGAACAAGTATACAGCGCTGGAACGGTTCGCCCAGCGGAACGAGATTCTGTTTGTGATTTCGCAGCGGGTGCATGAGGAACTTGGCGGTGCGCCAGACCGCAGCAGCGCCCCCCATACCCACATTTTCAGCCGGTCGAACGACTTGTAGTCCGGGAGGTCGTCCCGATCTAAGCCGAGTGCGTCACGAATCTCGACGATATACTTCAACCGATTCGGCGTTTTACGGTAGCCGTGACCGTCTTCAAGCCGAAGGCAGTGCAAAACGACGTGCTTCCCCAACGCTTGTTTGACTAGGCGCCGACATTGCTCAACGAAGTCGAGGAGATCGATTTCCTCGGATTCGTCCTTCTACTCGGTGATATAAGCCGATTAGATCGTTATTCAACACGGCAGAAAATACAAGACTCAAATAGCAAACTCTGGGAAAGGACAAGCGATTGTAAAAGCCGCAAATATGTGGGCAACAGGGATTGCTAGGTTCCTTGTGTCTTACTCGTCACTCAAATTAATGTAAAAGTGTCATAAATTATAAATAGATTTGATATGATTAAGTAATTATGTTATCACGAAGAGAGTTTATCATTACAACGGGAATTGGCGGATCCACATTGCTTGCAGGATGCACTGAAAATAGTCAATCATCAGCATCTGATGATCTTGAATCTCCACTTCTCGGAGAGTCTGAGTCCTCAATTGTCGTTGATGTTTATGCGGACTACCAGTGTAGTCACTGTGCGGGTTTTAAAAGAAACAGCTACCCGATTCTAAAAGACGAATATATTGATACTGGAGTAATCGCATATCGGCATCGTGACTTTCCATTTCTCGGAACTGTGTCTACACAATCAGCAAACGTTGCTCGGGGTGTACAAGATTCACTTGGAAACGACAAGTTCTGGGAATTCTCGACTCAGATGCTCGAGAATCAAAGTCAATTATCATCAAACTGGTGGAGAAACACAATATCTGAACTTGGCGGAGATGGTCCATCAATCGTAGACATGGCGTTGAGCGGAGCGTGGAGTTCTATTGTTGACGCAGATTTCCAGTATGGGCAACAACTTGGAGTCAAGGGTACACCAGCAGTTGCAATCAATGATCAACTTGTTCCTCGAAGTTCACCGACATACGCACAAGACGTTATCGAGTATATTGAGCGGATTCGATGACTAATCTTGAAGGACACAAACGGCTTGAATATTATACTATAGAAATTTATTTTTCGTCGCAATTGATATCCGTGGTGTATATCTGTCTTTTTTCTCACATATTCCTAGAATTATTGTACTCAGATCAATCATTGTACTTGCAAGAGCATTTTTCCAGATATCGATCATCACGCTTTGACCCCACATGAAAAACATATACTGAGTTTATTACGACTGAGCTTGACCTCCGTTAGATTTTGATGATTGAAATTGAATTCATATCGCACACGGGGGGTCTCATTTTTTCATATTCGTATCTTATCCCGTTTCAGCGGACGTGGTGGTGGGTGTGTCTTTTATACACTACTGATTCTGTGGACACAGAAGACACAGAAGACGTGGGGGTATCAACGATATCAGTAGTCCATATCACACACGGAGGGTAAGTCAGGTTCCATGATATTACGATAACACGTCATCATATCGTACTCTGATATCAACAGTATATTTACCACACTATTGCGAAGAATAAGTCTCCGAATGTTAGTGCAGTTACTAGTCCAAGTCCTAACGGAATAAGGAATGGAATACCTGGTGTGTACCACACAGAGCTCTTATTCGTAAGTCTTTCTAGTGCTTGCTCAGCGGTATCTCCATTATCAGACAGTACCCAACGAGTGTCTCCATTAGAGTCTTTGTTATAGTCACTTTCAAGAAACTCACTGAGAGTAACCGTTTCAACTTCATCGAAACTATTAATATTAGTTTTATACTGCTGATTATACCATTCAATGTATTCAGAAATAAGCTTGATATCAATTCCACTTTGTATGAACTTGAAGTAATTAACAATATTGCGCAGTGTAGAGTCGTTATCAGAGTCAAGTGTCCACAATGGCAGAATCTTCCCGTGTTTTTCGACAACACACGCAAGTGTGTCTTTTCGAGCTGTTAGTTGTATCAGAATACTCTTTGAGTTGTTTTGCATCATATTGTGCACAAATAGATATAGTGGGTATAGCGCAGCTATTAAAACCGTGTTTGACATGATCGTAAGCGAAAATAGATTAATTACGTTATAGGGTGGTGGTGCAATTGGTGGTAGTGATAATGGAAATGTAATTAATAGTGGATATGTCGGGAATAAGACTGAGAACCCAGCAATTGCTTTGAAATCTGCTCCACCAAACAAACGTGTCTTGTACAGAATGTATCCGAGGGTGGTTCCAGCAGCTATGTTGCTGATTATCCAAGGGAGTAATATCTGGGTCTTTCCAGTAACAAGATCAAGGATGATGAACAGAAAACCAAACACGAACAGCGGAATCCATGCTTCATTACTTACTCGTCTTGTATTGAAATCACTGACCATTGCATAAGTAAGAACAGGAATACTCACGAGCACACGAAGTATGTCTACAGGGTACGTTTGAGCTGTTGTATCAAATATTCCCATTAATAATTCTGTTAGTGGTTTCAAAAGAGGTAGTAGAATTGTGTGTATCTGCTGAATAATGCTAAGTCCAATATTTTCAACCATGGATACCACAATTATATTAGCCATCATCAAATTATAGTAGAAATTGTATAGTAATAAGTAATATGTCACTTTATATAAGATATATAACTCATAGTTAATGCGTGTCTTATATTGATTTGTGTAACATCTGTATACATGAGTGATCCTGTATCAGAGTTTCCTGACAGAAACACGGTTGTATTTGAGGAATATATTTCCAAATTGTTTTATAAACGATAACTCGATTGAATCTCGTGAGTATCAGGGAGTATTTATCCGAGGTGGATCAACTGATCGTTCTTGCAGACCCGATTTTGAGCTTCTCAGGAATGCTTCCTGATAGGTCATTTAGGATGACACCTGGAGTCATTTTTCTTGCTGGTGGCGTCTTCCTGTACTGGTCTGAAATAGGCTCAGACGATAAGACGTGAGTATAATCTCAACGATGACGTTCTATAAAAAAAGTAGAGCATCGTGAGGAGCGTTCTGTAACACTCTGAATGTAATCAATAATATGTTATCATGCAGAGAGAATGCTACCAGTAGTGATACTATCACGCCAATTAGGAGAATAGCGTAGCGATGTATGACTGGGAAGAGGACTCAGTTCCTCATCAGGGATTGCCTCAGGCTCATACACTCCAGAGAGGATTGTACCACTCAGGCAGATCATCATAACAGTTGCGATGCCTGACGCTATCAAAAACAGCCCCGATCCGGTCAGAACCGCCTGCCACATTCCGGAGGCTCATGACGAACATCAAGAGAGCAAATCCTGACTGGCGATTCATACCTATTGTCGTAGGTCAACATATATAATTATCGACGCTGGAGTAATGAGCTAGAAACAATCTGAGCAGCATATATTCAGGATTCATCCTCTCAGCTTTCAGACCCTGTCACGACTACGCTCTTTCGCTACATGACCTTCATCATACATAAGGGGATAGTTTTATATTGGAACCCTCCTACAACTTTGTTGCCAAAATGACTGAAAAAGCTGAAGGAATTGGTATTGAATCGTTATTTGAAAACATCTTTGACCGACTTAATCACGTCGCTGAGGTGTACGTTGCACACTTGCCGTCCGCCTCAGAGGTAACAAAGCTACATATCACAGTCCGTACTGGTGAGGCAGATTCAATGAAACAGTATCTTGATGTAACGACTGCTGACAAGGTGATGATTGATATTGGCGATGCAGAACCACTCTTACTCCCGTTTGATGCGATGGCGACGGTTGATGGACCAGGGCATATCCAAGGTATCGAAGGGACGACAGTATATTTGGCTGACAACGCACGAAGTGCTGAGTCTCGTGAGCTAGAAGTCGGGTTATCGGTACTCCGACAGAAACTTGCTGGCATGTGTCCGTGTTGCGATGATGAAGTTGACACGCTCCGAGATCACTACACAGGTATGAGTCCATGTCGCGAAGAAGAATGGGTGTGAGACTGTATTTGTTTGAGTAATGATCCTGAGATTGTTGGGCATCTAGGATGAGCATGATGGTATTTGATGTGTATTAGTTTCTCAGCGGGAAGATGGAAAATGCCATTTTATCAGAGAGACAACTGTACGCTCTGATATGATACAGACTGCGCTTGCAGGCATATCTCTTTTTATCGCCATGGTTATGGGATTCAGCATCTCGATTGCACTCAGCCCCGATCCGACAGGGATTCTCCCTATCATTGGAACAGTTATCGTCAGTGCTGTATTGGGTCCAGTTTTGTATTACGGAATTCAGCAGATGACTACTCAGATTCACTGAGTATTCGACTCATAGCAATTTTTGCTATATCGGGTTCACTCTTGTTTGCTTGACTTCCTCCCCCGCCCCGCCCTGAAGGCGGGGAATCGTAGAGGAACACGGATCTGCCGTAGATAATCTTGCTGAAAGAGCGCGACTGTACAGGGAAGCATCTGTCCAATAGTGTTTGTGAATCATACATTGTCACGATGAATAGACCAGATTTACCGTAGAACTTATGTGATTTACTGGAGCATCTGCCTGAAGAGATATCTGAACGCCTTGGTACAGCGAATGTTAATAAAATTGTCCCCAGTATTCTCACCAACGCGGTGGAGTCTCATATTGATCCCGCTGATTACCCGCCTAAGATCAGATTCAACGAACCGCTCTAATCAAAGGCACGGTTCTATTTGTACGGTCTCGGGATAACAGACGAGCCTCACGGATACACAATCAATGTCTGCTTAGACAATGTGGACAATGATGTGTACATAGTGACAGATCGCTCTGACTGTTATCTCGTTATTACCGGAGGCTATGACAAGAGACACGATGTTTTCACGTTCTGAGACGGACAGTCTGTGCTATGAATATGGTGCAGAGGAAAGTCAGCCGTACACGCCGGATCTAATTGAGAAAGCCATCATCAAGCGACTTGGGACCCAAAAACGAGATCACAGGGAACGTGGCAAGGGGAGAGACCCGTTATAACGGTTGTTCATAAGAATTTCTCCGACGCAATCCGGACGCTGACGTAGCCGTCGACACACTCGCTAGTGTTTGTGTTTGAGGGAACTCGGTTGCTCAAGCCATTGTCTGGTGTCCCGTGGTCAAGAAACACGAGGGCGGTCGTCTTCGTCCGAACAAGTGCAATTCTCGACGGACTGGTTGACATCAAGATAGACACACCGTGGATCTTCTCAAATAAGCAGAAGGCTGCCGTCGACTGCGTCCGCACCAATCCCGGTTGCTCGGTGAAGAGAATCGTCGAATCAGTAGATGTCTCAAACAGTTCGGTGCGTCGCATTGTTAACCGTCTCCTCAATCTTGGGGTAGCACAGGGGCGGGGAGTTATCATACAAGGCGGTCTTCTGGAGTTCCTCGGTGACGGTACCCTTGTAGTGGGCTTGACCTCCTCCGATGGCTGAAGCCGTGGACTTTCGCCTCTTTATCACCGTAACAGAGCGCGAGTGGATCAGAATCATCGTCAGCAACAATTCTGAGACTAACGAAGACGGGGGTATTACCGACAAGTATCGACATCCACAGATAAACAAGGCGGGTGCCTCAGAGTCGGGGCTTGCCCGAGGTACTTTACACCTTGGCGATCTTGCAGGTGACGTCCTCATCCAAATGTATTTTAGAGAGGTATTTACCTTGCTCAGCCCTCGCGTTTCTTCCATATATCTCTTGTCGATGGTCGAGTCAGTCTTGACATAGTGATCGATCTCTCCATTTCAGATTTTAGGCTATCCAAAAAATTAATTGCATATACAAAATATTCTTTATCTTAGGGAAAATATGGTTTAACATGGTAGTGTTAGCCCATCTCGCGCTTGTATTTATTGCCGGTCTCGCAACTGCGTTGGCGACGGGATTAGGGGCGATTCCGTTCTTTTTCGTAGAGGACTTCAGCGACCGATGGAATGTTGGACTCTGGGGCGTTGCTTCCGGAATCATGGTCGCAGCGTCGTTGTTCGGTCTCATTAATGAGGGGATGCAGTACGCCAGTGATGGATTTCCGGTATTGATGCTGACTGGTCTTTTGATTGGGGTCGCATTAGTTGAGGGTTCAGGTCGGGTGCTCAGCCGAATTGATATCAACGCGACTGATCCTGATGAGAATGGTCACGGAGATGACGGCTATCCTCGTGACGAGAGTAATAAACAAGCCGACCCCACTCCAGATATTGGTACTGATGGTGGACCAGAGGCAATCCCGGAGATCGAATCACAAGAATACGATGATAACCCCTTGGAAGCCAAGGCGTTTGCTGACGGGGATGTAAAAACGCTACTGTTAATTCTCGGTATATTGACCGTTCATAGTTTCCCTGAAGGTGTGGCTGTCGGTGTCTCATTCGCTGAGATCGGGTTTGACGGCGGAATAGGTATATTCGGTATTGCCATACCATTATTGGCTGTCTTCATGACGGTGGCAATATCAATTCACAACATTCCTGAGGGGACTGCAATCGCTATTCCGATGCGAGCAATGGGCCTCTCAAAATGGCGGATGGTCGGTGCAGCGGTATTTTCGAGTCTTCCACAGCCGATTGGTGCTGTTATCGCCTTTGCGTTCGTTACTTGGGCTGAGTCATTCCTCCCGTTTGGGTTTGGCTTTGCTGCGGGTGCAATGATCTATTTAGTCGTCACCGAATTTATTCCTGAAGCTCTCGAAACCGGTGCTGATCTTGAACACGGCGGTTACCGTGCACTTGCAGGGGGAGTTATTGCCGGAGTAGCAGTGATGATACCGCTATTGTACGTCTGAGCCGGATCTCTATCTCGTGCTCTGACTGCTGATATGGGTGTGATATACGATATCCGATGTATCATAAAGCGGAAGTTTTGATGATAATTCCATGTCGTGATCGCCAGCGGCGGTAATGACGATTCCGAGGAGGGTGCTATTCATCCAGCCGATGAGTGTGATAAGACACTGGGACCCAACACCCAAGTCATAGTACTGGTGCTTGTCGTAGCGGAAGTCAATCGAAACCTCGATCTCGCGGCACTCGTCGATGTCGTGGATAATGCATTGCTTAGACAGGCTGCTGACAAGGTCGAACTCGAACGACCGCAGCGACCACATTTCACAGTCGGCGCGGGTCTTGATGATCAGCAACCAATCGGAACCGGGATTGCGATGCCAGCGTACGTCTACGGCGTAGATCACTACGCGACGAAACTCGTCGGTGTACATGAAGATAATGAAATACGAGATTTTCCGACGATCAACGCCCAGGTCGTACTTACTCCGAGCATCGCAGCGTCAACGCTCACCGACCATCTCATCCGGCTAGAGGAAGTGGGACTGATCGAGGTCAGCCGTACCGATCCTTTCAGTTGACCGACGCCGCTCGCGAGTTGTTCGGTCGGAACAACCTCTTTGAGCCCGATACATACCGAGAACTGTTCGCCGAAGTCGAGAAAACAGACGAAATTAAGGTCGCAAGGAGGGTTGAGCGGTCGAACGGACAAGACTGAAATCCACCTCAACACGCACGTTCTGCCGGATAGAGAACTCGACGTGTGTGATATTCCAGAAGCGAAATCAACGTAGAGTCGACAAGAGAGATCAGTCTCGACTTCGACTCAGACCATATGAATCGAAGAGAAGGCACGCATCAAAACTCATCCTCAGAGGTTGTGTACAACTGGTCTTGAGACCAATGAGATGGCATGATCCAAGTTGGCGTCCCCCTTGCGAACGGATATGTCCGAGAATCACCTGACGAGATACTGACGGTCATGAGTGTTGGATCCGCGACTAGATGCCACGACGGGCGAGATGGTTTATCAGCAGGCAAAGCGGGTAATGTGACTGAGATTTCGCTATAGTCCGGTTGGTATCATTTGGCGACTCGGTCGGATGATAATGTCAAATTGAATCACACTCTTGATTTGTCTATATGTTGTCAGGGACAGGACCCCGACATTCCATAGGAGGAAAATATACTGAACTATATGAACCGCCGGTCGAATATTTGACATTGAGCAGACCCCCATCGTCGATGTGTGAATTAAAAAAGAACATGGAAGGATCTCGCTGAGAAGTTCTAAATATTTCAGCGAGAGTTCCACGGGTCACCCGACCTGTGGTCATTTACGTCATAAACACTCTCAGCTCATGAAATTGGTCATAACCGTCAGATATTGATGCGATGCACGAATTCTTCCGACATAATCACTAATAGACATATATGACGACGACAGCGAATTTGGGATTTCCACGGATCGGCGCGCACCGCGAGCTTAAGCGGGCGGTCGAGGAGTATTGGAATGGAGATCGCTCAAAAGAGGAACTCCTTGCGGAAGGGGCGGAGCTGCGTGAGAGACACTGGCGGAAACAGGACGAACTTGGTCTTGATTTCGTTCCCAGCAATGACTTTTCATATTATGATCAGGTACTCGACACCTGCGCGATGGTGGGTGCGGTTCCTGATCGGTTCCCTTGGGATGGCGACACGATCGATATCGATACATACTTTTCGATGGCTCGTGGGATCCAAGAAAAGGACTTAGAGGGAGATACCTCCGGCGTGCAGGCGATGGAGATGACCAAGTGGTTCAACACGAATTATCATTATCTCGTTCCGGAACTGTCCCACGACACGGAATTCTCTCTTTCTTCGACGAAGGTTATTGATGAGTATGAAGAGGCGAAGGCAATGGGCATTGATACGCGCCCTGTCCTCGTTGGACCAGTGTCATTCTTATTACTTGGTAAGACTCAAACGGAGGATCTTGATTCGCTTGATCTGATTGAAGAGTTACTTCCGGTATACACTGAAGCACTACAGCGACTTGCTGACGCGGGGGCGCAGGCAGTCCAGATCGATGAGCCGGCTCTTGTGTTCGACCTTGACGATGAAGAACGGGCGGTCTACACTGAGGCATATGACATCCTTGCTGACGCCACCGATCTTGATATTCACCTTGCAACGTACTTCGAGTCACTTGGTGATAATCTCCCGACTGCGTTAGACCTCCCAGTTGATTCGCTCCATCTTGACCTTGTTCGGGGTGAGGGGCAACTTGATGACGCGCTTGAGTACGGCGTCCCCGACGAATTGAGTCTCTCGCTTGGTCTTGTAGATGGTCGTAATATATGGCGAGCAGATCTTGATACGCTGCTGGAGACGGTGGAAACGGCTATTGACGCTCTTGGTTCCGATCGAGTGATCCTTGGACCATCATGCTCGCTGCTTCATGTCCCGACCGACCTTGACGCTGAGCCAGGTCTCGACGACGACACGAAATTGTGGCTTTCGTTCGCGACAGGGAAGATTGAGGAAATTGTGGCACTCGCTGACCGGGCGAACGGTGATAAGACGGGACCGAAAGCCCTCTTCGAGCGAAGCCGCCGGGCAATCAAGGACCGAGCCGAATCCGACTGGATCAATGACTCAGATGTTCAGGAACGTGTAGACGGTATCGGTGGTGCGATGACGCGACGGGATTCCGACCGCGACGCACGACGAGAGATTCAGCGTGAAGCGTTTGACCTGCCGGAACTACCGACAACAACCATCGGCTCGTTCCCACAGACTGATGAGATGCGAGAAATGCGGGCAGCATATAAGAACGAGGAGATTCCTCAGTCGAAGTACGAGGCATTCATCGAAACGCAAATTACCGAAACAATCGAGCGACAGGAAGAGATTGGACTTGATGTGCTCGTCCATGGCGAAAGCGAGCGAGGTGATATGGTGGAGTACTTCGGGCGTCAACTTGATGGGTTCATTTTCACCGAGAACGCATGGGTCCAAAGTTATGGCACTCGCTGCGTACGTCCACCAATAATTGCAGGTGACGTAAGCCGTCCGGAGCCGATGACTGTACGTTGGCTGTCTTATGCCGACGAACAGACAGACGAATTGGTTAAAGGGATGCTCACTGGTCCAGTTACAATTCTACAGTGGTCATTCGTTCGCGACGACCAGACCCGTGCAGAGACATGCCGTCAGATTTCACTTGCAATTCGCGATGAAGTCCGTGATCTTGAGAATGCTGGGATTCAGGCGATTCAAATCGATGAACCCGCCTTCCGCGAGGGGCTTCCACTGCGTGAAAGCCAATGGGCTGAGTATCTTGACTGGGCAGTCGAGTGCTTCCGGCTTGCCTCCTGTGGGGTTGCGGACGAAACCCAAATTCATACGCATATGTGTTATGCGGAATTCACCGACATTATCGATGCAATCGTCGATATGGATGCAGACGTCATATCTATCGAGGCGTCCCGCTCAAAGATGGAGTTGCTCGGCTCTTTCGATGAACTCGATTATCCGAACGACATCGGGCCAGGTGTTTATGATATCCATTCACCGCAGATCCCATCCGTCGAAGAGATGGAGAATCTCATCTATCATGGTCTTGACGTACTTGATGAGGACCAGATGTGGGTCAACCCGGACTGTGGTCTCAAAACACGTCGGTGGGTTGAGGTAGAACCATCACTAAAGAATATGGTCAAGGCTGCTGAAACTGTTCGCGAATCCTGAATAATCAACCCTTTGAGACACCCAAATAATTTAGCGGCGATCATGCGTTAACGGAGTTATCATATGTCGACAATACAGGTGCTCCAATGCCGGCAACGAAAATCTTCGAGGACGATGATGAATTCCCTAAATCCGACAGATGAGAAACACTCGCATAGGATGTCCCCACGAGCGATGAGTTCCCTGAGGGGCTGAAGTACAGCTCTCGGTGCATCGGTCTCGGCGATAAAGAGATCCTTCGGTACGACAACGCGAACGACGCCCACAGCATTGTACGACACCACCGCCACTACTGTAGCGAGGTCACAGGTATGAATTCAAGCACCTTCCGTCACACATCCAGAAATTTCTTGACGAGGCGAGACCACACATGAGCAAGAATTCGCCTGACCATGCCCACGAACCCCTAGAGAACGTCGAGTACCCCTCATTGGTCTACTGAATCAACAGGAGGCAGTTTGCATTCACATTCAGAGTGCGTTCCGAAGCAGGGAGTTCAACGAACTGCTGCGAGAGGGTGAACTGGAACTGATGACTAGATGTGTGTATCGGTGCCACTAAGTAAGATTGTGGTGACCACCGTATGTGTTGACCGTGCCCCCCATTCCAGAATCACAGTCTGTCGCCGATTACGTCGCAGATGGTGCGCGTATCGCCACGATACTCCTTATTTGGGGACTGATTGCCGCGTTTTTCAGCCATGGTCTGACTGAATTTACGAATTCCTTCGAGCGGGTCTTGACGCAGCTTGGAAGATTATTTGCGATCGTCGGGATTCTTAATGCAATTCTATTTATATTTTATCGCACTGCTGACCATTGGCACGACATAGCGTGAGTATACTACAGATGTCTCGCCGCTGATCCCAGTCAGCGAGGGCTTCGATGCCGCCAAAGAGGATGTGCACGAGAGCGTCGGAGGATATATCAAGCGGTTCGAAAAATGCCACAGAGTGAAAGATAGGACCGACCTGTGAGCGACGAAGAATTCGAGTCGATGCTCGAACGCAGCTCTTTCACTATTGGTGACCTCTGGTAGCCATTTACTCAGAGACAGAAGGCTGAACTCTCGATAGTCTGTTTCCTAGCCTGCGGTGGCAATCAAAAACAGAGCGAAGGCAGGCGATTCAAGCCAGAGGCACCTATGAATTCCACTAATGATATGATAGGAGTTCTATGACATCCGGAGTCGACGCTGGAGGATACGGTATCTCGTGTGTTTTATAATAATAGGAAAATATTTTAAAATTGATATTTCATATATATTCGAGTTTTATTTTAATAATGCCACTGAATAGTATGGAACGATATGATGAATCGCGTGTTGAACGCATCACCGGTACTGCTGTTGTTATCGGTGGGAGCATGGCTGGTCTTTGTGCAGCCCGGGTGCTTGCTGATGTCTTTGATGACGTTATAATCATTGAGCGGGATACGTTATCCGACGAAGCAGCAATCCGTGGTGGGGCACCACAGACCAGCCAACCACATGCACTACTCGAAGCTGGTCGAGCGACGCTTGAGGATCTTTTTCCGGGATTCACCCAGAGCGTTCGAGACGCTGGGGGACTCGCGCTCAACATGACGAGAGATATTGTCTGGTATGATAAGGGCGATACCGTCGAGGAAGCGGAAACCCCGCTGTCAGCTCTGTATGCAAGTCGACCACTATTCGAACACGTCATCCGAAAAAACTGCGTACTAAATCGAATATCTCCTTTCGAGATGGCTGTCATTTTCTCACCTACACTCAGAATCGGTCGGCTAACCAGATTACTGGTATCAAATTCAGAGATGAACAGGGCGAAGAAACAACGCTTGAATCGAAAA
>KB659943.1_pt16 | contig 31424 bp, 39 predicted proteins | sample 558768 | NCBI scaffold set KB644980.1 | reverse complement strand
CTTTCTCTATGTGCGAACTGACATACCAGCAAATGTTCAGGAGAAAATCGATGATGCCCTCCAACAAGCTGATGACACTCCGAATAATGCGAATGGAATGACCGAACAAGAAGCGATCAACGAAATCAAAGCCCAATACGCCAACGGAGATATCGACGATTACGAACTTGATGCGGCTCTTGAACAAGTTCTCACGACCGAGCAACCTGAAAGAGTCGTTGAAGAATACAACTGACTGCTAACGCGACGGTGTATGTTGCAATCAGTTTGTCGGCAGCATGATCACACGATGAATTTAATCTCTCTATCTCGCATGCGAATCCTGACAATAATTGGGTACATAGAGCGTGCGAAGCTTTCTATGATACGCTGAGTCACCCAGCTGACACCGGCAACATTCAGAAGGCCTATGATACCGCTGTGCCGACAGTGGCGTATGGATACCCACGAGCTGATCACCCGCAACGCCGCCGAGGTGGTCACCGAGGCGGAAGTCGAGGCGCTGGCCGACGACCCCGAGGGGAAACGGGCCTACGTCGGCTACGAGCCCTCGGGCGTCCTTCATCTCGGGCACATGCTGACGGCGACGAAGCTGATCGAGTTACAGGAGGCCGGGTTCGAGGTGACGGTCCTGCTGGCCGACGTACATGCCTACCTTAACGACAAGGGCACGTTCGCCGAGATCCGCGAGACGGCCGAGACGATGAAGGATCAGTTCATCGCCTATGGGCTCAACGAGGCCCAGACGACGTTCGTGCTCGGCTCTGAGTACCAACTCGACGAGGAGTACACGCTGGATCTTCACGCGCTCGAACTCGAAACAACGCTCTCGCGGGCCCAGCGCTCGATGGCCGAGATTCAGCGCGGCGATCACGCGAAGGTCTCACAGATGGTCTACCCGCTCATGCAGGCGCTCGATATCGAGTATCTGGATGTTGACCTCGCTGTCGGCGGGCTCGATCAGCGAAAGGTGCACATGCTGGCCCGCGAGACGCTGCCCGAACTCGATTACGACGTGCGGCCCGCACTCCATACGCCGATCATCGCGGATCTCTCCAGCGGCGTCGGCAAGATGGCCTCAAGCTCCGGCGTGACGATCTCGATGGAGGACACCACGGCGGATATCGAGACAAAGATCACCGATGCCTACTGCCCGCCGACAGCCGATCCGGAGCCCGACGACGAGGGCAACGACCGCGAGAACCCGGTGTTACAGTTGTTCCAGTATCACGTCTTCCCCCGGGTCGACAGTGTCGTCGTCGAGCGGCCCGAGGAGTACGGCGGTGATCTCGAATACGACGAATACGCGACGCTTGAAGCCGATCTCGAAAGCGGTGACCTCCACCCGATGGATGCCAAGGGCGCGCTTGCCACCGAACTCGATGCGCTGATCGAACCGGGGCGCCAGCAACTCGACGACTGAGATTGCTGCCCGGTCGCCCGAACTTTTTGTCCGATACCGCGGCCAGCTTCGTGCGATGGGATGGAACGGCGACAACCGGGGGCAATCGATGCAACTCGGCGCGACGCTGCTGTTCGGGTTTCTCGTCATGGCGCTCACGACGGCGCAGGCGACGTTTGTCCCGAACGCGGTCGCCGATGCCGAACTCGATCACAGCCAGCAGGCTGAGGGCCAGCTGGTGGAACTCTCGACGGCCGTCGCCGCGACCAGCGCCGCTGGAACCCCACAGCCGACGGCGATCACGCTCGGCCCCGATTACCCGCCGCTGCCGCTGTTCGTCGTTCCGCCACCCGGGGCTGGCACGCTACGAACGACCACGCCCGAGACGGTCCGAATCGAGAACGCGGCCGGCGTGACCACCACTCAGTCGTTCGACACCTACTGGACCGGGGCGACACGAACCTATGCGACACGCGCGCTTAGCTTTCGCCCGACGTACCGCGAACTCGACGGCGCGCCGACCTACCGGATCGAGTACGGGATGCTGGTCACCAACTACAGCGGCGACGCTAGCGTCGATCTCGCTGACGGGCGCGACCCCCTCGTCGACGGCACCGAGATCACGGTCCCCATCGTCGCTGGTGATCTCGACATGCGGAGCCGCGGCACCGAATCGCTCGTCGTCGAACGCGTGACTCAGGGGACGACAGTCTCCGTTGCGGACGACGGCAACCCGATTCGGCTCAGCCTGCCCACGACGGTACCGGCAGAGACGTGGCGCGAAAAGATCGTCGGCGACGAGGCGACCGTCGACAGTGTCAGCGTCTCCGGCGGCGTCGCAACCATCACGCTTGATGCGTCGAAGACGTACGAGCTGACCCTCAACAGGATCGTCGCCGGCACGTCAACCAGCAAGCCGACGGCGACCTATCTTCGAAACACCACTGCTGCCGGGTGGCCGTACCCGTTCGATGTGCGCGACCGGTACAACGACCGTGTTCACGAGCCCACCACGATCTGGGCGTACAGAGAGGGCAACTTCGGGAGGCCGGCAGACAAATTCAGTATCCCGGAGGAACCGTTGCCGGGGCTCGCTGGCGACGTGTGTTACACGCTCCAGCGCGGGCTGACGGATGGCGACCGTCCGTCGACGTACGGCTCGCCAGCCGGGGGCTGTGAGTGACAGACGGCGGCCCCTCGTTACCGCGGCTGTAATCCCACGATTTTTAGGCTCCTGCGAGTGACAGTCGGGTATGAGCGATCACGAAGGCCAGCGCGACCTTCGCATGCCGGACGAGGACGAGGTCTTCGCCGAGGTGACCGACATGCTCGGGGCCAACCGCGTGACCGTCCGCTGTGCCGACGGCGTCGAGCGAACCGCCCGCATCCCGGGGCGTATGCAGAAGCGCGTCTGGATCCGCGAGGACGACCTCGTCATCGTCGACCCGTGGGACTGGCAGGACGAGAAAGCCGATATCGCACACCGCTACGAGCAGGCTGAGGCCGACGAACTCCGGCGCGAGGGCCATCTCGGGTAGCCCACCCACTGACCGGCGACTCTTTTCCCTCCACGCACTGTATAAGAATCCGATGACCGACGAGTACGGCCTGCTCGATACTGATGCGGTCGAGGGGGTCGGCGACGAGTGGGAGGATATCGATGTCACCGACACCGAGGCCGACCAGATCGCCCGCGAGCGCGACCGCGAGTTCGAGCAGTTCGAGGAACGGATCAAGGATGCCGAGCATTTCAAGGTCGAACAGTCGGTGTTCGACGACGCCACGTTCGGCGCGCTCTACAAACTCGTTGAAGACGACCACATCGAGGCCTTCGGCGGGCCGATCTCGACCGGGAAGGAGGCCAACGTCTACGAGGCAATGGGCGGCGACAGCGAGGTCGCCGTCAAGATCTTCCGGGTCAACGCCTCGCCGTTCCAGCAGATGCGCGAGTATCTGGAGGGCGACCCCCGGTTCGAGGGGATCGGCAACGACAAGAAACAGACCGTCCTCGCGTGGGTGCGCAAGGAGTTCGCCAATCTCCAGCGGGCGCAGGAGGCCGGCGTTCGCGTGCCGACCCCGATCGCCGTCGAGCGCAACGTGCTGGTCATGGAACTCGTCGGTCTCGTCGAGGATCGCGCCCGTCGGCTCGCCGAGGTGAGCGTCGAAAACCCCGAGACCGCCTTCGAGGTGGTTCGGGAGTACATGCGTCGACTCCATGGGGCCGGCCTGATCCACGGCGACCTCTCGGAGTACAACATGATCATCCACGACGGTGAACTCGTCATCATCGATCTGGGACAGGCGATGACTGTGCATCACCCGAACGCGCGTGACCTGCTCGAACGCGACTGTGAAAACGTCGCCTCCTTTTTCAGCCGGCAGGGACTCGACGTGTCGAGCGACGACCTCTTTGCGTTCGTCGCCGGCGACGATGCCCGGCTCGAACGGTGACCGGTCAGCGTGGTCCAGAGATTGCTGTCCAGCCACCCGACGCACCACACAGGAACACGCTTAAACAGGTTCGCAGGGTAGCACTGGGCATGCAACACGTAAAGGTCCCACAGGACCGGATCGGCGTCGTCATCGGCGAGGGCGGCGAGACGATGCGGGAGATCGAGTCCCGCGCCGAGGTCCGACTGGATATCGACTCCGAATCCGGGTCGGTCGCCATCGAGTCGGTCGGCGACCCGGTGACCGCGCTGGTCGCCCCAGACATCGTTCGCGCCATTGGCCGCGGATTCGACCCGGACACGGCACTCTCACTCCTCGACGACGATCTGCGCCGGTTCGAACTGATCGATCTCGCCGACGAAACCCGCAACGACAACGATCTGCGCCGGCAGAAAGGCCGACTCATCGGTGAGGACGGTCGCACGCGCGAGCTGATGGAGGAACTCTCCGGGGCTGATGTCGTGATTTACGGCTCGACACTCGGGACCATCGGCGGCCCAGAGGAGGTCGAGGCCGTCCGACGGGCCACCGGGATGATCCTCGACGGCGCGCCACACGGGGCCGTCTACTCTTTCCTCGAAGAGAAACATCAGGAACTGACCCGCGGCCCGGATCTCGCGTAAGCGGAGGTTTTAGGCTGTTTCCCCGACGGTCCGGTTTCAACGGGCTCTGTGACCGGTAATCGGCGAGTGGGTTCTCAGTCACCCTGTTTCCTGATCGTCGGTGCTGCCGTCGCTGGTATCGGTGGTTTCGTCGGCGACTGACCCGTCTGTGGTCTCGTTGCTGGCATCATCACCGCTGTGGTCGGTGGGTGTTCCCTGCACGTTTTCGACGGCTGTCTCGCCGGTAACCGGTTCGGCCTGTTCAAAATCGTGGCTCCATGGATCAGCACGCGCCGCTTCTCCGCTATCACCGTTGCCAGCAGCTTCGCCCGGCCCGGCCGTTCTGGAACCGTCCTCCACAGCCGGGGTGAGTGCTGGCTCTCTGTCGTCGTCACTGATCTCGCGGATGGCGTCGGCGAACTGCGCCAGTGTCAGCGCCATCTCGTCGACGGAAGCCGACTCGCCGTTTCGCCGTGCCTGCACGTGCTCTCGGACGGCCGTTGATGCCGCCGTGCGACACAGCGCGGCGAGTTCGGCGCCGACGAATCCGCCTGTCGCCGCGGCGATGGCATCCAGATCGACATCGTCTGCCAGCGGCCGCGTTCGGGTGTGAATATCGAGAATCTCGCGTCGCGTCTCCTCGTCGGGCTCGCCAACCTCGATCTCCTGTTCGATCCGTCCGGCCCGCGTCAGGGCGTCGTCGATGAGATCGGGTCGGTTGGTCGCGGCGATGACGACCACATCCTCCAGTGGTTCGAGGCCGTCAAGTTCTGTCAGGAGCTGGGAGACAACGCGTTCGCCGACCTGTGAGTCGTCACCGCTCCCCCGCTGGCTGGCGATGGCGTCGATCTCGTCGAAGAAGATGACGGTCGGTGCGTTCTCCCGGGCCTTGCTAAAGATCTCGCGAACCCCCTTCTCGCTCTCGCCGACGTATTTGTCGAACAGCTCCGGCCCTTTCACCGAGATGAAGTTGGATTCGGCCTCGTTGGCGACGGCCTTGGCGAGCAGGGTCTTCCCGGTGCCAGGTGGCCCGTACAGGAGAATCCCGCTCGTCGAGTTGAGATCGACCTGCCGATACGCCTCGGGGTACTCCAGCGGCCACTGGATGGCCTCCTGCAGTCTGGCCTTCGTTTCTGTCAGGCCGCCAACATCGTTCCACGTTACATCCGGCGTCTCGACGAACACTTCCCGGAGCGCGCTGGGTTCGATCTCCCGGTGGGCAGCCCGGAAATCGCCCTCGGTAACCGACAGCGATTCCAGCGTCTCGGCGTCGATCTCGTCGCCCTCGAGATCGAGATCCGGGCGGACACGACGGAGTGCGTTCATCGCGGCCTCGCGAATGAGGCTTTCGAGATCCGCGCCGACGAACCCGTGGGTGCTGGCGGCGTACTGATCGAGATCGACGCCGTCGCCAAGCGGCATCTCGCGGGTGTGAATCCGCAGAATCTCCGCCCGACCGTGGGTATCGGGTGCGCCAACCTCGATCTCGCGGTCGAACCGGCCGCCGCGTCGGAGCGCCGGGTCGACGGCATCGATGCGATTGGTCGTGCCGATGACGGTGATCCGACCGCGATCCTTGAGGCCGTCCATCAGCGAGAGAAGCTGGGCAACCACCCGGCTCTCGACATCCCCCTGCGTGTCGTCACGCTGTGGTGCAATCGAGTCGATCTCGTCGATGAAGACGATCGCCGGGTCATTCTCCTCAGCCGTCTCGAAGACCTCGCGGAGCCGTTCCTCGCTCTTGCCGTGGAATCGCGACATGATCTCCGGGCCGGAGATTGTCTGAAAGGTGGCGTCGATCTCGGTCGCGACGGCCTTGGCAATGAGTGTTTTCCCGGTCCCCGGAGGGCCGTGCAGCAACACGCCCTGTGGCGGTTTTATCCCGAGTGCCTGAAACAGTTCGGGGTGTCGCATCGGCAACTCGATCATCTCCCGGACCATATCGAGTTCGTCGTCGAGGCCACCCACATCCTCGTAGGTGATTCCCGGCGGCTCGGTACTCGTCTCTTCCTCCTCGTCTGCGGGTGGCTGCTCGACGATCTCGACGGTCGTCGAGCCGGTGACGACGACGGTGCCGCCGGGGTCGGAGTCGACGATCCGGACGGGAATCCGGCGGTTCGAGCTGCCGTTCAGCGAGTTGAAACCAACTGTCACCGGAACCGTCTCGCCGGCTCGCACGCCGCGATTGGCGAGCTTTTCGTGGATGTACGAGGCAAGATCACCCTCGATCCGGAGCTCGTCGGGGAGGACAATCGCCACCCGCGAGGCCGGCGAGACATCGACCCGCTTGACGCGGACGATCTGATCGATGCGGGTTCCGATCCGTTTCCGGGTTTCTCCGTCGATCCCGATGACGTTGCTGCCGCGATCCCGGTTGCGACTGGCGCGAACCCGGAGGACGGCCGTGTCGCCCTCGCCTTTCATTCGAACGAAGTCGCCGTTGCTAACGCCGAGGTCGCTCATCGCATCACGGCTCAGCGTGGCGATCCCTTTCCCCGCGTTCTGACGGTCAAGCGGTTTGACGCGTAGTTTCATAGTGCTCGATTGTGGAGCCACTCACACCCGGGTGCCCGGTGAGGTGAGTGGAGTGGCGTCGTGATGACTGTCTGTACGTATCCCCAGTGGCCTGAAATAGGTATATGCTTGGCGTCGCGTTCGCAGGTGCCGCGGTTGCTGTCTCGTCGCCCGTGCGACCCACATATAAACCCTGTCAATGATAGACACTCACACACCAGAATCCGTCAGACAGAGCGGTTATCAGTCGCCCCCAGACACAATATTTATATAGAATCACAAACAATCCCGAGGTGATTATGTCTCAACAACAGCGAATGGGTAATCAGCCGATGATCGTCCTCTCGGAGGACAGCCAGCGCACCTCCGGTGAAGACGCACAGTCGATGAACGTCAGTTCCGGCAAGGCCGTCGCCGAGTCGGTACGCACCACACTCGGGCCGAAGGGCATGGACAAGATGCTCGTCGACTCCGGCGGGTCGGTTGTCGTCACCAACGACGGCGTCACGATCCTCAAGGAGATGGACATCGAGCACCCCGCGGCCAATATGATCGTCGAGGTCAGCGAGACGCAGGAAAACGAGGTCGGTGACGGCACCACCTCCGCTGTCGTCGTCGCTGGCGAACTTCTCGATCAGGCCGAGGAACTGCTGGACTCCGACGTGCACGCGACCACCATCGCACAGGGGTACCGACAGGCCTCCGAGAAAGCACAGGATATCATCGAGAGCGAGGCCATCGAGGTCTCCGCCGACGACCGCGACACCCTCGTCGAGATCGCCACCACGGCGATGACGGGCAAGGGCGCCGAGGGCGCGAAAGACCACCTCGCCGAACTCGTCGTCGACGCCGTGCTCGCTGTCGAGGACGACGACGGCATCGATCTCAACAACATTGACGTCGAGACCGTCGTCGGCGGCGCCATCGACAACTCCGAACTCGTCGAGGGCGTCATCGTCGACAAGGAACGCGTCGACGAGAATATGCCCTACTTCGCCGAGGACGCCAACATCGCGCTCTTCGACGGCGCCTTCGAGGTCAAGGAAACCGAGATCGACGCCGAGGTCAACGTCTCCGATCCCTCGCAGCTACAGGAGTTCCTCGATCAGGAAGAGGAACAGCTCAAGGAGTTCGTCGACCAGCTGGCTGACGCCGGTGTCGACGCCGTCTTCGTCGGCGACGGCATCGACGACATGGCCCAGCACTACCTCGCACAGGAAGGTATCCTCGCTGCCCGGCGCGTCAAAAGCTCCGATCTGAAGGCGCTCGCCCGTGCGACGGGTGGCCGCGTCGTCTCCAATATCGAGGACCTCTCCGAGGACGACCTCGGCTTCGCCGGCAACGTCGCCCAGAAGGACATCGCTGGCGACGAGCGGCTCTTCGTCGAGGACGTCGAGGACGCAAAGAGCGTCTCGCTGGTCATCCGCGGCGGCACCGACCACGTTGTTGACGAGGTCGAACGCGCCATCGAGGACTCGCTGGGCGTTGTTCGCGCGACGCTGGAAGACGGCAAGGTGCTCCCCGGCGGCGGCGCCTCCGAGACCGAACTCGCCCTCCAGCTCCGCGACTTCGCCGACTCCGTCGGCGGCCGCGAGCAGCTGGCCGTTGAGGCCTTCGCTGACGCACTTGAGGTCATCCCGCGCACGCTCGCCGAGAACGCCGGGCTTGACTCCATCGACTCGCTGGTCGCACTCCGCTCCCAGCACGACGGCGGTGACTTCACCGCCGGGCTCGACGCCTACTCTGGCAACGTGATCGACATGGAGAGCGAGGGCGTTGTTGAGCCGGAACGCGTCAAGACGCAGGCCATCGAGTCGGCGACCGAGGCGGCGACGATGATCCTCCGCATCGACGACGTGATTGCTGCTGGCGACCTCGCTGGCGGGCAGGTCGGCGACGACGATGACGACGGCGGCCCACCGGCCGGCGGTCCCGGCGGCGGCATGGGCGGCGGCATGGGCGGCATGGGCGGTATGGGTGGCATGGGCGGCGCAATGTAAGCGCGGCCACAGGCCACACTTCCCTCTCACCGTTCGCTGTTCCGTCTCACAACCATCGTCCGGCGTCGTCGATTCGCCTGCGACGATCCGCTTTTTATTGACTACCGTCCAGTTGCATCGAAATCATGTTACCAGTCACAATGCTATCAGCGACCGCCACCCATCAGGTGGCTTTTCAGGATATCCGGCGTCTTGGATCCTGATTCCGTATTCAGCAACACAACAGTTTCGTCGCCGTCGAACCCGTGTTCCTCCGCGAAGGCCCACGCCCCAGCCGGAGCCGCCCCGCCGGCGGCCCCCATCTCGATGATCTCGTTGTTTGCGACCGTCACCGCCGCGTCGAGAATGTCGTCATCGTCGACGGTGAGCGCGGTGCCACCAACTCGGTCGAGTGCGGCCACGGCCTGCGAGCCACCCGCTGGATCGGCGACTTCGAGTTCGCCGATGATCGTATCCGGAACGGCCCACGGCTCGGGCTCGCTCTCGCCGCGCTCGACGGCTGTCGTGATCGGGGCACAACTCGTCGGCTGCACAGCGACGAGCGTCGGGGTCTCCGTCGTCACGCCCAGAGCGACAAGCTCCTCGAATCCCTTGGCGATCCCTGCCACCAGTTCGCCGGTGCTCGCCGGCACGAAGCAATAGTCTGGGAGCTCGCCGAGGTCGGCGTATAGCTCGAAGGCGACCGTCTTCGCACCCTCGTGGCGATAGGGAGAGGTAAACTCCTGTAGCGAGTAGTAGTCGGCCGCGAGCTGGTCGTCGACCGCGGCGGCGGCATCGCCGTAGCGACCGCCGATTACCCGCATCTCGCCGCCGTGGACGTTGATCATCGACTTGTTCGAGAACGCCGACCGCGAGGGGACGAACGCGTACGACCGGACATCGAGCCGGCTGAGATACGCGGCGGCCGACTGGCCGCTGTTGCCGGTTGTGGCGAGTGCGACCGGTTCGATATCGTCGGCCGCATCGCGCTCGCTGATCGCTGTTACTGCGAGGCTCATTCCACGGTCGTAGACAGACCCAGTTGGGTTCCGGCCCTCGTCTTTGATCTGGACCGTCTCGACGCCGAGTTCACCCGCCAACCGCTCGGCCGAGAGCAAGGGTGTCGCTCCCTCTCCGGCTGAGATCGCAGTCCCGTGGCCGAACGGGAGCAGTTCATCGAATCGCCACTGACCAGCGTTCGCGGTGACAGCATCGGTGCTCTCCTCGCCGTTTTCAGCAGATGGATACCCGAATATATCCTCAGCCGTCTGGGCCTCGTGGTCGTACGTTGCCTCGACAGCCGAGCCACAGTCCGGACAGCCCTGATCGGCGGTGGGTCCGTGAGTCGTGCCACAGTCCGCACACCGAAGCCCCTGAAACGCCGCGGCGTTTTCCATACCGACACATGGGGTGGCGATAGCCTAAGCCCTTCGCGTCGGTGGCGACACCGTCGCAGTTCGCGGGCTGCAGTCAGACGAACCTGTGTATCACACACTGCACGTAACGAACAGACTATAGTACAAGTGGACAGTACTATTTTCTGATGGCCAACTCGCTGACGCGACGGCGAGCACTTCAGGTCAGCGGCGTCGCCCTCGCTGCCGGGACGGCTGGCTGTGTCGGTGGCGGGCAAGCGGCGGGAACCATCGATTACTCAGCACTGGAGTCCGTCGACATGTCGGCCGCCCCGGAATTACGCGAAACCCCCGGCGAGGCGTCAAAACCCGAGTTTCGAATCTACGAGGCCGACGGCCCGACTGAAACACTCCTGATCCTGTATCATAACGCTTCGCTGGATAGCCGGGCGCTCCAGCCGCTGGCACAGGGGATCGCCGACGCCGGCGCGGCGCAGGTCGTCACGCCGGATATCCGCGGGCACGGCCCCAACCCGATTCGACGGGGTGATCTGGACTACAAATACCAGACCGGCGAGGATCTGGTCAGGCTCATTCAGCTCAGAACGTTTTTGCGAAACCTGATCGATGCAAAGCCGTTCAGCACGGTCATCGTCGGCGGCCACGGAGCCGGTGGCGCGATCGCGACCCGTCTCGGCTGGGGCGCACAGGCCAGTCTCGCCGACGCATATCTCTTTCTCGCGCCGCATCTCGGCCGCGACGTGTCGACGACGCGCCCGGCGTTCGGCGGCTGGCAACAGTACGATCTGCTCATATACGTGCTGGCAAATCTCTTTAGCCAGTTCGATCTCGACCAGTTCAGTGCCAGCGAGGCCGTCACACTCGATATGCCCGAATCCGCACGCTACGGCGACGAAACGCTCTCCTACACCTACCGGCTGATCGCGTCGCTGTTGCCGCCGTCGAAACGGTCCATCACCGAGATTCCCTTCCCGACGCTGACGGTTGTCGGCAGCGAGGACGACGCGGTCGTCCCCGAGGCGTACCGATCACTCCTCGCGGATGACGACAACGCGACGTTCGAGATGCTCGATGGGTTGAATCATCTCGATCTCATGGCTGATCCAGCCGTGCTCGACCCGGTGGTCGAATTTATCAATCGGGTCAGCGGGTAGCTCTGTGGTCGATCCAGTTGGAATTTTGTATCGGCCGTGCGAACCATCGGGTATGAGTCGCACTGTCGTCGTAATCGGTGGCGGGATCGCTGGCCTCGTTGCGGCACGGCATCTGGCTGCCGGTGGGGCCGATGTCACGGTGTACGAAGCGCGCGAGCAGGTCGGCGGGCGTGTTCGCTCGCGGAGCGAGGCGGGGTATACGCTGGATCGCGGGTTTCAGGTCCTGTTCACCGGCTACCCGGCCGTCAAGCGCGAACTCGACCTCGAGGCGCTCGATCTGCGCCGATTCAAGCCGGGTGCCGTCATCGCTCGCCCCGGCCAGCGATCCGTGCTTGCTGACCCGCTGGGCGACCCGACAGCCGCCATCGCGAGTCTGCGAAACACCGAGGTCACGTTCACCGACAAGCTTCGGACGCTCGCCCTCCGACAGCATCTCGGGACGCGCGCCTACGGCGACCTGTTCGAGGGGCCTGACGCGTCGATCCGGGACTACCTCCGCGACTGGGGGTTTTCCGAGCAGTATATCACCAATTTTGTCGCGCCGTTCTACGGTGGGATCACGCTGGATCGCTCGCTGGCAACCTCGAAACGCGTCTTCGAGTACACGTTCAAATGCCTCACCGATGGCGACAGCGCGGTGCCAGCCGCCGGCATGGGTGCAATCGCCGATCAGCTGGCCGAGAGGGCCCGAAACGCGGGTGCAACGATTCAGACCGACGAACCCGTCCACGAGCTCTCGCCAACCGATGGGGATGTCGTCGTCGACAGCGACAGCACACGGCGGGCGGTCGACGCCGCCGTCGTCGCCACACCACCCCAGACTGCGGCTCAGCTCACGGGTGTCGACGCGATTCCGACCGACGGCATCGGCTGTGTCACCCAGCATTACCGGCTGCCGGACGCCGAGCCGCTCGACACCGGGAAGCGACTGCTGTTGAACGCAGGCGACGACGAGCCAAATACTGTCGTCCCGATGTCGGAGGTTGCACCGGAGTACGCAGCTGACGGTGGGCTGTTGTTGAACGCGACATTCCTTGACGCGGACGCAGAAGACACCGACAGCGAGACGCTCGCCGAGCAGACCCGATCGGCTCTCTCGTCGTGGTATCCAGACCGGCGTTTCGAGCGGCTGGAGCCGCTGGCGACCGACCGGATTCCGTTCGCGCAGTTCGCCCAGCCGCCGGGGATGCACGACGCGCTGCCCGGGGTCCGGGACGGCGACGACGGGGTCTATCTGGCCGGCGAGTACACCGAGTGGTCGTCGATTCAGGGCGCGATGCAGAGCGGTCGAAAGGCAGCCGCTGCTGTGCTTGAAGACGGCTGAGTTGCCCTCGTCGACTACCCGCTACAGTTGGTTGCGAACCGATTCCAGCCGTGGAAACCACAGGGCCTCCTCGCCGTCACCGTCCCAGACGACCGGCTGCATCGACGATAGATCACTGATCAGTGGCGATTGCAGATCGCTTGCCCGCCGGTTGTTGCATTCGACACCGCCGGCCCACCGCGTAAACGCCGGTACAGTGAGAATGTCGCCACCGCGGTACTGGCCCTCGCCGAACAGATAGCAGGGGTGCCTGACGCCCTCGATTGTGAGCGCTGGATGATCGTGGCCGATGAGAAATCGCTCGCCCATTGCGTCTGGTTCTTCGTGCCCGTGGCAGACGATGGTTCCGTCGGCCAGTGCGAGAGCGTCCTCGACGGTATCGGGCCAGCAGTCAGCCAGTCGTGCGTCGTGGTTTCCGGCAACAGCGACGGGTTCGACACCGTCGTCAGTGCAGTCGTCGTAGAGCTGCTCGACGGTTCGCCGCGCGGTCACCGACAGATCGCCGAAACTGTGGAGCACGTCGCCGGCGAAGACGACCGTTTCAGGGTCGAACTCGTCACGGAGGCATTCGCAACGCGGTCACGGATCTCGTCGGCCGCGGCAAGCGGGGCGTCGACCCCTGCGTTCGACTCCCGACCGATGTGGAGATCGGCGACGACGACGGCGTCGGCAGCGTCGAGATAGACCGCCCGGTCCCGAAAGCGGAGATCGGCTGCCGCCGCTGGCCTCACGCCCATACCGTCGCCTCGGGCGGCGTGAATAAAACCGCTCTGCCAGCCGGTGACTGGTTCGCCGCCGGTATCGTCCGACCCGTCGGGCTTTTTATTCTGCCGCTGGAAGTATCTGGTATGAGCGATGCGCTGTCGGATAAGCGGACGGCCACACGGTTCCGGGTCCTCGTCGAGATCGCCGACCGCCAGCCGGCCGTGAGTCAGGGCGAGATCGCCGACTCGGTCGGCGTCACGAGTCAAGCCGTCAGCGAGTACATCCGGGAACTCGTCGACGACGGGCTCGTCGACAAGGATGGCCGCTCGCGGTACACCGTCACAAAGGAGGGCGTCGACTGGCTGTTTCAGGAGGCCAAATCCCTCCAGCGATTCGCCGATCACGTCACCGACGACGTGCTCGGCAGTGTCCAGGAGGACACCGCGATTGCGGCCGCGGATATCGAGGCCGGCCAGCAGGTGACGATCACCGTTCGCGAGGGGCTGTTACATGCGACGCCCGGCGAGGAGGGGCCGGCGACCGGGGTGGCGACGACAGACGCCACCGAGGGGAGCGACGTGAGTATTACCTCCTTCGAGGGCGTGATCGAGATGACGACGGGCACGGTCACGGTCGCACAGGTTCCGCCGGCCCGCGACGGCGGCAGCCGAGAGATCGACAGCGACCGGCTGGCTGCGCTCTGTGCGGAGGCCGACCGCTGTCTCGCGGCGGATGTCGAGGGGGTGGTCTCGTTACGGAAGACAGATCACGAGCCAGCAGTTGCGGTTGCTGCCGGCGCGGTCGCCGCCGAGGCTGCTGCCGTCGGCATGACCGTCGTGGTTGTTGCCTCGACGGATACCGTCGGTCGGGTAACCGACGCCCTCCGCGACGGGAACAGCAGCTACGAGGTCACGACGCTCTGAGTCGGGCTCCGCCGCTGGTCAGACCGTTCCCTCGGCATCGTTTTTCGCGGTCGTGTAGGCATCCTGTAGCTGCTTGAACTCCTCACTGCTTCCGCCGCGGTCAGGGTGGGCGTCCTTGACCCGGGAGCGATAGGCATCCTTGACATCGCTCGTCGATGCCTCGCGTGTCAGCCCGAGTTGCTCGTAGGCGGCGTCGACGGGGTCACTGCTCGTCGGCGGCTGGCGAGGCGTCTCGGGTACCTCGAACGGGAGTCGTTGGCCAAGATGGGCGGCCGGCATCTCGTCCTCACAGAGGATAACGTGTGTCGAAGCGTCCTCGAGGCCGAACAGGACGCGCGGGTCGAACGTAATGCCGACATCTCGGTCGGGCAGATAGAAGGCGATCGTGAGGCCAGCCTGTTCGTACTCCTCCACGTAGGGTTCGCCGATAGCCGCGAGATACTCCCTGATTTCGGCGTGGCGGCGGAGCGATCCACGGCTGGCGCTCCCCGGAGAACGCTTGCTCGTCGGGTACAGCCGCTCGCCAGCGTAGAAGATTATCGCGACGACGACAGAGGCGAGAGCCCCAAGTGCGAGGCCCGCGACGAACCACGCTGGAAGCGCGCTCACCAGTGCAATCGGCACAGCGGGGGTACGGTATCGTGAGTAATGAAGCTCCCGGGACGGTGCGCGGGAACTGTCCTGCAATTCGTTCGAGAGGTCGCCCGTGACGGTTCGGTCGATAACTTGTCTGCGACGCTCAGATGACGCCTTCGCTTTTCAGGCCGGCGATCGCGTCGTCGACCAGCGAGTCCACGTCCTCGTACGGGAAGTCCTGATGACCGCTGAGTTCCGAGGCGAGTTCCATCGCCGACAGCGTCTCGTCGCCGGCGGTGAACGTCGTGCCGGGGCCGTCGGGCAGCGCGGGCACGATATCCATCTGGCCGGTGATGGGGTAGTCCGCCCCGGCGAAGGCCTCGGTGAACTGCTCGCGGAGTTCGGCTTCGATATCAGTCATACCGCCATATGCCGCCAAGACGCGCAAAAACGTTCCGAAACGGACACCGCGGCCATGACACCGGTGGCTGCTGGCAGTCGTGAACCAACATATTCACTACCACCGGTCACAAACCCTGACTCATGAGTGACGACGCAACGGTCTCGCGGCGTGGCCTGCTCCGGACGGCGGCCGGAGCAAGTGCCGCGGCGGGAGCCGCAACGGCCACGGCGGGTACGGCCGCCGCGCAGTCGGAGAAACCGAACTTCGGCGGGCAACTGACCGGTGTCGACGGCGGTTACAAGGATCTTCGCGGTAGCTCGAAGGTAACTGTTCAGGTCGGTGCCAGCGGGAACGGTGGCAACCTCGCATTCAAGCCTGCCGGCATCTGGATCGACCCCGGCACGACGGTTATCTGGGAGTGGACCGGTGCGGGCGGCCGACACAATGTGAACGCCGCTGACGGGCCGGCGTCGTTCAAAAGTGAGAGAGTGAAAGAGGAAGGCCACACCTTCGAGCACACCTTCGCGGAATCGGCCGCCGGGATCACGAACTACCACTGTGTTCCACACAAGAGCCTCGGTATGCTCGGTGCTGTCGCCGTCGGCGGAGACGTCGAGACGAAATCGGTCGGCGGTGGCGGCGGTGGCGGTGGCCCACCGCGCATCCCGACCTCGGCGAAAACACTCGGGCTCGCAACGGCGTTTGCGATGGTGTCGACGCTGGCGTTCGCGCTGTTCTTCCTCAAGTACGGCGGCGACTACGAGGAGACGGCCTGAAACGAGCGTTCGGCGGGCCTGTCCTCAGAACAGCCCGAAATCGTTGATCGCACCGCGATAGCAGGTCACATACTGCTCTTGCATGTTGCTGTAGTCGTACTGTTCGTACTCGTCGTCACTCGTCCGATGGTCGAGGTCACTCGCGGCGACGATCTCGTCGGCCAGCTCCTGTGGATCCGATACCATATTCCCGCGGGTCCCGGGCAGCCGCGATTTCTCCTCGACGAGTTCGTGGGCCGCCGACTCGACCTGATACTCCGCGATACCGACACAGCCACAGCCCAGCGCCCACAGCAGGTTCGTCGCAAACGGCTCGCGTTCGGCCGTCTGGGCGAAGACATGGGCTCCTTTGAGGACAGCAACCCGCTTTTTGTCCGTTAGTTTGCCAAGGAACGTCACCTGATCCCGGATGCGGAGGTCGCGGGCCGTCCGTTCGATATCCGCTTTCGACGGCCCATCGCCGATCACTGCTGCCGACCACTCCTGCTCGCGGAGTTCGGCCAGTGCCAGCAGGAACGTCTCGACGTTGGCGTGCTCGTCGAGATGGCGACTGTAGACGAGGTCGAACTCGTCTGTGACCGGGGCCGATTCGATCATCGAGAAATTGAGTCCTTCGGGGATGACCGTGACCTCACTCTCGGCGGCCCCGTACTCTCGAACGGTCGTTTTGACCGTCTCCGATGGGACGACGATGCGGTCGGCGTTGCTCGCGACGCTCTTGCAGTCGCTGTTCGAGTCGTCCGGCTCCTCCGCCCACCAGTTGACGACCATCGGAATCCGCAGCAGGCGACAGGTCGGTTTGGCGGCCCGGGCGAGACGAGCCGGTGTGTTCGGAATGTGGACGATATCCGGGGACTCCTTGCGAAGCGCAAACGGGAGTTTGGCGGCGAAGCGCCCCCGCGAGAACTCGGTCTCCACCGCCCGGTAGTTGATTCCCTCCTGTTCGAACTCCGGGTGGTCGCCGTCCCACCACTGACTGCAGAGCACGATCACCTCGTGTGAGGACTGTGCGAGCAGATCGATCAGCCGGGTTCGACGACGAATCGCGGGGGTGTCGCGCGTATGCAGGGTGTACATCGAGACGAACGCGACACGCATACCACATTCCTGACCACCGGCGAGTAAAAACCCACTCGAAACGACATGCGAGTCACTCTCCGCTCGACAGCCGGTCGCCCCAATCTAGCAGTCAGTTACACCGATCGGCAACCGGGTTCTTAGAGTGAAGATACAAACCCATGGCGGCCATTACCCCGCTCATGGCATCCAAACTCGCTGACGAGCCGGTTGACACCGACGCCACGGACGACCAGCCGCTGACCGAATCGGAGTACGAGACGTACCTCCCCGAGATCGACGGCGAGGTCTGGGACGTGGTCGACGGCCACCATCTCGACGCTACCTACACGTTCGATGACTTCCGTGACGCACTCGAATTCACCTACGAGATCGGCGAACTTGCCGAGGAAGCGTGGCACCACCCGGATATCAGTCTCCAGTGGGGCGAGGTCGGTGTCGAGATCTGGACCCACGAGGTCGATGGCCTGCAGAAGCCGGACTTCGTGATGGCGGCGAAAATGGACCGAATTTACGAGGACTACGACTGAGCCGACCGACAGGTCAGGGCTCTGCAGTTACGGTTGTCTCTGTTTCCTCGCCAAACTCCGCCTCGAACTCCTGAAGCAGCTGGCCCATCTCCGCATACCAGTCGTTCAGGAGCCGTTGCATGTCCTCGCGGATGGCTGCGGGCGCAACCGGCCTGTAGACGTGATAGTAGCCTCCCTCGTCGTAGTTGATCTGCTCTTTTTCGATGATGTCGGCCTCCAGCAGCCGCTGTACGGAGCGATAGACCGTCGATCGCTCGCGGTCGACCGACTCCGCGATGTCGTCGACGGTCTGTGGTGCGTCGGCGTCGATCAGGATGCGGAAACATCGCTTATCGAGGTCTTTGAGCCCATGAAAGCACTCAAGCAGGCCCTCACAGTGCATGTCGGTCTGAAGCATTTCGACGAGGGATGATGGCATCGGGACTACCCAACTTAATGTAGTCCAGAATCAAAAGCTTTGCTGGATTGAACAACTTCTTTTGTCGGGCGAACCCGATGTTGTTTGGAGAATGAAAATAGACGCCCACCTCAGCGGGTGTCGACACACAACAAGCGTGGCCTAAATCCGGCCGACATCTTCGACCGACACGCTCTCGACGTCGTCAACCTCGCCGAATGCCTCCTCGACAGCCTCCGTGCCACCGGCGTCGTCGGGTACGATAACCGTCGGCAGCAGGGCGACGAGACCGAAGGCGACATCGTCGCGCTCGAAGCCGTTGATCTGTGCGCCCTCCGGTAGTGCGCCCTCCAGTTCTTCCTGCAGTTCGTCGAGGTCAACCTCCGGGCTTTCCGGCATGACCTTCATGTTGGCAGCGACCTTTCCCCATCGTTATGGCCCTCGGAATCCGCAGTCAGGACACTCATAAAGGTTGCTCTGCTTCCGGCATTTCGCACACCGATTGATCTCACAGCCACAGTCCGGACAGTCGAACGAGGCTGCGTTCATCCCGGCGACCTTGATGCCACAGGAGACACACTGTCGCTCGGTCTCTTGCTCGGATTGACTCATACACGGAGAGACCGGCGCGCGCTTTTTAACCGTTGTCTTTCCGGGTTGCGATCACGATACACGCCGGACAACTCCTCGGCCACATCAGAGCATCAACGGCCCGATCAACACACCCATCAGATGGACCCGGCGCGTCCCGAACCGCGGCGGGAGCAACCCGACGGTCGCCGCAACGACGAACACGCCGACGCCAAACAGGCCCGTAAACAGATACGAGAGCGCGACGAGAAAGGCGAGGACGGCCGTCGAGACCGTCGTGTACTCCATGCGGCCGACCGTCCGGAGGTAGCGATCACCGAGCGAGACGACGAGCAGAAACCCGGCCGCTGCGCCGATCACCACGGCTGTCAGCATCGCCGGCAGCGACAACGGGACGCCGGTTTCTTTCATCGCCACCAGCACGCCGGTCCGTGGCGTCCCAAGGGCGATCAGTGCAAAGAGCGCAAACACGGTGTTCGCCGTGTTGGCTCCGCTCGTTGCCACCACGTACCCGCGGTCGGGATCGCGGTTCGGCACCGCCGGCAGCGCGATCACCGAGGCGATAGCGGCCGAGACACCGGGCAGGTAGCCGACGAGCGCGCCCGCGAGCGACCCCGCACCGGCGGTCACACCGAGGTCGCGCCGCGGCATCGCCAGCCGCGGATCGTCCTGCGGCGGGACGCCGCCGCCACCCATCGCATCCAGCAGGATCGGCGCGCCGAACAGCCCGGTCAGCAACGGTGTCAGCATGCTCCCGGCGGCCAGCGGCGCGGCCGGGTCGACATCCAGCGTCGCCCAGCCCAACACCGCTGCCATGCCGAACGCGAACAGCCCGCCCAGCGCCGCCCGCAGCGAGGACTCGGTGAGCAAGAGGAGCACGACGACGCCGGCCAGCACCGGCGTGAGGTGGGCGACGACGACCGGATAGCCGCGAACCATCACCCACGTAATCGGCAGCGCGAGCGGAATAGCGAGCGCGACGGCGAGCGCGCTGCCGACCGCCGAGAGCCGCAGAGCCTCCCGTCCCCGCCCGGCGATCACGAGCCGGTGGCCCGGCAGCGCGGAGACCGCCATCGCGGCGTCCGGCACGCCCAGCGTGAGCGCGGGCACGATATCGAGGAACGTGTGGACGACGCCAGCGGTGAGCATGGCGACACCGACGAGCAGCGGGTCGGCCGGAATCGACGGTGCGGCCGCCGCCAGCAGGAGCGCGAAGTTGTTGGCATGGAGGCCGGGAACCAGCCCGCTGCAGGTACCGAGCGCGACACCGGCGAGGGCGACACCGACGACTGCGAGCGTCGAGCCGACCTCGATGCCGAGTTCCGTGCCCATCGGACGGCGTGGCTGCGGATTCGGTGATAAAGTTGCGGATGCTGACTACACGCATCGCTCGGCGGTGTTGCGTCGTCGAAAAAATAACGGAACTGCCGTCTGACCGCGATTCAGCCGAAGAGGTTACCGAGACCTTCGCCGTCGGCTTCCTCGTCGTCGTCGCCAGCGTCGTCCGGCACGTCGGCGTCGTCGCCGCCGTCGTCGGCTGCCTCGTCGCTTTCGTCGTCGGCCTCGTCGGCGTCGCCGCCAGCGTCGGCACCGCCGGCGTCAGCCGACGCGCCGCCAGCCGAGGCCCCGCCGGCTGCGGGGGCTGCGGCGGCCGTCTCGATGGCCTCCTCGATGTCGACGTCCTCGAGCGCGGCGACCAGCGCCTTGACTCGTGACTCCTCGACATCGACGCCTGCGGCGTCGAGCACGTCGGTGATGTTGTCTTCGGTGAGCTCTGCGTCTGCTTCGTTCAGGGTGAGTGCTGCGTAAACGTATTCCATTGGTGTATCCTCCGTTGTTAGAGCATGTCGAGCCCGGCACCGGCGTCGGTATCGTCGTCACCGTCGTCGGCATCGGTCTCGTCTGGTTCGTCATCAGTCTGTGCCTCGTCTGCGTCCTCGCTGTCATCGGCGTCATCGCCGCTGTCAGCATCGCTCTCCTCTGCCTCGCCGCCTCGTTGCCTGGGTCGTCGAGATCACGGAGTTCCTCGGGGAGGGCTTCCGGATCGTCGATCTCGCTGGCGAGTGCCTGGACCTGCGCGTCGGCCTTGCCGATGAGGTCGTCGACCACGTCTGGGCTCTCGACGGCCGCCGAGATGGCGACCGATTTCGCCTCGCCCGTCGCCTTGGCGATGAGCGTTGGCGCGGTCTGGGTCGTCGGGTAGTTCGCGTTGACCGAGAGGTTCCGGGCGGCCGCGGCGGCCGACTGGATGTCCTCGCGGTAGGCCGCGACATCGAGTTCGAGTTCCTCGGGTGCGAAGAGCACGCCTTCCGAGTAGACGCTCTTGAGGTCGAGCCCGACCTCTTTCGGCTCGATGCCGAGTTCGCTCAGCACATTTTCGAGGTCGGCATCGACGGTTTCGCCGGCACTCGAGGACGGTGCTGTCCGAGAGCACCTGAATCGAGCCTTCCTCAATGCGTGCGTCCGCGCCGATCTGTTGGAGTTCGCCGACGAACGGGCCCGGGTCGACGCCCGTGTCACCCTCGGGGATGACGATATCGTTGGGCGCGACCTCGCCCGCGCTGATCGGCGCGGGCGTTTTCGAGGCTTCCAGCTGCTGGAAGAGCCCGAAGGGATTGTCGTTCGTGCCGATCAGGGCGACCTGACCGGCGACGTGCTCGGTCAGCTGCTCGACACCGTCGTCGACGGCTTCGAGCGCACGGATGAGCAGCGTGTTCCGGCTCATCCGGACCTCCGCGCTGCCGTGGAGCTCTCGCCGCATCGACTGGAGCTGTCGGCTCGGAATGCCTTCGACGCCGACAACGCCGACCGAGGAGTACCCCTCGACGAACTCGGTCAACTCGTCGACCTCGTCCTGTTTCCACTGTGGGACGGTCTCGGTTTTCCGAACGGACTCACTGCTGCTCATCAGGCATCAACCTCCACAGCGGGCCCCATCGTCGTTTTCACGTAGATGGAATCGAGGTTCAGCGGCCCCTTTTCGAGATCGGCTTCGAGCCGGCGGATGATCACGTCGATGTTGTCCGCGATATCCTCGGCGGACATATCCTCGGCACCGACGCGGGTGTGGAACGTCCGGCGGTCGCGGGACCGAACCTGCACGGTGTTTTTCATCCGGTTGATCGTCTCGACGACGTCGTCGTCGGGCTGGAGTGGGGTCGGCATCTTCCCTCGCGGCCCGAGGACGGTCCCGAGATAGCGGCCGATATCCTGCATCAGGTCGGCCTCGGCGACGAAGAAGTCGGTCTCGTCGGCGAGATCCTTTGCAGCGTCGTCGTCATCACCGAGGTCTTCGAGGTCGTCCCCCGAGAGGACTTCGTCGGCGACGTCTTCGGCCTGGAAGGCGGTTTCGCCCTCCGCGAAGACGACGATCTGGGTCTCTTGGCCGGTACCGGACGGGAGCACGATGCTCTCGTCGACGCGATTCGATGGATCGTCTAGGTCTAAATCTTGCAGATTCACCGCGAGATCGACGGTCTCCTCGAAGTTCCGCTGAGGTGACTCGTCGAGTGCGCGCGAGACTGCTTGTTCTATCGTATCGTCTGCCATTATTCACCTCCGTAGTACGCAGGAACGCTCCTACGGGTCAGTGACACAGGCTACGCCTGTCTCATCGGAGAGTAGCCCATGACACCTAAAAGGCCGTCGAAGCCGATTTTAGCGTCTGTGGGTCGTTGACACGGGTATTCAGGCACGGAGCACTGCCATCGCCTGCAGATCGCTACCGTCGAAGAACTACTATCGGGATGGGAAGAACGAAGAACAGCGGAGAATGAGACCGAACTCAGGCCGCCGCTTCCGCGTCGTCGACGAGCACGTCGTCGTACTCGCCGTCGTCAACGCGCTGTTTGAACGTGCGGGCGTCCTCGCCGTCGATGGTGACGCCGAGGGTCATGCAGGTGCCGCCGACCTCCTTGGCGGCGTTTTTCACGTCGTAGGAGAGCAGGTCAGTCGACTTCTGCTCGGCGACCTTCTTTACCTGTTCGACCGACATGTCGGCGACGAAGTCCTCTTGCGGTTCGCCGCTGCCGCTGTCGAAGCCGGCCTCGTCCTTGATGAGTTCCGACGTTGGGGGAACACCCACATCGATCTCGAAGGAGCCGTCGTCCTCGTACTCGACGGTGACGGGGACCTCCATCCCGTCGAAGGCCTCGGTCTGGTCGTTGATCTGCTGTACGACATCCTGCACGTCGACCGGTGTCGGGCCGAGTTCCGGACCCAGCGGCGGGCCAGGGTTGGCCTGCCCACCGGGAATGAGCACTTCGATAGTATCAGCCATACCCGTGTGGAGCCGGTCGCCGCTTTTAACGGTTGTTTTTCGCCCGCCGCCACGCGGGAGCGTGACACGCGCCGCCTGTTTCCAACGAACCGCTCAGACATCGGCCGCGTCGGACTCAGTTTCCGGATCGAGAAGCGGCAGATCGACCGCAATAGAATCGTACCACACAGTCGGTCGCTTCGACTGACCCGTATCCTCTAGTTCGATTAGGCCAAGCGATTCCAGTTCGGTCAGGTTGCGGTGAACCTGTCGCACGTCGCGGTCGACCACCCGGGCGAGTTCTCGGATACTGTCGGGTTCCGTGGTCGCAATCGTGCGGAGGAGTTCGAGGTTCGTCGGCCGCGTCACCTGGTGGAGCTGGTCCGAGTCGTGGAACGTACACTCGAAGTACGGCTCCGGATCGTCATCGGCATCGATCCCGCGGAGTGTCTCCTCGATCCGCTCTGTGTTGCTCCGCTCGAAACGGATATGCAGGACGCGTTCGGCATCGTCAGGTTGGTTACTGCCAGTTGTGGCCATGATCGTTCACCTCGGATTTGAACTGTCGATACAGGGAAAGTATCCCCGTGAAATCGACTGCTTCGACCGTTCCGTCTTGGGTGTGTTTGTGATGGTGTGCAGCACCGGGATGATCCGGAAAGTTATCGTACCGGAAGATAGTCTCGCCGTCGAGTTCCCCGTACTGGAAGCTGTATTTCACGCCGTCCGTATACCGCTCGGAGTCGGGGACATCCCACGCTCGCACTTCGGCGTATCGCATGGCAAAGTTCTCCCGCTCGCGCAGGAGAAGCGTGGCCGAATCGTCCCCGCCCATCATCTGTTGTTATGAACTCCAACAGTATAATGATGTTGGTGACTCCCACAACAGGCGTTCGAAAGCAGCTCTCGACGAGCCGAGATCAAATATCGACTGCGAAGGAGCTGATCTCACCAGCCTGTTCAGCTACTGAGCCAAGTAGTGACGCCACGCGATCCAGATCCTCGGTGTCGATCACTTCGACCGGCGTGTGCATGTACCGGTTCGGAATCCCGAGGTTGAGCGACGGAATCCCGCTTCGACTGGTGTAGAAGGCGTCGGCATCGGTGCCGGTTCGCGTCCCCGTCGCCTGTAGCTGGACCTCGATATCGGCCGCCTCGGCGGCGTCGCGGGCGAGTTCGACCACATTCGGGTGGTTCGCGCTGCCGCGAGAGACGACCGGCCCCTCGCCGAGTTCGACCGGGCCGCGGTGCTCGCCGCTCACGTCGGGGTTGTCGGTGGCGTGGGTCACGTCGATGGCGATGGCGGCGTCAGGGTCGAGTTCGAAGCCGACCATCTGTGCACCCTTGATGCCGACCTCCTCCTGAACCGTGCTCACGGCGTACACCGTCGCGTCGACATCGCTCTCGACAGCGTGGCGCAGCCCCTCGGCCGCGCTCCACGTCCCGACGCGGTTGTCCATCCCGCGGGCCGAGAGCCGGCTGCCGTGAAGGTCGAACAGCTCCGTCGAGAACGTCAGCGGGTCGCCGACCTCGACCAGCTCTTCGGCCTCGTCGCCGTCGGCCGCGCCGATGTCGACGAACTGGCCGGCGATGTCGGTGTACTCCTCGCTGCCGGTGTCCCGCAGGTGAATCGCCGTCTGGCCGATGACGCCCTGCAGGGGCCCGTCGTCGGTGTGGACCGTGACATGTTGGCCCTGCGAGATGGTGCGGTCGGAGCCGCCGATACGGCCGATCCGCAGAAAGCCGTCATCAAGGATATCGCGGACGATGAACCCGATCTCGTCGGCGTGACCGGCGAAGGCGATCTCTGGGCCGTCGCCGCTGCCCTCGTGGACGGCGACCGCGTTGCCGTAGTCGTCGGTGCGAACCTCGTCAGCGAACTCGCCCACGTAGTCGATCCAGACCTGCTGGCCGTCGGTCTCGAAGCCGGAAGGGCTGGGCGTCGAGAGCAACGATTCGAGGAACTCACGCTGTGAGTCGTCCATGAGTATGCGAACCGCTACCAGCCGTATCAATATCACGTTTCTGGATCCCTGCTGGCTCCTGATTCACGAGCCAGAAGGGTTAAATTAGAAGCGTCTAATCTTTAGATATCTAATGCCAAAATCCGATTACGGAGGGATCGAATGACCACGTTCGTCGAGATCATGGTGATCGCGGCCATCGCACAGCTTACCGTTCTCCCGGGTGAGAAGGTGCAGTTCATCATCGCCGGGCTGTCGACCCGATTCAGGCCGTTGCTCGTTGTCTCTGCTGCTGGCACGGCCTTCGCCGGGTGGACCGTCCTCGAAATCCTGTTCGGCGAGGCACTCCAGCGTGTGCTGCCGGGGGTTGCCCTCGATGGGATCACCGCCGGGCTCTTCCTGTTGTTCGCCGTGCTTCTCGTTCGGTCGGCTCCGGAGGGGTCGGACCGCGGTAGCGGGAGCCCGTCCCAGACAGATGGCGGTGTCGTCGGGAGTCGTATCGGCGACATCAACCCGGAGTTCGACGCCTTCGGCTACACAATCGGCGGCCAACTCGGCGAGTTCCTGACCATCTTCACGATGATGGCTGCCGGCGAGTTCGGCGACAAGACCCAGCTCATCACCATCGGCCTGGCGGCTCAGTACGGGACAACGGCTGCGATCTGGTTCGGCGAGATGTTCGTCATCATTCCGGTCAGCCTCGCCAACGCCTACTTCTTCCACACCTTCGCCCACCGGTTCGATATTCGAAAGGCGCACTACGCGGGCGCGGGGCTGTTCGCCTTCTTCGGACTGGACACGGTGCTCGGAATTGCGACGGGCCCGACAGCCGTCCTCGGCTACAATAGTTTCTGGGAGGCCATCGTCAGCGTCGCCTCGGAGGCGCTACTAACCGTTGTCTGAGTTTCTCTGTTTTGTCGACCCTCCCGACCCGGAACCGTCGCCTCGTTGCATTGTTCCCAGTATAAATAGAGAGATTCGCTTATATCGTACTGAAACAACTATCTAATCGAGTTGTCCTGTTTCCAGACCACCGCAAAGAAGATACTATCTACACTCGTCAACCTGCAGCAAGTGTATGGAGAGCGAATGACGACAGAATCGGCCGTCCGGGAGCTATCTGCCGAGCAGCGCGACGATCTGGAGACGCTCAACGAGGTACTCCGTCACGACATCCGCAACGATCTCCAGCTCATCACCTCCTACGCCGACATGCTATCCGACCACGTCGACGTGACCGGCGAGGCGTATCTGGCGACAATCCAGGAGAGCGCGGACACCGGCATCGGGCTCTACCTCGTTCGTACACTTCTCGAAGGATACAACGGGGCGGTTTGAGTCGAAGACAACGAGCCGAACGGAGCGGTGTTCGTCATCGAACTCCAGCGCGCCGGCTGACCCCAGACAGAGCGGCTGCGTATTCCTGAATGGAAACCCTCTCACCCCCGGGGATGCAGGCGCACAAGGACTTTACTTACAGCTGCCTGACTAACTTTATGGACCTCTTTCGTAGCGTGCAGGCGGTTGCCGACACCGGCGATGAGGGCATCATCGACTGGGAGAGCGTGGCCGCCGCCGCGAAGGCCGGGACGCCGAAAGGCGACCTCTCACTCGACGCCGGCGAGCAGGCCGGCTACCGTGAGGATGTCCGGGATGCACGTGATCGACTCCGGTCGGTCGGCGGCATCGAGTTCGACCTGCCGGACAGAATCGAAATCCAGCATCGCCACCACTGGATCGACGCCAACATCGAGACGTTTCGGCGCGCCGTCGAGCCGCTCGATTCGATGCCGGTCGCGTTGCCGACGGTTTCCCGAACGCTCAACAGCGCGACGATGGCGCTGACGCTGGGGTTTCTTGGTCGCAACGTGATGGGTCAGTACGACCCGCTCCTGTTGGCCGATAGCGACGAGCACGCGCTGTACTTCCTGCGGCCGAATATCCGCCGTGTTGCGGCGGAACTTGATGTCGATTACCCGCGATTTCGTCGCTGGATCGCGTTTCACGAGGTGGCCCACGCAGCCGAATTCGACGCCGCACCGTGGCTGTCGACGTATCTCGAATCCCGGATGACTGATAGCGTGACAGCCCTCTCGGATGGCGAGTTCGATACCGACCAGCTGAACGAGCTGATGGCGGCGATGACCGCGGTTGAGGGGTACGCCGAGCTGCTGATGGATCGAGCCTTCGACGACGAGTACGCCGACCTCCGCGAGAAAGTGGATGCGCGCCGGTCGAGCGGCGGCCCGCTTCGACAGCTCATGAGCCGGTTACTCGGCCTGAAACTCAAACGCGATCAGTACGAACGTGGGGCGGCGTTCTTCGCCGAAGTCGCCGACAGACGTGGGCTCACTGCGGCCAGCGCGGTCTGGGAGACGGCCGGCAATCTGCCAACCGACGACGAACTCGACGCGCCAGAACAGTGGCTTCAGCGCGTCGATCCCTGATCCCTGTTCCCACCGGTCAGCGATTTCTGAGGGTCGAGCGATACTGCTGCAGATTACGAAGCACAAACCACAGGAGAGCGACACCGATTCCGATACCGATAGCGAAGACGGCAGCCAGCTGAACCGGTGTCGGATCTGTCTGGAGTGCCATCAGCGACATCGAGCCCGCGACAAGAACGACAAACCCGATTTTGAGCCGGGCGTTGGCGGTTTCCCTCTCGTCGTCAGACAAACTCGATCCGACCATCAGGGATCAAAATCGAAGAGTGCGTCGTCATTCCGAAGTTCCTCGGCCGCCGTTGACACGTGCATCGTGACGAACTGCCACGTGCCATCTGACTCGTTGGCCTCGAGCGTCCCGGTCCAGCGGGTATCGAACTCGTGGTCGGTATCGACCCGGGTATTCGTCCACGCCATCGTCACCTCGTCGTCAAACCAGCCGTAGTCGTCGCGTGTCGTCACCGAGAGATCGGCACTCTCGACGGTCCACCCCGTGGTCATCGCGGACTGCTCGGAGAGCTCGTCGGCGATATCCGGATAGCCAGAGAACCGCTCGCTGAGGCTGACCTTCACGGTGGCGAGCGACTCCAGAAAGAACGGTGACAGGGGCTCGCCGGCCCGGAGCGCGTCGTAATACGCCCTGATCGTCGCTTCCGCATCCTGCTTCATACCGGGCAGTCGACCGCAGGGGGCTTGAAAACCTCGATTTGCTGGCACGAGAGCTCAGTGGAAGCCGCGGCCGACATCGTCATCCTCTATGAGCTCGTCGAGTTCGCTGTTGAGCAGGCTCTCGGCGTCCTCGAAGGTCTCCGAGAGGTCGTCGAGTCGATCCGGCCGCTCGCTTAGCTCGTACTCCATCGGGCCGAACGCCGGGCTATCGACGGCGTCCATCACGTCGCTGAAGAACGCATCGGGGTCGGTGTCGGCGTCGGCGTGGGCCTGAATCGTCTCCTCCAGTCGGCTCGCCATCGATTTTGCCTCTCGTTCGTCCTCGGGTGCCTCCTGAACGGCAAAGCGGCCCGCTTCCTCCTCGTCGCGCCGTGGGAACAGGGGCGCGATATCCTCGTCGACCTTGCGGGCGACCTGCGTGCCGACGCCACGGAGTTCGGACGGATTTTTGGTGTAGGTCTTCAGGTGGTAGACACCACCGCTGGGGTGGCCGAGATAGAGGTCCTCGCCGACGCCGGTGGCCCGCTGGCCGGCCACGGCCCGCCAGCCCTCGGGATCGCGGTTGCTCTCGGTGACCTCCGAGAGGATATCCTGCCAGTCTTTCACGCGCATGTGTATATAGCAACTATCGGTTGGTACCAGAATGAGCGTTTCGGCCTACGATTCCAGTGGCTTCATCTCGCAGTTATCGGCCAGTGCGTCCTCGATAGCGTCGTAGGGCGGGAAATCTGGCCACTGCTGGGCGACCCAGGCGTATCGCACCGTCTGGGTCGAATCGATAAGGAAGACCGCCGGACGCGGCTCGCTCACGTTGGCCATGCCATCGAGATCGTTGACCACATCGTAGGCCTCGGCAACGCCGTTCTGTGGGTCACTGAACAGCCCCGCATCGATTTCGCGTTCCTCGATGAACGTCGTATGTTCGTAGGGCGACGACACCGAGAGCCCGACGATGCGACCTCGTAGGTGGCCTCGAAATCCCGGTCGCGGAGTTCGTTCCAGATGTAGGTCGCCGGAAACGCGCCGTTCATCGGATAGCAGACCAGCAAGACCGGGTCATCCTCGATCAGCGAGGATAGTGATACATCTTCCCAGTACTCGTCGGTGACCAGCGGGCGGGTGAACCCGGGCGCCTCGTCGCCGGCAGTCGGATGATCGGTGTCGGGCAGGTCGATGATATCGAAATCGAGCTCCATCAGCTCTCACTCCCGTACGTTTTGTTCAGGTACTCGACGATATTCCCGCTTTCTGACATGGTGACACCGGTATTTTCGTCGACGATGGCGGGTACCGTGCGGGCCCCGCTGAGACGCTTGACAGCGTTGCGATCAGAGTGCATCGGCTCGACGAACCGGGAGCGGTAGTTGAGCCCGTAGTCGGTCAGTTTGCGGACGACGCGCTCACAGAACGGACAGGCCTGCAATCGGTAGAGGGTGATCGCAGGTTTCTCTCCTGAGTCGGTCATTATCTTCCGATTGGTGTGAGACAGGGGTAAAGACTTCGCTGTCGGCACTCTCGCGATCAGGCGACGATGATCCACGCGGCCACGACGGTGAGACCCCCAACGAGTGTGCTACCCACGGCGTGTGTGCGAAGCTGATCAAGCAGCGCGTGTGAGTTCGCCTCGACCGAGACGACCTGATCGATCTCGCTGCCGGTTTCACACTTCGGCAGGAAATCCATCGCCACGTGGAGAAAGATCCCGGCGGCGAAGCCGAAGACCACGGCGTTGACCACCGGCTGTGTGGGGATTGGTATTAGTGCCGACGGAACTGCCGTCAGTCCGACCCCGGCGGCCGGCAACAGCAGGATCGCGGTGTCGTACCCATCTCGCTGGAGGCGGCGTGCGGCGGCGTAGCCGGCTGGCCCCTTGTGTGAGACGATAGCGAGGCCAAGCAGGAAGCCGAGCGATGGCATCGAGTTGTAGACGAGACCGATGATCGCCCCCGCGGCCAGCGCGTGGACCGTGATCTGGGCGGCCGTGATATCGATCGGAAACTCGATGTGGGTGAGCCGGTGGCCGACCGTGTGTGCGCTGTAGCCGACCACGACGCCGAGTGCAAGCCCGATTCCCCCGGCTCGTGGGGTGCCGGCCCCAGCACCGAGTCCGATGGCCTGCGGGACAAGGAACATGGCGGCACTCATGATCATCGCGCCGCTGGCGAGGCCGTACCCCCACACGAGCCCGAAGGGATCGGTCTCGTTTGCGCGGCCCCCGGCCCATGTGCCAGCGACCATCGCCCCGAACGCGACCCAGCTTATCACGACCACTTTCCAGACGGCGGTCCCGATATCGCCGATACCAAACTGAACGGTTCCGACGACGGCAACGGACAGGGCCGCGAGAACCACAGTCGCAACGCTGCCGATCCCGCCGGCCGAAAGCACCGTATTAATAAGTTTACTACGACTGTTAGCAGTCACTGTTTATTCGGAGTCGACAGTTGTTAATAAATCCATCGCAGCCGTGTCCGGGCTGTCTCCGGTTGTGAGTGGTCAGATGGGGACTCATTGGCGGGCGATACGCGAAGAATTTGATATAGCATTATATACTTTATTAGTTCCATGACGGACAGCCCTGCTATTCGGCGATATTTTGTTTCATCACAGAATAGAGTAAATATTATCCTCGTAGGTTGCTCTGACCTGTCCACCCCAGTTGTGCGTGTATGTGTCGATGATGTCATCAGCCACGTCGCCACGGAGATACTTGACGACGCCACGGTCACCGGTGCGATCACGGAGGTGTGTGGTGAAGAAATGCCGGAAATAGTGGGGGGTCACGTTGTCGGCGGCGGAACCGCCGGATTCGTACCAGCCAGCCGCACGAGCGTGGTCGGTGACGACGTTGCGGACGGCCCGCGGCGTGAGCCGCTGTCCCCAGTCACCCGCCGTGTAGACAAAGAGCGGCTCAGCGGGCGACTGACTATCGGGCCGAATCGCCAGCCAGCGCTTGAGTTCGGCCCTGAGCTCTCTGTCGACGGGAATCACCGTGTCCCGCTTGCGTTTGTTAGACGCATCGCGTTCCTCGCCGTTGTGCACCTCGCCGCGAGCCGGATCGCTGTCGACGTAGATGGAGTCCGGTCGGCCATCGACCTGTGGTCGTGGCGAGGTGGGTCTCGCTGCCTCTACTTCGGCGTCATCGAGCGCGATATCCCGCAGATCGAGATTGCAGCATTCCCCGACCCGGATACCGGTTTTCAGTAGCGTCACGATCAGCGCGCGGTCGAGTGGATGCGCAATCCCCGACACGAACCGGCGCATATCCCCGATGCTGATCTCACGGCGTGAGGGATCCTTGTCGAT
>KB659968.1_pt83 | contig 32213 bp, 39 predicted proteins | sample 558768 | NCBI scaffold set KB644980.1 | reverse complement strand
CGCACTCGTCGACGCGGCGAAAACCCGACACATGCTCGTCAACGTGACAACCAGCCGGCCCGCCCAGCGCGCTGTCTACGAGGCCTACCGGGCGACCGATCCCGACTACTACGCTGCCGCCCGCGACCGGCTTCGGTCACGGATCGAGACGTTCACAACCGCGCTCGATGCGGCCGGCGCGGAGTACACGACACCCGACGGCGCGTTCTACGTGCTGGCGCGCTTCGAGGACACTCCGGGGACGATGGCAAACGTCAAGCGGTTGATCGATGAGGCCGGCGTCGCGGGGATGCCCGGCGCGACCTTCGGGACAGCCCGCGATGACTGGATTCGGTTCGCACTGATGACGCCACGGGTTGCGGAAGCCGGCGAGCGACTGAGCGATTACTTCGGCTGACAGACCGCCGCGATCGCTTCCCGACCGACGCCTACACAAGTCCACGCTGTCTGAGGCGTAGTATGAACGATATCGATGTCGAGGCGGTCGAGGAAGTCGACGACGAGGGCGACAACTCAGTTGCCGTCACCGACGACGGATCGGCGGCTGTCGACACACCTGACGACACCGCGGTCGAAGTCACCACGACGACAACCGATCTGCCGGATGGCATCGACGCCCCAAAGTACGTGCTGTACGGCGGAAAAGGCGGCGTCGGAAAGACGACGATGGCCGCCGCAACCGGCTTAACAAGTGCGGCCGGTGGCGCGGCAACATTGGTCGTCTCGACAGATCCGGCCCACTCGCTGTCAGATACACTCGATACCGATATCCCCCCACGCCCAACTCGCATCCGCGAGGAGATCCCGCTGTGGGCCGCCGAGATCGACCCTGATGCCGCGATGGACGACGGCGTGTTTGGGGCCGATGGCGACCCGCTCGGCGGCATGGGCGAGATGGGCGACCAACTCGGCCCGATGGGTGATATGCTCGGCGACATGGGTGGCGACGGGGAAGGCGAGGGAGACGACGAGGCTGGCCTTGGCGCGCTGCTTGGGATGGGCGGCTCGATGCCCGGAGCCGACGAGGCGGCGGCGATGCGCCAGCTGCTGGAGTATCTTGACGATCCACGGTTTGATCGCGTTGTCGTCGACACCGCGCCGACCGGTCACACGCTCCGATTGCTCCAACTGCCGGAGATCATGGACTCGATGGTCGGTCGGCTGATGAGTTTCCGGCAGCGGATGAGCGGGATGCTCAGCGGGCTGAAAGGGATGTTTGGCGGCGGTGAGGAAGCCGATCCCTCGGCGGATCTTGACGAACTCCGCGAACGGATCGAACGCCTGCGGGCCGTGTTACGCGACCCCGATCAGACAGATTTCCGGGTTGTGATGATCCCCGAGGAGATGAGCGTCGTCGAATCCGAGCGGCTGGTCGACCGCCTCGGTGGGTTCGAGATTCCGGTACAGACGCTGGTGGTCAACCGCGTCATGGAGGGCGTCGCCGACAGTACCGACGTCGAGGTCGATCCCAAGTGGGTCGTTACACCGAGTCTTGAGGACTGCGAGTTCTGTCAGCGACGCTGGCAGGTCCAACAGGATGCTCTCCAGCGGGCGACGGGTCTCTTCCGCGGCCGAACGGTAAATCGGGTGCCGCTGTTGGCTGACGAGGTTCGTGGCGAGGCGGCACTGCGTGTTGTCGCCGCGTGTCTGGATTAGGCCTGGCTACCCCAGCCGCCGCAACAGCGACCAGAGCGAATCGCGCGCGCTGTCAGGGACAAACCGGGCGAGCACCGACGCCTTGGCGACAACACCAACCGGAATCCGTGCCGGCGGTTTCGTCGCACTTGCGGCGTTAAGCACATCCTCGGCGACACGCTCGGGGTCAACCGAGCCGGGCCCGCCGCCGCCGATGGCCTGTGTGTCGTCGAACATCGTGTAGAACTCCTCGTAAGCCCCCGAGCGGTCGATCTCCTCAACCTCATTTTCGGCGCGCTCGGTGAACCCCGTCTCGACCGGGCCGGGTTCGATAACGGCGACATCGATGCCGAACGGCTCAACCTCCGCGCGCAGCGCGTCGGACATCCCCTCGATGGCGAACTTCGAGCCACAGTAGACGCCGCCGCCGGGGAACGCGACGCGACCCGCGACCGAGGAGATGTTGATGATCGTCCCGTCTTCCTCCCGGCGCATGTGTGGGAGGACTGCCTTGATGAGGCGATGGGGGCCGTAAACGTTGACCGCGTACTGCTGTTTGACCTTCTCCATCGACACATCCTCGGTCGGGCCGAACTGGCCGTAGCCCGCGTTGTTGACGAGACAGGAGATAACGCCGTCCTCGTCGAGGATGCGGTTGACAACGCGGTCGATGTCGGTGGCATCGGTTACGTCGAGTGCGGCAGTCTTACAGCCGGCATCGGCCAGCGGCTCGATGTCGTCGGGGTCGCGGGCGGTTGCATACACCGTCCAACCCTCCTCGGCGAACGCCAGCGCGGTCGCCCGCCCGATCCCGGATGAACAGCCGGTGATGAGTACCGTCTTCGGTTGCACACTGCAATGTTGCCGTCAGGGGTGTTAACGCTGCGGCTTTTCGAGCCGCAACCCAGCCGGTGGCGACGCAGCCGCCAGCGCGGTTAGGACAGCTCGTGTTTGATCTCATCGGCGTAGCTGTCAGCCAGTCGTGTCGGCTCGGGCAGCTTGTAACCGTCACACAGCGCGGCGACAAGATCGACGGCGGTGTCGGCGGCGACGCGGTGACCTGAACTGACGTACAGCGGGTTGATGTGGCGATTTGGCGAATCGTACTGGCGAGACTGGTAGGCGTAGCCGATGGATGTCCCCTCGTCGCAGTCGATGCTGTCGTCGGCCGCGATCGGTGTTCGCCAGCCGGACGGCCGGCCGTCAACCGACTCCCGTGGGCTTCCACAGAGGAGGTTCTTGGCGATCCCGACGCTCGGTACGTCGAAGCCAACACCGATGTGTGTCGCCAGCCCGGCCTGTCGGTAGTGGATACGCCCGCTGCCGTCGATACAGAGCAGATCGGGCTCACGGTCTAGCGTTTCGAGTGCCGCCACGATAGGACCACCCTCACGGAACGCTAACAGTCCGGGAATGTATGGGATCGACAGGTCGGTCACCGCGTGGGTGCGTTCAACGACCTCGTTGCCTCGCAGGACGACGATCGCGCTGATCGCTTCGTCGTCAAGAAAGGCCTGGTCGACACCCGCGACAAGCGGGGCGTCATTGTCGGTGCCAGGGTCAGGGGCCGTGTCATCGAGTTGTTGCTGGGTTGTCGACCCCGGATCTGTTGTCGCCGAGATCGTCGTCGGATCGAACGCGAAGTCGTCGGTGAAAACGGCGTCAGCGGCGATCTCGCGCTGGAGCGATTTCATCTCCGCCCGCGACAGCGACGCCTCGGGCAGGAGTGCGGGGCGAACGAACTCCACGGCGTTAGGGTCGCCTACGGCCGGGGCCGCCAGGTCCACCCGGCCCACCGGGGCCGCCAGGGCCGCCACCGAACTGGAGTTGGTTTGGCACCCGAACCTCACCTTTGAGTTTGCGGCCGTACCACAGCCCGATCACGAGGCCGACGAGGTGGGCGAAGTGAGCAACGTTGCCCATCCCAGCCGTGCCGGCCGCGCTCGGATTGATGAAAAACAGCACCGAGATGAGCGCGAAGCCGCCGGTCAGGATGTACAGCGGGAGCGGGATGACGAAAAACAGCAGTACCCTAAGATCTGGCTTGAGAACGGTCAGAACACCCATGACCGCAAACACCGCGCCGCTGGCACCGAGCACACGGGAAACGTCACCGAGAGCCAGCGAGATACCGGTGTGGCCGAGGCCGGCGAGCGCGCCCGCAGCGAGAAACAGCGCGACAAACTTCTTCGAGCCGGTGTACCGTTCAACCAGCGGGCCAAAGAAGAACAGCACGATGCTGTTGGCCGCAAGGTGGTAGAGCGAGCCGTGGGAGAAGATCGAGGTGAGCCACGTCCACACATACTCGGGGTGTGCTGTCGAAAGCGTAAACAGCGAGATGTATGCTTGGGGGCCGATAAAGAGTCCAACGAGCTGTTGCAGCAGAAACGTGATCCACATCAGGCCCAACAGCGTGTAGGCTGCGTTGCCGCGGAAGTACCCAAGCGGGCCGCCAACACTCCGGAGCTTTGTGAGCAAGCTTTGGGTGGTCGACGTTTTGCCGGAGTTTGCAACCGAGTCATCGAACCCACTATCGAAGACACCGTCGGGATCATTCCAGTCATCGAGCCCCGGACAGTCGTGGTTCTCCGGGAGTCGATGGTCAGCACAGAAGGTGTGGCCACACCGCGTACACTGATACGGCATGTTCACCTCGACACCACACTCGTCGCAGTTGGCCATTACCGGTAGCTAACAGCGGCGGGATCAAATGCGTTTGGCTCTGCCGCTCGGCGACGACGATCGGATGCCAGCATTCTCACAGCTCTGGGGTGTCGGCATCGTCGTCGGCGGCCGGCTGTGAGGGCTCGGTCGCAGACTCGAAGTTCGTCGGAACGACCGTCAGATGCTGGATACCGAGTGTTTCAGTGCTTGCGCTCATTACAGTATGATGTAGCCGCCACACAAACAAATAATTACCCATGCGCATATCGCATTCGGAGCAGAGATAATATGCATGCAGAGTATATCAGTAACAATGATCGCTGTGTCACGCGCTGTGAGTAAAGATAACAAAACGCCACGTATTGTTGTAATTCAATAAAATCCTGCTGAAGATCGCAGCTTTTGATATCAACCATCGGTATTTTGCTATTATATCGCCGGGTTGTAGCAGAAAGAGCGGTTCAATTTGTTGGTTTTGCAAACTGTTAAATAGATACATGACATAGTAATGTGTGATGTCAGAGGCACAAGCAGTCAACGACGGTTCGGGCAAAGTGCGGGATCTCACCGCGTTCCAACAGAACATTCTCGCCATCCTCGCCGAGGAGGCACGCTACGGGCTAGCGATCAAGCGAGAACTCGAAAACTACTACGACACGGAGGTCAACCACGGACGACTGTACCCCAATCTTGACGATCTTGTCGAGGACGGGCTGGTCGAAAAAAGCGAACTCGACAAGCGAACAAACGAGTACGAGCTGACCGAGGCCGGCTACAACGCTATCCTCGATCAGTTCGAGTGGACGCTCTCAAAGTTCGTCACCGACAACGAGCGAGCTGATGACGTGCGTACACTGATCGAATAATCCGTTATCGACAGTCACGTACGACCTACCTTTCCGCCGACCGTTCCGGGCACTCCGTGTCGGCGGCCGCAAACAAATACTTCAGAGAGTCTTCTATCGCCGCCTGCTGGTCGGGGTCGGTCCAGACATTTCGCGGATAATACTCCTCACGGAACTCGGCGAGATGGTCGGCCGTCGCGGTCTCGATGCGTCGACAGTAGTGGTTCCCCATGAAATCCGCAAACGCCCGGGCGTTGGCCTCGTGAATCGGGCCGTGGGCGTCGCCGACAGCATCGACAAGCGCGGCGTTGTCGGCCTCAACGGCAGCCCACGTGTCGTCACCGCCACCGGAGAGCGGAATCTCAACCGCACGATCGGTGTCGTCGATGCGGTCAAATTGAACGGTACCCCCGTCGATCCACTCGTCGGGGTACAACACAAGTGTATCGTCCTCATCGCGGATGCGAGCCGTGTAGTCGTGGGCGGCGAGTGCCTCAGCACGATCAGCGCGGTAGGCCTCCCGCTCGGAGTCGGCGGTGGCCTGTCGGGCCAACCGTGTCAGCCGCTCGGCGTTGTCGATGACAGCGTCCGGAGGCGGTGCCGCATCGTCAGTCACGTCGTCGGGCAAAGCGTCGTCAGTGGTGTCGTCGGGCGGAGCATCGTCAGTCCCGTCGTTCGATGGAGCGTCAGTCATCGTAGGCCTCGTTTGCGAGTTCATCGGCGCGTTCGTTTACCTCGCGCGGAACATGGGCGATCGACCAGCGATCAAACTCGGTGAGAAGCTCGCGGACGCGAACACGCTGCTCCCGGAGTTCTGGGTCGTTCGTGTCCCACTCACCGCGAATCTGTTTGACGACCAGTTGGCTGTCGCCACGGATGTCGGCCTCGTCGATCCCAAGATCGCGGGCCGCCTCGATCGCGCGACCCAACGCGGCGTACTCGGCTTGGTTGTTTGTCGCCGCGCCGATCTGTTGGCCGCCCTCGGCGGCGATCCCATCGCCGGTGACGATCACCCAGCCGACCGCCGCTGGGCCGGGGTTACCACGACAGGCCCCATCGAAATAGACGTGCGCGCGGCCGCCACCATCCTCCAACAACAACGTCAGTTCAGTCGGGTCGGCACCCTGCACGACAACTTTGTCGTCGTAGGCGACGGCGACCGCCGCGCCGCGTTCGGCTCGCCAGCGTTCGTGGTCGGTGTTGCCGGCCTCGACGCTGACGCCCGCGGCCCGGAGTCTGTCGGCTGCCGCGTCGGGATCACAGCTGAGCGTCGGCATAACCGGACGATCGGCTCCGAGGACAAAAGATCGTTTGCTCTCGGGAGAAAAATTTGGGGTATCAGTAACATATCTACGGGATGTGATTTCATCACATGCACAATCCTTATATACGAGCAGTCGACAACCATATAAGTGTAATGACACGGTCCAGCCGCCAGCGATCCAACCGGGAGCCCCAACGTCAGGAGACCGCCGACGAGGAGGAGATCGACCTCGACAACGTCGATCCTGACGAGGTCAAGCGCACGGCCGACGACGAGCTCATTCACGAGCCGACCGGACTCATTCTTGAGGAAGATCAGATCGATCGCGGCCCTGAGTGGCGGGCGTTCAACCACTCGGAGCGACAGGAGAAATCCCGCGTCGGCGCGCCGACGACAAAAACGATGCACGACAAGGGGTTGACCACAACCATCGACTGGCAGAACAAGGATGCCTACGGTCGGTCACTATCCTCTGAAAAGCGGAGTCAGATGCATCGCCTGCGAAAATGGCAGGAGCGGATCCGCACAAAGGATGCTGGCGAACGGAACCTGCAGTTCGCGCTCAGCGAGATCGACCGGATGGCCTCGGCGATCGGCGTTCCGCGCTCGGTGCGAGAGGTCGCCTCGGTCATCTACCGGCGCGCGCTCAACGAGGATCTGATCCGCGGTCGCTCCATCGAGGGCGTGTCGACGGCCGTGCTGTATGCCGCGTGTCGAAAGGAGGGCATCCCGCGCAGCCTCGAAGAGATCGCCGAGGTCTCACGGGTCGAGCGCAAGGAGATCGGCCGCACGTATCGCTACATCTCCCAGGAACTTGGCCTTGAAATGCGGCCCGTTGATCCGAAGAAGTACGTCCCCCGCTTTTCCTCACAACTCGAACTCAGCGAGGAAGTTCAGGCGAAAGCAAAGGAAATCATCGATACAACCGCCGAACAAGGCCTCCTCTCCGGGAAGTCGCCGACGGGCTTTGCGGCGGCCGCGATCTACGCCGCCTCCCTGCTCTGCAACGAGAAGAAGACTCAGCGCGAGGTCGCCGACGTGGCACAGGTGACCGAGGTGACGATCCGTAACCGGTATCAGGAGCAGATCGAGGCGATGGGCATTCCCACATAGCAGTCTTCTCTCTTCTCAACGGTATTCAGAGACGTACCGAGCAAAAACGCCACTTCGAACGGTGAGTTAACCGACCCTTGGCTGATAAAAAACGTTTGACGGTGCTGTAACCGGGATTGCCGAACAGCTGCCGGTTGATACCGCCGCCCTGCAACGGAGATCAACGCTGGCCGCAGGGCGACAGGTGGGGTAGATGTCTTCGGCTGATCGGGTACGTGACCGGCGCAGATGGCGCGCTATCGGTCAGTTGTTGCTTCGGTTGCGATAGTCCGACCGCTGGCGGTAAGTGTAACCTCATTGCGAACGCGAACACGATCAAGGAGATCAAGCTCGATCAGCCGTTCGTAGGTCGCCTCAACCTCATCGACCTCCTGTCCGACAAACTCGGGGATGCGAAACGGCGAAACCCCGGAGTACAACGCCATCAGTACCTCCTTTTCATCCGGGGAGAGCTCCGCGTCGGTCTCGCTGCGGCGTTCGCCGTGTTTGAGAAACGATTTTGTAAACAGCTGTGTTGACGGTGCCCCCGTGAGGTGTGTTTCGACACCTTGGCCGTCAACAGCGTGTGACACCGCGATAATCGGTCGTTCCGTTCCAGCAACGGTTCGTTTTTCGGTCTGAACAGCACTGATCTCCGCCAGATGGATCGGAACACTCGTGCCGCTCTGGAGTGTCACCGTCAGGGAGTCCGTATCGACCGAGAGCCGCGCCTTTTTCCACGATTCGTTGCTGACCACGCCGCCTTTGACAGCGGGGTGTTTCGCCCGAAGCATCTGTTCGCCGAGCAAAGTATCATAGAGGCTGGTTCGAAACGCCGTATGATCGTCGGCGACGACGACGAGCATATCCTCGCCAACCCAAAGGCTCAGATACTCCGCAAGGGCCCCGATCGAGTGGTCGTCGTCGGCCGCCCCGGAGATCCCGGTGAGAGCAGATAAGGAGATCGTGCGGTTGCCCTCATCGCTAAAAAGGATAATCCGCCTGTTCGAAAGTACGATACGCCCCTCTGACCAGGAGAAATCGGTGCGCTCCTCGCCGTTTTTGACCGCGACGGTGAACTGCCCGTGGGTCTCTGCGATGTGGTGCTCTTGTCCCTGCGTCATGCGTGCGTGTCCTGTCGAAACCGCCGGTCGTTGCTGTGGTTGTGACCGCTCGGAGGCACTCACTCCGTTATACAAGCGAACACAGCAGACACGCTGAATCAGCGTTTAGCGACATGCCCGGATCGCTAATCCACCGCTGGTTGCCCGTATGTGCTGCCGCAGTGAGTTGTAGATAATTAATATCTCGGTACAGATAAAACTACTTTGATCACGGATGTCAAACAGGGACAGTCACCAGCTTTGATACGATCGTGAGACCGGTTACAGATACGATAGGTCACGATCGGTGTTGGGCACGTCGACATCTCATTCGTTAGCCTGCAGTTCCGCAAAGACGGCCGCAACCATCTCGCCGGTGTTGTCGATGATCGCGTCCATCTTCTCGTCGTCGGCTGGCAGTCCGAGGAGACGAGCGATCTTCATGATACTGAGGTGGTAGACACGTTGGATGCCGGGCTCTGCCTCCCGGACGATCATATTACAGGGAAACAGCGCGCCGAGTCGCCCGTCGGTGGCGTCAAGTGCGCGATCAGCCATCTCCGGGTTGCACGCACCCAGCACATAGTAGGGGTCGCGGTCGGCCTCAACCTTCTCATTGAGAAGCTCCGACGGTGAGAACTCGACGGGGACGCCGAAGCCTTGGTCGGTACAGACCGCACGGACGTACTCGACGGCCTCCTCGTGATCCATCCGGAGGGTCGCCTGCTGTTCGCCGTACTCATCGGGATCGATCGCTGCGGGATCAAACGGAAGCGTCATTATATAGGATTCAACAGCGACGGGCAAAAGAGGGGTGATCGGCTACTCGGTTGCGATCGGTTCGCGGCCGATCACGTCACGGACAGCGGACACAAACGTTTGCCGGCGGTCGAAGTAGGTATCCTCGACAGAGTCAAGAATCGTTGCCAGCGACTGCGGGCCATCCGGCGTTCGGATGTCGGTCTCGCCAAACTTTTCGAGTATATCGCTTTTTGTTTGTGGCCATGCAAGCCGGGCGGCGACACGGGCGATCGGCGCGCCCTCGACGGTTCGGCCATCACCGAGCTGTACCGCCGGTGTCGCCTCCTCGGCGTCATCCTCATCTGACATAGCTGTGGGTTTGATCGGTGTCTTCCTAATCGTTTCGATCATCACAAACCACCTGAGAGCACAGCGTGTTTACAGCCACCTGATCTATTGTGAGCTCCAACTGTCTGACGTACTGTTTTGTACCAGGCCCACATACAGCGGGCTATGACCGCGCTTTCGGACGCCTATGCGGGAACGGTCGCCGACCAGCGGGGACGGGGACGGCTGTATCTCGGTGTCAGCCTCTTTATTGTCGGTGCGATCCTCGTCGTCGCCGGTATCGTCGCCGCCGGCTCGGGGCTGTTGACCGCCCAGGGCTACTCGCTGGGCGAGGCCCGCTGGTTCGCCGGAATCCTCGGCGGCGTTGGCGTTCCAGCGGTCTTTCTTGGGATCTTCACGATCCTGCCGGCCGGCCGGACAACACGAGGGGCCGCCATTATCGGCGCGTCGATCGCGGTGTTCGGCGTCGCACTGTTCGCCTACGCCTACCCCTGTCAGTGGATCGGTAACACCTGTGCGACAGGTGGCCCAAATCTGACGCTTCCGACCGCTGGATCTACTTTCTCGGCACGCTGACAACGTTTTGGTGTCTGTTCACCGGCGTGGCCAACTTCAAAACCAGAAACGATCCCGGCGGCACCGTCAGGATGGAGATGCGTAACATCACCGGACAGACCGACGATCCCGAGGAACACAGCGAGGATGTCAGTCTGGGCGGTGTCGGCCTCTTTGGAGCCGATCCCGACGGTGATGTGGCGACCCAGACAAACGCCCCGGGATCGACATCAGCCGGCGGCGCGGCAGCCACCAGCGACGGTGGCGCGACGACTGAGCAACTCACCTCTCCGGTCGAAGAGCCGACGACGACACAGCAGCCGACAAAGCCGTTGACGCGAACGGCCGAGTCGACACCGGCTACTGAGTCACCGACACAAACAACCGAGTCGACACAAACAATGGAGTCAACACCAGCGACCACCGATTCAACGTCGATACCACCAGCATCGTCACCGACAACACCTGGCCGGTCGGGGTCAACTACCGACAGTGTCGACCAAGTCTCGCCGAAAGCGAGCCGTGGGCCAACAGACGGAGCGCCGGCCCGTTCGGACGACAGCAGTGAGGCCTCGATCGATCGCTACTGCGGTAGCTGTGCGCAGTTCAAATACGTCCGTACCGACACGGGTATTCAGCCCTACTGTGCCCACCACGACGAGCTGATGGACGATATGGAGTCCTGTGAGTCGTGGGAGCCACGATAACCACCGATCAACCCGTTTTCAAATAACCCCGTTGATCAGTGGAGAAAGGCGTCGAGTTCGTCGCTAGATTTTGCATTCAACACGTCGCCCGCTTCCGCCCAGCCGCGGCGAGCGGTGTGGACGCCGTAGCGGAGGTTCTCGAAGTTCGCGGGCCCGTGTGCGTCGGTATTGATCGCGACTGTCCCGCCGGCTTCGACGACCGCCCGCACCGCCTCGCCGTGGAGATCGAGTCGCATCGGGTTGGCGTTGATTTCGAGGGCTGTACCGTGTTCGGCGGCCGTCTCTGCAAGCGCGGTGAAATCGACAGCAAGCCCTTCACGACTGTTGATCATCCGCCCGGTCGGATGGCCAAGGATATCGACAGCCGGATGTTCGATGGCTCGACAGAGTCGCTCGGTCGCGGTTGCGGTCTCCTGATCAAGCGCGCTGTGGGGGGAGGCAACAACGATATCAAGCTCAGCAAGCAGATCATCGGCGGTGCTTAGCGAGCCGTCGGCGGCGATGTTGGTTTCGACGCCGTGGAGAACGTCGATCGCGGCGTCGGCGCGGACGTCGTCGATGGCGACCATCTGCTCGCGGAGGTCGTCGTCGGTGAGCCCGATCGACTCGATGATCCCCGGCCCCGAGGCATGGTCGGTCACACAGTGGAACTCGGAGCCGCGGTCGGCGGCGGCCGCGACCATCTCGGCGATCGAGTACCCGCCGTCAGACCACTCGGAGTGGGTGTGGCAGTCGCCGCGGATGTCCGCCGTTTCGACGAGCGTCGGAAGCGAGTCATCGGCTGCGGCTTCGATCTCGCCGGTATCCTCCCGGAGCTCCGGCGGAATCCACTCCAAGCCGAGTGCCTCGTACATTTCCGTCTCGGTCTCGCCGGCAAGCCGGACACCCTCGCGTTGGGAGTCGACAGTGGCGGAATCGTCGGCTGCGTTGTCGGCATCGGCAACAGCGTCATCGAGATCAGAGACATCAAACAGACCGTACTCGTTGAGCTTTGCGTCCTGCTCGATGGCGACGTTGCGGAGTTTAACGTTGTGATCCTTGCCGCCGGTGAAATACTGGAGGGCCGCGCCGAACTCGCCTGGCACGACAACGCGGAGGTCGATCCGGACGTTGTCGGCGCGGATACTGGATTTGTGGCTGCCGGCTTCGATCACGTCGTCGGCCGCCGGCCAGTCGGTGAACGCGTCGACGACGCTCTCGCTGTCGTCGCTGGCGACGAGAACATCGATGTCGCCGATGGTATCCTTCCAGCGACGGATCGAGCCCGCAACGTCGACACGATCAACGGCACCGGTGGCGGCAAGATAGTCGGTCACCCTGTCGGCGACCGGGCGGGCATCGCCGATCCGCTCGCGCTGCTGGCTCTGGCGGGCAAAGGGGATGTTGTCGAGGATGTTCTGCTCCGTTTTCTGTCCAAAGCCCGTGATCTCCTGTATCTCACCGGCTTCGGCGGCGGCTTCGAGTTCGTCGAGATCGGTGATCCCGAGTGCCTCATAGAGCGTCCCGACGGTCTTCGGGCCGACACCCTCAACGCTTGTGAGCCCGGTCATATCGACTGGCATCGACTCCCGAAGCTCGTCGAGTTCATCGATAGAGCCGGTTTCGACGTATTCGACGATCTTCGACGCGATGGCGTCGCCAACGCGGTCGATCTCGTTGACGGCGTCCTTGCCGGTCGCTGCGAGCTGTTCGATCGGCTCGGGGTGGTTGGCGACGTTTTCGGCGGCCCGGCGGTAGGCTGTGGGTTTGTACTCGACGCCCGTCGCTTCGAGCCGGTCAGCGAACTCGAAGAGGAGGCGGGCGACCTCGTCGTTGTAGCTCATTAGGTGTGGGTTGGAGAGCCGGCCACTTAGCTCCGGGCTCCAGTGGGCCGCTCACAACAAGACATCGAGAGCGACGGTTCAGGACTCGACCGCGTCGGTCGATAGCGTCCTAAGATGGGCTCGCTCCGCATGTAAATCTCAGCGTATGACACGGCGGGGAGTTCGATAAGTCGGGACAGCGGATCTCGACATCGCGGTTCGGTTTCCGGATTCCACAAGCAGATCACCGCCGTGTATGAGTCAACAGCCGACAAGCGAGTTGCCGAGCGGCAGGCGTTCATCCACCGACTCGCGCGGGGCGATACCTGATCGTCGACGAGGCGGTTGTCGACAAACTCCGGCTGATCAACGGGTATACACACCACAGAGTGACACGGCGGGGCACTATCGACGGTTCCGGCTGTTGTCGTCCTCGTGGCCAAGAGCTTTTTGAGGAACTTCGTCCAGCGTTTCGTGTCCGCCGCCTCCTGTCGCTTGGCCTCGGCTTCGAGATCGACCGGCTCTAGCTGATCGAGGGCGTTGAGCGCGCGGTCGATACCGACGATATCCTCAACATGTTCGCGGCCCACCTCGTAGCTGACCTCGTTGTTCTCGATCAGCTCAACGCGTTCGACGCGCTCCCGGCGAAGATTTCGCTTGGCGGTTTCGACGCGGTCGCGTTCGCCCGGCGGGATCGTGTCGCGGCGTTTGATCTCAAAGACGAACGCTCGGAGATCGATCGTCTCCCCTTGGATCTCGATGGCCTCCGGTAGTTGGTGGCCGACCGTCGCCCCGTCGCGGCCGATCCGTTCGAGAAGCTGTTTTTGCTGATAGGCCTTCACAGCTAACGGTCGGGGCTCGGCGTACTTGCTTCCACCGCCGCAACGATCACGCCGTCGGCGACAGCGTCACCGCGGGCCACGCAGCGATACCGTCAGCGACAGCGGCCCAAATGGGCCGAAAACTGAACCTTCTTATATGACTCACCAGTAGGCAGGATATGGGTTTGTTCGAACGGCTGCGCGGCGACAGCGGCCCCCGCGTTGCGTTCATCGGTATCGATGGCGTCCCGCACAGTCTTATCGCGGAGCACAGCGACCGGTTTCCGAATCTGACCGCGCTGATCGAGGACGGAGCCGGCAGCGCGATCGACAGTATTGTTCCCCCCGAATCAAGTGCCTGTTGGCCCGCGCTCACAACCGGTGTCAACCCCGGCGAAACCGGTGTGTATGGCTTTCAGGATCGGGAAAACGGCTCCTATGAGACCTACGTTCCGATGGGCCGAGACGTGCAGGCAACCCGGCTGTGGGATCGGGTGACCGAGGCTGACCGAGAGGCAACGGTGCTGAACGTTCCTGTAACCTTCCCGCCACAGCGCAACGTCCAGCGGATGGTCTCAGGCTTTCTCTCCCCGAGCGTCGAGAAGGCCAGCCACCCCGAGGAGCTGACACAAACGCTAGATGACGGCGACTACATCATCGATGTCAACGCCAAACTCGGCCACAAAGACGACAAGACCGAGTTTGTCGATCACGCGCATAAGACGCTTGACCGGCGGTTTGAGTCCTTCGAGCAGTATCTCTCGGCTGACGACTGGGATCTCTTTTTCGGCGTCTTCATGACGACCGACCGGGTCAACCACTTCCTGTTCAAGGATTACGAGCGCGACGGCGAGTACAGCCAAGAGTTCTTCGAGTTTTACGAGCAGCTCGACGCGTATCTCGGAGAGATCCGGTCGATGTTGCCGGATGACGTGACGATGGTTGTCGCCTCCGATCACGGGTTTACCAGCCTCGATTACGAGGTTCACTGCAACGCCTGGCTGCAGGAGCAAGGGCTGCTCTCCTACGAGGATGACGACCACAGCGAGCTCGGCGATATCGCCGGTGACGCGACCGCCTACTCGCTCATTCCGGGGCGGTTCTACATCAATCTCGAAGGCAGAGAACCTCGCGGGAGCGTCCCCGAATCGGAGTACGAGGCCGTTCGAGACGATCTCAAAGAGCGGCTCGAAAACATGGAGGGCCCCGATGGCAGCCCGGTTTGTGAGCGCGTTGTCGAAAAGCAAGATGCCTTCGGCGGCGACCACGACGATATCGCCGCCGATCTCGTGGCGGTCCCGAACCACGGCTTCGACCTGAAATCCGGCTTTTCGGGCCACGAAACGGTCTTCGACACCGGCCCGCGCAACGGGATGCACAGCTTCGATAACGCGACACTGCTGATCGATGACGACGAGGCAACGATCGATGACGCCAACCTCTACGATATCGCGCCGACGATCCTTGATCTGATGGATGTCGACTACGACCGCACCGACTTCGACGGCGCGAGTCTGGTGTAGCGATCGACGCAAACACTCAACTGTTTTGCCGGCGGCCACACAACCGGTGGTATGTTACACACAGTCGCCGACGAGATCGACACACTGTCACAGACATCGCTGCTGGACGGTTACGCCAACAGACTCACCACGGTGCTGGCGGAAGTCGGACGCGACACCGTCGCCGACAAAACCGAAGTTGACGACGAAACTTTGTCGGCGGTTGCCGACGGCGATGTCGACGCGCTGTCGCTGACCGACGCGGCGGCGATCCTCGGGCTCGCCGAGGGGTATCCCGACAGCGAGGCGATCGTTCTCGAAACACGGGATCACCTGCTGATGGGGATGACCACCGCAGTTCTCGATGTCGACGCCGTTGCCGCGGAACTCGCTGTCAACCTGACCGGCCAAGAGGTCCAACAGGCCATCGAAGGGCGGGCAACGCTCACACTCGACGAGTTGGCAGCGATCCAGGCCGTTATCGACAGCCGGGAGGCCTGAGATGGCGACCGCGGTGATTCTCGGCTGTGGCTACATCGGGATCGAGCTCGGCCGCCAGCTCGCCGCCGCCGGCCACGAGGTCACCGGTGTTCGCCGCTCCACCTCGGGGTGTGAGGCGATCGAAGACGCTGGCTTCACCGCCCACCAGGCCGACCTCACCAACAGCGACGATCTCGATGGACTGCCGGACGCCGACTGGGTGGTATTTGCGGCGTCCTCCGGCGGCCGCGATGCGGAGGCGGCCCGGGAGATCTACGTCGACGCGCTGGGCGATGCCATCGACAGCTACGGGGGCCGCGCGTCGCCGCCGGAACGGTTCGTCTACACCTCCAGTACCGGCGTCTATGGCGACCACGACGGAGCGTTTGTTGACGAGAAAACGCCACTGGAGCCGACAACCGAGAAAACTGAGGTGCTTGTCGAGGCCGAGCGGCTCACCCGCGAGCGGGCCGCCGAGTACGGAATCGACGGCACAGTCGCCCGGTTTTCCGGGCTGTATGGCCCGGATCGCTACCGGCTGGATCGGTATCTAGACGGGCCGGTCACGGCTGGCTATCTCAATATGGTACACCGCGCTGACGCCGCCGGCGCGGTTGCCTTTCTGCTGACCGAGAACCACGCCCGCGATGCGGTCGTCCTCGTGACCGACAACGAGCCGGCCGACAAGTGGGAGTTCGCTGACTGGCTGGCCGCCGAGTGCGGCGTTGACGAGCCACCGAAACAGACCAAGGCAGAACGCCTTGCCGAGAGCGATCTCTCCGAGACGGCGCGGCGACGCATCCTGACGAGCAAACGCTGTTCGAACGACTACCTCCGCGAGTTGGGCTACGAGCTTACGTACCCCACGTTTCGGGAGGGCTACCGAGCGGCGATCGAGGGGTATCTCACCGACTGATCGCCGGCCGACCCCGAATTCTGTCGCTTGTGATCCAACGTATTAACACGAACGTTCTTGCCGACGGCTCGGGATAGTCATGGTATGGAGCAGTTCGTGGCCGTCGACAGCGTTGTCTCGGCGCTGACGGCAGTCATCGAGAGCCGGCCGCTGCTCGTCGGTATCGCCATTGTCATCGCCGCCGGGCTTCTGGTGGCCGCCTACCGGTGGCTGCGAACGACACCGGGCGAGCGGTTCATCGAGCTAGTTGCCGCTCGCGAGGCGGCGGTCGTGCTCATGCATCCAAACCCCGATCCGGACGCGATGGCGGCAGCGGTGGGTGTTGCCGCCCTTGGCGAGCAGGTTGACACAGAGATGACGATCCAGTACCCCGGCCAGATCCGCCATCAGGAAAACCGGGCGTTTCGGACGGTTCTTGAACTCGATATCGAGGCGGTCGACCACGTTACCGAGCTGGCCGCCGAAGATGTGATTCTCGTCGATCACAACGAGCCACGGGGGTTCGATGGCTGTGATGGGATCCTCCCGATGGCGGTCGTCGACCACCATCCCGGCGACGGCAGCGGCGAGCAGTTCACCGACGTGCGCACCGACTACGGGGCAAGTGCCAGCGTTGTCAGCGAGTATTTCAGAGATATCGGCGCGGTACCGGTGCCGGCTGACGAACACGCAAGCGAGACCGCTGCCGATCGGGTTGTTCCCTCGTTCACGGCGACCGGGCTGTTGTATGGGATCTTGGCCGACACCCAGCATCTGACCGTCGGCGCGGCCGCGGCGGATTTTGATGCCGCCGCCTACCTCCAGCCCGGCGTCGACGAGGACAAACTTGATCGGATCGCCAACCCCGAGGTCGACGCCGAGGTGTTGGAGATCAAAGCCCGGGCGATCGCCGGCCGCCAGACCGAGGGGTCGTTTGCGGTCTCGGATGTTGGCACGGTGACAAACCCCGACGCGATCCCGCAGGCGGCCGACGAGCTCATTCGGCTTGAGGGGATCACCGCGGTGGTCGTTATCGGCGAGCGCGCGGAGACAATCCACCTCTCGGGTCGCTCCCGGGACGACCGCGTCCATATGGGCCGGGCCTTAGAAGAGGCGACCGGCGACGCGCCGACAGCGAGTGCCGGCGGTCACGCCCGGATGGGCGGCGGCCAGATCGCCCCTCAAACAGAGCTCACCGACGGCGGCGAGACCGACAGCGAGCTGGCGATAAGCCGGGATACACTCGTTGAGAGGATCTTTGCCTCGCTGTCCGGCGACGTGTGAGCCGCCCTAACGCGACACGCACACTCAGCAGACGATCCCGACGCTTATTCACCACGGGCCGATAGCGGGTGTATGGCAACCGAACGCGGGACATGGAACTATCGAGACCGCTTCGGCGACAGCTTCGGCCGCACCTACTTCCGGCGGTTCCCACCCGGCGTCTGTTCGTCGATCGGGCTCGGCACCTATCTTGGAGAGCCAACCGACGCCGTCGACAACGACTACCGCGAGTCGATCACGGCCGCCCTCGACAACGGGATCAATATGATCGATACGGCGATCAACTACCGCTGTCAGCGAAGCGAGCGCGTCGTCGGCGACGCCCTCACCACAAGCGATGTTGGCCGCGATGAGATCGTTCTCGCCACAAAGGGCGGCTTTCTCCCCTTCGATGGCAGCCAGCCCGCAGACCCCAGCGCGTACATCCGCGAGCAGTATGTCGAGCCGGGGATCGTTGACACCGACCGTCTCGCTCGCGGTAGCCACACCATCGAGGCCGGGGTGATCGATCACCTGCTGGATCGCTCACTGTCGAATCTCGGCGTTGAGATGGTCGACTGCTACTATCTCCACAACCCCGAGACACAGCTACTGGAACGCGACCAGGAGGCGGTCTACGACGAGCTTGAGGCCACCTTCGAGCTACTTGAGCGGCGGCGAGCGGCCGGCGATATCGGCGTGTATGGGCTGGCGACCTGGGATGCGTTTCGGGTCGCGCCGTCAGCCGAACAGTCTCTCTCGCTGCCACAGCTGGTAGCGCGGGCGAGCCGCGCGGCCGAAAAGGTCGGCGTCGACGACCACGGCCTCCAAGTCCTCCAACTTCCGTTTAACGTCGAGATGGCCGACGGCGTTCAGACGGGCGACCCAGCCAGCCCCACCCGCTGCCGACGATGAGGGACCGGTTAGTGTGTTGGAGTACGCCCACGCCGCTGGCCTCCATGTCGTCACCAGCGCGAGCCTCGGACAAGGCGCGTTGGCAACGTCGCTGTCGCCGGCGATCGCCGCGGAGCTGACCGGCGATACGACCGCCCAGCGGGCACTCAACTTCGCCCGGAGCGCGCCCGGTGTCACCACATCGCTGGTCGGAACAGCCTCGCCGAGCCATGTCGCCGAAAACGTTGCTGCGGGCACATTCGATCCACTCGGGGCGAGCGCGTTTGATGCGATCTTTACCTAATACGGTTGTGGTCGCCAACGGGCGGGAAGTTTCAAGCCCCCAGCAGGCACAGTAGAGGACAATGCGATTGGCACTGATCGCCCACGACGAGAAGAAGGATGACCTGATCGAGTTCGCCCGCGAGCACGAAGAGTGGCTCTCGGAGGCCGAGCTGATGGCGACCGGCACGACCGGCAAACGCCTGAGAGAGGCGACCGATCTGGAGATCGAACGAAAGGCCTCCGGACCGCTCGGTGGCGATATGCAGATCGGCGGCGAGATCGCCGACGGCGACTGTAAGGGGCTGATCTTTCTGCGCGATCCGCTGACCGCCCAGCCACACGAACCGGACGTCTCGGCACTGCTACGAATCTGCGATGTCCACGATACGCCGCTGGCGACAAACGAAGCCTCAGCAACGTTCCTGCTAGAAGGGCTGTTTGCAGACGACCGCTGAGGAGTCGTTTCGAGTCCGCTTCGAAAAGGATAGAACAATTTTTCTATATGACAGCGTGTCATAGGATCATACACAATCGAAAGTGGTTGTATAGATTGGTAGTGAGATACCTAACAGATTGGAATAATATTTGTACTGGTATGCAAGATACAATGCGCGAGTCGGTCACTCGGAAGCATCAGTAAGCCACCGTCTTAGAATATAGACAGTAGCACCGAGTGCGGTGATTCCACTCCCGATTCCGAAACCAGGGGCTGATTCATTACTTTCTGACTGGCTCTCCTCTGGGGTACACTGAACTACGATCTTGATGGCCCGACAGCATCAGCCAGTGAAGTATCTTCGAGTGATTACATACGCCTGCACAATGGTGTCCGCAATGCGTTGTATCAGGAGGTGTCGGGGTTCGAATCGATTCAGACCATCGCCGATCTGGAACACCTCTGTGCGCTGGCCGCCCGTAACGGTGGGGTCGAGCCATTCCGGTATCAGGAACTCGTCGAATTATTCGATGTCGATCGCCGGACATCCCAGACTTCGAGACGTGTCTGAGTCTGGCGAACTGTTTTTTGAACCTGGCCTAAACGGTAGACGTGATGGTCCCCCACGATAGCTCTCGACCATGCCGCTCCGAAACACACAGGGCAGCCGCCCTCGACGCACAGTCAGCCGACGACAGCACCCGACGCCAGCCGACGACGACACGTCGCCGGGTGATGTGCGCCGGCGCCACGGCTGCGACGGCTGCAATCGCCGGGTGTTCGACCGAACAAACGGAGTCGACCCCACCGACACAGATCGACTCGTGGCCACCTGACTCACAGCCGGGTAACAAACTGGTGACCCGGACGTACTACCCTGAGTGGATCGACTGGGCCGACGAGCGGTTCAAGGAGACCACGGGCGTGTATATCCAGGCCGAGTACCAGCCGCTCGCCTGGCGGGACAGACCGGTGTACGGCGACGGTATCGTCGGCGACCTCAGGCGATGGTGGGACGATATCAACAACGATACGATCGATGGTCCCCGCCGGCGTGTCGACGTCGTCTCACTACGGGACTGGCGGCTTGACTCGGCCCGCGACCGTCTCCACCCGCTGCCGGTCGACCGGATGCCGGGGTGGGAGCACGTCCGACCCCGGTTCCGCGATGTAGATTTCTACCAATCCGACGGCGGAACGTACGGCGTCCCGGTTGAGGGAACGATCGCCGCGCTGACCTACAATACAGATCGGTTCGACGCTCCGCCCGACTCTTGGGAGCTCCTGTTCGACTCGGAGTTCACCAGCCAAGCGGTCTGTACGGATCCGGTCCGGTTTACACACCTCGCTGCGCAGTACCTCGGGCAGAATCCCCGTTCGCCAGACGACTTCGGCGCGATTCGGGCGGTCTTGGAGACGCACCGCGACAGGCTGGCCACGCAGTCGGACGCCGACTTGTCGACGGCTGTCGACGAGTTCTTTGTTACCGACGCGGAGGCCATTGAGGCGTTCGCTTCCGGGCGGGCGGTTCTCGGGTCTGTTGGGATGGCGCCAATGTACGTCGCGCGGTTCGGCCGCGGAATCCCGATCGATTATACCGCACCCGCGGAGGGGGCGTTGTTCTCGGCGTTTTTCTTCGGAGTTCCGGAAGAAGCGCCAAACCCGCTCGCGGCCACCAGATTCGTCGACTGGGCGTTGCGGCCCCCCCACGCCGCCCAACTCTCGGCCCGCCAGCAATTCATGCCTACCGTCGACCTCTCGGGGGCAGTCCCTGAAGAGGTGGCATCGTTCTTCGAGTGGCCGTCCGAGTGGTCGCTCCGCTACGACGACCCACGGACGACCGATGACGTTGAGGTCGCCTATGGGGAACTCCTCTCGGAGGTCTATGACTATTACTGAACCGATCCCGTCGTCACAGGGGCGGCGACGATGGTGACTCGGCGCCGGCTCGAAACCGTCGCCCTCGTCGTGGTGGTCGTCGCCGCCGGGATCGGCGTCTTCCTCGTCGACCGCGGCCCCGCGCCACGCACCGCGCTCACGAGCGGCAGCTCGGTCGTCGATGGGGCGCCGGAGCAGTTGCGTGCTCCGACCGCCCCTACCCGCGTCCGGGCGCTCCACGACCGGAACGTGACAGGGGCGACAGCGACCGTCGGCGTCGTCGCCGTCACCCGAGTCAACACTGCACACCCGAAACTGGCGCCGCGCGTGACGGACGAGCGGTCGTTCGGTTCCGCGTCGCAGGAACCCGGCGGTCACGGAACCGCCGCCGCGCTCACGCTGGCGTCGGTCGCCCCGGACGCGGACATACTTGTCGCCACCGCCGACTCCACCGAGGACGCACGCCAAGCGATCGTGTGGCTCGCAGCGCAGGATGTCGATGTCCTGCTTGTCCCCGCCACGGAGTTGGGTGCCCCGGACGATGGCACCGGGACGCTCGCGGGCGCCGCCACGCGAGCCGCCGATCGGGGGTCGCTCGTGGTAGTCCCGACCGGCAACCTCGCCCGCAACCACTGGCAGGGACAACTCCACCCGACGCGTCGAGGCCTCCACACCTTCGGAGACGGCACCCGGCTGTCGCTGTTCCCGCCTGTCGGCGCCGGCACCCAGGCCGGCGGGCGGGTACAGGCCCAACTTCGGTGGAACGCTTCGGCGTACCCGCGGGATCTGGACCTAGAGCTGTACCGCTCCGACCCTGCCGGGATTTCCCGGGTGGCGACCTCCGAGCGGATCCGGACAGGGCCAGTCCGAACCGAACGGCTGGACGCACACGCTCGTCCCGGTGACCTGTTCCTCGCGGTCAGGTTTCCGAACCGGACTGTCCGGCGGTTCAACCCGCTCTCCGCACGGATCGAGATCACGACACATCGACACCGGCTGGCAAACGCGACGGCGGCCGGCAGCATCGCGTCGCCCGCGACGGCTACCTCTGCACTCGCGATCGGCGCTGCGGCGCCCGACGAACATGGGGTGGCACCGTACAGTTCACAGGGGCCGACCACGGACCGCCGCCGAGGCGTCGACCTCGTCGCCACACCCACCGTCTGGTCGGGATCGCGGGAGGGAACATCCGCGGCCGCCGCATACGTTGCCGGTGTCGCCGCGCTCGTGAGCGCCGCGGGCGACGCGCCGCCGCCCCGTGTCGCGGCCACCCTGTGTCACACCGCGACAGACGTACCGCCACCCGGCCCCGACCGACGAACCGGCTATGGCCGGCTGGACGTGACCGCCGCGGTGAACGCAACTGGTGAGGCCGGCCGACCTACCGACCACAGTCGCCCGACCCGAATACCCGACTACCCAGCACGCAAACTATGTTGAGCGACCTGTTGAACTCCGACAACCCGCCTGCGATCGACCCAGAGCCGAAGATTCTGAGCCCCGACAGCGACGATACCGGCGCGGTGCTCGACGCGCTCGGCTCCGAGACTAGCCGCGAACTGTACGCCGCGCTCCTGTCCGAACCGCGAACCCCCTCGGAACTCGCGGCGACGGTTGACACTTCGATCCAGACGGTTAGCTATCACATCGACAATCTTCAGGAGGCCGACCTCGTTGAGCCGGGAACGACCCGCTACTCGGATCGTGGCCGGGAGATGACGGTCTGGGTACCTGTCTCCCGTGGAATCCTAGTGACCGACAATCCCGATACCGACCGACTCCGCCGCCGGGTCGCTTCGGTTCTCGGACTCGCCATCGGCGCGGCTACCATCGATGTCGGCGTTGCGGTCCTCGCCCAGCGGGTGCTCCGCCGACCGACCCGGCTCGCCCCCGCAAGCCTTCCCGCCGGCTCGTCACCGCACGCGGACCTGCTCGCGTGGGTTCTGTCGGCCGCGGCGACGGTCGATCTCGGGATCGGACTGTTCCTTGGGGGATTGGCGGTCCTGGCTGTGTGGTGGAACCGCGGGTGAGTTGGGAGAACGCCATCGCTCGTCCTCAACGTAGTTCGCGAGTTCTTTCTTTTACTCCCGCTGCTCGAGAACCAGTCGCTTCTCGTGTTCTCTTGACAAAGATACCGAGCGATATAGAGTCGTGATGCTGACTTCACGCTCTGTATCTTGCACACGACTCCTGACGATAATTGTATAGATACCCCGTGGCAGACTTTCTATGACACGCTGTATAATGTTTACAAATTGAATAAAATGCATATCCCCTTTTCGGGTGGGCGTGCTCGATCATATTCAATACAGACTTCATCGCGTGGCCGATGTCGATCGGTTCCTCAGCGACCCCTTCGGGCTGTTTGCGATCGCCTACGAGTACCGGTTCACCCTCCTGCGTGGCGGTAGCAGCGTCGACTATGAGTCGGATGAGCCGCCGATCTCCGGGGCCGTCGGCAACGGCGACTGTCAGTCGACCACGCCCACGAACACAGCCAAGCGACCGCTACTCGCCGACGACCGCTCGAACGTCCTCGCCGGAGTAGCTGGCAAGCTCCTGAAAGTTTGTACCGAAATTGCCGACCTTGGCGTTGATCACGAGCCGGGTGAGTCGGGTTCGTACCGACTGAGAGAGACGAATCCCGCCGTCACGAAAGCCGACGCGTTCCTCGACACCCGGTCGGAGGTCGAACACACGATCGACGGTTCTGAGCGGATCGGAACCCGATTCCGTATAGAGAAAGGCCCTGAGCGTGATCGACTGTCGCTCGTTCCCGGTGTTGTCAGCGGTCACACGAAAGTCGACGGCGGCTCCACTGTCACGCAGCGTCTCGTCGCTAAACACGATCCCCGCAAACGGATCGCTCTCCTCGGCGGATTCGTTTGCATCCTCAAAACCCGGGAGCTGAGGGTCAAGATCCGGTGGCTCGTCAAGACAGCCGGCCAATCCGACCGACACCCCGAGAGCGGCAAGCACCGCACGTCGACGTGGCATAAATAGGGCTATGACCGCGGGCGGTAAAATAACGGCGTCACCGTGACGGAACAAGCGATCGGGCTACGTCGTCACGCGAAAGTCGACGGTCACCGACGCGCCGTCGGCCAGCTCCGCCACCAGCTCGCGGTCGATGTCGGCGGCTGCGGCGTCGGCGTCAACCATCACGGTGCGGTCGTCGGTGTAGGTGGAGGTTCGGGCAACGATGCTTCGCTCATTATCGAAGCTCAACTCGGGGTCGCCACGGCCGGTGATCGTCTGGCTGTGACCGTCGGCCTCGATCGTGATCGTGATCTCGGCGTCAGACCGTTGGGCCGCCGTGACAAACGCGGGATCGAAATCGGCTGGTACCGGCTCGGCCTCGATCCCGAGGATACAGTCGCCGGCTGGTGTCAGCCAGTCGTCGCTGGTGAACTCAAGGGTTGACTCGTGGGTCGCCTGTACGTGCTCGTGTCCGTGGGCGATAACGGTCGCTGTTTCAGCCATACCCGGGTTCCCTCCGGCCGCCGCAAGTATCGCTCGGTTCGCCGTTCCCCATGGCTCCTGAAGGGACAGAGGGATGTGGATGCCTGCTTGACGGTGAGTATGCCCAACGACCGCCAGTCGCCCGGAGTGGTCGGCGATGCGTGAGTCCCACCCGATCGAGCAGGCCGTCGGCATCGACTACTACATCAGCGACGCCGACGGAATCGGTGGGCGGCTCCGCGTCGAGCCCGCGGATTTCCGGGTTGAGGAGATCGAGAACTTCGAGCCCGAACCCCTCGATGCCGATCCAGGAGCCTACCCTGAGATCCTGCTGCGAGCGACGCTGCGCTCGTGGGATACAAACGATTTCGCCGGTCGCCTCTCAGATGCCCTTGAGGTCAGCCGCGAGCGCGTCTCGTGGGCCGGCACGAAGGATAAACACGCGGTGACGACACAGTTGTTTTCGGTCAGCAGTGGTGATCCCGATGCCATCGCCGACCTCGATATTCGGGGCGCGGAGATCGAAGTGCTCGGCCGAACAGGGCGACCGATCTCGTTTGGTGATCTTCATGGGAACCGATTTCAGATACGGGTGCGCGAGGCCGACGACGGCGCAGACAATCGCATCGGGGAGGTCACCGACGACCTGCGGGCCTTCGGTGGGAACAAAAATGACGGTGAAAATGACACCGCTGTCGCCGGAATTCCCAACTGGTTTGGGCAACAACGGTTCGGCAGCCGACGACCGGTTACTCACGAGGTCGGCCTGCGTATCGTTGCCGGCAACTGGCGCGAGGCGGTACTGGCCTACGTCGCCAATCCGTTCAACGCTGAGCCGGAAAAAACGCAGGCAGCCCGGCAGTTCGTTGCCGACGAGGCCACAAACGACGACCCAGACTGGACGGCCTGTCTCGATGAGATGCCGGGACAACTCGGCTACGAGCGGTCGATGCTCCACCGACTCGCCGAAAACGGCGCGTCGTCACCGGCGGATTTCCGGCACGCACTCGAAGCCGTCCCATGGAACCTCCAGCAGCTTTTCGTCAACGCCGCCCAGTCGTCTCTCTTTAACCGTATCCTCTCGGAGCGACTGGCCCGCGGGCTGCCGTTTGATCGGCCGGTTGCCGGCGATGTCTGCTGTTTCGCCGACAACGATGCCCCTGATGGGCTGTACGCCCCCGACACCGACCGTCTCCAACGCGTTTCGGGGAGTCGGGTCGGCGTGATGGAACGGCACTGTGATCGCGGCCGGGCGTTCGTGACCGCACCGCTGGTCGGGGCTGAAACGGAGTTGGCCGACGGCGAGCCCGGCGAGATCGAGCGCGAGATCCTTGCCGATGTGGGCGTCGAACCGAGCGACTTCGAGCTACCGGGTGAGTTTAGCTCAACTGGAACCCGGCGGGCGATTCTGGTGCGTACCGAGCTGGGTGTCGATCCCGAAACCCTGACCTTCTCGTTCGCGCTGCCGAGTGGATCGTATGCGACCGCGGTGCTGCGGGAGTACCAGAAGGGCGGGCCACTCAAATAGAGCAGCTACGCTGAGACGGCCGCAGGCCACCGGTCGCTCACCTCAGGCCGTTCGCGGCGGCGGCACCATGTAGACGTTGCTCGCCGCCTGGGCGATGATCGTCTCGGAGACGCTCCCGATCAGCAGCCGCCGGAGGCGACTCTGCCCACGGGAGCCAAGCAGAATCGTTGTCGGCGTCATCTCGGCTTCGGCGTCGAGGATCTCTTCGGCAGGATCGCCGTAGCGAACCTGGGTGTCGGTGTCGATATCCCACTGATCGAGCCGGCCTTCAAGTGTCGCCAACTGGTCGGCGGCGTCGGTGTCGTCGGGTTCCTTTGGCGATTCGACGTGTACCAGCGTCGCCTCTTGTGTCGCATGCCGGAGAGACGAGAACGCATTGAACGCGCGTTCGGCGTTCTCCGAGAAGTCCGTCGCATACAGAACGCGCTGAAAGAGGTGTTCCCGAAGCACATCAGGGTCGTCGGCCTCGCGTTCGATCCGGTTGACCAACAGGGGAACAACGGTCGTTCGTGAGAGATTCCGCGCGGTCGATCCAAGAACCCGGTTGGCCAGCGGGCTCTGCCCGCGGGAGCCGACGATCGTGAGATCGGCCCGTTCGGCGTCGGCCAACCCGTTGATCCGCCGGTACGGCGTCCCGCGCACAACGTGGGTGTCGGTGCTGAAGCCGGCCCCCTGCATCACACGTTCGTACCGATCAAGCCCCTCGCGTCGCCGCTCCTCGAAGTTCATCCCCGGCATGCCGGCGTGCATGTTTGAGGGGATGACTGTGATCAGATGGATCTCCTCGACGCCGATGCGGCTAAGACACTCCAGACAGGTCTCGTTGTGGATCGCCGCCTCGCTGGCTGCCGATAGATCGGTTGCGTAGATGGCACGCATACCTCCCGGTACGACATGTAGAGTTAATATTGTTTCTATTGTTCAATATTAATATGGGAAGCGTCCCGACTCGATAGCAGCAAGAAGAGCAGTAACAACAAGCAGTGCAATCTGACCGCATCGCTAAAACACATCAGTGCGCGTACAAGAAAAATCGGCAGTTTTGCCGGTTATATCCGCGGTACGGAACGGCGGCCGTATCCACATAACATATGAAGATATTCACGTGGGATAGGAATCTCGTCTGTGGGTATAATATTGTTTAGTAAACCCAAAACTATTATTATGCTGCTCCGACTACGAGCTACTGAGTAGAACAGTATGACCTACGCAATACTACTGGCACACGGGGTAGCAATCGATGATTGAGACAGGCGCGCTGTCGGCATCAGTTGATAGCGCGGCGTTGATCGCCGCGGTGTTGCTGGAAGCGATCATCCTCTACGGCGTCTACGGGGTCGTCGAGAACGCCCTCGGCCAGCGCGTTGTCACCCGGCTCAGGAACACATAGTATGGAGCTACTCGGGCTCAGTCTGGCGATGGTGGGGCTGTTCGTCGGGTTTGGCCTCCTGATCGGCGTGCTGTTTGGCTTTTTCGGGATGGGCGGCTCCTTTCTTGTCACCCCAGCTCTGCTTGTTATGGGGTATCCAACGCGGGTGGCCGTCGGTAGCGGTCTCGCGTTCGTCTTTGGTACCTCTGTTATCGCCACACTGAAACACCGTGATCTCGGGCAGGTCGACTACAAACTTGGGCTGTTGATGATCGTCGGCACCACCGCCGGCATCGAGGTTGGCAAAGAGACGGTTGTCCATCTCGAAAGCTTGGGGCTTGCCGGCTCGATCATCAGCGTGACCTACGTCTTCCTACTTGGCGGGATCGGGGCGTTTGTCACATACGAGGCGGTGAAAAGCGATGACAGCGACGGCGGGATCGATCACGACGCGGCCGAGGAGCCAGCCGATGCCGACGACATCCCGGATATCGCAAAGAAGATTCAATCATACACTATCCCGCCGATGATCGATCTTCGTGGCGGCGTCACCGTCTCGCTGTGGATGATTCTCGGTGTCGCCTTTGCAACCGGGTTGCTGTCGGGCTTTCTTGGGGTCGGCGGCGGCTTCATCCGGATGCCGGCGTTGTTCTATCTCATCGGCGTTCCGGTGCCGATCGCCGTTGGCACGGATCTCTTCGAGATCGTCTTTTCGGGCGGGCTGGGTAGCTTCCTCTACGCGCTTGACGGCGGCGTCGATCTTTCGATTGTCGTCCCGCTGTTGGCCGGGAGTGCCTTTGGTGCGCGGATCGGCTCGGCGGCTACCAGCATCGTCGACGAGGAGGAGATCAAGGTCTACTTCGGGCTGATGCTGCTCGGCGGATCGCTGGCGGTGGCCGTCCGTGAGATCGGGAGCGTTTACGAGATCCCGGTTCTCAACCAGGTAAGCCTAGCGTTGATCCTCGGCTCCGCGCTGCTGGTCAGCGGGGCGGTCGTCTACAGCAGCATCACCGCACTCCGCGAGGAGAGCCGGGCGTCGTCGCCAACGGCTGAGTGAGATCACCGGTCGCTCAACGGTGGGCACCCCGGTTCCCCATTGCATGTATAGAATTGTAGTTTTTGCACAACACTTTTGCTGCCACGGGGAGTAGTGGCTGATACGATGGTTGATTCAATGGCCGAACAGCTTCGGGCAGAGATGCGGTGTGAGGATCTTTTGGCCTGCTTTCACGGGCTCAAACCGCTCGATCGGGACTGCTTTCAGGCGTTTGTGAAGGCCGACGAGCCGCTGACGGTCGATGAGGTTGCCGACGTCGTCGATCGGGAGCGGTCGACCGCCTACCGATCGGTACAGCGGTTGCTTCAGACCGGCTTTCTCGAAAAAAAGCAGGTCAACTACGATGCAGGCGGCTACTACCATGTGTACGTCCCGACCGACCCCGGGGCTATCGCCGACGAGATGCAGCGACTCCTCAACGACTGGTACGCCCAGACGGGCCAACTGATCCAGGAGTTCGACGAGAAGTACAGTGATATCGCCCCGACAGCAACCGAACTCGAATCCTGAGAGAGCGGTGTATCACCCGCAAACGCCAGAAAATCAATAGTATTGCACAATAAATCCACATCTATGGAGCCACAGATCGCCGTCGTCGACGCCTCGATCGGCGACACACCGGCTGAACGAAACCTCACCAGGGAGATCGACGCCGAAACGGCGGTCTACAAGGCCAGTGAAGGGGTTCTCCCACCGCTACCGAGTCAGCGCGGCCGGGAATACGATGCTGTCGTCATCAGTGGCTCACAGACCTCAGTTTACGATGATCACGAGTGGATTCACGAGCTGACCGCGTGGGCGCGCGCCCTCCGGCGGGCGGCGGTACCGATGCTCGGTATCTGTTGGGGCCACCAGTTTCTCGCCCAGGCCTTTGGGGGGCGTATCGTCGATATGGGCGAGTATGAGATCGGCTACCGGTCGATCGACCGTCGCGGCGATGATCCGCTGTTCGCCGGGATCGAGACACCGATGACAGCGTTTGAAACCCACTCCGATCGAGTGGCTGAGCTGCCAGCCGGAGCCACCGAGCTTGCACGCAACGAGTATGGGGTCCAAGCCTTTCGGCTGGAAGCCAGCTACGGCGTCCAGTTCCACCCGGAGTACGACCGTCAGACAGCCGAGTGGATTCTTGAGTCAAAGGAACTAGATGCGGAAACACAGGCGGACACTGCCGCGACGATCACCGACGACGCCGTCGGCGCGGCCGGCGAGACAGCCAAACTGTTCGACAATTTCCTTGCGATCGTCGCCGACTACAGCCGCCCGCAGAGCCGGCCATGGTAGTTACTGGATGGATTCGATCGCGCTTGTCAACTGGGCCGCACTTTTCACGCCGACCAGACGTTCCTCGGGGCGACCGCCGCTGAAGATGACCATCGTCGGAACCCCCTGGACGCCGTGCTGTTGGGCGAGCTGTTGGTGGCGGTCGATATCGACCTTTGCAACGGCGGCGTCGGTCGTCGCGGCGACCTCCTCGACGATCGGTTCGAGCTGCTGGCACGGCCCACACCAGTCGGCGTAGAAATCAACGAGAACGACATCGTGGCGTGCCGTTAGGTCGTTGAAATGCTCGGTGCCGTCGATATGGATCGGTGTCTCCGGGGCGTCCGTGTCGGTGACGGCTGTGTCGCCGGTCGCGTCCGCGGTACCCGAGTCACCGCCATCGCGGAGCTCATCCATCAGTTCCTGTCGCTTCTGTTCGCGGATCTCCTCGATTGGATCTGCGTCGCTCATCGTCCCACTATAGGGGCTCTCGATATATTATATTTGTGCTTAAACTACACAATACAAATGGCGACAATAACACCAGAATATTCGTCAAAACTCTCCTAAGGCAGTAACAGCTATCTTTGCACCGAGTTTGCGAGCCAGTTGTGCCCGTTTTGCGAAACACAGAGACTAAGTGCGCAGGTAGTCTTGTGTATAGTACACATGTCTGGGGTCGCAATCATCGGCGGTGGGCCGGCCGGGTTGAGTGCCGCGATCTACACAGCACGGGCAGACAAACGAACGCTCGTCTTCGACGACGGTGGCGGCACCACGCGGGATGTCAGCCGGATGGAGAACGTCTACGGCTTTCCTGACGGCGTCACCGGCCCGGAGTTGGTCGATGTGGGACAGGAACACGCCGAAAAGTACGGTGCCGAGCGGATCAGCGAAGAGGTCGTCCACATCGAACGCATCGATGATGGTTTTCGCGTCGAAACGACCGTCGACGAGTACGCTGTCGACGGGGTGATCCTGGCGACCGGTGCGGATTACGAACGCCCGGCGATCGCCGATGTCGAGGCCTACGAGGGCCAGGGCGTCTCCTACTGTGTCGAGTGTGACGCCTACTTCTACCGTGATCGACCGGTCGCCGTCGTCGGCAACGACAACTACGCCGCGACGGAGGCACTGATGTTGTTGGATTACACCGACGATGTTCGGCTACTTACCAACGGTGACGAGTTCGACGCTGATCCGGAGCTCCAGTCGAAAGTCGACGCCGCGGAGATTCCGGTTCGCACCGACCGGCTCGATCAGCTGGTTGGCGACGACGGGTTAGAAGGGGTTGTCACCACCGACGACGAGACGATCGCTGTCGACGGGCTGTTTGTCGCTCTCGGGACGGCCGGCGGGACTGATCTCGCTGAGATGCTCGGGATCCCGGTTGACGGCGACGAGATCGTCACCGAGCCGGATCAGTCGACAACCGTCAACCGCGTGTATGCGGCCGGCGACGCAACCGGCGGCCACCAACAGATCGCAACCTCTGTCGGCGAAGGGGCTCGGGCAGCGATCAACCTCTTAGAGGAGTTCCGCGGGGCCGACTACGTCGATTACAAGAAGGTCACGGCCTGACGGGATGGTAGCGTGGGGCGATAACCTCACTCCCAACGTGAGAGCGTCACGACGAAAACCGCACCCTCGGGATCGTTGTCGCGAACAGTTACCGACCCGTCGTAGGCCGAAACAAGCGTCTTAATCAGATAGAGGCCAAGACCGGTACCAGCACTGTCCAGCCCGGTTTCACCTTTCCCGAAGATCTCGGCCCTTTCATCGTCGGGAACGCCGGGGCCGTTGTCCGCGACCCGCACGGTCACCGTGTCGGCCTCGGCGGCGGCTATTCTCAGTTCGCGGGAATGAAACGACATCACGCCGGGTATCTAAGCAGATATCGCAACCACAGCCGTTGACTGACAACTCGGTGGCCTCAGTAAGAGTGTCAAACCGCTGGTACCCGTGTCAGCGCGCCGAAAATACCGTGTGCTGTGACAGTTGTCTGTGAACAGCTGAGAATCCTCGACAGTGTTAATGCATCCCAGCACTGTGATGTATTGTAGTTAATACACACAACTATGGATGTATTCATCAGTTCAAATTTTGCTGAAGCCGGAGTTGAGCGACTAACCGATCTCGGGTTCGATGTCACGTTCGATCCGATTGAAAACCGTGACGGCCGGCTGTCGGTCGAAACGCTGACACAGCGGCTGGAGGGTGTTGATATCTTCATCTCTGGGTTTGAGGGGGTGCCAGCTGAACTCATGGATGCTGCCGATGATCTCAACTCATCGCCTGTCCGCGGGGTGGCCTGAAGCCAGCGT
>KB650354.1_pt2 | contig 32632 bp, 18 predicted proteins | sample 558768 | NCBI scaffold set KB644980.1 | reverse complement strand
CCCCATCAAAGTGCTCTTGAAGCGTCTTGATTTCGCTATCAAAGTTAATCTGTTTCGGTAGGGGCTTATTTGGCTTTCGCGAAACGCTGTCTGGGACACCGTTTGCTGTTTGCTCTTCTTCTGAGTCCACAAGGATACTCGCCCGTGATCCAAAGTAACCGAGAAGGTCCAATACCATCCCTAACATCAGGGTGATGATCGTGACAGTGACGACGGCTGCTGCAAAGAATCGACCGATTGTTCCAGGAAATGCAAAGATGAATACCGCAATAAAAACGACAGTAACGCCACCGACAGTCAAAAGAAAGGCTGCAAAATTGGGTCCAGCACCGTCGTCCATGAGCTGCTGTGCTGGTCCCTGCTGCTCACTACTCATGCGTTTGAACCTGCTCCTTGTCTAAGCGTTTGTGTCGCAGTATATGTCATTGTCAACAGATGTGAAAGCCACAATCCGACCGTGACACCAAATAACGTTCCAGCCCCCATAATTCGTAGCTCCATTCCAAGCGGTGCAAATGAGACCGCAGCTGTGAGTGTTCCAAACACGACCATGAGCCCATATTGTATCTTTGTTAGCGGGTCGACATTCGTAAGCATCGATTTCATATGTGTCTGAGAGGCACGCCGACCACTTATACTATCGGTCATTAACCAGAAACGACAGAGATCAATGAATGAACGAGACAAGTACCTCGAGGATCGTGGGCAACCCGCTCGTGACCCACTCCACCGTTCGAGACAATGGAATGATGCGACTGGGAGTGTTAGTAGTTAATCTGCGGGAGGTCAGAGTCTGACCAGAAACATACCCTCTTGTGATAATAAGAGGGCTTCGTTCTCTCGAATCAATTGATCTTGAGGCGGCTCGCAGCGGATTAATGTATTTTAGGACAACATTTAGTAATACGGACAATAAGACACCTATATGATCCGTCCCGTTGACGCAGAGACAATACAGGATATTTGCCGGGACGTGGCCTTGGACAACTACGGCTTCCTGTATGTCAACGATCACAAAGACTACATTCAAACCGAGTACGAAAGCGCCGAGACAGGTCTGAGAACCGCGGGTACCGTATCGTTATCCGATATTAAACAGACATTACAGGATGCGACCGGCGGGAATGGATTTGAGCGCCGACGAAACGGTGTATATTATTTTAATTCGTTCAATTCACGTGAGGGCTATCGAGTGAGCGATGAGCTCAAGAGTATTTTTACATATGATTTTGTGGTAAATAAACAAACAATTGAATCGCGATTTGACATTGCTCCCGCTGATGTTGATTTTTTTGCATCAGAGCTTGCGAATGAGGATTATATCCGTCGAATTGCCGCAGGTGAGCGTGCTTATTACGTTAGTGGACCCCGATTGAAAGATGAAACCTCGGGTGATGCGAGCGTTGACTCACGTCTAAATGAGGAGGCAGAACATGGTACGATATCTCATACGGACTTAGAGCGCGTTATCGATGTTGCTGCAACAAATGATGTCATTCGGTTTTTCGAAAAGAATGACTTCATCGCTGATATTGATGATGAATATGTTGTCAAAAGTGCATTTGATGATTATGCTGCTCACCTCGCGAATGCAGTCAGTGAGGATGCGATTGAAGAATTCGGCGATATTGGAATTCTTCCACTATCTGAATTCCAACAAGTGATTGAGAATGAAATCAATGACCGCTTTGATGTTCTCAAACACCTCTCACATAGCGATACATCGGAATTACTTGAATTAGTTCGTGAACAGATAGCAGAGAATAATGGACTCACTGTCAACCGGCGATTAGCAATCGATTCTGAGCAATTCGAGACTTATGTCACCCGCCGGGCGACGCAGATACGTGATGACATCGAGAATGAAAAACACCCACCAAGTCCAAGTGCATATCGTGACCACGGCTATCCACAGATTGAATCGATCGAGATAACAGACTCACAACCCGTTAATCAGCATTTGCGCGAGCAAATTAAAGAACAATTTGATGCACTCGTTGAAGAGCGATTCTCCGTTGAGAGCGATGCATAAGAGACAAACAATTAAACATATGCGTCGAATTACATTTAGCAAACAAAGAAACATGGACTGCGTCCGTCGATTTGCGTAGCCATCCAAATGAAGATAATATGAAATTGAATTTCAGAATATCATTTAATCATTTTCTTTTTTGGAGCAGCCATATTAACCAATAGCTACGTAATCAACGTCATCCATTCCATTCCATCCATTACCATGCCACAAACATACAGCGACTTCACAACAACAGAACAGGGCGGTCATCAATATATCATTGCACAACCGAAGGCGGAGCATAAAGAGCCTGTCCGGTTTTCTGGCGAGCTTGAGGAAACGGACGATATCGACGCGACATTCCGAGATGTAATCAAAAGCCTCATTCAGCAGGACCTTTCCGAAGCACTAAATCTTGAATCTGGTTCCGGCGGATCCATCGGTCGAGATGACGTTGTTGAAACGCTGATGAATGCCGATGCTCCGGTTCCAATTAACTCTGAACAGCAAGCAGAGGCCATTATTGATTATTTCCTTGTGAATGGAGTCCTCCAAGAGGCTGATAATGGTTCAGAGGTAGTCGTCCTCTCAGATCCCGAGTCACTAGCAGAAATTGCGACCGAGAGCAGCGACGATGATGACACGGCGATGTTACTTAATTGGATGTCCGCTATCGAAGGATGTACGACAAAAATCCAAGAGACGAACGACACGATTGAGGAAGTTGAGGCTGAGCTCCGCGACCAGATGGGCAATGTGGATGTCTCCGGGAAACTCCGCGAGTATCGACAAAACCGAAAGGAGGTTGCACAACGGCTGATGAATGTCACGAATGGAGGCGAGCTCAATCGCTCGGATCTGAGCCCTGATGAACAAGCAGAATATGACCGGCTTGAACACCGAATGTTCCATCTTGAGTCGATGATCGATGCAGTTGGTGCCGGGGGAGATCTTGATCAGGAAATCCAAGAGATGACGAATAAGCTTTCAATGCATATGAGTAATCTCTCTGATACGCAGGACGCACTCGAGGTGCAACTCAGTCGACTTGAGCGGGTCTATCGCGTTAATGATGAAATCAACTACGAACAGGCGAAGAAAATGGCTGAAAACCTCTCAAGTGTTGCATCAGCAGTCGCCGGTGTTGCCGACGCTGACACACTCGCAGAGGAAACAGATACAATGAGTCGCGCCTCGGCGATTCTTGAAGAGACTGGCTCAACTGAGGAGATGGCACAGACAGCAAGCACCGATACTGGAGCGGTCAGTCGTGAACAAGGAAATTAATCCCAAGCAATGTACGCTCAGTCGTTTCTCGGCAGTATACGCCGACTCAGGCTCCGCAGTGAATATCTGCTCAATCAGCGACAATTAGATACGGATCTCCTCACTGCGGTCGGGCGTCAGTATCTCACAACACTTAGTGCAGTTGATGCACTCATAGTTGAGGCAACTCCATTTCCAGTGCTTGTTTCAGAGGATAATGACACCGTGTCATCTGACAGCGAGAAGAGCGGTATCACAACGAGCGTGTCTGGACCTATCGAATCGAATCAAAGCCGTTTAGTCACGACCAATGACCCTGAAAATCATCCAGATCACGAGAGTGCCAACGATCGTGAGAAAACAAAGCAAGAAAACTCTCAGTATAAACAACGAAACATGATGATTACAAATCATATTGATAATACGGAGACAGTCGTTTCATCTCATCACAACCCTCGTGACGACGCCGCTGCAACTACTGATTCTGGAAGGTCAATTCCCTCCTCAGGACGCAATCGGGGATTGATTGCTACCCTTGCCTTTCATCTCTCAATGAACGGATTCATTCGGATTCAATCACTGAATGAAACGATAAAGCAGCGCGCGCGTCAGTCACGCCGTGTGCATACTTCGCCACTGAACTCACAATTTCAGATTCCACTCACCGACGATGGTCCAGGTGCGCACAACTGGCGACCAGTCATTCGAACCGTTATTGATCGCTTTGAGACACTCATTCCACTGTGTGAACAGGTTCTCAGCCGACTCTGTGACGGTTCACCAGAATCGGTCGCTACTCAACTGTGGAAAAGTGCCGTCGATACACTCTCCGAGATGCGAACTGTTCTGAAAATACACCTCGCCAAACAGGAGCGACTCCGACGGTTATATAACCGTCCATCGCTGGAACCGGTTGAGTTCGCCGCACAGGCAGTCACCCAACTTACAGGTACAAATGTGAGGACTGACCAATGAGTAGTACACTCAATCTTGACCCATTGACAAAGACTGATCGACCGACCTCGCATATTACTGTTCAAAAGCGGAAGATTGGACCAACGGATCTGATTGCGGTTGAACACGGTACGACAAAGGCATATTTTCGCGTTGACCGCGAGCAGGAGGTAATGAGCAATGACCTTCGAAATGCAGTCTATTTACATGAGAACGCTGCCGCTGTCTTTGGCGGGATTGATCATAGCCTCCCATTTCGAATCCATACTGACGTTCGAACCAGCGAGGTACCGACATGCGATGAAGCGGTAATCGCTACCGATAATAGTGATTCTGATCGATTATCCGCACACCTTGCTTCTGAGCGATTTCTCCTCCATCATGGTATTGAGGAAGTAACGCGGCTTGATGGACAACTCGTTTCCTTTGATGTCGTTGAGACGGTCCCACAGGGGTATACAACAGTCATGGTGACAGACGAAACGGAGATATCGGTTATTGATGAAAGCGAGGCAGCAACGCGAAAATCACAACCAGGTGGTACAAGAGATACCCCTGGAAGAGCTACTCCCGCTGGTCCCGGTGATAACCCTCCTCCGAGAGCATCTGATGCAGGCGAGATGGACGTTGATATTGATATTTCCCCCAAAAAACCAACAGTCAGCTTTGAAGAGGATGTCGCTGGTCTTGAGGAAGTCAAACAAACAGCCCGGATGCTTCTTGCGTTGTTCGACCCAGAAACACGAGAAAGCGTCATTAAACGATACGGTGAGAACTTCGGTGCTCGGGGTGGGCAGTTACTCCTTTATGGTCCTCCCGGTTGTGGAAAGACCCTTGTCTCAGAGGCTATTGCATATGAAGCAGCGAATAACACTAATATTGAGTCTGAATACGGTGAAGTACAGTTCCTTCCTGTCAAAGGTGGTGATATTCTCTCGCGGTATCCTGGTGAGGCAGAGCGCCGGGTTGAAGCAGTCTTCGAAGAAGCCCATCGTGCTGCACAAAATGGGTTTGCTGTCTTGTTTTTTGATGAGGTCGAAACGCTCGTAGCCGACAGAAGTGATGATAATTTACAACGACACGAGCGCTCGCTCACAAATGCGTTTCTCCAAGAGATGGGCACGGACAAGATTGAAGACAATCTGTTAGTCATTGGTGCAACAAACATGCCATTCAGTATTGATCCTGCTGCAGCACGCCGATTCCCACTCCAACAGTTCATTCCACAGCCCGGTCCAGAGGTGATGGGCGAAGTGTGGGAAGCAGAACTATCTGATTTACAAGCAGCAAATGATGCTGTTGAACTTGATTATGATCGTCTTGGGGAAGCATCTGTTGGGTACACACCAGCTGAGATTGCTGACCGTGTTCTTGGAACCGATCTCCAGCGTGAATTGATACAGAGTGTCGTTGACACCGACGCTAATGCGATTGTCCCAGACACAAAATACTTTCTTGAACGCCTTCGTGAACACCGTCCAAAAACAATTCGTCAGTTTGTCACGAGTGTTCGGAATGAGGCTGATGCACTTGAGGGATACCCTGAGATGCGAGATTATGTCGCTGATCAAGCTGATCGACTTGGGCTCTCGATGCAACACGGTAGTACCGCTGGAATGAGCGACGCGGCGACTGACTCTTCTGCACTCTTTGAGCAACTGGTTGCCGCGGGCGAGCAATCAACCGGAGACACCGACAATAGTTCTGAATCGCCATCTGACACAGAGAGGTAGTTACTCAATGTCTGAATATTCCTCGGGCTCACCGACTCGCACCGACACCGACACCGACACTGACACGACCCAGACCCAGACCCAGATCAGTTCACAAAGTCAACGACACTGTCCCTCGGGACGGACGCAATGATAGCTGCTGATGCGTCGACAATCGTCATTACTGCACCAAGCGGTCACAGTGCCCTCGTCGAGACTCCCACGCAGAACGCTGGACAGGATATCCAGTCTCGTTCGAATGAACCTAGTGAAAATATTTCGATTGCTGACAGCACTACCGCTCCTATTACTGATATTGCTCTTGATGGGTATGTGTTCGTATTATCTGGAACGACCGTCCAGGCATCCACGTCAAGTGGCGTTGAGCTTTGGTCAACAACCGTCCCAGCAGCGCAATCACTTACCACGCTCAACGCCGATGGTGTTCTTGTCTGTCTTACTGAAACCGGGATGATAATCGGGCTTGATGCTGAAACCGGAACGGAACTATTCAGTGCTGATCGACCACACGCGGAGGTTTCAGAGCCTCAGGCAATCAGAGGCGGTGAAGGATATCTCGCTATCGGTGCCTGGTCATTTCTCACCGTGTTTGATTCTTCAGGTAATTGCATCCTTACGAAGAATCTCGATGGCGCGATTAGCGACCTCGCAGTGCTCTCTGATGCTATCGTCGTTACTCTTCAACACGGCAATATGCTGCGTGTGAGTTACTCGGATGGCGATATCGAGTGGTCACAGCAGACAACAGTTAATGATATCGCTGGGACCGCAACAGCAAGTGCGTATGCAATCACCGACAATCATGTCACTCATATTGATGATGTTGGACGTACCGACCCAATTATTGATGTTGGTGGGGACCGACTCACAGCGACAGCAGACGCGACAATACTGCTCAGAAGCGACGAGGGGACACAATCAGTGTATCAGCAACAAATTACGGGAGAGCCAGAGGTCACAGCGACGCTACTGAATGATACTCTTTCCTCTGATGACTCAGTCCGATTTCAGATTCAGAACACAGGAACAACAGAAATATCAGGAAATATAAAAATACAGTCACCTGCGGCAGCACTTACATTTGAGTCGCCGACACCAGCAACGGTAGCACTCGCACCCACGGAAACAACGACTGTCACCGCTCCAGTCCGCGAACTCTCTCCAGACTCAATGGCTCAGTCAATGACGGTTGATCTATTTATTGATAAATTAAACGCTGTGAGTGAGGCTGTTACAATCACTAGATCATCATCATCTGCTGAGTCAACTGAAAACAATTCTGGGACAAATAACACAGCGAGCAGTTCGGATCACAGACACGACACTGACACCGATACTGCTGTTGATGATGTTGAGAAGAGTATCGAGGGATCACAATCTCAGGATGCTCAAATAGATACCACAGAGACGGACACGGCTGGAGACACGGATGTCACATCAATGGATATGACCGCGGCTAGTACGGTCTCAGCAGACGCGATTGACTGTGAGTCAACTCAAAATTCACTGGCATCATCACGTACTGAATCATCGTCAGAGTCGTCAACGAATACCGATACTCAGACTGAATCCTTCTCAGCAAACGCTCGTTCATCCGCTGAGAGAGTCAATGAAGAGGAAAATACAGCGCCAACGGGCACAGACCACACGACTGAAAGTTCTTCTTCATCACAGACGGGGTCCGGGTCTGGGTCGACGGAAGCTATCGACAGTGCAACAACGGACACACGAGACACAAAGACTCAATCTCGGTTATTTGATAATATTGAGACGTCAATAGCTATTGAGATGATCAAAGCCGATTGCATCAGCATTTGTCTCACGGCGACGAATCACATGGACGCTGAGACAACGATTAGTATCGAGACGGCACAGACTGTTATTGACCCTGATGAGACCTCAACACTGCAGACCTCAATTGCATATCCATTCAGTGATGAAATGAATAATAAAACGGGTCAACCATCATCATCTCCGGTAACGCCGACACTTACCGCGACGGTTGCGAATAAAACCGAGGAACGATCACTCTTGCCAGATCTTCCGCTTGAGCGGCCTTCAATTGACATCACCCCAACCGGCAGCGTGACGACCCCATTCATCGATATTATTCTCTCGATTCCTTTTGATGCGAGATTCACTGATACATTTTCAGTGATGATCGGTGACACCGAGTTTCACCGGGAAATTACCACTGAGAGTGCAATGGAGTTCCGATTTGCTCTTCCAATCTCCACAGCGGCGGTGACAGCAGGGACAATGATCGAGATTACTGCGACCCTTGGTTCAGAATCAGATACCTCTATCAGTCATAACACAAAAATCGATGCGACTGAATGGGACGATGTCGACTCCGACAGCGAACATGCTGCAGAGTTAGATGCCACCTCATCATCTGTGTCTGCCAATCAGGAGATAGTACGTCCACTTTCTCCTCTCAATGATGAGTCGGAGGCACAGACTGTTTCTGACAGCGATGAGATGGCAAATACAGATTCAAGCGATTCTTTGATACCCGAGACGACCACCAGCGATGATCACCTGCAGGGAATACCAACAACCACCGCAGATGAGTCAAATAAAGAGCCGGAATCATCTTCTCATCGGCAATCCAATGTTACCGCCGGGGAGCAGGAAGTCGCTGATGCGGAACAATCCGCCAGCACGGATATTGAAGCGAAAACGAAAACGAATCAAAATAACGATAATCAAAGCGATAGAGATGACAGAGACAGCGGTACGACGCATTTAGACCTTTCAAACGCTTACAACGCTGGCACGAATGACCTGACTAGCGAAGATACGCAGTCGCAGATTACCGCAAACTCTGCCGATAAGAGCGGGAGCGGAAACGAACACAGTAGAAAAACAGATGACGTTACCGACTCAGGCGATACGATAGACTCAGATTCTCAAATAACATCTGAACAGAGCACCCACCACTCGACAATGTCGGAATCCCCACTTGAGTGCACTCGAGTTGTCCCTGATACAGTTCCGTATGGTCACCGTTTTGAAGAGTCGATTGTTATCACTAACACTGGTAATCAGACGATTGAAACTGCCAGTATTTCACTTGCAGAGACATCTCTGAATTTGGACGCGATCGACCCAGGCGAACAGTCCACGGTAACTCGAACACACGCCGGATTTGACCCTGGCAGTTGGGAACTTGAGTCAGGGCAGGTTATCACTCCGGATGTAACGGTTGACATTCCGCCGAAGTCGGTTGATATCCATCCGAGTCCGAAAAGTGATATCAATACTGACACAAATCAGGCTGCCCCGTCTCCTGCTGACGTTGACCCATTTGTCTCGTATGTCACACTTAATAATAATATTGTACAATTTGAATGTTGTAACCTTGGCTCAGACCCCTGTGATCTCATATCGTTAGCTGTCGACCCTTCCAGTGAGACTGTCGATGCCATTCAGTGGTCATTTGATGATCCTCCAGTCCTTGATGCAGGAGAAACAACACAATTCGAGTGCGGGGGTGGAGCAGATACTGAGAGCCTCACGCCACCGTTCACTGCTCGCATTCGGTATCGACGTGTCATGCCCGCGGATGATAATGAATCGACGCTCGAACACACGACCCTCGCGATTCCTCAGACAGCAGCGGCGACCGGCGGTGATACTCCGCTTTCGCTGTCAGTCCAACCACAGTCTCAGCCGATTATCGATGAGCACAACACAATCGCCTGTACACTCACGACAGATGCATCAGTAACCGATGTAGTTGTCGAGGCAACTGGTGATATTGTCGCGCCGCTGTCTGTTGGTGAGCGAAGTCTTGGAAGGCTCAAAGATGGACGAACAAATAGACAGTTATTCGACATAACCCCGCAGCAGGGTCCGACAGCATCGTTTCATGTTCGTGTCAGTGCAACGCTTGATGGAAGTTCGTTTTCACAGCATTACCGCGTTACTGGTCCAGTTGAGCGCTCTAATTCATCAAATCTAGACGAATCAGCATGGCAGGTGGTCCCAGTAGCTGACACAGAGACAGCAGCAGCGGAAGCGGAAGCAGAAACAGAAACAACGCCTCCAAACGTCCGAGTTACGACGACGCCTCGGGTTCAATCAAGAAGTCACCGCTAATCGCTTCTTCCGACTCTTGTGCATATCGATAGATTGCTCGGAGTTCAAGACTGACAATAACGAGGAATCCAAACCCAACAGCACCAGCAAGCCCGTATGAGAGAAGCCGACCGCGTGATAATCGCTGATCAAACGCTGATTGTTCCTCACGTGCTGTTGTTGCTTGTGCTGTTGCCCCAGCTGCGTCAAACTTCTCCGCGGCTTCAGCATACGCTTGTGTGACCGTTTGCTGGCGCGCGTTAACCCGGTCAAGTGCCCCAATCCAGAAAACCGGCTGCCCACCAATGGAGGTAAGTGTCACTGCTGAAAGATTCGCTCGCGCCTGTCGTGCACGCTGGAGATTATCATTCCCCTCACTAACAAGCGTGCTATATCTCTCGAATGCTGTTTGTGACTGCTGTTGGAACTTATTCGCATCCTCCGTATTTCCGGTAAGTGCTGCTAATCGTGCTAGTTGGCGCTGTGTTTGTGCTGTGGTGAGCACAGCGGTCTCGTTATTCTGTGCACGGTTCTGATAGTATGCCCGTTGTTCATCAATTGCGGTTACAAGCGATTCATCGGCAGCCGATGCTGCCGTCTCAATTCGAGTTTTGACTGGCGTTGTCTCAATTCGGGTTGATGCTGTTTCGAGTGTTCTATACGCTGCTGCTGCCCGAGTAAGTGACCGCTGTGCAGCAGTATAGTTACCAGCAGCCTGCTGTTCACGCGCGATTGTGATTTGCTCAACGATCAATACTGAACTTCGCCCGGCTGCGCTGACTGTTGTTATATCTCCTCTCGCCGTATCTGATCTTTCATTACTTCCCTCACGAAGTCTGTCTGCTAACGCTTCCATTGCTTCCGCTGATTCTGTTGCAACGACTGCACGGTCACTTTCTTCAGGGATATCAGATTCTTGAAGTGATTCGACTGTTGCGGTGAAGTCAATCGGTCGGGGAGTCGCTGTAATTGTGATCGTCTCAGTGTCGACATTTGCCCCTGTAATTTCATATCTCCATGTATACGTGGTGAAGAACTCCGCTCGTGTATCAAATTGTAATGTAGTCACAAACGGTGCTGAGTCACCAGCCTCAAGTGATGATGGTCGTTCTTCGACGCGAAGCCACCCACTATCCGGTCCAGATACCTGTTCGATATTGAACCGACGGACATCTTGATACCCCAATCGCTCGCTGATATCGGTACTTCGCGTGACACGCTGGGTTGCAACAACCTGCCCGTATGTCACATCGCTTTGCCCGGCTTCTATGTCCGTCTCGTGGTCGACAGTCACCGTTGAGGATGTTGTTGTCTGTCCTGGCTCGGCAGCATCGATACTGACATCAAGCTGCCGATCTCCTTCATCTGCAGTTGCATCAGCTGCCACCGAGACCTCGACACTCTGTGTTGATTGTGCTGAGACTGTGTCTGGTGCTGAGACAATATTTGCACGCACACCACTCCCGCTCACTGACGCATCGACATCCTGAATATCCATTGGGAGGTCACCACCATTTTCGACAGCGACACGAACAGTCTCACTGAATGACTCACGCTGCGTCTGTGGTTCATCAAATGAAATAATCTGATTACTTGCCCCAACAGCACCGTAATATGCTGGATAGATAACCCGTGCATCAAATCTGAGATTCGCACTCACACCGTCCGGATCTGCGGGTCGGAACGTAGCAATCCACTCAAGTTGCTCATATTGTTCAGCATCATCACTTGCCTGAATTGACACACTTCCATCGTCAGACCCTCCTGCAGAGATTCGATTTGGCGGGGATAAAGAAAGTGATCCACCCCCACTCCGGCTTGTGTAGTCGACATCAATATCTTCGACCGATTCATCACCACCCTCCTCTCTGAGTGTGAATGATCCTTCTGTCGAATCGCCTATGAGAACATCACCAAGATCAATCGTTCGCTCCGACGCCGAAAGAACTGGTGCCTTGATAATCTCAGTATTAATATCAAATGACTCTGAGTTACCAGTTGAGTCAGAAACTGTCACATCAATCGTGTATGTTCCCTCTGAGACCGAGTCTGAGGCGGTGATTTGCGCATTCACCGACCCACGAGAGCCCGCTCGAATCTCTCTAGGTGAAGTGAGATCAACACGAATCCCTGATGGGCTATTATCGACTGAAGCTGAAATCCCTGTCATAACGCCATCACCCACATTTGCTACCTCAACGTCAACCGTGGCTGACTCAGTTGATCTACCCTTGAATTTGATTTCGGTACGCTGTCCACCCACTGAGCCAAAACGTGGTTCTAACACATCGACATCAACTGAGAGACTCTCAGAGTATGACCCGCCACCACTGACATCAACCGTCGGTCTAAATGAGTATGTTCTTTCGTCTGCACCACTCCGCGCGGTTGCTCTATATTCAACCGTGTACCGCTGTCCATTCCGAACACTAAATGAGCTAGCACTCTGTAACTCAAATGTCACGTCACCACCTGCTTGGTCCTCACTCCGTGGTGTGACACTTGCCGTTCCATTTGCATTCGCGGTGAATGTATAGCTCAATCTCGTTGAATCGCTATCATTGTCTTCAGCTGATTGAATCTGTACCGTGCCACTTTCTGCAGCGGTTGCAACACCTCCCGCAGCAATCATCGATATAATGAGAAGAGCAATTACAGTTATCTGCAAAACGGCACTCTGACATCGGCTCAACTCACCCACGGAGCATCGCCCCCAGAAGTAATGAATCGCCGCGTGTGGCAGCTGTCATATCACGCTGCCACAAGGCTACCCGCCAGCCGATGATTCCGATGATAATCCCAGTGATAGTGCTATATCCAATAATCAGTGTCGTACTCGCGACTGCCAGTGTATCACGCCGTTGGGCAGCAGCTGATCGTGTTGACTGCACTGTTTCAAGACGCTCTGTCATCTCATGTTTTTCAGCGATTTCGGTTGCTTGGTTCGCGCCATCAACAGCTTCCGTGGCGGATCGATACTGCTCAAAAACTCCGGCACCGTACGCACTGATCGCGGTTCCTGCTCCACCGCAGTTTGAGCATGCCGAAATAAATGTCTGCGCTGAAGCGACAGATGCGTTTAATTCGTCGCGATCGCGCTGAAATGTCTGTTTGAGTCGGTCAACCCGAATAAGTATCTGTGCATATCGTTCTGTCGAACCTGCTCGTTGGTATGCTCGTGCAGCGTCTTCAAGGGCTTTAATCCGGGTCTCTGTTGCACTGACCGTCTCAGCTCGCGATTGCAATTCTTGTCCAGTATCTGCATAAAACCGATCAATTGCAACACCAGCTAAGGCAGCGTACTGTCCACCCCCAGCTGTTGAACGTAGTTTTTCACCGACAACTGTGGTATTTTCTGCAGCGCGTATCGCCGCCTCGTATTCACCTGCCTGTTGTCGGTCATATGCGGTTGCGAATGTCTGTAACAGATCTAAAACAAGTCGCATCCGTGCTTGCTCAGCGGCGGTGAAATCACCAATCTGTACGGCAAACACAGCCTGTGATCGAATTACTTCGAACTCGCTATAACTGGTGTACGCATCATTTTCTTCAAGTTCGCGGAATGCAGCAAGGTAAGCACCAGCCGATTGTGGATTATCGCTGGATACAGTTACATTTTCATCTGTCTGTGTTATTGGTGTTTGATCAAACGTGTTTTGCGTGACTTCATCTGATTGTTCATCTCCAGACAGCGCTGTTTCTCCTACTGTCTCTACCGGTATCCTCGTTTGGGTCATCGCTGTTCTCGGTTCGGCAGTAGGTGCCGTCTTTACAATATCTGATTGTGTTGTATTGGTGCTCGCTGCCGTTCCAACTCCTGGAACAATCCCGGTAAAGGCAAACGCAATGATAACCAGAATGATCGCATAGTTTCTCCAGCATAGTGTCATGCCCACACCTCGACGCGTTCATCGAACTCCGATGTCGTCCGCAGTCTCTCCGGTGCACACATACATTGATTCGAATTATAGCGTTGTACGTAATCGAAGTTAATATTCGTTTTTCTGCTCATGCTAGTATACCGTCCGTTCCATTCGTTCTCGTAGGGGATCGTGTTCAAATAGCTCTCCAACAGCGTTCAGTAATGCCTCTGCGACAACAACAAACGCTGCTGATTCTACCTGATCAGCCGTATTTTGATCTCGAATCATTGTTGTTACTGATTCAACCATCTCCCGAGCAGGTGCAACCTCGGCGACCTCACCAACCGCCGATGAAACTGTTTCATCGACCTCTCCAATTTGCTCGTTCACCACACTTCGCTGCTGTCCGATATCCTCACGAGCGAGCGATGTGATTCGACTGATATCAACAGATCCACGCCATGTAATCGATACCTCAGTCATATTTGAGCATGCTGAAAATAAATCGACATTTCGTTTTGAGGTCATGACTGATTCGACAGTGTCAGCACTCATCTCGATAGCATCAAGCAACGATTCCGCAACCGCGTCAGGGCGGACATCACCACCAGCCATCAAGAGTTGATACCCACTCGATGGGAGACGCTCAACTGCACGGAGTGCCTCCATGAGAACACTTGCATAATACAGCGGAATCGCACTGTCACGCCGCTCAATTGATCCTATCTCATCGATACGCCGTTCGAGTTGACGCCGACGGTTGCTCAGCCCAGATGGAAGTCGATAATCGAACGAAATTGGTAATTCGATACGCTCTGTGTCACCATCTGTAACTCTAATTTCTTGTTTACTCTCAGTAAACGCCTCATCGTATCCTGAGAGATCTGGTTTGACAGTATATGACCCGATTGGGGCATTCTTGAATACGGCCGAGCCATTTGCATCTGGGTCAAGGACTGCTTCATTTCCCGTCTCCTCTCGGATAGCTATAATAGGCACAGCCGAGACCGACTCATCACCAATTGTGACTGTCGCGTGAATTTCCCCGACGAGTTGCCGCATCTGGATAGTGGTCTGTGCTCGTCCGTTCCCAATTGCTATTGTTCGTGTTGTTTTTTCATACCGATTATGATCAGCTGTTATTTCGATTTCTGATGCCGATAATGGTACTTGTTGTCGCCACTGACCGCGCTGATCTGTCTGTCCACGATATGATTGTTTTTGAGAGTCATCAATGACTTCAGCTGTTATGTCAACGCCTGCAATGGGGTTCGGGTCCTGAGAACTTGACTGATCAATCGTCTTCACTGCAACCTGTTGTCCGTCAAATTCGAGTGTGAGACGACTTTCAGTACTGCCCACAGACGTTTTGGCCCGTTTTTGCTGCCCATTGATGATTGCTGTTGCTTGAACACGTCCCTGCCGCATCGAGAGTGTCTCAGATCCACCAGACACAGAGATTGACTGCGAGTTTGATGCTGTGGAGGATTGGTGCTCGATTGTGACATCGACCTCTCGCTCAATCGGAGTACCTGTCGCATCACGCAACTGAATCCGTAATGTGCCTGTCTGGTAGGAGGGAGTAGCCATCTGTTCTGCTGGTTCCACTCCAGTTTCAATTGCGAGGTACGTAATAACCATACTGGATGTAATAAGCCCATATACAAGCCCATACAATGGATTTCGAATCTCATCCACACCAATGAGTATCGCTGCGAGTGATATTATCAGCACAACGAGACAGCCTCCAATGATACTGAGCATTGCAGCACCGATATCATCCTTCGCAATCGATGTTGTCCTGAGTCTACTCCATCCGGCACCAACGACGACACTGACCAGCAACGTTGTCAACACCGTCAGGGGTAAAGAACCAACGTTGCGCGCCCACCAACTGAATAGTAAAACAAATACCACCGCGCTCATACCCACACCAACATTCGTCGCACGCGGGAGTGACTGCGTTCGACGCACCACGCTCGCCCCACCGAGCACGGCGACCCCGAGAATACCACTCATCATAAGTAATAGCGGACTGTCGCCACTGAGAATCGTTGCAGTCAGACCTCCCGAGCTGTCGTTGGGTGATTGACCACCTGAGGTCTGTGATGCTCCTTCGGCATTTGATGCCGAGGTAATATTCACATTCCAGATTCTTCCGTCACTCCCAACGAGTAGAACGGACCCATTCTCCGGGACTGGATACGCGCTCGCATTGATACCCGATGATACATCAGACACTGAATATTGAGTATATGAATCGTTTTGCGCTATCCAAAGTGTTGCTCGTCCAGACGCTACAGATCCGCTATCTGCTGTAATCTGATCTGTGCTCGTATTCCAGGTTACCGTCTGTCTTTGTGACTGAATATTAATTACGTCGTTCGGGGCTCCTCGTCTGTCATATATGATATTTCTGTCTGATCCATGTTTCTGCTCAATTGTAACATTGAGTGTGTTTGCGAATCGAACTTGCACAGGGACCGTGAGCGGTTGCGTGTCGGTAACTTCTTGTGTCTGTGTGTATACCCCGTCTGGATTCCGTGTTTGGACAGTCAATGTATACTCTTTACCAGGTGTAATGAGTGGATGCAATATGCTCTGCTGTTGAGCGCTCTTACTACCGGTGATTTCCAGACGAGGATTCTGTTCTGTGGGGATCGTGTATTGTTGCGTTGAACCATCCGGCAGAACACGGATGTTAACATCGCTTGTGAGTGCAACACCGGTGTCAAGAAACGTTTTAGATGAGATTACAATTGCACGTTCATTTGAACGATACTCGCCGATAATGGTTTGACTAAGACCGTTTTGAGAAATCTGAATCGGGACCTCTGTTTCTGGAACTCCAATCACTGTCGATGAGGGAAGTTTGATACCATCAGACGTGATCTGTGGGGTATCATCCCCCTTTTCAACGTAACGGAGATCTGCGTTTGTCGATCCAGTCTTGTTCTGATTTACCACAGTCAATGTAATCTCAGCAGATTTGAGATTGAGATTCCGAGCATCGCCGATATCTCGTACGTTGAATGTAATTGGTTGATTTTCAGTGAATGAAGTTGACTTGTTATTAACGACAGTCTGCCCAGCGACCGTGACACTGACTGGCTCTGTCCCATTGATCTCAAATCCTGAGGGCGTGATAGTGACCTCTCCGCTATTATTATTCACACTCACATCAATCGAGGCAGCCGAGGCAGTTCCGACCCCATTAAAACCAACTCCGCCAACAGCAAACACACACACAGCAACAATAACTAAAATGCAGACCCGGCGAGCAATCATCCATACTTGAATATCAGTATCATCCTCACGCTGTCTCGGGGGACCCGTCTGCATCTGCTGACCTGATTGTGATTGTGACTGTGGGCATGCTTGAGACGTTTCAGACGATTCGATTGATGCGTGTGGTTGTGTGTGTGAATGCGATGTATTCATAAACTCACCCAGAATTATCTGAAAGATAATCCTCAAGATTCTGTTTGATCTGTCGGAATCGCCGCGGCGGAAACGTCTCTCCTTCGAGACTATCGACCCCACTTGAGAGACCGCTGTCTGTCGCCTCATCCATCATTCGTTCGAATTTTGACCATGAGACATCCAATAGCGGATCAAGGTCGAATCCACCGAATAATAACAGTACATCGATGCTATCTCGACGAGATTGATGTGGCGTGAGCGTCGGCATCTGATGAACAACATTATCCATTCCATTGTTTGCAAGCCACTGTTGGAGGCGTCGCTCAAGACCAGCCTCTGAGTACTCACCATCATCGATTGCGTGTTGTGGGACCCGAACAATCGCGTACACGACTTTTGCGGTAGCCGGGTCCATCGGCACGAAGAGGTTATCTGCAGCTTTGTCAAAAAGCAATTCTAATTCAAATATCGATGGTTGCTCCATTGCAGTCCCGGCGGTAAAGTGGTACTCATCGAGACGCCGTGGCCACGCAATGAGATCTCGAACGTCGACCACGCTGTATGTCTCTCGACCAGCACTAATCATCATATCAACTGCTTCAATCGCATTCCTGTTAACTGTCTCATGACGACTTTCATGATCCTCCCCGAGCTCGTCATCATTTGAGACATGTGAATTTGAGATTAATAATACCATCTCGGCGTTTTGACTTCCATCATACCACCGAAGTAATCGCGAAAGTCCAGAAACAGCATTGAAATGACGCTGCCCTCCCTCAAAATTATATGGCCATGCGGCGAGGGCAACATGCGTGACATCGCGCATCGCGTTTGTCGGTGGATTGTTCTTCAACGTATCGATAACATATGGCACCGAACCATTCCCTGTTCCACCACCAAGAGTGGTCATATAGAGAAATGCATCCGCTTCATCGACTCCACCAGTGGTAATTGCCTCTGTGATTCGCGTCTCATCAACCGCAGCACACTGCTCACCACCAGGGAAGTAATTTCCAACACCATCAAGCGGACCGAACTCAAGTGTGTGATCGGCTCTGATGTCTTGAATATCAATTGTATTCTGTTCAATACGATCAATCGTGTTTGCAATGTCTGCGCGATTCGTGTTCATGACTAAGACCCGGTCATCGATTCCGGGATTCTCAGTGCGACTGAACAGTGTCGATGCCATCCGGCCACCACCCTCGCCCGATGCGAGAACGGCCCAGCGCGTGTATGTGTCTGATTGCGACATATATGTCGGTATACGTCCAGTGTGTAGTTGCGTTTGTATGTGTGCTCAGTATCAACTGTGATTGTGTATTGGTCCTGATCTTGATCTTAGTATTAATTTGATTACGTGTCTGATTCTGTCTGTGTTTTTACTGCAAATGGATATCATAAAATGTGGTTCAATATCTCACGTGGCATTCGATTATGTGAATATATCAATACCTGGTATGGCTTTTTGAAGTAATCTGATGGGACCGTCGTCTGGATTGACACCGTGTCGACTGATTCCCTCATAACTGCCATTTATGTGTCCGATGATGAATTGATCTTGAATGGGATTCGCTATCATGTCTATTGATAACTGGTATCATATATGGTTAGTTCAAGTCAGTATTCACTCATTGGTACATATAGTTACATGTGAAGGTGCATATGTAAATGTAGTTGTAATAGTTGGAATCATAGACGTGTCTTGATACAATTTTCAACGATATTCATCACATACTCATGATTCGTTTTTTTGTAGTTCCCCGTCACTGATTATACCATTCTCAATATCTGTGTTGACAACTGACTGTATCTCATTATTTGGGACTGGGGCTGAGAGAAATCGCTCTCTTAATTCATCAAGCGAAATCGTCTCACTCTCGTCAAGATTATATCTAAGCACGTTTGTTAACTCCTGTTGTAGACGGTCACTATCATACACGATGATTGTGCCATCAGAGTTTTCGGTTGCAGTGTTGTCAGTGCGCTCAGCCCACAACACGAGCAAACACGGAACGTATGATTCATCAATCTGATATGACATCTCCGAGCTCAGGTATGTCGCTTCATCAAACCGCGTAGAAAATCGCGATGCAAGATCATCAAGATACGCTGAGGCTTCCTCAGCTATCCCATCACAAACCCGATCTCGGAGGGTTATTGATGGAATTGATAGCGATACGTCAGTATCACCACTCACGGAAATTTCCGTCTCAGCTGACCCAAAGCCATCAACAGCAGCCACTGCTGTGACTGTATATTCGCCGAATGGGACGTCGTTGAATGTCGCTGTTCCAACGAGTGGTGTCTCAACGGTCGTTTCGTCGTCATAGTCCGCACCGTTCAAGACAATGCGAATTTGACGGTCAGGACCACCATGTTCGAATCGGGCAGCCACCGTCACGGTGTATGTTTCAGTCCCGCCGACTCGTTTGAGACTTGGCACATCCATATTTAATGTTACTTGATCAGGATGTGACCGATAATACAAGCCTAAAAACTGAGTTTCATGATTCCGGACAGGCAGTGCGTCGCCTGTGATCTGTCCATCACTCTGGAGCGCCGACTCAATCACCGGCTCGACCTGGTCATATCCACTGATGACAGCGACTTTCGGCTTGACCTCATCAATCGCAGCCGTCAGTGCATCGACCGCAGTAGCCCATCGCTGTTCAAACATTCGAAGATTATCACTCTCCTGTACTTGCTTAAGATAATCCGTCTCAATCGCTGCAGGTTGTGTGTAGAACCCGTTTGGGATATCCGCAGTGGCAAGCTCCTCATCCATTGAATTGAGCTTTGTCATCAATGCGTCAATTATCTCAGTGCACTGTGCTCGTGTTTTCTTTCGATGCATCGCAAGTGTTGAAAGATCGACAGCATCATCCAGTTCAGCGACTGCTTGTTTCCGTTGAGTGACATCCGGTGTTGAGTCAGGGAGATACTGCTCAATATCGTATTCATCAACTGTCTGTAAAAGCGACTGGAGTTGCTCTCGATTCGTTCTGAACGTGTTTTCACCTTCGGTTTTAATCGCATCACGTGCACGAAGGAGTGCAGTCACCGCATTGGTCATCTGGTGATTGCTGGCTGCTTCCCGTGCTGTCTCAACCTCTTTTTCGATCGTTGTTATTTCGACATCATCAGTCGTTCGTGCAATAGACTGGATTGTCTCTGCAGCTGTATCGATTGTCTCTATTGCTTGTCCTCGGGCAGCTTCGAGTGATTCGCCCGCTGCAGTGGTCTCTGCACCTGCGTTGGTTGTTGTGACATTAATCGCACGCACAGCCTCCCCACCATCCTCGACGAGTGTATCTAGTCGATCAAGTGAATCAGCGATTGTCTCGAGACGGTCTTCAACAGTCTTGGCGAACGCCGCTGGTAGTTCATCCGCGGTATCATCAACTCGTCCTGACAATGAGTTAATTGTCTCAAGATCTGAAACATCTCCAAGTGAAAATGCACCAGTCTCAGTGTCGACATTGATTCCCGCTGTTTGAAGATCACGCTGCAGTGAGTCAATTCCAAGTCCGAGCCCATTATCAATGACAGTTGGATATGTCTGCTTCAACTGCTGGCGCGTCTGCCAGATATCACTGAACGTCTCACCAACTTCTCGCGCACGCCGTCGAGTATATTTTGTTTGGTCTGTTCCTTTTGAATCGACCCGTTGTTGAATCCAGACGCCACCGCTGATGAGCAACAATGGTACCATCCCAACTGCTGCATACACTGCCCATTGTGACCCAACAGCAACGAAAACGCCTGCACTCACCGCCCCAGCGAACACAACAAGTCCAATAAGTCCAGCCGCTGTCCGAGTTGCTGATTTCATAAAATCACCCCTATTGTTCCACTGAGGACGGCGATAATAATACCGACGAGAACCAACGCGCCGCCGCCGACAAGTTGAACGAAAATTGAAGACCACTCCAATTGCCGACCAAAGTCGGCAAAGTCTCTGGCTTTTCGTCCGAGTATATGCGTTCGATATCCAGCAATGACAGCTCCGAGTGCAATCCCTGGAACGGCGCCAATTGCAAGATCAGTTAAAACGCTGATTTGCGCACGCTGCTCAACAGCTGCAAGCTTTGTTGCGTACTGTTTCATACTTTTGTTCACCTCCTGTGATCGCTTATGTTGTTCTGTTGTGATATTCTCAAGTGCTGTTAAATGTGCGTTTGACCCATTGCGCGCACGAGTGAATAGTTGACTGCGAAGTGTCGTCGTAGCTGCGCGGGCAGCCGCCCGTTCACGTCTCAGTGTGTTGAGCGTCTGGTTGGCTTCTCGAAGTCTGCTTACAGTAATAGTCATGTTAACACGTTGCCCATCGGCTGTGAGTTCCTCAGCAGTCGCATTAAGTGACCCAAGTGACTCTGTTATCGATTCTGTGGCGTTACGGTAGTCTTGCTCATTTTGCCGGTATGTAGTGTCATTCAGAAATACAAGTGGCTCCTGAGCTAACTCTGATTTGACAGTCCCCTCACGCTGTGTCTGTATTCGCACTGTGTTTTCAACAGGCTCGCTCACAGTGGTTTCATTAAGTGTCACCACTGCACTGTTGGAGGCGACTGTCGCTTGATATGTTCGCCCGTTGGCACTCGGTGAGATTCCAACCAGATTTTTTGTATTGATTTCCCACACTGTTTCTCCGCCTGGCTGAGGTCGCTCCGCACCGTTTGCTGTACAGTATCCAATATACAATTCAGTTCCTGGATACACCAGCGTGTTGGTCTCATACTCTTGATTATTCAGAAAGACAACAACTGTGTTGTCATCCTTCTCATTACACGCATTCTTGACGGTATCCTCAGTAGGTTGAACAGCAGCAACTCCGCCGGTCGCCACCGTGAGCACTCCCCCGATAACAATGGTAGATATCAAACATGCGAGAGCTCCATACCACAGCCACTGTCGCAACGGGATCACTGAGTTACTCTCTGGTAACCAGTCTGTGTTCCTCATAGTTGATTATCCCAGTACAGAAACACACCGATACTTCCAAGAATGCTTCCGATGCCCGCTCCAAAGAATATACCAGCCCCAATGTGCGATAATGACCGTTGGCTCGTCTTCACCGCTGTAATCACTGACTCTGTTCGCGCTTGCAAGGTTGATACACTCGGTGGTGTTGCACCAGCAACGGGATCTGGTGTAAGAGAAATCATCACCACTATACAAGCAATCATACCGATGCAGGTGATTATTCCAGCAACAATTGGATTACCTCTCATCAGGCGATCACCGCATCTGATTCTGTCTCATACTCTTCTGCGAGCGTCTCTAATTCAGCAAGCCGCTCGAGGTCCTCTCGTCGATAGGTAAACAACGTTGTGAATGAAACCAGACTTCGATTTGTTAATGTCGCGCCGAGATTCACTTCATTACATCGAGCGTGGAGAAACGACCGCAACGTTGATGTCTGAATCTGGTAATCCGTATCGGCAATGTATGTCGAAGGTGCACGCAACAGTCCAACCGCCTTTCGCGCCTCTCGTGTATCAACGTCTGCAACAGTCTGTTTTAGTTCCGCGACCTGTGAGAGTGCCGTTGCATCGATTTTATTTTGTCCAATAAAGGGCAATAGATATCCAGCAAGCGACTTCGTCATCTCCACTGACCGACCCATTGACGCGTACCCAGTTTCGGTATCCTCCCCCAGACCGAACGAAAGGCTCGTCACAATATCCTGAATATCAATAATTGGCGGATCAACATCATATTCGCTCCGATCAATCCGCTCAAGAACTGTCCCCGAAATAAGACTCACAATCGCAGAGGCAACATATTCATTGAGATCCGTGAACTGTCCTTCTGCGGCTTCGTGGTATGAAAGCCGCTCATTATCAACGAGGATAATCCCATCTGCAACCTGCTCGATCTGATTGAGTCCATAGCGAGCATTCCAGGCTTGCCGACTCGGTGAAGCACCCTCATCGGATTCATCATCGACTGTCCCAACCGGACCCTGAGTGTTTGGAAGCACACAGACCGCGATTGTTTTGCATGTTCCGTTGGTATACTCATCAATTGCATCAATGAGATGTGCGGTAATTCCACATCCTGTCCCACCACCAAGTCCACAGAACACAAACGCGAATGGCACGTTCGTCTCTTCAGTTTCAACCACTGACTCGGTCGCTGTTGTTTCGGCACCTGCTTCAGCATTATCACTAGCGGTGCTCGCGGTCCCCTCATCGATTTCAACCCGCTCTGTCAATTCATCGTACAGTGTATTATCAAGTGCTGCCCGGTTGTCCGCAAGTACCTCATCAGCCCGAACAGGATTACGCCCAAATCCGCCAGTTACCTGCTCTTCGAATCCGTCTGTCGTCCCAGGAACCAATCCTGTGCCCTCAGCAATTCCGTACCAGCTATTGCGATCGATATTTGTGAGTTTCCGCAGGTCTCTGACTGTCGAATTGAAAACAAGATGTGTCGCAATCTCGTCCATATTCTTATGAGCGAATATCTCGTCTACAATAGAACTGCCAGCCTGTCCTGCACCCACAAAAAGGTATGGCATTATTGTATCTATGTTTAATCCACTCTGATAAACATGTCTGCTCGCTCAGGATTATATCTGTGACCTCAGTGTATAATTGACTGTCCCACGCTATAACTCTCTCAGTCATCCGCGTAACTGCTCAAGTAACACGCTATATGCTTGTCGCTCATATAATTCTCTCACCCAATCAAGTGTCTCATCAGCGGCTTGTAAATACCCAATAGCTCGGTCGGTATTCCCTGCTGCTCGTGCATCGCTGGCTGCCTCTTGGAGTGAACTCACGAGTTCAAGAAAGTGAATCGGAATACTATGATCGTGTGCTGGATACTCAGAAGGATACTCTGTGCGAAGGGTTGACCGTCGCGACTCAATCTCCTCAGCGAGTGTCTGAACACTGAGTCCACTGGATTCTCCGGTCGGTGACTGTAGTTCTGGGCATAATGTTCGATCATAAAATCGTAATTCCTGCCGCGCTGCATACACACTTACACGATCTGCAGGTCCTGCTTGTGAGACAGTTGATTCAAGCTCAGCAGCACGATCAGCTAAGACTTTCCCAATTGCTGCATCGGTTTTTTGAAACTCAGTCACGAGTGACCCCGCTAACTCAGCGACAGAATCAGTCTCAACCCCCTCGAGCCGATCTGCGGTAACAGCGGCTTCATCAATTGCTGTCACAGCCGATTGTAACGCCTCAGCGTACCTCGAAGTAGCAACATCATCTGCTCGGAGCACATCAATCAAACTCTGACTTCGACTACTTTGTGGAGAAACTGCCGCCCGCTCAATGACAGTCTCAATATCGGTCACTGCTGTGGTAAATGCAATTTCTTCATTTATCAGTGCAGTAGTGATTTCATCAAGCGCCAAATCGGGTTTCATATTTGGATCAGCACTGATTGACTTACCAGCCTGTTCGCGGACAGTATCGCATATTTCCTCGACGCTTGCACCGATTGATTCGTGTGTACTGCGACACTCATCTCTGTCGGTGATGACATCTGCAAGTCGCTCACCAATAGTGGTGACTGCTGATCCAGTCTCTCCACCGATTTCTGCTCCTTTTTGCTGCAGTGTTTGCGATAGTTGCTCCGCTTCGACATGGGGTTGCATCGTTGATAATGCACGGTGTGTCTCAGCGTCGCGCTCGATGCGTTCGATTGCTGTGGTGAGTGTCTCAGTAAGTCGCCGTTCAGCGGTATTATTTGGTGCCTCAAGATACCGAAGAAGTCGATTTGCGGTGTCTGTCTGTGGGTCCGTCCGTGCTGACGCTGTTTCAACTGCATTCGTCAATAACGCTGAGATTGTCTCATTCGTTGTTTTTGTCGTTTCAGTGGTCCCCGCGTGGTTGTCTTGACCTCTTGATGTGCTCTCATCACTCATCACAACGCTTAGATTATTGTAATCTCCTGCTGCATTCTGTTCTCCAGACGATGCGTCATCAACCGAAGCGACTGGTGGAATGAGCTTATTTTGATCTGCAGCGCGAAGGATTGCAGTCGCCTGTGTCGATGGATCTGCATTTCGGTCAACGATTTCTCGTTCAATGAGTTTGGCTTCAGTGACAATCTGATTGATAGCATCGATGAAGACAGCGGGGTCGTGATTTGTGTGATTAGTTCCCTCTGTTGTTTCTGCTGTTGAATCAACCTGCTTACGAGTCCCAGCGACAAATCCCACGACTCCACCAACGAATAATGAAAGTACAACTGAACCGGCAAATAATGGTATATTCTCAATACCGAGATTGCCGAGTACATTGACAACAACTACCACACTCTCACCGACAATCATTCCTCCACTAGCGAGTATGTTTATCATTATACATCACCCCATATTTTCTCGACCAAGACAATCAAATAGTGGCTCAATTGTTTCCCATGCCTCCCGTAACTCCTGTGCCTCCTTATTTTCGCTTTGCTCGACAAGTTCTCGCGCGTGCTTGTACATCCGCTCCAGTGTCGGGAGATTCGGATTCCATATGAGCCCCCATAGATAGACATTGTCTACATGAGGTACAACGAGTTGATTGACATAGATGTCAATCGAACTCGGTCCATCATATTGCTCGCGTGCGAGAAAATCTTGACCGCTTAGAATCGATGTCAATTCACCATCTTGTAGCAGTGGCTCAAGCTCTTCCATCTTTTCTGCCGGACCATATGCCATGAACGTGCCACCCCATGCACTCTTTGGGTCAAAATCAACAAGTTGCCCCTGTAGAAGCGTCGACCGTGCGAGTGTATCTAAACGCGCTCTATCAAATCGACTGGCACTTGTCGTTCCGATAACCGGCGCCATCACCACAGCAGGAGTGTACGCTCGGTCACTCGCGATGCCATATTTTCGTTGGACTGGGCGAAAACTGTCCGGGACATCAAACACCTCACCACTAATCCGTTCTGTCCCCGTGGTGTCCGCTGACTGTGGCGTCGATGACATCGTAAATGCCTCAAGAAACGTTACCAGTAGGCGGTTGACATCGGTATACATTGGCGGGTTATAATGTTCAAGCGCCGCCTGATCGATATCGACGGCAAAATCGGTTCGCTGTGCATCGAGCTTGCTATTATCGAACGGAATAATACCGTCAACGTGCTTTGAGAGGTATGCCATTCCAACAACCCCACGGACCATCTCTGATGCACCAAACTCAGTCTCTGATGGGAGGACCACGGAACTCAAAATTGGCTTTGAAAGTGTCGTTGCATCCGCAACACCCGTTCCTTCACTCACGAGATTGCGGATGTTCTTCGCGAGGACTGGCGTTGATCCACATCCAGTACCCTTTGTGACGCTGTGGATCAACATCACAGCCTGTGACGCCTCTAGGTCACGCTGATTGACATCAAGTCGGTCTCTAATTGCATTTTTCTCTCCCTCGAAGTCTTTCTGCATGAGGGTTCGACCAACCTTCCAATTACGCCCTGCTCCGCTGTAATTATGATGACGGTAACCGATCATCCCATTCGTAATGAGTGATTCTTTTGAAAATTCTCGATCTTGCTGTGCATAAAACGTATCCCCCAACTCCGCAATATTGGTGTTTAATCCCGCGTAATCTGCGAGTCCACCATCCCACACCTGTGCAAGTGGACTGTTCTGTTCACGAAGTGTCTCTCGACGGAGTAAAATCGCATCAAGAATATGATTCCCAGCCCCCCCAATCCCAATCATCTGCCATTTGTTTCCTGTTGCACCACTCAGCGGCGTCGATCCAGGAATATTCACATTGGTATCAATACCCCCGTCGCCGGTGTTTAGATGTGTATTATCACTCTGCGAGTGCCTCTGTCCGGAGAGTTGGTCTTCGTCGACGTCGGGTGTCGACTCCGGTGATGTTTGAGCACTCGATGTCGATTGTGCTGGATTTTGACCTGCTTGGGTGTTCAGATTACTATGACTGCCCGTATTGCCATTCGACTGCGATTCACCTTTATTTCGATTTTTCTCATCTGACGTCGTAATATGCAGTGACGACCCACTGTTATCGTCATCTGAGTTATCATTGTGATACTGTGGTCGCAGTTCGCCATCACTGTCAAAGATTGTGCTATATCGGTCTGCGTACACCTCCTGGACGGATGCCGGCGTTCCTGCATGGTTGGCTGCGATGTGTTCTTCGATACTTTGCTCATCAATTTCGCGCAGGCAGATTTTGCAATTGTTTGTCATTGTCTGTTATGCGTATGCTGATTGTAATTGCTTCATCACTCGTCGTGGACTCACTCCATCTGCAACTTCAATAGAAAGGAATCCTGGTGGTGGATTCGATGGAATCGTTACTTGTACTACATCACCTTGTCGCTCAGCGAATGATTTAATCTCAGTAAGAACGGCTGGTTTGATAAATTTCGCTGGAAGTCGCTCAGTTTGGAGTTCGACAGTGTTTTTACCACGCTGAGATGCAGCGCTCGCTTGCAGTTCACCAAGTACATACAGAACATCATCCTGTGGTACCTCCGTATCGCGAGGGGTCCCTCCAGTTAATGCTGCATGCTCGCCTGTACCGTCTGCTGTCCTGCTGCGTTCTGCCCCAGTAACACCACTGGTGGCATTACCTGCACCCGATTCCATCTCTGAATCGCTCCTTTCTGTTAGATTCAATACATCATCTACGACCTGATACTCGATTTGATAACTCCGCTCGAATGGCACCCGTAGCTTCTCGATAAGATCAGTATCGATTGATGATGGTACAGGAATTGAACCGGACCCATACTCAATCGTCGCTGTGACGCTTTGTCCAAAGAATTCAGCAATCTGAACAATCTCTTTTGCTTCTGTCTCTGCTGTGTCAGCCGACTGTGTTGCTGCGTCGAATCGACACTCATGCAACGCCTCCAGTGCCTCCTTACGATGGTCATCAACGATTGGCTTTGTTGGAAGCGATTCATTAGCTGATAACTCTGGTGTCCGCCCTTCGAGTAGATACGCCTCAAGTCGCTCTTGAGCCGGTCCCTCTAATTTATTAAGATTTGTTGCAGTGGTTTCAATTGCGTTTTCTGCCGTATCTAAGGATTCAGCAATCGGTTCTTCATGAGTTTGAAGTGTTTCTTCAACTGCTTCAAGATGCGTATCAATTGCATCAACTGCCCCAGCGACAGCAGCAAGTCCATCTGGATTCGTTTCGATTGTCTCAATAAGTCGGGTAGCTATTTCATGCTGTGCTCCGCCAATTTGAATAGCCGGTCCATCGATTGTCGGTGGTGAGACCGAATTATGGGTCCGCAAATTTCGGATCTTATACTCACGATTGAATCGCGACACATAGTGTACGTCACTATATTGTTCTTTAATCTCGTCTCTCAGTCGTCGCTTCAACGTAGATATTAACCGAACAGCAGTCTCTTCTGCAACTTCATTGAGTTTCGCCGCATCAGCCTGTAGTTGCGCAGCTGTATCATGGCGCTCACGGCTTGATATCGATCCATCAACAACCGCATCCGCTTTATCCTGAACTGTTTGACAACGCTCTCGAAACTCGCTGCACTCTGATTCGAATGCTGCGACTGCCTCTGGTGCGACTGCTCTCAGCGACGACCGTACCTGTTCGTCCACAACTCGCTCGACTTGATCATCGAATGTGGTGAGCGCCTGCTGTGTACTTTCACGAGCGGTAGATAACGCTTCTGCAGCCTCTGAATCAAGTGTCACATTCCAATCAAAGACAAGCGATGCCGCCCAACTCATTGCTGCGGTCCCGATTGGAACAAATAAGAATCCAGCAGTTTGAACCGCTGGAATTCCTGCAGAAGCAATTGGAAGATACACAAGCTCGAATAACACAAGAAACAGTGTCACAAATCCTGTGGCACCAAGGGTCATAACGCGGTGTTGAAGAGCAAATAATCCAATCCCCTGGGCAATCCACGCAAGCGCGATGAGAACAAATAATATAAACACGATAGTTGAACTTGACCGGAAAATATTACCTGCAGTCCGAAAGACAGATACCGACCAGAGAAATTGCGTGAGTGATCCAATCAGCGGAATCGTGGTAGCTGTCGTCTCAAACAGCGCGACCGTTGCCTGCACGAAGGATGCAAGAATTGGCAACCCAGCGACAGCCCAACACCCTGCCGCAACTCGCCGCCTATTCTGCAACATCTATATATAAATACGTTGACCGGGGATAAAATACTTCGTGCATATGACTCACACACATCATACATGACAGGATCTGATATATATGCCACCTCAGAACAGGTAAACGACGGATAATCAACGACTACAATTAATTTATATTATCGTATCACTCTTCAGCATTTGTGTTTGTTAGTTTTTCCTGCCACTGCTCGACGGTTTGCAGTAGTGTCACCGGCGCTGTCGATTCGATGTCAAGTGATTGAAGATCATTAATTACTTCTTTTGTGTCTGCATCGACCGTTGTCTGCTCGGACCCTTTGTTATCATTGATAGGGGCTGTCTGACTCTCTGTGTCCGCGTCCGCGTGTCTGTGTCTGTGTCTGTCCCAGCAACGCGAATATCACCGGTATTGACGTCAAACACAACCTGTTGGGTTGTCTCTTCGCTGTTAGCACCTCCAGTCGTCCTCTTTTGTTGATCGCGGTTTGATGTATCAGCGCGATTTTGTGTTTCAACCTCGATTGCCTCATCAGCACGAAGTGTTGATAATACGTCCCTTGCTCGTGTCACAACCGGGTCCGGGACACCAGCGAGTTCTGCCACGTGAATTCCATACGAACGATCTGCTGGTCCTGGTTCAACAGTTCGAAGAAATGTCACATCGCCATGACGCTCCTCTGCGGCGACATGGACATTTGAAACACCTGTAATTCGGTCTGCTAATGTTGTGAGTTCATGATAATGTGTTGCAAAAAGAACTCGCGGTGATGGTGCTGTTGGGCGCGCTGCTGAGAGATACTCCGTTGCAGCCCATGCAATCGAAATTCCATCATATGTTGCTGTCCCTCGACCAACCTCATCAAGAATGACCAGTGATTCCGAGGATGCCGAGTGAAGAATCTTCGAAAGTTCCTGCATCTCAACCATGAATGTCGAGCGACCCTGTGCGAGTTCATCTAATGCGCCAACGCGTGTATAAATTCCATCAACAGACCCGATGGTGGCGGCCGCTGCTGGAATGAAACTTCCAGCATGTGCAAGCAGGGTAATAAGTGCTACCTGTCGGAGATATGTGGATTTCCCACTCATGTTTGGTCCTGTGACGAGCAAGAAGTTCCGTTCATCTCCTAACTGGAGATCATTTGGCACAAACTCTGTTGTCTGCTCAACAACCGGATGTCGACCAGCCTCAATATCAACCGTGTGATCGCTACACAGCGTCGGACGTGTCCAGTCATTTTCGACGGCATGCGTCGCAAGTGAATAAAGTGCGTCTATTTCTGCAATAACTTGTCCGACTGTCTGTAACATCGTGGCGTAGTCAGCGATCTGCTCACGGAGTTCACAAAATAGCTCATACTCTATTTCACCACGGGATTCTTCTAATCGGAGAATTTCTCGTTCGCGCTCGACGAGTTCATCGGTTTTGAATCGTTTTGAATTTTTGAGAGTTTTAATCTCCCGATAGTGTTCTGGGACCTGATCGGCGACAGATTTCCCAACTTGGATATAATGACCATCGGTTTTGTTTCGATCGACACTGAGATGATTTAGATCATGTGTCTCTGTTTCTCGCTTGGCGAGTGTATCCATCCATTCTTGAGCGGTTTCATGACGCTCTCGAAGAGAATCAAGCTCATCATCATACCCATATTGAAACAATCCACCGTCTCGAATTGTTTTTGGAGGGTCATCAACGAGTGCTGCTGTGAGTTCATCTCGGACAGCTCTCACAGTATCTTCGGTCGGTCGAGTGACCACTTGTGTCAAAGGCGAGTCGGACAATGTTGACTCTGTGATGACTTCATTGAGCGTCGGAAGCACATCAAGGGTCTCTCGGATTCGCAGTAGATCAGTGGCGTCAGCGCGTTCAGAAATACATCGCGCAGCTAGTCGCTCAAGATCATAGCTTCCATTGAGTGCTTCATTGATTCGCTCACGAGCCAATGGTGCGTCGACAAGCGCTTCGACACAATTGAGTCGACGAGTTATTTCTGTTTGCTCGCGCTGTGGTCGCATTATCCACTCTCGGAGCTGTCGTTGTCCTGCGCTCGTCGCGGTATGATCGATCGTTCCAAGGAGTGTCCCATCGCCACCGCGGTCACCATGCATTGTCTCGGTCAATTCAAGATTACGCCGTGTCGTCGTGTCCAATGCAAGGTGAGTCTCTGAATCAAGCGGTTGGAGTCTCGTGATTGCAGCACGAACACCTGTGTCTGTTTCGTCGATATATGCGAGTATCGCACCAGCAGCCTGGATTGCAACGTCAGTCTCAATATTGACACTGTCAATCGCAGTTGTACCAAACTGCTCGCTGAGAATATGACGCGCACGTCCAAGAGCGAAGGCTGCTGTTTCAAATGATGCTACCGTCGCATCAGTATCCTCACGAAGTCGCTGAATGAACTCATCAGCATTCCGGACGGTTGGACCAGGAAGGATTTCAACCGGATCAAACCGGGTGAGTTCTGCATATGCAGTCTCAACATCCTCAACATCGCCAATAAAGAATGACCCAGTCGTTACCTCCGCAAATGCAATTCCAATAGATGTTTCAGTCGTCTCAGTCGTTTCAGTTGTTGTGAGATCCCCAACGACGGCTGCGATATACCGTGCATCAGCATCGTCCGTTGCGAGTAATGTACCTGGTGTGACAACTCGGCTGATACGACGGTAATGATCTCCATCGTCGGATTCATATTGATCTGCGACAGCAACCCGATATCCGCGTTCAACGAGCGATTTTAGATATGGTGTGAGATCATCAACCGGGACCCCAGCCATTGGATATGAAGACCCATGTGCGGATTTTTGTGAAATTGTGAGATCAAGCTCTGTGGACACTAACTCAGCGTCTTCAGCAAAGAATTCATAAAAATCACCACATTGCATCGTCAGTAAATCCGCGTCTGTCTCAGCGCGGAGTGAGAGGAACTCCTCAACGATTCCCTGCGAGGCCATATCGCCTTGTCCGATGCCGATGCGATAAAACGCTATGGTGTATTTGTCTCATCGGGACTACTGTAGTTATAGACACTCCGAGGCGAAAACCCATGGCTCGAGCTGTGGTAGCTCAAGAATGCCATGTGATCAGCTGATGTGGTATCTGTATGAGGATCTGTCCGTACTTTTCTTGATGAGTGCAATAAGTCTTTTTTTTATTCGTCGCAAAAGTTCACATATACTCATCGGAGCCACA
>KB659943.1_pt45 | contig 32674 bp, 34 predicted proteins | sample 558768 | NCBI scaffold set KB644980.1 | reverse complement strand
AAAATATCGCGCCAGAACAGGGTATTGAATCAGCCGCTGGCTTCGACGTACTCGACGGCCGCCACCGGTGTCTCGACGTGTTCGATCCCGTCGATGCCGTCGATGTGGTGAGTATCCAGCCCGGCGACCGGCTTGTCGAGGGTGAGCGCGTGGCCGAGTTCCGACAGCGTGCCAGAACTGCCGTCGATGGCGATCACGGCGTCACCGTTCATCACGACCAGCGGGTTCCGAGCGTGGTTGAGATCGGTCGCAATCGGTGTGTCGACGAACTCGTTGGCCGCGCCGGGGTCGTCGCCCGGCAGGATCCCGATGGTGTGACCGCCCTCGCTTTTGGCTCCCCGACAGACGGCCGTCATCACGCCGCTGAGCCCGCCACAGATGACTGTGTGGCCGCGGCTGGCAAGCACGTCACCGAGTGCTTCAGCCGTCGCGGCCGTTGCCGAATCGACGCTACTCCCGCCAATAACACTCACTCGCATACAGAAATCTGTGGCAGCGCGTGCATTCGTTCTTCGGTCTCAGAACGACACGTCTTCGGCCAGCACCTCGGTTCTGATATACCGCTCAAGCGACTCCTGAAGCATCGTCCGCGGGCCGTCAGTCCGGGTCGTCTGCTGGAGATTAATCCCCTCGATAGTCGCTACCAGATACTCCGCGGTCGCCGCTGGGTCGTTCACGGTAAAGACGCCCTGTCCGACACCGGTTTCGATGATGTCGGTGAGATTTCTGACGAGCGCGGCCGACAGTTCCGTGAATTCGGACCGGAATGCGGGATTCTGAATGGCCTGCGCACGCAGTTCCAGATACGTCGAGAGCCGCGCCTCGGGGTTCGGGGTTCCGTCCGGGGCCGGATACTCACCGAGCGACACGGTGACGAAGGCCCTGAGATCGCCAACCGGGTCCCCGGTAGACTCAATCCGGTACCCTCGCTCGAAGTACTCCCGCATATACTGGACGAACGAGAGCAGGATGTCGTCTTTGCCGTCGAAGTGATGGTAGAATGTCGACTTGGTGAGCTCAGACTCGTCGGCAATGCGCTGAATCGAGATACCGGGATACCCGTGTTTCCGGAGTGCCGAGAACGTCGCCATCATAATAGCCTCGTGGGTGTCGGCTGGCTCGCCATCAAGCGGTACCTCATCGCTCATGATCGCCACTTTGCGACCAGGTGGAAAATAGCTTGGTACCACTGTCGTCGCTGGCGTCAATCTCGTCACTGTGGTTGCTCTGTAAGCGCAAGGAGTGCGGTGGCAGCCGGTCCCCCGGCCGCCGAACGGCCGTCTGCGTCCCGGGTAGTCAGACAGTCCCGGGAATCCAGACGCCGGTGGGGAGGACGCCAGCGACGTACAGGAGTCCGATCCCGAACGACCAGATGATGATCGCCATCGCCGGCGGATCGATGTGGGTGCGACCATGGGCGTAGAAGATCCGCTGGGTGACCTCACCCAGCAGGCCGGCCACGAGGCCGACGATGCCAGCCAGCAGCAGCCCGGCAGCCGGTGATAATCCGGCCAATGCGGCATCACCGCTGGCTGTCACCGCAAGGAAGACCGTGGAGCCTGCCAGTGTGATATGATGGGTAACGGGGAACTTCTCGACGCCAAGATTGAGGAACAGGAGCGAGGCGGCACTCAGGCCGAATCCGAGGAACGGGCTTCCAGTTCGGAAGGCGAGATAGCCCGAGGCCAGCCCAGCAACGAGCCCGATTGCGGCGACGCCAGCCCACTTGTACTGCTGGGGAAGCCACGGCTCGGTGGCAAGCCACTCACCGGCGGACTCGCCACCGTTTTCAGTCCCGTTGCCGGCGCTGGTGTCATCGAGTGTTTCCCCTCGTTCGAAGGGACCCATATCGAGCAGGCCGCTTCCCTGCGGTTTGCCGAGGAGTGCGTAGCCGAAAACTGCGCGATGGACGAACGCGCTGATGACGATGCTGACCGGAATCGGATCGACCGGGATCAGCAGGTTTCGCGAAAGTTGCTCAACTGCAATGCCAAGCAATCCAAATGCCCCGCCGACCGCGAGCACGTCCGGTTTCGTCCCGAGGGCGAAGCCGATGTCCTTCGCATTGTGGTAGTCGAAGCCAGACTCCATGTACCCCTGTTTGGCGGCATAGGCCGCGGCTGCTGCTCCACCGGCAAAGGAGATGTGTGGGCCGAACACGTGGCCGAAGCCGATTCCAACGAGGCCGACTGCCCCGTCGGGGGCGACGCCGACGACGTTGGCCGCCGCGCCGGCGACGACAAGCAGCCCTGTCAGAATGAACGCTGGCAGCGCGCCGATGGCCGCGCCAAAGGCCCCACCGGCGAACGCGCCAATCCAGATCGCGGCATCGCCAAGGACGGCTGTCACGTCAGCGAGTGAGCCACCGAACGCCTGCAGGAGCGTTACCGACTCAGCGACCATCTGTTGTCACCGTCGGTAACTGTTTTTCCCGCTGTCTGTGCACGTCGAACCCGTCTCGTCTCAGTGTCGCTGTATCTATCATGATCGTTTCACCGCGTATCGAACGAACGTTCGTTCTATTAAGAAGATTCCGGTTCCGATGCAACTGGTTCGACAACGGCTCTGCAAAAGATAGGAGCAACCAGCGCCAAGGGAGTTAGCAAACAGCTACTGGTCAACCCGGCTGAGATGGGATGTCACACCCAGATATGAGTCGATCAGGCTGGTGAATCAGTGACCCCGGCAACAACCGCGTAGAGGCCGAACGTGGCAACGAGCGTCCCCGCCAGTTGCGTGCCAGCGGTCGCCAGAAACCCGGCGTCGTACAGCAGTGGGGCGGCCATGAACCAGCCGCCGAAGATTGTCGTCAGCACGGCGCCCGGCAGACTCACCGCTCCGGTCTCGCGAAACAGCTGGACACTCCGGCCGGCAAACACGACGCCAAGCACGCCGCTCGTCGTGATACTCCCGGTATACGCAGCCGACGCTCCCGCGATCACCGGTGACACTGCCGCACCGAGACAGCCAGCCAGTGCCAGCAGCGTTGCGGCCGTGAGAAACGTGTTCGACTCTGTCATACCGCGGTTAGGTGACAGACCGGCAAAAAGTCGTTCCACCGGCTGTGATCGTAGTGTCGACCGGGCCGCCAGCCCCCGCTCAGGGCTTTACAAGCACCTTCACCGCCTCGCGGTTGTCCATCGCCTCGTAGCCGTCCGGCACGCCGTCCAGATCGACTGTTTTCGTAAACACCGGTGACGGATCGAGCGTGCCCTGTAGCACGTCGGCCATCAGTTCCTCGGCGTAGGCGCGAACCGGCGCGACGCCGCCCTGCAGCGTGACGTTCGCCCGGAAGAACGGCGATAGGTCGAGGCCGTCGCCCAGCCCGTTCGGCACACCGACGTAGCCGACGGTGCCGCCCGGGCGCGCAACGCCGATGGCGGTCTCCATCGAGGATGTCGCGCCGACGCATTCGAGGACGTGGTTGACGCCACCGTTGGTCATCTCGGTGACGCGCTCGACCGCTTCCTCGCCGCGCTCGCTGACGAGATCGGTCGCGCCAAACTCCGCGGCGATTTCGAGGCGGTCCTCGTGGTGGCCCATAGCGATGATCCGCTGTGCGCCGAGGCGTTTCGCGGCGAGGACACCACAGAGGCCGACCGCGCCGTCGCCGATGACCGCACAGGTCGCGCCGGTTTCGACACCCGCGTTAACGGCGGCGTGGTGGCCGGTGCCCATCACGTCGGTCAGCGGGAGCAGCGACCGCAGGGTGTCCTCGTCGTCGGCGTGGCGGTCGGGGACGCGAACGAGCGTGCCGTCGGCCTCCGGACAGCGGACGTACTCGCCCTGCGCGCCGCCGTTGTCGCCGCTCCAGCTATCCTGATTGACACAGGAGGTCTGGAGGCCCTTGCGACAGAACTCACAGCGGCCACAGCTGATGAAAAACGGTGCCAGCACACGGTCGCCCGGCTCGACCGAGACAACGTCGTCACCAACGTCCTCAACGATGCCCATCGGTTCGTGGCCGACCCGGGAGGGAACCTCGCGGTCGCTCTCACCGCGATAGAACCAGAGGTCGGAGCCACAGACAGCGGTGTGTGTGACGCGGATGATCGCGCCGGTTGGAGACTCAAGCTGCGGTTCGGCGACCGATTCCACGCGGATGTCGCCGGGGCCGTGAAAGGTAGCTGCGCGCATACCTGATCCGGGGACTCCGACGACAAAAACCCATCTCTCGGCTGGTTGGTTACAAACCTCTTGTTTATACGCTATCAGGTCATATATGTTTGGGTGCAACCGCTAATACTACAAATTCCGGGTACCTTGGATGGATTCCTCACACAGTACAGCAGCGTTGTAATCGACTTCGGCATCACCGTCGTCACGTTCGTCGTGACGTTCTTGCTGCTGTATCGGATCGGCAAATCGGTGCTGGTCCGTGCGACGAAGAAAGCACTCAACGCTCGGGAGTTCTCCTCGGCTGTGGTCAGTCTCGGCTCAAGCGTTGCCGCCACCCTCGCGGTGGTCGGGGCAGTCGCCATCGCCGCGACGGTTGCCGGCTTCCCGGCGATCCTTGGCGCGTTTGCGACGCTGGCCGGTGCCCTCGCGTTGGGTGTCTCCTTTGCGGCCGGCGACATCATCGAGAACTTCGTCGCGGGCATCTTCATCCTCAAGGACAAACCGTTCAGCACCGGCGATTACATCGAGTGGGACGGCAACAGCGGGATCGTCCGCGAGATCAGACTCCGGGTAACAAAGCTCGATAGCTTCGATAACGAAGAGCTCACGGTCCCGAACAGCGATCTCGCAAACGCGGTTGTCACCAACCCCGTCGCCAACGACACCCGACGGGTCACCTTCGACTTCGGTATCGAGTACGGCGCCAGCATTTCGGACGCCAGAGCAGCGATTCTCGACGAGGCCAGCAAGATCGATGGTATCCTGACCGATCCAGCCCCGACCGCACCGGTGACCGGGCTTGGCGACTCGGCGGTCGTGCTCAACGCGCGTGTCTGGATCGATCCCGCCGAGACAGGTGCCGGCGGAATCAAACACCAACTCGCCGAGACTGTCAAACACCGCTTCGACGACGAGGGGATCGGCATGCCGTACCCCTACACGGAGCTCACCGGGCAGGTCGATATCAACAGCCATGATGTGACCGACGCGACCCCGGCCGACGACTGATCGGCGACGCGATTCGACTGGTCATCGTCCCCACGTTCTTCGCGGGTCTCGGCGATGCGTTTCAGCCGAGTTCCGTCTCACAACTGGGTGACCCTGCGCAGTCGTCCGCCACGACCGACTGTTTCTGTGGCTCTGTCGCGGATGAGCGGTAGTTCTATAATGTTTCATTCACGAGTTTCCGTAGAGATATCGTATGGAAATTTCGCAGCAACTCATCTGTCTGTTCAGTGCTGAGGTTACCGACGCCGAGGATGGTTACAGGATCGAGGTTCCGAAACGCGAGGTCGACACCGGCTCTATCGAACCCGACGAGACGTACCGCGTGGCGCTTATCTCCCCGTCCAGTTCCGGCGGGGCGGCGAGTATCGACGACTCCTCGACGGCCGGCGCGGCCGCCGGTGAGCCACAGCCACCGGTGGAGGCGGGCGAGATACGGTACGTCGAGATAGAGGATATCGGCAAACAGGGCGACGGGATCGCCCGCGTCGAGCGCGGCTACGTCATTATCGTCCCCGGCGCGGAGATCGACGACCGGGTCAAGATCGAGGTGTCGGAGGTCAAATCCAACTTTGCCGTCGGCGAGATCATCGAAGAGGACTTCTGAGGCGTCGGGCCGCTATTCTTCGGCGTCGGTTGTCTGCCAGTAGGAGACCGAGGCGAGCGCATCGCCCAGCCCTGTCGACCCGAGTCCCTCGTCGACCTGTCGAAACGGGCTGGCGATGGACTCCGGGAGACCGCGATAAAAGCCGTAGGGGAGCACGAAATCGTGTTTTTCATCGACGAGTTCGAGGCCCGCATCGGCCAGCAGGGCATCGACATCGCTCCGCGAGTAGAGCCGCGACCCCATCGGCAACAGCCAGTTGTAGACAACACGTGCGCTCTGGCTGTTGAACGTGTCGAACAGCACCGGCCCCTTCGAGACGCGCTTGATCTCTCTGAGAAACGTCACCGGCCGGTCGGCGAGATGGAAAAACCGCATCGCGAAGACGGCATCGAAATGATCGTCCGGGAACGGCAACCGGGCCGCATCGCCGCGCATGAACTCGACGGTCTCGTCGACGCCGGTCGCGGCGGCCTTTCGCTTGCCCTGCTGCAACATCGGCCCCGAGACATCCAGCCCGACGACATCCGCGCCCTCACGAGCCAGCATGACGGTAAACCGTCCGGTCCCACAGGCGACCTCGAGAATCGATTTCTCCTCGACCGGCCCGAGCGCATTCAGCACAGCCGCCTTCTCCCGTCGGTCGATAAACTGCCCGCCGCCAGAAAATCGCTTGTCGTCGTAGGCCTCGGCGATCTCGTCGGCCTGATACCACTCTTTGCCCTTCACGCTGTGTGAGCGTCCACACCCGAGTTGTAAAACCGTACTGGATACGGGCTGGCACGGGCCGACCTGCTTCCACACATCGTCGGCCCGTCGCCACCTGCAGGCCACGAAAAGCGTTTAAAATATTAGGACCTTATATTGTATCAATTTCTTAGACTAATATGGAGATAACCTTTAGTATCAACCCCATATTTTGGATTTGTATGAGCACTAGTCCAGCCGATATCGAAGAGCCTGTCCGACTGTCAGAAACCGAGTTCCGCGACCGGCTTCGGGAGCTTCCACCGAGCGCCAAGCTCGTCGCGAAGGTGCTTGAGACCGACGAACCGCTGTCTCAGGGCGAGTTGGCCGAGGAGTCGTTGCTCCCTGATCGGACCGTCCGGTACGCACTCAACCGCCTCGAGGAGTCCGAACTCGTTGGCTCGCGCTATAGCTTCACCGACGCTCGCAAACAGGTGTACTACAGAAACACCTGAGCTGTCGCTTACACCGAGAGCGGTGGCGCTGTCACGAGTGACCCTCTCTACCACCCGATCTGCAGAGGAATCCACTCTTTTATGTGTTCGGTCATGCAGTATCACGCATGCAGCTATCGGTCGTCGTCCCGACGCTCGACGGTCGGGACCAGCTCGCCGCCTGCCTCGACGCCATCGCCGAGCGGGCCCCCGACGCCGAGGTGATCGTCGTCAATGGCCCCTCGACCGACGGCACGACAGGGATGATCGACGACCGCGACGATGTGGACGTACTCGTCGAGATCGCTTCTCGGACGCGTAACGTCGCCCGCAACGCCGGTATCGACGCGGCCACCGGTGATGTGGTCGCGCTGGTCGGTGACGACCTCCGGGTCGAATCCGGCTGGCTCGAGGCTGTGGTCGACGGCCTCACCGACGCACCGGTCGTCACCGGCCCGATCCACCGCAGCCTTCGCGGCGGCGTGACGACAGAATCACAGCGTGAAGAACGGATCGCCGGTCGCACCGTGACCGCTATATCCGGTAACAACGTCGCCGTCCGTCGGCCGGTCGTCGACGCCCTCGACGGGTTCGACGAGTATCTCGAAACCGGCGGCGCGTGGGATCTCGCCCACCGGCTGGCGGCGACCGACCACGACGTTGCGTGGCGTTCGGGGATGAGCGTCCGGTGTGAGTACGAGGCCGACGGCGGCCGGAACCGCCCCGACTGGGGGTGGACCTACCGTGCGCTGGCCTACCGGCTGGTCAAAAACTACGGGCTCCGGCCGACAATCGCCCGCCGGACGCTCTCGCATGCCGCCCGCGATGCGGTGGCGGCGGCGAAAGACGTGGTTACCGGCGACGCCCAGCCGACAAGCTGGGTTGGCAACGGCCGAGCCGTCGTCTCCGGCATTCTGACCGGCGGTTCGGATGGACTGGTCGCCCGCGCTCGCGACCGGAGTGGGGCGCGCAACCCACACGGTCTCTCGAAGCGCGGCGACCGGGCTGTCGCCCGATACGAGTACGGTGCTGACGAGTCACGCGACCCCGCGGCGGCGACCGACAGCGACGACTAGAACTCCGATTCGACCGACAGTCCCGGAATCAGGCGCGTCGGATTCTTGTTGAAAACACGGCTCATCGCGTCCTCGGAGATATCAAGCGTCAGAATCTCCATTACGGCGACGTTCTGATGGACAGCTGGCGTGCCGCTGCCGAAGAGAATTCGGTCGGGATGTTCCAGCAGCCCGCGCTCCAGAATCTCTCGATCACGGACCGCCCACGTGTCGAGATACAGGTGGTCGTACTGATCCAGCAACGCGAGCACGTTTTTCATCCGAGAATTATCGAGGGGATAACCGCCGAACCCCGCCAGCACGATCGGATACCCGTCGTTGAGTAGCGTATCGGTGACGGCCGCCGGCGGAAACGAGGGCCGACAGTAAACGATCACCGGCAGGTCAACGTCGATGAGCTCGTCCCGCACCTCGCGATCCGGCAGCCCGTCGACGGCCGGGTCGAGCACGAACCCGTGGAAGCGGTCGTCGTAGGCGTACTGCTCCACATCGCCCGGTCGCGTGTGGTGGGTATCACGGGGCGCATAGAGGTTGCGGAGCTTCGAGATCGGATTGTCGGCGGCGGCCAGCGCGCCGTTGAGGCGGGCGAAAGCCAGAAACGGCCGGTCGACGCTGAGTCGGGCGACCGCGTTGTTCGCCCGCAGATAGCCGATATCGTCCGGACGACGGGTCGGCGAGACAGCCGTCTGGACGACGCCAGCCTGCAGGCATTCGCGTTCGAGCCGGTCGGGGCCGATATCCCGGCCGTGGGTGCTGACCGACACCTCGTCGTGATCGAGATGCCCGTGCAGGTCGACAATTCGAAACCGATGCTCCAGCTCCAGCATCATCGGAAAGTTGCGGGCAACATACATAATTGTTGCAGACATCCGTGGGCGACGACCGTGGTGCAGGTGGTGCCAGTGGTGTCGGTAGTGCCGCACATCGGTAGCCGGGGATTTTCCTGACTGTCGCCGTCCAGACGATGTTGCATGTGATTTGCCACCACAGTGCAGGCGGGCGATTCGCGTCTCTGAGAGTCAAAGGATTTATATAGAACTGCAAACCATCATTCGGTGAGGCGAACTTATCATGGCACAACGACAGCAACCGATGGTTATTCTCTCGGAGGACAACGAACGGACGCAGGGCGAGGACGCACAGGATTCGAATATCCGGGCCGGCAAGGCCGTTGCCAACTCGGTACGGACGACGCTCGGTCCGAAGGGGATGGACAAGATGCTCGTCGGCTCGTCGGGCGACGTAACGATCACCAACGACGGCGCGACCATCCTCAACGAGATGGATATCGAGCATCCCGCGGCTCAGATGCTCGTCGAAGTCGCCGAAACCCAGGAGATCGAGGTCGGCGACGGAACGACGACGGCGGCCGTCCTCGCCGGCGAACTCCTCGGCGAGGCCGAGGAACTGCTCGATCAGGATCTGCACCCCACCGTCATCACCGAGGGGTACAACGAGGCAGCTGAACTTGCTCAGGAGGCTATCGACGAGCAGGTCCTCGACATTGATCTCGACGACGACACGCTCCAGTCGGTTGCCGAATCCAGCATGACCGGCAAGGGCACCGGCGATGTGGCGGCCGAACTGCTGGCCCAGCGCGTCGTCAGCGCGGTGCGACAGGTCGCCACCGACGATGGTATCGACCGCGAGGATATCTACATTCACACCCAGACCGGCGCGGCCTCCAGCGCGACGGAACTCGTCGAGGGCGTCATCACCGATGAGACGCCGGTCAGCGACACAGCGCCGCGACAGCTCTCGGATGCGACGACGGCTATCGTCGACACGGCACTTGAATTCGATACGGGCGAGGCCGACGCCGAGTACAATATCACCGAGGTCGATCAGCTCAATCAGGCTATCGAGGCCGAGGAAAGCGAGCTTCGGGAGTACGCTGACAAGCTCGCCGACGCCGGTGTTGAACTACTGTTCACCACCGATGATATCGACGACCGCGTTGCCGGCCACCTCGACAACGAGGGGATCGTCGCCTTCGAGGATATTAGCTCCTCGGATGCGGACTCTATCGCGCAGGCGACCGGCGCGCGCCAGCTCGGCACGCTCGAGGATATTGAGGACGACGACCTCGGAACGACCGCCGAACTCAGCATCGAGACCTACGGCGACGACGAGGATCTCGCCTTCGTCGAGGGTGGTGACACCGACCACGTGACGCTCTTCGTCCGCGGCAGCACCGACCACGTCGTCGACGAACTCGACCGCGCGCTCAACGACGCTATCGATGTCGTCATCGCGGCACTCGACGAGGACGGCGTCGTCGGCGGTGCCGGTGCCACTGAGATCGCAGTTGCCGACCACGTCCGGAGCCACGCCGCCGGTGTCGAGGGCCGCAAACAGCTCGCCATCGAGGCCTTCGCCACCGCGGTCGATGCCGTGCCGCGCACGCTGGCCGAGAACACCGGCATGGATCCCATCGACGCGCTGGTCGACCTTCGTGCCCGCCATGACGCGCAGGGTCGGGCAGGACTCATCTCCGTCGAGCAGTCCGGCAAAGTCGGAGATTCCGCCGAGGAGGGCATCCTCGATCCGACGGCTGTCAAACGCGAGGCCATCGATTCGGCTACCGAGGCGGCGACGATGATCCTCCGCATCGACGACGTGATCGAATCCGGCGACTGAGGCGTACCCTGCAGGGTTGGTCTCTCACGCGGTACGGATTCGCAATTTTTTGATGTACCACGTATCAGACTCTATTCTTCGGGAGCTTGTATGAACGAAAAATTTTTTAATTAATACAGAAGTGACATTATAAGGAACATAATGTTTTATCATTCTGGGCCATGATCTACCAAGCCATGGCATCTTGCGAACATCCTGTCTGGGCACTCTGCGACGGAGACTGTTCATCGCTGCGACGGGCTCCATTGGCCGAAACGGGGCGAACGATGTCTGAGGGGGCGGACATTGAACAGGTTAGCTCCGGGATCGCCGAGCTTGATACATTGCTTCACGGTGGGTTCGTCCGTGGTCGGACCTACCTCGTGCAGGGTGTCTCTGGGACCGGCAAATCAATGCTGGGCCAGCACTTTCTCGAAGCTGGCGTAAGGAATGACGAGACAGCTGTCTATATTCATGGCGAGGAGTCCAAGGCGGACATCCTGACCAACGCTCGGCAGATCGGGATCGATATCAGCGAGACCGAGTTTCTGGATATCGGTCCCGGGTCTGATTTCTTCGCTGAGGATATCTCTTACGACCTCGTCGACACCGCCGACGTCGAGAACGAGCGATTTACCCAGGACATCAAAGAGGTCATCGAGAATGTCAACCCCGAGCGGGTGTTGATTGACCCGATCACGCAACTGCAGTACGTCGAACGCGACGAGTATCAGTATCGCAAGCGACTGCAGTCCCTGATCCGCTTTCTGCGGGACTATCAGGTTACCACCGTTGCGACCAGAACGGTTACCTCAGCCTCCGGAAATGAAACCGTCTACGACGACTTCGAATCGCTCAGCGACGGTGTGGTGAAGCTCATACTCGATGAGAGCGAGCGTCGCATCTCGGTCCCAAAACACCGTGGGATCGGTCAGATCGACGGCACCCACGGGCTTGAAATCCGGCAGGACGGTCTCGAAATCTATCCACAGGTGCTGCCGACGCACACCGACCGCGAGTTCGATCCCTCACTCCTGTCGACCGGTGATGACGCGTTTGATTCGTTACTTGGCGGCGGTATTTCCGGTAATGCTGTCACGTTCCTGAGTGGGCCGACCGGCGTCGGGAAGTCGACTGTTGGGGCGGCGATCCTCGACGGAATCGCCGAGCAGGGCGGTCGCATCCTCGCGTATCTCTTCGAGGAGTCGGTCGGTCAGTTCACCCACCGCTGTGAAAGTCTCGGGATTCCGATCACCGAACTACGGGATCAGGGCCATCTTCAGCTTGCCGAGGTCGAACCGCTCGTGCAGTCTGGCGAGGAGTTCGGGCATCAGGTTGTGTCCGATGTCGAGACGAACGATCCCGAGGCGGTGTTGATCGACGGACTTGCGGGCTACCGAACCGCGATTCAGGGCGACGGCGACCGCCTCGTCCACCGCCTTCACGGGCTTACACGCGTGCTCAAGAACCGTGGCGTTGCGACACTCATCACGGATCAAGCCGAAGACATCACCGGCGTTCCAAAGGCAACATCGACCAACACGAGCTACATTGCCGACACAATCATCTATCTCACCTACGTCGAGCTTGATGGGGAGCTGGCTCGCGCCATTGGCGTGTTGAAAAAACGGCTCGGCGAGTTCGACAACCGGTTCCACCGCTTCAGGATTGCGGACGGACACGGGCTTGACATTGCGGGACCATTCGACCAAGTTCATGGGATCATGGAGGGGACAGCATTCGAACGGTCCGCCCAACCGGGGAATCAGTCGCCTCCAGATGAATAATCGAATATGACCGACCACTCCGTCGCAGATACCCCTCCGACGCTCCAACTCGTTGTGGATAGTGACGGTGATCGGGAGGCACTGTCCGAGCTGCTCAGTCCGCGGTATGATGTCGTGGTCGACGACACGTTGCAGCCGGTCGACTGCTATCTGATTAGCGACAGCGCATTGCCACGATACGAAGACACCATTGCCGAATTAAAATCGGAAACTGATCCAACGTTTCTGCCGGTGTTGTTACTGCAGCGGTCAGAGGATAGCGGCCAGCAGTGGCTGCCAGCGGACGACCGGAGTGAGCCACCACTTGTCGACGAGGTGGTTACCGCGCCAATCGACCGGAATACGCTCTATCGCCGGCTTGGGAACCTTCTCGTTCGCCGCGACCAGTCAGCCAGACTTGCCGACCAGTATGCGGACATCCAGCACCGCTTTCAGCGGCTATTCGAGGCCACTAACGACGCTATCTTCGTGATCAACACCGACGCCGAAACGATCACCGACTGCAATCCGGCGGCCTGTGAGCTGGTGGGCTACGAGCGCGAGGTACTGCAGGCGATGCGGCCAACGGCGACGCTGTCGGCCGACGATCCCGCTGCGCTCACCGCGTTTTTCGACGAGGTCAACGAGACTGGCGCGGGGTTTACCGAGGACCTCACCTGCCGGACGAAAGCCGGCGAGACGCGGTACGTGGAGCTTTCGGCGGCGACGATTGATTCGACCGATGCACCGCTGCTCATCGTCTCCGCGCGCGATATCTCCGACCGGAAAGCCTACCAGGAGGAACTGGAGCTTACCCGCGAGGCCATCGAGGATGCACCCATCGGAATCAGCATCAGCGACCCGACACAGCCAGACAACCCGCTGGTGTACGTCAACGAGGGATACGAGGAGATCACCGGGTACACAAAAGCGGAGGTGACGGGCCGGAACTGTCGATTCCTGCAGGGCGAGGAGACCCGGGAGGACCGGGTCGCCGAGATCCGCGAGGCCATCGACGCCGAGCGGGATGTCGTGGTTGAACTCCGCAACTACCGCAAGGACGGATCGATGTTCTGGAACCGCCTGAATGTTGCCCCGGTTCGAAACGACGACGGCGAGGTCACGAACTTCATCGGGTTTCAGGAGGATATCACCGAGCGCAAGCAGCGTGAACAGCGGTTACAGCTGTTCCGGAAGGCCGTCGACAACTCGGCCAATGCCGTCCTGATCACCGACCGCGAGGGCAGCATCGAGTACGTCAACCCCGCCTTCGAGGCCCAGACCGGGTATACGGCCGACGAACTGGAGGGTCTCACCCCACACGTCATCAAATCCGGTCAGCAGAGCCCGGAGTTCTACGAGGAGCTGTGGGACACGATCCTCGACGGCGAGAAATGGGAGGCAGACCTCATGAACCAGCGACAGTCCGGCGAACTCTATCAGGTCCACCAGCAGATCACCTCGATCACGAACGACGACGACGAGATAACCCACTTTGTCGCCGTCGAGTCCGACGTGACCGAGCGCCGGCTCCGCGAACAGCAACTCGACGTCCTCAACCGGGTGCTGCGGCACAACCTCCGCAACGGGATGAACGTCATCGACGGTAACCTCACACTGATCGAGGAGGCAATCGACGACGACTCCGTCGGCGCGTTCGTCGACTCGGTGCAGTCACGGATCGACGAGTTAGAGCGCGTCAGCGAGCGCGCGGCGACGGTGCGGTCGCTGTTCGAACAAGAGAAACCCGAGGGCGCGGTCTACCCGGCCGAGGAGTTCTGTGCCGATGTGGCCGACATCTTCGCCGACCGGTATCCGGATGCCACCCTCACCACCGATGCCGGTGATATCGCGGTCAAGGCCGACCGGCGACTCAGGGTCGGCGTGATCGAACTCATCGACAGCATCATGCCGCACAACGATACGCCGACCCCAGCGATCACGATCACCGCGACCCCGGCCGACGGGACTCGGGCCGCTGATTGGGTCGAGATCACCGTCAGCGACAACGGGTCGGGCATTCCGGCCTACGAGTGGGAGGCGATCCGTGCCGGTCAGGAGACACCGCTCGAACACGGCACCGGGCTCGGACTCTGGCTGGTCCACTGGACGGTCTCCCTGCTCGGTGGTGAGGTTGAGATCGAGGACAACGACTCCGGCACGCAGGTCGTGTTGACCCTGCCGCGGGCCACCACAGCGGCCGTCGAGCAAGCGGAAACAGTCGACACGACATCGACCGACGGTACACCAGTTGAGGAAGATGCCGACGACCCCGATGGCGATGCCAGCGGGGGTGCGACAGACAGCGATACCGGGGATGTTGCCAGCGATGCCGGAGGAGACAGCGATACCGCAGACGACATGAGTGACGCGCCGGATGCCTAGTCCGCTTCGGTCGGCGTGATCGTGACGCTCGCCCCGGCTGACAGGCCGAACGCGTCGTCGCCGCGGCCCTGATTCACGTCGCATTCGACGTAGCCGTGACTGCCGGTGGTGAGAAGCCGCTCGCCGGGATCGACCGACGCGAAGGTGTCGACGACCGGGACGCGGTCGCCGTCGATCACCGCCGCCTCGAAATCGTCGAGCCACTCACCTGGGATATTGGTGATCGCGTTGCCGAAGTCGTCGACGACGAGCACCTCGCCGTGGATCGTCTCGCCGTCCCGCGTCGCTGTCGGCAACGTGAGATCGACGCAGTCGGTCAGTGAGAGCGACGTGAAGGATATCGACCGTCTCGATGCTATCGACGCCGGCCGCATGAATCTCGGCGGCCGCCGGCGCGAACACGTCTCGACCGTGAAACGTCGCTGACTCCGGGTCGTCGACGACGATCTCGTAGGCCGCAGCCGTCGGTTCGATCTCCGGGACCGATTCGCGGAGTCGCCGGACGACCGGCCGCAGCAGGCCGTTGTCGGGGCCAACGAGCGCGTGGTCGCCGACGCGAATCGTGATCGCCCGGCGGTCGGTGCCGACGCCGGGATCGACGACCGCGAGGTGGACCGCCGGCGGAAAATACGGCACCGTCTCTCGCAGCCAGAAGGCCGCCGCCCGGGGGTCCTGTCGCGGCAGATCGTGGGCGATATCGACGAGCTGTGCATCAGTTCGCCGAAGCATCACCCCCTTCATCGCTGCGGGGTACGGCGAGCCGAAATCGGAGGTCAGTGTGATCATAGCTGGCAGTCGTGTCGCCGTTACTCGCCGCCGTTCACGCCGTCGGAGTCGCTGACCTGCTGAATGCGGGCGACACCGTTGCACTCCTCGATAACCGCGACGGCTGGCTCCGGCACCAGCGACCGCCACTCCTCGCCGTCGATCATGCGTTCGCGGAGTTCCGACCCCTCCAGGACCTCGCGGTGGAACATCGGCGACTGTCGCACCTCGACGCCGGCCTCCTCGAAGAGTCTGATCACCAGCGGGTTGTTCGAGAAGGCCACGTCGAACGGCGGTGACATGCTCTGGACGTGGCTGACCCACACCGAGTTGCGTTCGAGGTCCTCGATGGGGACGACGTAGGTCTGGAGGTCGAACTCGGCGACCGAGTTGGAGACCATCAGCACCCGCTCGCCGGCCGTGAAGGGGTTCCGCTTGGTGTGTGAGTCGCCAGCCGACCCGATGCCCAACACGAGTTCGTCGACCTGGTCGGCGATCTCCTCGACCATGTGGTGGTGGCCGTCGTGATAGGGCTGGAAGCGGCCGATGTAGAACCCCCGCATATACCCTCCTACCACGACGGGATTTATAAACGCGGCGAGTTTTCGATGGAGACACAAAACACCGATAGAGGAGCTATAACCACTGGTTTCGGTATTCTGCTACTGGTGGGAAGGGGGAGAAAGTATATCAGTCGCCGGAGCCTCTATCGTAATAGAAATCCAGTTCTATGAGCGACCATACCGACACTGACGACGATCCGCCGACCGAGGAGGCGGAAGATTCGGCGTCGGCAGCCGGGCAGCAGGGCGATGAAACGGCAGCCGACGGCGACGGCGAGACGGAGCATGCCAACGATCACGCCACCAACGGGGCCGACGAGCCGACCGAAGACGAGCCCAGCGACTGGGATATCGACGACGTCGATCAAGAGTCGCCGGCAGACGAAGACGATAGCTTCGGGGCCCCCGGCGGCACATCGGGGCGATCCCGCGGCAACGAGCCGGCCGAGGCCACCGACGAAGAGCTATCTATCGACGAACTCGGCAGCGATGTCGATATCGACGCGCCGGTCGCCGACGATCCAGACGAGGATGACCTTCTCGGCGGTCTCCAGATCGATAGCACCGAGGATGTCTCGATTCCAGACAAACTCGTCGATCAGGTTATCGGGCAGGAACACGCCCGCGACGTGATCATCAAGGCCGCCAAACAGCGACGGCACGTCATGATGATCGGCTCGCCGGGAACCGGTAAATCGATGCTGGCAAAGGCGATGACCGAACTCCTCCCGAAGGAGGAGTTACAGGATGTCCTCGTCTACCACAACCCCGACGACGGCAACAAGCCGAAAGTGCGGACCGTTCCTGCGGGCAAGGGCGACCAGATCGTCGACGCCCACAAGGAGGAGGCCCGCAAGCGCGACCAGATGCGGACGTTCCTCATGTGGATCATCATCGCCGTCGTGCTCGGCTACGCGCTCATCATCGCCGGCCAGATTCTGCTGGGGATTCTGGCGGCTGGGGTCGTCTACCTCGCCTTCCGCTACGCCTCGCGTGGCGGCGACGCGATGATTCCGAACCTGCTGGTCAACAACGGTGATACGACGAGCGCACCGTTCGAGGACGCCACCGGTAGCCACGCCGGCGCGCTGCTGGGCGACGTGCGGCACGACCCCTTCCAGTCCGGCGGGATGGAGACGCCGAGCCACGACCGCGTCGAGGCCGGCGCGATCCACACGGCCAACAAGGGCGTGCTGTTCATCGACGAGATCAACACCCTCAACGTGCGCAGCCAGCAGCACCTGATGACGGCGATTCAGGAGGGCGAGTTCTCGATCACCGGCCAGAGCGAGCGTTCCTCGGGGGCGATGGTCCAGACCGAGCCCGTGCCGACGGACTTCATCATGATCGCCGCCGGCAACCTCGATGCCATGGAGAACATGCACCCCGCGCTCCGCTCCCGGATCAAGGGGTACGGGTACGAGGTCTACATGGACGACACCATCGACGACACCCTCGAAATGCGCCGGAAATACGTCCGGTTCGTGGCCCAGGAGGTCGTCAACGACGGCCGGCTGCCACACTTCCGGACCGACGCTATCGAGGAGGTCATCCTCGAGGCTCGACGCCGCGCCGGTCGCAAGGGCCAGCTCACGCTGCTGTTCCGTGACCTCGGTGGGCTCGTCCGCGTCGCCGGCGATATCGCTCGCGCCGAGGACGCCGAGTACACGACGCGTGACCACGTCCTGCAGGCCAAGGAGCGCTCCCGCTCGATCGAGCAGCAGCTCGCCGACGAGTTCATCGAGAAGCGGAAGGACTACGAGCTGCAGGTCTCCGACGGCTACGAGGTTGGCCGCGTCAACGGGCTCGCCGTGATGGGCGAGGACTCGGGCATCATGCTGCCGGTGATGGCCGAGATCACACCGACGCAGGGTGGCGGCCAGGTGATCGCCACCGGCCAGCTACAGGATATGGCCGAGGAGGCTGTCGACAACGTGTCGGCCATTATCAAGAAGTTCTCCGACGAGGATATCTCCGAGAAGGATATCCACATCCAGTTCGTCCAGACCGGCCAGCAGGGTGTTGACGGTGACTCGGCGTCGATCACGGTCGCGACCGCGGTCATCTCCGCGCTCGAAAACGTCGGCGTCAGTCAGGATCTGGCGATGACCGGCTCGCTGTCGGTCCGGGGCGACGTGCTCCCGGTCGGCGGCGTCACACACAAGATCGAGGCCGCCGCCAAGGCGGGCTGCAACCGCGTCATCATCCCGAAGGCCAACGAACAGGACGTGATGATCGAAGACGAATACAAGGAGATGATCGAGATCATCCCGGTCAGCCACATCAGCGAGGTACTCGATATCGCCCTTGAGGGCGAGGCCGAGAAGGATTCCCTCGTCTCTCGGCTCAAGAGCATCACCGGCTCGGCGCTGCAGGACGGCAGTGCCGCTCCGAGCAGCCCGTCGAATCCGAGCCCGCAGTAGGCTCACCGGGAGTTTCAAGAGGCTGTTTTCCAACCTGTCTGTATGGACGTTGCCGGCATACTCTCCTTCGACCGCGAGGATGCCCCGTTGCTGGCGGCGACGGCCGCGATCGGCGTCGGCAGCCTGCTCGTGATGGTCGCCGACGCGGAGGGGCTGATCGCCGGGGCGCTGATGGTCGGTGGGACGGCCGCGTTTCTCTGGCTGACACTGCAGGAGATCGAGGTTATCGACGGCCGGGTGATTTTTTCCACGATAGCGATGGTTCTCGGAAGCGTGTTCGTCGGCTTCGATATCACGATCCTCTTCGATTTCGACGGGCCGCTCGGGGCGGCGCTGTTCCTGTTTGGCGCTGTCGGCGTCCGCTCGGCGGTCCTTCCGTAGCTATGCTTCCTGTTGGCGGAGCGCGGCGGCAACTCGTTCCGGCGTCGCGCCCTCGGCGTCCCGCACGCGGTGATCGGGGATTATCAGCGGAATCGGGTTCTCGCGGAGTGCCGTTCGCACCGTCTCGTGGTCGGCCTCGCTGTCCTGATCGAGTCCGGCCAGCTTCGTGAGTCGGTTGACGGTGACCGTGTTGCCTGCGGAGACGTTCTGGAGGGCGTCCAGCACCTGCCGCTGCTCGGTCGGCACGGTCAGGGCGATCTCGACCTCGGTCAGTGCCAGCCGGTCGCCGTCGAGGTAGGCCCCAATCAAATCGAATACCTCGTGGTCGGTCTCGGCGTCGTCGGGGACCGATTCCGGAAACGAGACATCGATCACCTGCCCGCTGGCGATACCCAACTGGATCACGGTGTCGAGTGCGTCGAACCGACGGGCGTAGATACCGGGCGTCATTAGTGAATAAGAGTCGCCGCTGGCATTCAACCGTTCCGCCTCACGACGCAAGTCTTATGTACAGATACGTACATTGATGTACATAGATGAACGAGACAACAGGCGAGTTGGCACCGCCGGTCCGGTCGATCCTCGATGCGGCGGCCGACCGGGCGGGTGGCGACGAACAGCTGTCTGTCGCGCCGCGGTCGTTGCCGGGGGCCTTCGATGCGGCCGAACGCGACGGGCGTGTCCCGGTGATCGCGGAGGTCAAACCGACGAGTCCGACGACCGACGGCGAACACACGACCGACCCCGTCGAGCTGGCGACAGCGATGGTCGACGGCGGCGCGGCCGCGCTGTCGGTGCTGACCGAGCCGGAGCATTTCGGCGGCTCGACCGAGAACCTGCAGCGCATCCGCGAGGCGGTCGACGTGCCGGTGTTGCGAAAGGATTTCCTGTTGCGTGAGGCCCAGCTCGACACCGTCGCAAGCGACGTAATCTTGCTGATCGCGCGGTTCCTCGGCGACGATCTCGAACCGATGCTGAAAGCTGCCCGCGACCGGGGCTTTGAGGCACTCGTCGAGGTTCACACCGAGGCGGAACTCGACGCCGCTATCGACGCCGGCGCCGACCTCATCGGCATCAACAACCGCGACCTTGCTCAGCTGGAAGTCGATCTGGCGACCTTCGAGCGGCTAGCTCCGACGGTGCCTGATGACGTGACCCTGATCGCCGAAAGCGGGCTATCGACGACCGAGGACGTGCGCCGGATGCGCGAGGCCGGTGCTGACGGCCTGTTGATCGGGAGTGCGATCATGGACGGCGATCCACAGACGAACACCGAGCGGCTGACCGGAGCTGAATAACCTATGCGAGACGGCACACCGACACAGCAAAGCGAGGGTTACATGACCATGGTACACGATAGGAGCATACAATGAGTACGGACCACGCGACAGAGACAGAGGAGACAGCCACCGGGGCAGGCGGCGACGGCAAGTTCGGCGACTACGGCGGCCAGTACGTGCCGGAAGCCCTGATGCCGGCGATTCAGGAGCTACGCGACGCCTACGAGCGATACGTCGTCAACAACGAGGACGGCTTCATGGACGAGTTCCGCCGGCGACTGGCGGATTTCGGCGGTCGGCCGACGCCGCTCCAGCGGGCCGACCGGCTTTCAGAGCGATACGACTGTGATGTGTATCTGAAACGCGAGGACCTGCTGCACGGCGGCGCACACAAGCTGAACAACGCGCTGGGGCAGGTCTTGCTGGCGAAGTACATGGGCAAAGACCGGATCATCGCCGAAACCGGGGCGGGCCAACACGGCACCGCGACCGCGATGGCGGCCGCACACCTCGATATGCCCTGTACGATCTACATGGGCGAACGCGATATCAACCGGCAGCGACCCAACGTCTTCCGGATGAAGCTCAACGGCTCCGACGTGAAACCAGTTACAGCGGGCCGTGGCACGCTGAAGGAGGCCATCTCCGAGACGATGCGGGACTGGGCTGCTAGCGTCGAGACGACCCATTACGTGATCGGCAGTATCGTCGGCCCGCACCCGTTCCCGGTAATGGTCCGAGATTTCCACGCGGTGATCTCCGAGGAGATCCGCTCACAGAGCCGCGACCAGATCGGCGAGCTGCCGGATGCGGTCGTCGCCTGTGCTGGCGGCGGCTCGAACACGATGGGGGCCTTCGCTCATTTCGTTGATGATCACGATGTCGATCTCGTCGCTGTCGAGGCCGGTGGCTCCTCGCTGTCGGTCGACGAGGAGGAGGGTGTCGCACCCAACTCCGCATCGCTGTCGACCGGCGACGAGGGCGTGCTCCACGGCGCGCGCACGAAACTCCTGCAGGACAGTTCCGGCCAGATCATGGAGTCACACTCCATCTCCTCGGGGCTGGATTACGCCGGCGTCGGCCCAGAACTCGCCCACCTTGTCGACGAGGGTCGTGTGACGCCGGTCGCCGTCGACGACGACGCGGCGCTCGAAGGCTTCCATCGGCTCTCAAACACCGAAGGGATCATCCCGGCGCTGGAAACCGCTCACGCCTTCGGCTATCTCGAAGAGTATCAGGACGACCTCTCGGGGACCGTCGTCGTCAACGTCTCCGGCCGCGGCGACAAGGATCTGCAGGCAGCCATCGAGGAGACCGAGGCCCGCGACGTGCCGAACGCACCGGATATGTCGATGTTCTCGGGAGGCATCTGAATGGCCGACAGCACCGGGTCGGCCGAGGCGCCCGAGCCAGCCGAGACCCGCCGCAGCGACGGCGCGGCGGCCAACAGCGAGATCGCTGCCGCGTTCGAGGATGGCCCCGGGTTCATCCCGTATCTCGCGGTCGGCGACCCGAGCTACGAGGCCTCGAAGGAGTACGTCGAAGCGCTCGCCCGCGGCGGCGCGGACATCATCGAACTCGGTCTGCCGTTCTCGGAGCCGATCGCCGAGGGACCGACGATTCAGGGCGCGATTGTCCGCGCGCTTGAGGCCGGCATGACGCCCGACCGCTACTTTGAATTCGTCGAGGACCTTGCGGTCGACGTGCCCCTGGTCTGTATGACCTACTACAATCTGATCTATCAGTATAGCGACGACGGGGACAGCAAGGCGCAACGCGCCTCGGATGCGAGCGGCGGAGCCGCGAGCACGGGGCCGGCTGCATTCGTTGCTCGTGCGGCTGAGGCCGGCATATCGGGCCTTGTCGTGCCCGATCTTCCGGCCGAGGAGGCCGACCCACTGCGAGCGGCCTGTGACGAGCACGGACTCGATCTCGTGTTCATCGTCGCGCCGACGACCGAGGGCGAGCGCCTGCAGTCGATGATGGAACGCGTCTCGGGGTACGTCTACGTGCAGGCTCGTCTCGGGACCACCGGCACAAAAAGCGACGTGTCGGACCAGACCGACCGTAGCCTCCAGCGGCTCTCGGAGTGGGACGTACCGAAAGCTGTGGGCTTCGGCATCTCGTCGGGCGAGCAGGCCGAACGCATCGTCGCCAGCGGTGCGGACGGCATCATTGTCGGCTCCGCGCTTGTGGACATCGTCGCCGATGGCGTCGACAACGACTGGTCGACCGAGGAGACCGCGGCGAAACTGGAATCGAAGGCCGAGGAGCTGGCCAAGGGCGCGACTCGCGGCCGGTAGGCTGGCACCCGGCGACACCGAACAGGTCCGGAGTCGCAAGCTACATACCCTCTTACTGACAGAGATTCACACAACGACCATGTCCGCAGGACTCAGCGCACGACTCGACCGCATCTCGACGGCCGGCCGGTATCTCATCGTCCCGATGGACCACGGGATCACGATGGGCGCCGTCAGCGGGCTCAAGAATCTGGAGGCCACCGTCGACGGCGTGACACGCGGCGGCGCCGACGCCGTGCTCACCCAGAAAGGTGTCGCTGACCGCGTCCACGGCAACACCAACGGCAGCGGCTACATCGTCCACGCCAACGGCTCGACGACTATCGGCCCCGACGAGAACGACAAACGCCTCACCTGCAGCGTCGAGGAGGCCATCTGCGCCGGTGCTGACGCCGTCTCCTTCCACATCAACGTCGGCTCGGATCACGAACCCGACCAGATCGAGGAGCTCGCCGAGCTGACCGGCGAGGCCACACGGTTCGGCCTGCCCGTGCTGGCGATGGCGTACGCCCGCGGCCCCGGCGTCGATGGCGACGACCCGGAAGCGCTCGGCCATGCCGTCCGGCTCGCCGAGGAGCTGGGTGCCGATCTCGTCAAAACAGGGTACAGCGGCGATAGCGACAGTTTCGAACACGTCTGTGAGTCGACCAGCCTGCCGGTGGTCATCGCGGGCGGCTCGAAGGGCACCGACCGCGAAACCGTCGAGATGGTTCGTGGCGCGATGGACGCCGGCGCGGCGGGCGTCTCGATGGGGCGGTCGATCTTCCAGCACGACGACCCCGAGGCGATCACCCGTGCCGTCTCGGCGGTCGTCCACGACGACCACGATCCCGAGGACGCGCTGAGTGCGGCCGGGCTGACGCTAGAAGCCTGACCTCGGTGTCTGTGGCCGACGGCACTCCCACGAGGTGTCCGGTTTATTCTGGCCTGTGTACACCTATTTTAATGGGATGGTTGAATTTAAGTATTCTACGGCACACCCTCACACATAGCGATGGTTTACCGCTGGCGAGCCCGGAAATCCAACTTTACCGTGTGGTCAGCCAGCCGGTCCGAAACTGTCGAAAGGGCGAAGACACACGTTGCCAAACAGAACCGCGACCAGCTTGTCGAATCCGGCGTTCGGCTTCAGTGGTCCTGTCCGTACTGTGAAGTCGCCAGTCAGAGTCATGACAAAACGAAGGGATTTGAGGATTTCAAAGATCATCTGTTTTCGCACAAAAAACCGCTGCTGGAATCTGGCGTCCACGTTGCCGATGACATCGACGGCACCGGCTCTGTTGCCGTCATGTCGAAGGTCCAGAGTCAGGGTGCTGACAACGCTCGCATCCACTTTCTCTCGCCGGGCAACATCGTCATTATTGTCACCACGAATCCAGCAGACCGGATTCAACTCCTGAAAAACAAATTCGACGAGTGGCCCGAGTGGACCGTGATTATGACGACGAAATCCGATCCGTTGAGCGGGCTCAGCGGGATTGAGCTGATGAATATTCCTGTCGAGGTGGTCGAACTTGACAAGAAAATGGGGCTTGGCAACCTGACCGAAACCGTTTCGCGGGTGATTCAGGAACAGGAACCCAAGGGTGGAAAGATCACCTTCGAATTCGACGTGTTGACCGAGTTGATCACCAAGGGGCAACTCCAGCGGGTATTCAAGTTTCTCCACCTGCTCAACGGCCGGTTAGAAGAAAGCGAACGTCCTCTCGCACTATTTCGTCGACCAGGAGCGGATGACATCGAGTATGAACGTCCTTGATCCCGTCTTCGATATGCAGATCAAGGCCGACGGCAAACTGTTTCTCAGGAAGTAACTATCCGGACTCCGTCTCGGCGGTTGCTGACTCCGTCTCCTCGGTTGTTGCCTCCGGTTCCTCGGCTGCTGCCTCTCCTGTCGTGTCCTCTGACCCTATCTCGTCGATCGCCGGTTCCGTCTCCGCCTGTTTCTGTCGGGTGTAGTCATCCGGCTCGCTGACGTGGATGTACTCCACGGTTCGTTCCAGAACCAGACCACCCTCACCCTCGGTTATCTGGGTCAGGACGAACTCAGCACGTGTCCGTGTCCCCGACCCTTCGGGGTGATCCTGGATGAACTCTTCGAGCCGGTCTTCGATATCCCGGCCGCCGATCCGGGCGAGACTGGAGGCGGCGATCTGGGACGTCGTGAAGTCGTCGTCCGACAGCGCATCCAGCAGGTGGTCGACGACCTCCTCCCGGTTATCGCCGATCCGACCCAGTAGCCAGGCGGTGTTTCGACGGATCGTTGTCTGTGCGTGTCGGTGAACAGCGTGACAAACGCGGGCACCACGTCCTCATCGAGTGCTTCGATTTCCTCGGCAACCTCCTCACGGATCGTGTGGCTCTCCTCGAAGGACGCCGACGAGATCAGCTCCATCAGCGACGAGGCCGCTGCCTGCTGGATTTCGGGATTCTCGTCGGTGACCCCGTCGCTGAGGGTATTGATCACGTCACTGGAGGGGAACGTCCCGAGCTGGTCGAGGGCGATCCGCCGGAGTTCGTCGTCTTCATCGCGTCTACCGGCTGGTCGGAGGCGATCGATGGCGCCCCGTGTGTTGATCTCGCCCAGCGTTTTGGCTGCCTCGTGGCGGATCGATGCGATGTCGCTATCGAGACAGTCCGCGACCTCCTCGACACACCGGGGGTTGCCGATCCGACCGAGCTCTTTCAGTGCGCGTTCGCGGACGCGTCTGTCCGTATCGGAACACGCCGACGAGAGCTTCGGGATCATCGACGGTGTCCCGACATCGCCGAGCCCCGCGACCGCCAGGAGGCGTAGTTCCACGGAATCGCTTCCCAGCCACTCGACCAACAGGAGTGGATGTGGGGAATCTGTCGGCGTCGGCTCTCTGTCGGCAGCGATCTTTGTGACGAGCGTATCGAGAATCGATTCGTCGATGTAGAGCAGAGCCTCGACGACCCGTGCCCGGACCCTGTCATCGGGCTCCTCAAGGACGGCGTTGATCAGCTTTTTCCGCAATTCGGTTGTGGCCGCTGTCTTGAGATCACCGGCGAACTCAGTGAGGATGCCGGCCGCACCGTACCGAACCGCGAGTGCCTCGTTGCTCGCCACGTAATCCGCGATCCGATCGAATCGCCCGTTGCTGGCGAGGGTGTAGAGAAAATCGGTCTCGCTGGACTGCGCATTATTACTCATTGATATTGGTGAGACTGACTAGCGAACGAACGTGTTGTTCAGTAAGTACGATTGTTACTGCCCTCTCTTAATACCTCTGCTAACATTGCGTCTACACGGGTAGAACCGTCTGTTTTTCGGCCAATTCTGGGATAATTAACTCATATCTTCAAGAATCTTTGATCCAAAACTGGTGATCTGAACGGGCCGTCTATTCGTGGCCGTCAATCTGGTCGATGGCCGAGGCCACCGGATCGGTGAGCCGCTGGACGAGCGTGTAGGGATCGGTCTGTCGGTCGGCGACAGCAGCGGCCAGCGCATCGAGCCCGCCGTTGGCCGCCAGCAACTGCTCGCTGATCGCACCGAGGTCCTGCTGGAGTAACCGCTGGAGTGTGGCCGCGGCACGTTGCTGCTGTCGGGCCTCGCCATCGCCCGACCGGTCGAGATACCGGTCGTGATCGGCGATTGCTGCGGTGAACTCGTCGATCCCGTCACCGGTCGTGGCGACTGTCTCCACGACCGGCGGTGTCCACTCCGCGTCGTCGCCCTCGCTCGCGCCGTCGGTGGTGCCCGCATCCCCCTGACGTTCGCTGGCTCGGTCCCGGCCCGCGTCGCCATCGGTTTCCGTTGATGGGTTGCTCGCGTCGGGCGTGTGGTGGCCGGCGACGCCGCCAGTCGGTTGCTGGCCGTGGACCATCGCCTCCAGATCCGCGGCGGTCTGGGCCGCGCCGTCCATATCGGCCTTGTTGACGACGAAGATATCGCCGATCTCGAGGATCCCGGCTTTCAGCAGTTGCACGTCGTCGCCCGATCCGGGCTGGACGACGACGACGACGGTGTCGGCGGTCTCGACGATATCGACCTCGTTCTGTCCCGCGCCGACGGTCTCGATGATGATTCGATCCATGCCGAACGCGTCCAGCGCGGTGACCGCGTCGCTCGTTGCCATCGAGAGCCCGCCGAGCCGACCGCGTGCGCTCATCGACCGGATGAAGACGCCCTCGTCGCCAGCGGTCGATCCCATCCTGATCCGGTCGCCCAGTACGGAGCCGCCGGTGTACGGCGAGGAGGGGTCGACCGCGAGAATACCGAGCCGCTCACCCTGCTCTCGGTAGTGATCGGTAAGCTCGTCGACGAGTGTCGATTTCCCTGCGCCCGGGCTCCCGGTGACCCCAAGTACGGGTGTCGTGCCGGCGTGGTCGTGCAGTGCAGCCAGCAGGTCGCGGGCCCCGTCGGCGCGGTTTTCGATCTTCGTCAGCACGCGGGCCAGCGCGCGCTGGTCGCCGTCGAGTACCTCCGCGAGCAGCGTTTCGTCCGCCGCCGACAGCGCGGCCTCAAGGTCCTCGGAAGGTGTCGTCAACAGGTCGTCCGGGATCGCTTCCTCGCCGTCGTCGCGCCCGGTGTCGTCGGTCATTCCGCCTCCGTGCCCGCGTGCTCTCGGACGAAATCGACGGTCTCCGCCATCGGTGTGCCCGGTCCGAAGATCTCGGCGACGCCGAGCTCCTTGAGGTGTGCTTCGTCCTCCTCGGGGATGATCCCGCCGACGAGAATCAGCGTGTCGTCGAGCGCGCCGTAGGATTCCAGCCCGTCGATGATCTTCGGGATCAGCGTGTTGTGGGCTCCCGACAGAATCGAGATACCGATCACGTCGACGTCCTCCTGAACAGCCGCCTGCACGATCTCCTCGGGCGCGCGATGGAGTCCGGAGTAGACAACCTCGAAACCCGCGTCCCGGAACGCACGGGCGATGACCTGCGCGCCGCGGTCGTGGCCGTCAAGGCCGACCTTGGCGATCAGACACCGGATCGCCCGCTGTGTCGAGTCCGCGCTCATACGCGTGAATTTGGGGAAGAGCGGCTTGATTCTACCGGACGATTATGTGGCTACGTGGTTGTCGAGGAAGTCGACAACCGCCTGGTAGGCTTTGATCCGATTCTCTAGCTTGCTGAAGCCGTGGCCCTCGTCCTCGAAGATCAGTTTTCGTACCGCCACCCCCTGCGCACTTGCGGCCTCCACGATCTGTTCGGCCTCGCCAACGGGCACTCGTGGGTCGTTCTCGCCGTGCAGCACGAACAGCGGCGCGTCGATGGCGTCGATCCGGTTGATCGGCGAGATCGACTCCAGTAGCTCCCGGTCCTCTTCGAGCGAACCGTACTCGGCCTCGCGAAGTTCGCGCCGCCACTCGCCGGTGTTTTCGAGGAACGTGACGAAATCCGCGATGCCGACGATATCGATCCCGGCCGCCCACAGATCGGGATACTCCGTCATTGCTGCCAGCACCATGAACCCGCCGTAGGAGCCGCCCATGGCGACGATTCGGTCGGTGTCGACAGCGGGATGATCGGCCAGCCAGTCGACGGCCGCCTCGATATCGGCGACGGAGTCCATCCGTTTTTCCACATCGTCGAGGCTGGCGTACGCCTTCCCGTAGCCCGCCGAGCCGCGGACGTTCGGCTCGAAGACGGCGTAGCCGTTGGCCAGCAGATACTGCTTGACGCCGCTAAAGGAGGGCCGTCGCTGGGATTCGGGACCGCCGTGGATGTCGACGATGACGGGCGTCTCGCCGGCTGCTGGGTCGTCGGGCACCGAGAAAAACGCCGGAATCGAACGGTCGTCGAAGGTTGGATACGAGATTGATTCAGGCGCGACAAAGCTCTCTCGCGGGATGCCGGCGGTGCCCGCGCAGGTCCACTGTTCGCGCTCGCCGCTCCGGAGATCGACAACGTGGATATTGCTATTGCGCGTTCGGCTGGTGACCGTGAGCGCGATCCGCTCGCCGTCAGGTCCGAAGTCGATTCCGCCGGCGACGCCGTCCGGGAGGTCGGGCTCGGGGAAGGGGTCGATCCGGTCCGGCCCGACGAGTTCGCCCGCCGTCAACTCGGTGTAGCCGTCGACGTTGCGGCGATAGACCAGTCGGCGGCTGTCCACATCCAGTGTGAGCCCGCTGACGTTCCACCCATCGTCAGTGTGGTGGTCTCTGTCTTCGGTTTCGACGACGGTGAACTCGCCGGTATCGATGTGGAGCCGTTCGAGCCGGAGCGTGTCGGTCTCGCGGTCGGTCACCAGATAGATACTCTCACCATCGGGACCCCAACTCGCACTCAGATAGCGCACGTCGCCATCGTGTGGTGTCAGGTGGGTTCGCTCGCCGGTGTCGATATCCAGCACCGAAAGATCCTGATCGAAACCAGAGTACGAGCGGACGACGAGCAGCCGGCTGTCGTCGGGACTCCACCCGCCGAGGCTGAGCCAGCCGTCGCCCTCGGCGACGAGTTTGGCATCGTCGCCGGTGGCGGTGCGTGACTGGGTGTACACGTCGAACGCACTCTCGTCGCGGCGATTCGACGTGAAGGCGAAGCGATCGCCGTCGTGGCTCCAGCCACCCCAGCGGTGCTTTGCCTCGGGCTGCTGGGTGAGGTTGGTGATCGTGCCGTCGTCGAAATCGAGACGATGCAGTTGAACGCGTTCGTTGCCGCCAACGTCTTTCCCGAAAATCAGTTCGTCGCGTTCGGGCGACATCGAGGCACTGATCACCCGTTCGTCGTAGAACGTGTGCTGGGTCGGCCACGCGCCCGGTTTCGTGAGGCTCCACAGTTGTGGCGTGCCCGTGGCGTTAAACCGAAAACAGAGGCGGTCGCCATCGGGGCCGAAGCTCGCGCCGACTGCGGTGCGGATGTTGAGATACCGTTCGATATCGTGCATACCGATGGATCGGCCGCCGCCTGCAAACCGTTTCGGGTGCCAGGCTCGTTACCGGACTGCGGCCGCGGCCTCGCCCATGATCTCGATAGCCTCGCGCAGCGTCTCCTCGTCGGTCGCATACGAGATGCGGGCAAGCCCGTCGCCCGCCTCGCCGAAGGCCTCGCCGGGGACGACGATCACACCGCGGTTGAGACACTCGTCGACGAAACCCGCTGGGACGCGCGGCATGGCGTAGAACGCGCCGCGTGGTGTCGGACACTCGATGCCGTGCTCGGCGAGCCCGTCGAGCAGGATGTCGCGGCGACGCTGGAACGACTCGGTCATCTCGTCTACCACGTCCTGTGGCCCATCGAGGGCGGCTTCGGCGGCGAACTGTGCGGGCGCGCTCGCACAGGCCTGCGTGTACTGGTGGACCCGCAACATGCGCTCGATTCGGTTGGTGCTCGCTGTCACCCAGCCGAGTCGCCAGCCCGTCATCGAGAACAGCTTCGAGGCGGAGTTGACGACGACGATGTTGTCGCTCTCGGCGTACTCCGCTGGCGAGTGGTGTTCGCCCTCGAAGATGGTGTACTCGTAGACCTCATCGGACACACAAACCACGTCGTGCTCGTCTGCGATCCGGGCAAATTCGCGGATATCCTCCTCGCTGGCGACCGCGCCGGTCGGGTTCGCCGGCGAGTTGATGACGAACGCCGCGGTGTCGTCGGTGATGGCAGTCTCGACGGCCGCGGGATCGAGGGTGAGGTCGTCGCGCAGGCCAACTGGGACGGGTTCACCGTCGACGAGTTTGGTGATTGCCTCGTAGGAGACGAAGCCGGGATCGGGGATGATGACCTCTTGGCCGGCGTCGACGTGGGCCGCGAGTGCGAGATGGAGGGCTTCGCTCCCGCCGGAGGTGGCGATCACGTCGGCAGGATCGATATCGAGGCCCTGATCGCGGTGGTGTTTGTCGGCGATGGCCTCCCGGAGCTCGATTCGACCCTTGTTCTCGGTGTAGCCGTCGGCCTTGCCGGCCTCGATGGCGTCGACGGCTGCCTGACGTGCGTGTTCGGGTGTCGGGAAATCCGGCTGGCCGAGGCCGAGATTGATCGCGTCCTCGCCCGCTGCCTCGAAGACCTCGCGGATGCCACTGATCGAGATTCGCTCGACGCGGTCGGCGAATGTGGTCATACACATACTGGGTGCCACAGTGGTGATAGCTCTTCTCACTCCGGGTCGTGGTATCGACATGCCGGCGAGTCTGCATCGAAACGCTCAGGCGGGGCTCACCGCTAGATCGCGTATGGACCGAACTGGCCTCCGGTATCTGGCCGGCGCGCTGGCGGTGGCCATCGCCGCGATTCATATCGGAAGCGATGTCGGGTTTCGAAAGCTGGTCCTCTACGCACAGGTGGGGCAGTTTCCCGACCCCAGACCGTTTCTCTTCGTCGGCTCGGGGATGGCGATCTTTCTCGGTATCGCTCGCGTGCTTGACGACCACGACCCCACCCCGGTCTATCTCGCCGGGATCGCGCTGATGCTCGCGTACCTCATCGGATACCCGCTGTGGCATACCGGGCTGGCGCACGGCGCCTTCTGGCCGTGGGGACCAGAGCCGATCACTCACGATGAAGCGGCGTGGCGGGTCGTTGTCGCCCATCTCGCAAACAACCCGCTCGCGGCGATCTCGAAGCTTCTCGAACTCGCGCTGCTCGCCCTCTTGACGGTGCTATACCGCACGGAGGCGGACGCTCCGGCCGCAAACGCGGCCGGCGACTACCCCGGTGAGTAAGCTTAAGCCCATCCTCGTCTTCAGCCAGACCGTGAGTCGGTTACAGGCACTCATCGACGGTATCTATCGCAACGAGACAGATTTGCTGGAGGATCTTGCGGTCTCGTTACTATTGTTTGTCGGTATCTCAGTCGTCTGGGAACAGTATGCACCGGCCGCGTGGCCACAGCTGATTTATTATGTTGCACTGGCGATTGCGCTCTTTGGGTACTTCCAGTATGCCAGCCCAGCGGAAACAGGTGATGACGAGGCGTAAGTTCCTCCAAACAACACCCCCGGTAGACGCTAGCAAACCGGCTTCGGATTGACACCCATCGCCTCCAGCGACTCGGTGTACTCCTCGTAGGCGGCCTGAATCGCCTCGCTGGCGGCATCGTGGGCGCGCTCGCGTTCGTCGTCGGTCGCACAGACCGCGTCGACGAGGTCGGCCGCGGCGTCGATCTGGTCGTCGACATCGTCGCCGAGTCCGCGAAACACGCTCGCCGTCTGTGGGTCGGCCTCGCCGGTAAAGTAGCCGGTGTACTGCTCCTTTGACTTCTTGGCGACGAGACACCGCCCGACGAGCCCACCGGCGCGCTCGACCGTCTCATCGAACCCACGCAGCACCGACTGGATGGCTGGCACGTCGCTGTCGGCTGCCTGTGGCCGGTCGTCGAGCTCGTCGGCGATAGTCTCGAAGTGGGCGGCCTCCTCGTCGGCGACAGTGGCGAAAAGATCAGCCGCATCGTCGTCGGCCTCGTCGTCGCCCCACGCCTCGAACGTCTGGCTGGCCGCGTCCTCGGCGACGGCCGCGGCTCGCAGGACGTGCTCGGGGTCGAGATTACCCTCGGTTTCTGCATACAGCAGTTTCGAGGAGCCAAGCCGCGAGAGCGCGGTCTGGTTGGCCTCACTGACGCTGTCGACGAAGTCGCTGGCTGTCATGGCTTGCTGTAGACAGCGAGGGGTCTTGAGTCCTGTCGGTCGGCGGTCGACCTGTTCATCAGATTGCTGTCGCTGACGACGGTTGAAAGAATAAAAATTCGAGTGCTACGGTCAGTCGTCCGGGTCGCCTGTTTTCGCGGGTCGGCTACGCCTTCCCGCTCCACGAGGCTTCCGCCTTTGCTTCGCTTGCTCGCGGGCGATGCCCGCTCGCACGCTCCGAGAGTCCTCACTTCGTCCGGACTCTCGCGTCAGTCGTCAGCCTCGCCCGTCTCGATCGGTGCGCCCACGAGGTTGCCCCACTCGGTCCAGGAACCATCGTAGTTGATGGTGTCCTCGTAGCCCAGCAGTTCGTGCAGCGCGAACCAGGCGACCGACGACCGCTCGCCGATGCGGCAGTAGGCGACGGTGGTGCCATCGCCGTCGATGCCCTTCTCGGCGTAGAGCTCCTCGATCTCGTCGGCGTCTTTGAACGTCCCGTCGTCGTTGGTGACGGCTGCCCACGAGATGTTCTGGGCACCGGGGATGTGGCCGCCGCGCTGGGCGGTCTCCTGCAGGCCGGTCGGCGCGAGGATCTCGCCGGTGAACTCCTCTGGGGAGCGCACGTCGACGAGCGGCAGATCGCGGTCGATGGCGTTCTCGACATCGTCCCGGTAGGC
>KB659971.1_pt41 | contig 32730 bp, 25 predicted proteins | sample 558768 | NCBI scaffold set KB644980.1 | reverse complement strand
CTTTAGGCCCATAAGATCGGTCATCACTCGGGCTGCCGGTATTACCGCGGCGGCTGGCACCGGTCTTGCCCAGCCCTTGTTGGTGTACCACCCTACGGTACACGAAAGCGAGGACGATATGCCCTCGCACTCGGAGTCCCCTTATCGCACGTGCGTGCAGTGTAAAGGTTTCGCGCCTGCTGCGCCCCGTAGGGCCCGGAATCTTGTCTCAGATTCCGTCTCCAGGTTCTTGCTCTCACAACCTGTACTGATTATGGGCACGGTGGGCCGTTACCCCACCGTCAACCTAATCAACCGCAGCCACATCCTACAGCGCCGGAGCGTTTGGTGATCTCTGCGATTCAAGCCTGAGATCGGTATGACGGGTTAGCCTCAGTTTCCCGAGGGTATCCGTCTCTGTAGGGTAGTTTGGCCACGTGTTACTGAGCTCGGTGCCGCGAGTGTGAACTCGCACGACTAGCATGGCTAAATCGGACTCCGATAGCAATGACCTCCGGCAGGATCAACCGGAATGGGATTCCTCGTGACTCTGAGTCAGACTCTAACTCAAAGTATGAGTTGTGAGTCGTAAGTTATGAGTCATGAGGAGGGTGGCGGAATTCGTGGTACCGAATCACGCATGTGACGTGGATACGTATCCTATTGTATCTGTATCAGTGTCACGGGGTAAGTGTCAGTCTGGGTTTTGCTTTCTGTTGAGCAAGGACCCAGAGTGACGAGAACGGTTACACACGAGGTGTCACGTTATGTTATGTGATATATCTGAGAGTATGTCAGATATCACATATCACATATGACATTGCATGGTCCGAGTGGTTCGGAGACACCAGACAGGTATCACCGAACCACCAAAGCTAACATCAGATTCCGTCTGTACGGCGGACCGCAGTGATGGAATCCTCATCTCCTTCGGACCTAACCGTAATGTATGGGGTTGTATAAACCCATCGACATCGTAGTCGGGTCCTCATATAATCGGAATGAACTTGATCGAACAGATTGATTCTGCCAATCAAGTGAATACCAGAAGACCTGGTACGTCTCCGCGTATTACTATGAATGGGAGTGGAACATAAAAACTCGTCGAACTAGCACCGTCCCGTCATACGGTTTCACATCACGTGCGTATATAGTACTCTGCAGACTGCCGAGGTTATAATTTCACAGTCGCACGGTGTCAACACAATATCATCAGTACTAGGATCACATAACGGAGTGGTGGAGATGACATTGCCGTGAGAGGGTTGACGCCGATATATTTATGTTATATTGTGTGTTCGCGTGACATAGAGGTACGTGACCATGGTACGTGAAGACGGAAAACGAAACTTTGTGATGCTTGAGGATGGCGAAAAGACGCGACAATTTACTGGACGAATGCCAAGGCAGGCAGCGTTGAAAGCCGCACGACGGTTAGATGGATACGATGAGTATGAAAGCGAGTCTGCGGCGAAAGACGACCCAACGAAGATCAAGCTGCTTGAGCGTGGGACAGATCGTATACACGTTTACAATGCATGGGCATGGACAGACGATGCACCCAGTGATAAGCCTGAATGGATGGAGGGTGAAATATCAACAGTCACGAAAGGAAATGTCTCCAAACAGGAAATTGAGCATCTTGAGTGAGCCACTGGGTCCATTGGCACCGAGTATATGAGACATGCGGTGCGTCTCCGTGTCTGAGAATCGACTTCTCGTCGATATACATTTGAGTACTCTCTGATGAATTATTGATGCGCGGCTTACACCCAATCTAACCGACCGTCTAACGCGAGGGATGATGTCTTGGCCTCCAACCGCGCAACAGTTCATTGGTCACTGCAACCCATACTGAATGGTATCGTACCAAGTTGGTGTAGCTTGATTCGAGTTATCACGGAGACTGGCGTCATATAGCAGTTATGAGATGAATTACTGAAGATCTAGAAGATGTATCCTGGTCAAATATGTCGATGAGAGATCTAGTTTCGGTCACTGTTCACTCGTCAGCGGTGTGTGGTATGTAAGAATGCTGTACGGGAAGAATATCTGTTGATGATTTGAGTTTAATTTCGAGCAATTAATTCAGAATGAAGTAATTGAGTAAGGGGGCTCGCGTCTTTTAATCAGGAAGTATCGATCGTGAGTAGATGTGCTTTCATTTTCAGCTTCATATTCATTGTCACATTTGCATCTGCATCGTGTATAAACAACACTTATGTATGCGCTACGGTGAGTCTCAGCGTAGATACCCGCGATGGTTCGGAAAAAGAAGCTTAGCCCAAGTGGCGCAAAAGATGAGGATGGGGAGTATCATAATGTTCATGTGAATTTACACGAAGATGAACTCACCGTTGCTGGGATGGAGATTGGTGATGAGGTGTTTGTGCGGGTTCGAGATGAGAAGATAATTATTCAAAAAGCCAATCCAGAGTCGGTTGAACACGATCTTTGAATATCCAGTGACAGAGATAGAATGTTATATGGGTTTATTCATATTCTGATGCTTGCATCTATTTTCAAACGTTTTGTGGGGTGTCTAAGATGATGATCAAGCGACTGTATGATGCGTTTCGACCATTATTGTTTGCACTTCCACCAGAGACAGCTCACCAGTTAGTTCACACTGGGTTAGAGACAGTCCAGGGAACATCAGTTGAAGACAGATTTCAGACTCAGTTTCGAGTTGAGAGTGATCGGCTTCAAGTTGATGCATTTGGACAGTCATTCGATAATCCCGTCGGTGTTGCTGCTGGGTTTGATAAAAACGCTGAACTACCGACCATCCTTGGGGCGCTTGGATTCGGACACGTGGAGGTAGGTGGGGTCACCGCCGTCTCACAACCAGGAAATGTGCGTCCCCGAATGTTTCGATTGGTAGATGATGAGGCATTGATTAACCGGATGGGACTAAACAATGATGGTGCAGACGTCATTGGTGAGCGATTATCCAATCGTCGACATGACATTGATCATTGTGGTCCCATTGGTGTCAATATTGCACTCTCAGAGTCAACGCCGATTCATGAGGCACCATCGGATTATCAATACACGTATAAACAGATTGCAGCAGAAGCCGATTATATTGCAGTCAATGTTTCATGTCCAAATAGTGAGGGTATGCAGGAGCTACAACAGCGTGATTCGCTTAGCAGGATTATGGATGCACTCACTACTGCTGGCGCAGAAACGTTGTTAGTAAAGCTTGCGCCGGAACTTTCAGATGGCGCGATCGAGGACGTTATCGATCTTGTTGAGATATTTGATCTTGATGGTGTGATCACGACCAACACGACCACCGAGCGTCCTGAGAGTCTTGACTCTACTGAGCAGATAGAGCGTGGAGGACTTTCGGGCGCACCAATTGAGGATCAAGCAACGAAATTGGTTCAGTTCGTTGCGAAACGCACAGACGTGCCTATCATTGGTGTTGGCGGGGTAAGTGACGCAGCAGGCGCATACGCAAAGATTCGAGCGGGGGCATCTCTCGTGCAACTGTATACTGGATTGGTGTATCAGGGACCAACACTCGCTCGTGATATTAATACAGGATTGCTCGAATTACTCGAGGCTGATGGATTCGATTCAGTCGAGTCGGCAATTGGTGCGGATTTATGAATCCGAGTAATCAATCTGGCATGAGACGAGTGAAAAGCGAGCAATCGCAGCGGGGGATTTCGAATAGAAATAATCGGTTGCAGTTCAATTATGCTGGACGATGACAATCACATCCTCGGTGTCAAGATCGAGCATTTCGCCATCACCAGTATACTGCCGGCGTTTTTCGATATCGAACATCTCGGGATCAAGCGTCATCCCGGCCGCATGAAGATGACCGTCGGCGACATGATACTCTCCCGACTCAATCGCTGTTTCGATATCTGAGACAGCATTGCCAAAGGCGGGACCAACAAGGGAATACTCAAGATCAACACCGGTGACGACGGATTCAATTGATGGACGCTCGGTGAGTGATTTAAGCGTTTCAATATGCATAACATCTGCAATATCAGACTCAAATCCATCAATATCTCCCCAAACAAGCACCCGATCAAGTGTTGCATTCATTGAGAGTTGTGCGTTGCTTTTGTACTTTCGAAGCGCACCAACGACTGACATGGCTGCTTCGCCGGCGGCAACATCAGCATCGATGCCCAGTGGTTTCGGCCACGATTGACGGTGAATACTCGTAGTTGAGACGTCGTCTGTTTCAGAAACGGAGTGTGAGGCATACATATCGTGCCACAGTTCTTCGCTTGCGTGTGCAAGGATTGGGGCGAAAAGTTTGAGAAAGCGGCGATGTGCAACAGTCAACGTGTATGCAGCGGCGGGGTCACCAGTGTCTCCTTCCCGTATTCGCTGTTTTGCAATTTCAAGATAATCATCACAAAACGTATGCCAAAAGACGCTCCGAAGTCCATCTCGTGCTTTTGAGAACTCACGTGATTCGAACTTTTCAGTGAGTCGGTCGATTTCGCTGTCAATTCGAGCGAGGAGCCACCGGTCGATTGCCTCAAGATCGCCATAAGACATTGTTTCAGGGTCGGGTGCATCAGCAGTGAGGTCTTCAACGAGTTTTGATGCATTCCATAGTTTTCGAAGCAATTTCTCGCCGGCACGAATGCCTTTTTCAGAATATGGAAGATCATCACCTACTGCGGATCCGGCTGCCCAGTATCGCGCGGCATCGACTGGATATTCCGTAATCACCTCATCAGGAGCAATCACATTTCCTTTTGATTTCGACATTTTCTCACGATTTTCATCAAGAACCATTCCATTGATCATCACGCTGTCGAATGGAACGTCTCCAGTGTGCTCATAACACTTCACGACAGTGTGAAAGAGCCAAAAGGAAATGATGTCATGTCCCTGAGGGCGAATATTAAATGGGTACAGTGTTGAGTCCTCAAACTCGATAGTTTCGGTGTCATTATTCCAGTCCCATCCGGCGTTAATAAGTGGTGTGAGTGATGAGGTTGCCCACGTATCAAACACATCATTTTCAGGAGTGAAACTGTCGTGATTGCATGCAGGACATGATTCTACAGGAGGGTTATCACTGAGTGGGTCAACAGGTAATGATTCTTTTTCAGCAATGACAACATGCTCGCATGCATCGCAGTACCAAACAGGGAATGGAATCCCTGACGAGCGCTGTCGGGAGATAGCCCAATCCCATTGAAGTCCCTCAATCCAGTTTTTATACCGTGTGAACATTTTTTCGGGGTACCATTCCATTTCCCGACCTGCAGCGAGATACTCGTCTGTTTTATCGAGTAATTTGACGTACCATTGGTCTTTGACCAAGAATTCGATGTTCGTCCCGCAACGTTCATGAACATTCACTGTATGCGTGATTTCTCGCCGATCAAGAAGCGCACCGCTATCTGCAAGGTCGGAAACAATCGACTCACGAGCTTCAGTCGAATCAAGACCGCTATATGAGCCCGCAACATCCGTCATCGTTCCTGATTCATCAATAGCGATGCGAAGATCAAGACCGTGTGCCTGATACCACTCAATATCGGTTTGATCCCCAAAGGTGCAGCACATCACAATTCCTGATCCGGTCTCCATATCAACACGTTCGTCTGCAATTATTGGGACTGTCTGATCGAACAGAGGCACGCGGGCATCAGCACCAACGAGGTCTTGATTATCATCGTCGTCAGGATGAACGAAGATTGCAACACAAGCAGGGAGTAGCTCAGGACGCGTTGTTGATATTGTGAACGTATCTATAGGACGTTCAGAGGAAGACTCGCTTTCGTCGAGAAGTTCAAATGCAATGTCATGAAAATGACTTGGCTGTTCGTCATCTTCGGTTTCGACCTGTGAGATTGCTGTTTCACATTCGGGACACCAAATAGTTGGAGCGCGTTTACGATACTCGCGACCCTGTTCATACAGGTCAATGAAGGATAGTTGTGATGTTCGTTTAACATCCGGTGAGATTGTTTGATATGTTTGATTCCAGTCGATAGAGATACCCAACTGTTGCATTTTTTCGGTGAACTCAGATTCATACTGCTGGCACACCTCTCGGGTCATCTGCTGGAACTCACGGCGTTCATACTCTTGATGGCGGACGTTGAGTTCATCCTCGGCAAGTCGTTCAGAGGCAATCCCATTATCATCATATCCGAACGGGAAGAATACGTCTGAACCACGCATTCGTCTAAACCGCGCGACAAAGTCCTGCAGCGTAAATCCATAGACATGTCCCCAGTGAAGATTACCTGATACTGTCGGTGGTGGAGAGTCGATTGAAAATGCGGTGTCAGGGTCGGTTTCGGCATCCATATCTGATCCATCAGGCGTGTGTTCGCCGGATACCTCAGGCCTAGACGCCAAATGTGGGTCAAAGCTAGATTCAGAGGCACTAACGATGGGGGATCCATACGTATAGGTCTCTTCGTCGACCCAGCGATCTTGCCACTTTGTCTCGACAGCGTCGGGGTCGTATTCTCCGCTCGGCATTAGCTAACAATAATACCGGCGGGAGGCGTGTTAAGTTACTCGATTACGCAGAATATACAGAGACAAAACAGAGACAGGGTCGTACATATGCGATATTAATTTGATGTCACACCGCGATTGTATTCACTGGTGTAAGACAAGACAACACAGGCGAAGCTGACATAATATAAACTGAGACAGGACATGACTCAGTGACTTCATTCAAACAAAAGCTGGGATATACACCGGTGGTTGGTTACCGAACATAAGAGCGTCACACAGCTACTTTCTCATGTATTCGAGGTAAGTGCTGCAAGTTCAAACTCGAATGCAGCCACGGGAACTGCAAGATCATGTTCGACGAGTACCGCAGGATGTACTTCACCAATGACACCCACCGACTTCTCATCGATCATAATAGCTGCAGTCCGCCCATCGATAAATGAGGGATGTGCCGTTGGAGGTGTCTGAAGTTCAACATCGAATTCGCTGCACAGTGCTTGAAGCGGTGCTTTTGCGTCTTCATAAGTTGCGTCGTAACGCGCAACAGCACCGGCGATATGACGGCGTTCAGCAACACGGGTGTTCACAGAGTCATCACGATTGGCAACGAGCCCGACCTCTGCAAGGTCCTGTGGATACGCGCGATGGGTATTATTCTCAAGCACTTGTATGAGTGATGGAAGGATCCATGTGCGAAGAATCGTATAATCACCACTGTATGGATTCGTTATCTCAGCAGGTGGCGCCGAGCCAAGATTGATATCATCGGCTGTTGAATCAAATGCGGTTGGTGACAGAGGGCTCACTCGCATACGGTCATAGACCGCGGTTTTATCTGTCAGATGGAAATTCAACAGATCCTCAAACCCAAGCCCAGTCAAGGCTGTCCGTGCTGCGGCTTCGAGTCGCGACCGCTTGTGTCTTCCACCGACTGTCCCAATATCAGGATACTGCGGTTCGAGTTCATCAAACCCATATGCGCGACCGACGTCATCAACTAAATCGAGTGGATGAAGCACATCAACACGATATGGGGGGATTGAAACAGCATACATGGGAGAATTATCAGACACATCGGGGTTGCCGGTTGATTTCACTGCTGTATCGGTCGTCTCAGTAGCAGTAGTGGTATCGGTATCGGTATCAGTATTGGTCGTCGCTTCATCTGTGGTAGTCGCAGCAAGCCCAGCACGCTCAAATAAGTCGATAATCTCAGCCGTGTCGAATGAAACGCCAAGAATTGTCTCAATACGGTCATGAGAGATGTGCTTTGTGTCAACTGTAAAGTCAGGTCGGGTGAGTGTCTGTTCGGGATATTCAACATTCACAGACTCAATTGTCGCACCACGTGCGTTGAGTGCATAGCAGATAATCGTACACATCCGGTCGATTGTCCACTGATCGGTTCCAGTCAGTTCAATCAGAAGGTTTCGTGACTCCGTTGATACTTCTGTCCGACGACCGTTGATGACTGGTGGGAATGAAAATAGCCCAAGCTCGTCATAGATAGCCGGGTATCGATCGTAGTCCGTGACAATATCTGCATATGTTTCGCCCGTAGGGTGTTCATCAAGTACCGCAGCAGGTGTTAGTTCACGGGTCGAATCGAGTGGCACAAAGGTATCACCTGTCGGCTCAATACCAGTATATGTAATCGAATTCGCAGGGGAATCAGTGCTGGAAGCATTTGATTCACGATCCGCTGTGGGTCTGGAGTCGATGGGAGTATCGGCCATCCCGCTTCCACCAGTGATATCAACACCACTATCATCAAGCGTGCGTCCTTTGAGCATTGTGAGGTCGTGAATCCCGATTGCTCCTTTTGCACGTTTCCGCCCCATCGTTGCATGGAGTTTTTCCTGTAACTGAATCAATGAATCAAGTGCACGCTCATCAAGATTCACACCACGGGCAACAGCACCGGTGACATAGGGTCGTTCATCGGGGACAGTGTCGGTTACAATAAACCGAAACTCAGGGTCATTTGTTGATGGAACTGCAATACCACGGTCGTCACCGTAGTGATACCGTAGTGACCGTGCAACACCTTCAATCGAGAGACGGTCAAGACGATCAGGACCAAATTCAAATTGAAGAAGACCGGCATCCGTCTTGCCCTCAAACTCAAGACCAAGTCCGAAGAGGTCAGATTTGAATTCTGCATCTGATTTTTCACTGTGACCCGTAAGGCTCCTGAGTTCATCCATATCGATATCAACAATTGGCATCAGTACGTCACCTCCGCGTTACGAAGGAATTCAAGATCAGCAAGTGTTCCATGAAGATCGCGAATATCCTCAGCACCAGTCGTCAACATTGCGAGTCGTTCGAGTGCCAGTCCCCACGCCATTACGTCACATTCAATTCCGAGTGGATCAAGAACTTCTGTCCGGAACATGCCAGAGTTACCGATTTCAATTAATTCACCTGTTTTTGGATGCTGACCGAAGAGTTCGAATGATGGTTCCGTATAAGGATTATAATGTGGTTTGAATTGAATATCAGTGATTCCAAACTGCTCGTAGAATTCAACAAATGTACCCATTAATTCGCGGACGGACAGTTCTTCAGCCATGACCCATCCTTCAATTTGGAAGAACTCAAGAAGATGTGTTGCATCAAGGGTATCGTTCCGATAGACCTTTTCGACCGAAAAGTACCGTTGTGGAGGATCAAGTTCTCCGATTTCAGTACCAGAGAGATATCGCATTGATAATGACGTCGTGTGCCCGCGGAGTGCAATCGCACGCGCGAAGTCCTCACTCCATGGTGAGTGGTATCCATCACCGTCAGGACCGATACCATCGCGATGCGCCGATTCAACAGTCTCGACGAGGTCCTCTGGAAGTTCATCGATTGGTGGAACGTCAAGCGCAAATCGATCCCAATGCGTTCGGGCTGGATGATCTTGCGGCATAAAGAGACAGTCATTGATCCAGAAATCCGCATCCGCGTGTGGTCCATCCATCTCCTCAAAGCCCATTCCGACAAGCACATCTCGAACACGCTCGGCTGTTTGTCTAAGGATGTGTGTCTTTCCGTTTCGAATATCGGGAGCATCCGCTTCAACATTGTATTCAGCAAACTCAGCATCGCGCCACTCACCGGAGGTGAGTAGTTCTGGGGTCAAGCGATCGACCGTTTCTGCTGGTTCAACACCTTCCATGAGGGCGGTGACGCCTGCGTCAGTCAGCAAGACTGTTCGCGTTGTCTCTGTCTGTTCAGTGAGTAGATTACGAGTAATGAGTTGGTCAAGAACAGAATCATCAATATCAGCGAGACTCTCAGAATCGACATCAATAGTGTTCTCAACTTCGTCGGCGCCGGCACCAGCACCAGTGTCAGCATCAGTATTGCTAGTGGCGTCGGCATCAACATTGGAGTCGATACGGGCTAATGTAATCGCTTCAGGATCACGATCTGGATCAGCCGATTGGGTGGCAGTGATTTCACCATTATCAATCGATCCATATGATTTGCGCGCAAAGTTTGCAAGCGCAATGTCAACCTCAGGACCGTCAAGATCTGCTGATTGGATTACTGATCCAAGCGGTACTGAGTCATCATCAGCGTCAGCATCGATCGCTGCTTGGTAGAGTCGGATTTCTGGAAGTCCATCAGCGAGATACTGCTGTCCTTCATCTGTCAGCCGATAGAATGTTGTTTCAGTCTCAGTGATTGTGAGCAATTCAGCATCACGAAGTTCAAACGCAGCCTGTGTTGCTGTTGTTGGATGTAATTCAGCCTCATCTGCGAGTTGTTCGATCGAGGTTTCAGTAGTCGCACTCGCAGTGGTCAGAACTGCGAGTTGTGGGTCAGGAAGTTGCATACTCATAATCGTCTCTATCGTGTGTTCGTTACCGAGTGTAGTGGTCGGGCGCTAGTTAGCAGTTCCGGAGCACGCGACGTATACATAATCGGAGAATCGTCTCGGGCGTATTCAGCGAGTATCTGTTCAAAAGAGTATATATCGGTGATTAGTGTGTGAATGTGAGTTATTCTTCTTTGTCGTCCAGTGAATCAGTAGTATCGCTTGCTGCAATCTTTCGCCGATCAGAGGTCAGTGAAATATCAGTATCCTCGAGTAGTGACTGTACTTCTTTGCGTTTTTCTTGATGTTCCTCAAGGAACGCTTGCATCAACTCAGCTGCCTGCTCTTTGCAACTTCCACAAAGACGGTCTCCAGAAACGCACTCATTGTATACCTCTGTGGCAAGCGTATCGTCATCGTTCGCAAGAAGATACGCATATAACTCGTATACAGGGCATTCATCGGCTTTGCCGCCGAGCTCACGCTGTTTTTGTGCCGTTTCCCGACCACCGGTCGTTGCTTGTTTTACCTTCTCATATCCTTTCTCAGGCTCATCAAGAAGCGAAATATGTGATGCCGGGACAGATGATGACATCTTTCCACCGGTAAGTCCCGTCATAAATCGATGATAAATCGATGACGGTGCGACGAATCCATAGCCACCGTGATTGGTTTCGACTTCACGAGCGAGGTCTGTTGCATCAGCGGCATTGAGATCAAACGCATCGATATGCTCGTCATATCGTCGTTTTTCACCATCGATTGCTGTGATGAGGGCCTCGAAGGCTTCATCGGTTGCATTGGCATCAAGGAACCGGACGCGGGGGCGAAGTGGCTCCATGCCAGCGTTTTCAAGCTTTTCGATAGTTGATTCGACGACGGCATCGGAGACTACGACGCCAAGTGTATCAACTGACATATCTGCATTACCATCGTGAGTCTCATTGCTGGTATCATCCGTTGGAGCCATTAGATGATTCATTACCCACGTCGCTGCCTCCGCGCATCGTGGTCGGGACGCGTCCTCAGCATAGACTTCACGCTCATCATAAACAGCAGCGATGAGCTCTCGTTCGGGTTCTGTCAATTCAAAGCTCGCATATGCTTTCGTGACTTTGAAAAATCGCATTCGAGCAGCAAGGTCACGAGCGAATCGGACGTGGGGGTCCTGATCCGGACCGACTGGAATAACGGTTGGTTTTGGCTCTTCAAGTTGAGGGTACAGAATATCAGCCATTTGAGTGATGACTGATTGCATATAAGCGACGTTTGTCTCGCTGTCAAATCCATAGATACCCTCGAATTCTGAGAAGTTTGCTTGTGATCCAAGTTCGAACGCAAAGTCCTGTAGCTCACGATTCCCCGATTGTCGGTAAAGTTCGCCAGACTCGGGGTCAAATCCCAGTGCAAGAAGACTCAGAAGATAGTCACGTGCATGATCGTCGATTTCACTCCAACTCAGACCACGGGCAGCATGTGCTTCAAGATCCGCAATCAAAGCATACGCGTCTGCACCACGCTGTTGATGCCAAATAATTTCGTCAAAAACAAGTTTGTGTCCAATGTGAGGATCGCCAGTTGGCATAAATCCCGAAAGGACAGCAGCAGGGTCATCATTCCGTAATGCCTTAGCGACAGGACTATACTCACGATGTCCGAAAATAACCCCTCGGCGCATGAGATAATGGGGGTTTGGAACAGCCGGAAGGACATCGTCAAACGTCTCAATCCCGAATTCCGTGAAGAGTTTTTGATAATCCGAAACGGTTGAAGATCCCCATGGATCGAGTGTAACATCATCAGCGCCTTCAGCGTCTGTTGCGCCGCCATCAGGGATGGTTCTCCCCGTCGGTGGAACTGTTACTTCAGTCTCTGTCTCAGTCAGATTATCGGAATCTTCGTTCATAGTGGTGTCAGCATCACACTCAGTGTTGGTGGGAAGTGTGGTAGTAATGTCAACGTCCCCGTCTGCGTCTACCTCTGAACTAGTATCAGTGATGTCGTCGTCAGTATCGCGTGTCATAAAGTAAGTCGGGCTACCGAGAGCCAGTGTATATCGCCGTTGGCTGGGGTGAGCGCAAAAACCATTCGCTTCCGGACCCCGCCAGCCAATCTGATATCTAATGATAAATCGCGTGGATATACTCTCATATCGGGTTGACAAACACGGATAAGATCAGTTGAATGATCGAGTGAATCAATCCCATCAAATGCCGTATATACACGGAAGTCTGCCCCGAATTTAAATCCACTTTTTGGCACAGTACCGCGATCTCTTAATGCTGCATACACCCGAAGACGGCGATCAAATCGATCCCCCTCGACGTCGCGTCCGATAGCGACAATTGCGGCTGTATCGGTCGCGATTACATCTTGTTGAGCAAGGTATGCAGCCTCAATAAGGGAGAGCTGAAGTGGACCTGTGTCCGCATTACGGCCGAATAGTCGCTGTCCATAGAAATGTTCCTCATATAATGAACTAGTAGCGTCATAACAAACAATGCGGTCATGGACCATATCAACACTAAGACCTGTTGGGAGTGATGACTGATCCTGAGTTACTGAGTCATAACTGGTCTCAGTTGTGTCGGTATCTTGAGTCTTTGTATCACTCGGGTTATGAGAGATAAGTTCATGAAACGTTGGAGTTGCATTTGTCTCAAAATATGTTAATTCGCCGTCCTCATCAACGACTGCAAGAACAGCACTCCCGAGAGTCGGCATTGAGACGGTCTCCCGCTCACCGATAACGCGGATCTGATGAGCGACCTCATTATCATATGGTCCCATGCCACGTGGATACACAATAAAGTCAATTTGGTCTCCAACCGCTGGGTCAACACCAGGCCATGATGAGCGGGCAGGCGAGAGATAAAATCCACGGTCACGGAGGTCCTTATATACGGTAAACTGACGGGCTGTATTTGTATATGCAAGAAATCCTCGGAATCCAACATCGTATGTTGATGGGTCATCGGTCAAGTGGGTTCCAGAGGCGTTGGATTGAGTATTGTTTGCTTCGGCGATTGTATCATCTGTTGGAACTGTCTTATCCGGATGTGAGGATACGTCGATAGTGATTGTGTCAAGATCGCCGCGAGCAAGTAGGTGTGCCGCTTCAACAGGAGCAAGTTCAACTGTTGTGTCATCATGCATACGCCCGTATCCTCGGGCATCATGAAAGCGCTGTTTGGCGTCCGCACCGATGTGAACAGTACCGTCAATAAGTGTCCCTTCCATCTATCTGCATATTATCATAGTGGACTTCTATCTCTGTTGCAATCACTTCATAATCGATTACTTAGTGACTCAACGGACATATACAATTTTGACACTGCGTAAACTGAGGTTGAAATGCATAACAGTCATTGTCACTCTGACTAGTATTTCCATTCGAAACCACACTTCGTTCAGCTGGGACGCTCGATTATACGTTCCCCTGCAGCTTCGGAGACAGAAATCACATTCCGATATAAACAGGGGTCAACAGACAGTGTCAGCTACCCACGAGTGAACTCATGGGCTTGTCAGTGGGACTCCCGAGTTTCGCGCTCCCACACGAAAACCCCACGCTCCAGAGTTTCTCATCAGGGGCTTTCAATACGGGAGGGACTCGTTCGTCGTCGCCTGACTCCGGGGCTGGTTGACAGACAGCCCGTCCCACCGACCACTTCTGGACCTGTCGAACGTGTTTCCAGTTAACTGACAACCCGGAGTCAACTCAAGCTTCCGCGCTTGCTCCCACGAGTGGGCTTCCGCGCTGTTACCGCTGTGATGTACACAAATCCCAACAATGCTGAGCAGAACCGAGCGTTCACTCGACTGCGGGTGCTTTCAGTTCCGATTTCGGTGTCGATACGAGCGTAATCGTGATATTATAATTATTCATATCGTTGATATATTCTGGGATAGGTCTCGAAAGCAAAATCCCTGCGTTGGATATGGGAGTGAGATATTTCGGAGAGTTACATTGAAGAAGAAACGTCTTTTCGCTTGGGGACTCGATAATTGCTGTGAGTCTATTCGTTCCAAATCTGTTAATTAGCGGTAATGACAATATATGTCGTGGGCATCCTGGCAGACACAAGCGTCAATTTCAGCTCCCACATCGACTCCAGTGTCAATTTACTCGGGAGTGGTGGTGTTGGTGTATGCAGAATCAGAGAGACGGACACGAATACAGGTTCACACACAGATGTGTGCGTTGCTGTCGAAGCGAATATGAATACGAATACAGGTATGGATGCCACCCGAAAGTCAACCAGTATACACGTGCTGACAGAGGGATGTCACAGTGGGGGAGTAATACGTGAAAGTTGCAGACGTTGTCCCAGAATTCGCTGATGCGTTCAGTTTTGATAAGTTCAATCAGATGCAACAGGAAGCAGCACCAGAGATTCTTCAAAACGAGTCGAATGTTGTTGTTGCTGCACCAACGGCCAGTGGAAAAACTGCCCTCGCGGAGTTAGCAATCTGTCGAACGTTAAGACAGAACGGAACCGCGCTGTTTATTGCCCCACTGCGAGCGCTGACGAATGAAAAGGAATCAGAGTGGGATAGATTTGAGTCGCTTGGGTACTCGGTATATGTCGTTACTGGCGAACGTGAGCTGAATACTCGACGAGCTGAGCGAGCTGATATTCTCGTCATGACCCCAGAAAAAACTGATTCAGCGACGCGAAAACACGACTCCGCACGGTATTCATTTATCACTGATATCGACTGTTGTGTAATTGATGAGGTTCATCTTCTTGACTCTGACAGGCGGGGTGGTGTTTTAGAGGTCACAGTGTCACGACTTCGTCGACTTTGTGATCCCCGAATTGTGGCACTCTCAGCGACGATGTCTAATATTGATGATGTCGCCGGATGGCTTGATGCATCATCGGCGACAACATTTCAATTTGGCGAGGATTATCGTCCGGTAGAACTACACAGGGACATTCAATTGTACACCCACGGTGACAACACATTTGCAGACAAGTATCGACGACTCTACCGGGCGCTTGATTGTGCTGAGGAGCATCTTCGGGATGGTGGACAAGCGCTTGTCTTTGTTTCATCACGCCAGGATGCAGTCCGTGCTGCTGGGAAGGCGCGAGATGAGATTGCACAACGAGATATTCCGATGGGCGCGCGTGGGGACTATGAATTCCATACGAGTGTTGAGAAATTGGAGAATGATGCACTCAGCAAAGCAGCGCCAGATGGGGTTGGCTTTCACCATGCCGGGTTGGCGAAGGATGATCGGGATCGGATCGAATCATGGTTTAAATCCGGAAAGATTCAGTTACTTTTCTCAACGTCGACACTGGCATGGGGTGTGAACCTTCCGGCGCGATGCGTCGTAATCAGAGATACAAAGTACCATGACCCACTGGAAGGGGAAGTCGATATCTCACCACTTGATGTGCTACAGATGCTTGGGCGAGCAGGACGACCGGGCTATGATGATGTCGGATACGGATGGGTTGTTTGTGACCGTTCAGAGGCTGAAAAATATCGCCGGTTGCTTGAGGAGGGAAAAGAAATCGAGTCTCGGCTTGCTGAGGATCTTGATTCGCATCTGAATGCCGAAATCGCAATGGGAACTATCAAAGATCTTGATGATGTCCTCACGTGGTTGAAGCGGACGTTTTATTATCAACGTGCTAAGTCAAATCCTGACGCGTATGACTTCGGGACGCTCAAACAACGTATGCAGTCGACACTCGAATCGCTCGTTGAGCGAGGATTTGTCGAGATGGATGATAACCTCTCTGTGAGTGGAACAACTCTTGGGCGGCTGACGTCGAAATATTACCTCCGATTATCGACTGCTGAGCGATTCAATGCACTCTGTGATTGTGAGAGACTCACCGAATCTGACATGCTTGAGGTCGTTGCTGGTGCGGGTGAATTTCATGCTGTCTCGGCTCGACAGTCAGAATCCGATGCCATTGACAGGGTCCTATCGGATGCGTCCATCTCGACCGAACTTGAGGATGGGTCGAAAAAGGTGCTTGCAATCCTCTATGCTGGGATGAACGGGGCGACACCTGCAGATCTTCGCTCAGACGCATGGATTATCCGACAGAACGCCCGCCGACTACTCTCAGCGCTTCGGGAGTTTCTCGCTTCCTTCGCAGGACCGCGAGCGGCAAATCTAGCACGCCGCGTTGCAGCACGGGTAGAGCATGGAGTTTCGCGAGATGCTGTTGCACTGACTGCTATCGATGGGATTGGAGCAACACGAGCAGACAAGCTTGCGACCGGTGGGTTGCATAGTCCAGCAGATATTACTGAAGCCGGGGTAGCAGAACTCAAGCGCGCAGGGCTCACTGAGGGCGTTGCAAAACAGATCGTTGCAAATGCACGAGATTTCCCCGATATCAATGTAAGATGGGGATCACTTCCGAATCAAATCGCGCGTGGCACGAATGAGCTCTGTGAGGTCACAATCCGAAATCTCGGTGGTGGTGCGTATGTCGGAATTCGGATTACCGTCAATGAGGTTGAAATGACATCGACAGAGACGTATTTAGATGATACAATAACTGTTCCAGTTGGGGTTTTCGGTGCAGATACTGAGACACTCGAATTTATGATCGAGATAACATTTCCAGCGGAACCACTGCATCCGGTCCGTGCACAGCGGGCAGTATCGGTGGTCTCTAATGAGTAGTATATCATATTATTCTGGGTTACGAACAAAATTCGGAAGCACTCTCTATCCCTCTTGGCTAAAGTAAATTCGCGCGAACGCTTATTTCATAATTGGCAGCCAACACATGTGTGTTAGAAACAATCCGAGTCTTTGCCGGTGACTGTACAACAACGTTTGAAGGAGCAGATGATCAGATACAACGTGGACATGTCGTTGTAATTATCAAACCTGACCGAACCGTTCTTGTGCATGATACTGATGGATATCAGCCTATCGCATGGCTTACACGATCTGAGTCGATCACAGTTGAGAGTGATGCAGGAGGGTTCGGGATCACCGCAAGGGCAGGCGAGCAAGTCCTGCGTGTCATCGGACACGAGGTCACTGGTCACGCGGAGTATCCAGCAACTGAGGCAGGGATGCCAGTCGGGACGCATCCTGAGACTGGTGGATCACTCATCCAAACCAGTGATGGAATTACTGTAATTAATTCTGATATCAAATATTCCCTACCGAAGGGTGCGACTGTCCAAGATGAGTGCTGTGAGAGTTGTGGGTTGCCGATGATTGAGGTAATCGCTGGCGAACGATTCGAAATCTGTCTTGACCGCAAATGTGAGCCACTTGATGATGTTGTCCAAGAGCGATTTGATAATGAGTGGGCATGCCCAGATTGTGGGGCGCCGATGCAGATTATCCGCCGTGGTGGACGATTGCTTGCGGGGTGTGGCAAGTACCCAGCATGCGAGACTGCTTTCGCACTTCCGACAGGCGTTGTTGTTGATATCTGTTCATGTGGGCTACCGATATTCGAAACATCGCAAGGACAGCGATGTCTTGATGCAACATGTAGGTCCTTTTCTGCGACGAACGACCACTCTAAGGAGTTACCAGACGGTGTTGGTGACAAACCCGATAATGAGTAGCTGACTCGACACTCAAAGGAGATTGTACCCCTCGAAAATGCGTGTGAGCCGATCCATGGAGGCGACGACGGCATCACATGCCGGACGGACAGCATCTTTTGGAACAAATCCAACAGCAAGGTCGGCTGCTTCAAGCATTGGAAGGTCATTTGCTCCATCACCAATCGCGATTGTTTGATCAATTGAACCGTCACACTCTGCAGCGAGTGATAACAGGGCATCATCTTTTGTTCCCTGGATAAGTGGTCCGTCGACAGTTCCGGTAAGTTCGCCATCGGATACGGGAAGACGGTTAGCGACAATCGTATCAACAGTGGTGTCTGCCTTGTTCAACGCTCGTTCAACACCACGTTCAAATCCACCAGTAAAGATAGCAACGTGGTGGTTAGCGTCTCGAAGTCGATCAATAAGAACGCCAGCACCCGGTCGAAGTTCAACGGCATCAAATGCTCTGTGAGCTTCCTTATGACTGAGCCCTTCTAATAGTGCAGCACGCTTTCGAAGGCTCTGTGCGTATGAGATCTCATCATTCATCGCACGATCTGTGATCGATGCCATCTCATTGGCGACACCACATCGATCGCCGAGAAGAACAGTCATTTCTGAGTCTGAGAGAGTCCCATCAAAATCGAATGCAATGAGTCGCATATGTAGCGCATTGATGGGCAGTGATTTGAGTATAGCGTTTGCATTGTTATTCAGCGGCGTATTGACACTGTTTTTTACGTGAACTACGATTGAAATATCATATACTCTCTCACGACGGATATATTGGCTTGCTGCTTCAATTAATACCCCGCGTGAAGACGTCATCACGCTGTGCGTGACTGCCCGCCAGATCGTGTCTGGCGCCGAAGAAATCCTGAGCGTGAGTGTGAACGGTGGAGATTGCAGGTTTGTCATCTCACCGAACCCCGGCACGGTGAGAATCTGTGTGGAGTTCACGGATCGATGAGAGTGCGAAGCCCCTGGGAATTTTTTGTTCTCGTGCTCGGACTCCCGGAATTGTCTGTGCTTTTAGGAATCTGGTAGACACCGCTAGAATTGAAGTTGTTTTTTGATGGGTTCAAGCAGTCGAACACAACATCTGCATCGGTTTATGAGAGAAATCGACCGTTCACCTGACTGGTTCCGATTACTATCTGATTGTTTGTGGCGGACAAACCGCCATCGTCGAACTGACAGGAGTCGCTCTATTCGCTGCCAGTTCTTCTCTATATATACGGCTGCCTGTCGTTTCATCCTCCGCCTATAGAATCTCGGAGTAACTTTCCCAGTATGGATTTGTTCAGAGCTGTCGGAATTATCCTGCTGCCTCAGCCGTAGGTATTCTCCGTGCTCTCTATGACAACTCACAAACAGCTGTGTCCGCCGATGAAGAAACGTTTAACCGAGGACCGGGGATGTGCTTATGCACATGCAAGTACTCGTTACGGACCCGATCGACGATGTGGGACTTGAGCGACTTCGAGCCGCTGGTCACAGTGTTGAGACGGCCTACGACATCGGAGGCGAGGCACTTTTAGACACGATTACGGACGCTAACGCACTCGTCGTTCGGTCCGGAACCGAGGTGGATGAAGCTGTCTTTGAGGCTGCCTCAGATCTCATCATCGTCGGACGAGCTGGGATTGGTGTTGATAATATCGATATTGATGCCGCAACCGAACATGGCGTCATTGTTGCAAATGCTCCAGAGGGGAATGTCCGCGCGGCAGCAGAACATACTGTTGCGATGACGTTTGCTGGTGCACGATCAATCCCACAAGCACACACTCGCTTACGAGCCGGTGAGTGGGCGAAGAGTGAATATCTTGGCACTGAGGTAAACGGCAAAACACTCGGTGTCGTTGGACTTGGTCGAGTTGGACAGGAGGTTGCAAAACGACTCGAGAGCCTTGGGATGGATATCGTTGCGTATGATCCGTACATCGGTGAGGACCGTGCCGAGCGACTTGGTGCTGAGCTCGTTGAGTTTGAGACATGTCTGAAACGCGCAGAGTTCCTGACGGTCCACACCCCCCTTACATCTGAAACAGCAGGGATGATTTCAACTGCAGAACTCGAATTAATGGGTGGTGGATATCTAATCAATTGTGCTCGCGGAGGTGTAGTCGACGAAGATGCGCTCGCTGCAGCGGTTGAAAATGAAGTGCTTGATGGTGCGGCGGTGGACGTGTTTGCAGATGAGCCAGTCGCAGCTGATAATCCATTACTCGATGTCGATGGAATCGTCATCACGCCACATCTTGGTGCATCAACCGAAGCGGCTCAAGAAAACGTTGCAACATCGATTGCTGATCAGATTGATGCTGCATTCGCTGGAGCGCCAGTGATGAACGCACTCAATGCACCGTCAGTTGATGAAAGTGTGTTCCCACGGATCCGTCCATATATTGACCTTGCAGAAACAGCCGGAAAGATCGCTGCACAACTACTTGATGGGCGCATCTCGTCGGTCTCAGTTTCATATGAGGGTGATATCGCCGATGAAGATGTTGAGCTCGCCACTGCCTCAGCACTCAAAGGGGTATTTGAACCACTAGAATGGCAAGTAAACGCAGTTAACGCACCACGAATTGCCGAGGAGCGAGGAATTGATGTTACCGAGTCAAAGCGATTGCAGTCGGATGACTTTCAGAGTCTCGTTACCGTTGAGGTAAGCAATGGTGATAATCAACTTGCGGTGAGTGGAACACAATTTACCGGAGGCGAACCTCGGATTGTGAAAATTGACGGATATCGTGTTGACGCGGTCCCACACGGTAAAATGCTTGTTGCGCGAAATGCTGACAAACCAGGCGTTATTGGCTTTATTGGGTCAGTGCTCGGTGAATATGATATCAATATTGCTGGGATGTTCAACGCGCGACGCGATGTCGAGGGAGGCGAAGCGCTAACCATATACAATCTTGATGATCCTGTCCCGACCGATGTTGTTGAGCGAATCCTTGCCGATGAGCGGATGATGGATGTTCGGTATTTGACGCTGAATGGTGCCCCAGATGCTAATTCTGATTAACCTGCCCCACGTAAATATGAGAACTCCCGAGTGATGGGTGATTACGGTCTGTAGTCTCTCTGTTATAAGAAGTATAGGAGAAAACCCACACACGGTTTTAGTCGCGGGATGAGTCCATGACTACTGGACCAATCCAGATATAACAGCACTCTGACCCCCGATATCAATCTCCCTCATATCAAGGAATAAATGTATTTATATCAGCCACAAATGGAGAGTACAGAGAGGTAGTGTCAGTCGCCCACAAACAGCGGGGGCGTGTGACCGTGTGTGCGTGACAGGATGAGAGGAGGGTCGTTCTGAACCAACGTCCAGACGCTGGGTACATCTGGACCTAGTATTGAACCACATGTTGTGGGTGAGAAACCCCACATTTACTCCCTGCACCGTTCTACCGGGAGTCCCACAATGAAGCCCACGAGTTCACTCGTGGGTAGTTGAGTTACCGTGAACTGTCCGCTCTGGAGTCGAATAAGAAAACTCCGGGCTACATCGGCTGATCGTCGGTTATATTCTCCGTATGAGGAATTGAAAATATATGACAGTGTAATGTCGCAATTGAATCGATTCGAGCGTAGCCCCGAAGCAATCACCGAGAGTGATGTGTCGAATGTTAGATTTCATCGGCATCGAAAACCCATAGACGACCTGCGAGCAGTGGCTCGCCTCCGACGTGACCGCCTCGCAATCTATGAGTCATTTACCGCATCTCGCGCCCTGTACGCCTCACTCAGGTTCTGCATGTCGCTCGTGGTCGTACTACCGAATAATCGATATAAATATAAATATAATGAGAGGATGTTACTTCGCGCCGATATGCTCTAAGACGGCATCAGTGTCCCCCCCAACGGATTCTGGGTCCCCCCCAGCTTTGAATGCTTCATCGGGGTCCTTCAACAGATGTCCAGTCGTGAGACAAACAACATCTTCATCACTGTCGATTCGGCTTCGACCACGGAGTTTCTTGAGACCAGCAACGGAGGCTGCAGATGCTGGTTCGACACCAATACCTTCGCGTGCAAGGTCACGCTGAGCAACGGTTATTTCGTCATCAGTCACTGCAATAGCCGTGCCACCGGTTTCGCGAATCCCTGGGAGTGCCTTTGGGGCGTTGACTGGATTTCCAATTCGAATCGCTGTTGCTCGGGTTTCAACATCGTCCCAACGCTCGATATCTGACCACCCATGCTCGACAGCCTCGACCATCGGTGCCGCACCCGCCGCTTGGACGCCAGTGAGCTTCGGAACCTCATTCGGTCTCAGCGCTCCCGATTGGACCAGCTCGCGGAATGCTTTGTACAGAGCCGAGGTATTGCCGGCGTTGCCGACAGGGAGAATAATCCGATCAGGGAACCGACCGTACTCCTCGTAAAATCGTTCGAGAATTTCAAGCCCGATCGTCTTTTGCCCCTCAAGTCGGAATGGATTTAGTGAGTTCAGCAAATATACCTCACCACGCTGGGCAAGATCCTGGACGATATCAAGACAGTCATCAAAGTTACCGTCGACCTCTAAGATGCGAGCATCATGAAGCGCAGCTTGTGCAATTTTTCCGGCAGCAACCTTCCCAGCGGGTAATAAAACCAGTGTCTGCATCCCGCCGCGTGCACCATATGCAGCAAGTGCGGCAGATGTATTTCCTGTTGATGCGCATGCAAGCCGTCCAACACCGAGTTCTTTTGCAACTCGGACGCCGACAGTCATCCCACGGTCTTTGAATGATCCTGTTGGATTCATTCCCTCATGTTTAATTCGCAGTGAACGAACACCAGCTGCGTCTCGAATGTTGGGTGCTCGATGAAGTGGTGTATCACCCTCAGGAAGACTGACACCATTTTCAAATGGGAGAGCAGCGTGATACCGCCAGACACCGCGACCCTGCCCCTGGAAATCTTCGAATGTCGGGAGGTCAGCATAGCGAACCTCAAGTAAATTACCCTCATCACTCGTATAGCGGATCTCCTCAAACGGGGCGTAGGTTTCTCCCGTTTCGATATCCGCGAGCCAGACACCGTCAGTGGCCTCCGAAGGGATGGCTGGGGCGGCGGCGCTCAGTTCAAGACTCATTATGAACTTCACCGAACCCCGTGGTGAAAAAGAGGACGGTGTTAAACGCAAAGCTGGCAAAACAATCAGCGATAAAAGCAGCAACAACAACAAAGACAGAAAGGCGACTTGTGGCGGTGCTCGTAAGCAGTCGGTGAACCTGAGTTACCACATTAAATTAGAGGCAATCAGATACAGGGAGTATCTGTGAGTTTGTGTTGATACGTTGGAGTATCAAATGTGGAGATTAGGACGTGGAATGTTCATCACCATACTCATCAATACTCTGATGTACATGCTCGACCCACTGATCAAGCGCATCATGAAGTAGCGATTTAGCCTCTGGGAGCTCTGTTGCAGTATACTGATAGACATAGCCACCAGGGTCGAGTAACCGTCGCTGGCGCTCTGCAAGTCCTTTGTCTAACAGCGTGGTTAATGATCGATTAACATTGCTTCGGTCACGTTCGAGTACGTCTGAAAGCTCTGCAACGGTGCTTTCAGGATGCTCAAGGAGAACAAGATACGTTCGGCTTTCATGCTGTTGTATCCCAAAAACGCATGCCAACACCTGTTGAAACCCGGGCTCATCAGTATCCAACAAGTCACTCATCGCTGGCGCGTCATTCATATATCATGAATAGAGGCTCAGATAAATAATGATTGCCGGTTGTTCGACTCATATCGACCTTACTTTTGCTTCCTTGGTCTTGATTTCGATTTGGATTTGGATTCGGGTCTGTGTGATTGCATATTCATAAAATCACTTTGTCTCGGTCAGCTGTATCGAGGGAATTAAAAATTAATTATTAGTCGATTTCGGTGAGTTGGCAGTCGGTGTCGGAGGTTCGACGCCCTCGGCAGCCTCTGCGGTTTCAGTCTGCTTTTTTGTATCGACATGCCATCGGGTCACTTCGTTATCGTAGTCGGCAAGACGGTTGCTAATAGCCGTTTTAAGTTCATCATCGTTGATGTTCACCTCAAAAATAAACGTTACATCGGCATCCCCGCGGGTTGTCTTCTGAATATTAGCGCTGATAAGCGTGTTATCAAAATAATACGGTGCAAGCTGAGTCATCACGCGTTGATACACAGTGTCTTCAACGCGGCGTAAGGCCTGACGTCCCGCAGAATCAGCTGCCCGTGCGACATATCCAAGCGAGTCAGACCATCGCTCGACCGCGGAGTCACTCTCGCCTGCCTCAACGTGATCATATGAGTCAGACAACATTTCTCCAGCGGTTTGAAGATCCTCATCTGGAGCTTTCCCGGCGCGTTCACCCTTGCCCTCACTAACGCTCGCTTGTGCGGCTGTCTTCTCACTTACATCCTCACCAAGACGCTCATGAGATTTTGGTCGCCACTCATTCCACTCTTCAAATGCTTCACCATCGACATCTGCATCGCGGAGTGCACGGGTGATTCGCTCACCATGTTCAACAACGTCACCCCATGTTCCCCGAACTTCGAATCCGGAGACACTTTCTTGCATCGCTACTATTGGATACGCGCGTGAGCATATAAAATACTACGCTACTATGCTCGAATATGCAGGAAGGAAGACAGATGAAATGGAAGTGGAAGTGGAAGTGGAATTAAAAGAACGTGAAATATTATTTTGCATCGCGATCGGAGAGAAAACGCCACGCAAATGAATCGAGTTTTGTCGTGATGGTGCTGAGCCACGCTCCTGGAGATACTTTCCGAAGCGTCTCATCATCAACTTCAATTCGGTCATCACTGAATGGACCTTCACGATCAGTTGTATCAACACTCGCGTCAACAACTGCTGACATCGAACAGCGACCACATGACTCGGTATTATCGTCTGTCTTCATATATCATTATAGTTATTTGCTGTGATTAAATATTTGTCTCTCGTAATGTATGATCATACTGTCGTGATGAGTTCCTGACCGCCCGTGCGCTTTTTTACACTGATACAGAATAAGAAATATATGATATCAGGTCGTCAATCCTGAGACAGTCACTCCAGTTGCTGATCGATTGTATGCATTTCGTCGATTGAGCGCAACCACAGAACTCTCAGACATCCCAAGTAACAAATTTCGTGCAGAACCAAGGGAGCGACTTCCACTCGCATACCACTATCATGAAAGCCAACAAGAGGCATTCTGCATTCTTCGTGGGACGCTCTCCGTTGAGACTGGAGGATTACACACTGTTGATACAGAGAGCCAACGGCGAGCACATAACCCTCTCGTGATGCCGAGGGGGATGTAGTCGCTCTCGCTGTCGGTGCGCCGGTTGTTGATGATGATATTGTTGTTGCGTATGATCCAGACACCGAGAATTAATTGATATACGTAGATATAATAATCATCATAGATATAATGATGAACTCAACTCAGACGATATACTCAATTCCGGTTTCAAACCGGAGAGGTCAGATTACAATCACAATTAAACCGGATGATGGTTCCATAGCAGGAATACGATTGAAGCAATTATGTGCCAGTGTGTACACCGAGGGCATGCGGATATATGTTCAACAGGGGATATGAATACATGACTGCTGACACAGATAAGACAGTGAATGCAGAATCAGATTCAAACACATTCGATCCGATAGCAGCGGCTGAGGAAGCTAACATCGATCTCTCAGAAGTACCTGAATGGGATGATGCGTATCTTGACCGCGTCTCTGATCGGTTATTATTCAATTATGACCTCACACAGGACAGGCAAGTCCATGGTGAGATATTTAGCATGTACGCTGAAATGCGACTGGAAAGTCACAAGCATTTCTTCCATCCGGCACTAGACTATGCGAATCATGAAACACGTGAACATGTACTTGTCACCTGGATTGACCGACCGCGCGTCGAAACTCTTGAGCGATTCATTACACTTGGACATAATCTCGCAGATGACTCGACATGGCTTGATCCTGATGAGGAACACTTTGGGACTGAATTCACCTTCGTTATTGTCGCTGATGCGGTCCCAGAGAGTGTCGAATCGTTTGTATCGTCATTCCGCGACCGGACTCTACTGAAGTTTGGATATTATGGTCATTATGAAATTCATCTTATCGTTGTCGCTCCAGATCGTGAAGACGCCGTTGCGAGTGAGCAGGCTGATACTGTTCAAGCATTCACCTTATGGCAGGATATCACCGCTGATGAACGATCCGGAGTCATCGGTCGGATTCGCAGTGTGCTCAACTTCTAAACGTACTTTGTGCAATGGAGAAGTATCATTTCTGCCCGTTATCAATCAAGAGAATATCTGACGCCTGCTAATAGTTATTGGCAATATGGGCAGCGTCTCTCTGAGCCCACACTCATACTCATTACTCATTCTCATTCATCTGAAACGTCCGGTTGCACGTGCTATTTTATTTCGAATGACGATACTCACGGTCTCAATAACTGTTAGGATCATCCGCAAATCATGAGCGCAGAGATTCGACTACTGTGAGCATTGTAATTTCTTTTTGATTCGAAGCGGAATGCGTATACCGGCGTTCTAGATGAAACGAGCGATGGGAAAAATAGTGATCAAACTGCCACTGACTGTTATCGAAGCAGATTATACTGATTGTATTCAGTCGTCACTGAGCGAAAATGCACCGGTTCCATCACCCTCGCGAACGTTCTGGACATTTTCATAGCCCATCTTCACGAGCGAAAGTCCGAGATAAATGAGCACAAACGCCAGTGCAATCTGTGTTGCCGCAGACAACATCTGAACAGTCGTTGCCTCAGCCATCCATGCATCATCAAGGAATTTGGTATAAATGTTGCTGTAGAAAGCGAGCCAAAGGAGTCCAGAGACAGTGATACCAACCATCACAGCCATCGGACCGCCGGTGCTGAGTAGCTGTTTTGACTCATCCCAGTTAGCAAGCCAAACGGTTGCGGTGAGAAGTGCAAGTGCTGCAAGAAGCTGATTTGCACCACCGAAGAGTTGCCACAGCGTTGCCCACGATCCGCTCGCAATAAGAACATACGCAGGAATGGTTTGGACTGCTGCATTGCCATATCGGTCAGCAGCAAAGGACTGAACGGATGACTCTGGTGTTCCAATGATTTCTTCCATCATATACCGACCAAGACGAACCGCTGTGTCGGTCGATGTCAGAAGGAAGCTCACAAGCACTAGTGCCATGAAGGGAGCACCGAAGCTCGTTGGAATACCGAAACTTGTGAGCAAGATCCCTCCGCCAGTCGCGAACGTTGGGAGTGCAAGACCGATTCCACCACCAACATCGGGTGCAACAAGCGCAACGGTGACAAGTGCGACCGTCGCAAGAAGTCCCTCACCAAGCATACCACCGTACCCAATTGCTCGGGCATCACTTTCACGACTGATCTGCTTTGCTGTCGTTCCTGAGGAGACAAGTGAGTGAAATCCACTGATTGTCCCACAAGCAATAGTGATGAATAGAAGCGGGAACAGCGGCGCACCATTTTGCCCAACAAATCCATAAAACGGAGCGAGACTCGTTGTAAGTGGTTGGTTTGCGGTCCCAAGAACAGTGCCAACAATGACAGCTAGAAGCGCACCGCCAACACCGGTGTAAAGCAGGAATGATGAAAGGTAATCACGAGGCTGCAAAAGGATCCACACCGGAAGCGCACTTGCGATAGCGCCATAAACTAATACAATCGGGATCCACGCTGCAGTGTTCGCACCAAAGGCACCTGCGGCTGGAAGCCAGGATGGCTGTGAGCTTAACAGGACAATGGTCTGTGCAGGATAATCACCAGGAACGAGCGCGAGTGGGTACTGAATACCGACCCATACGCCAGCGAACATCAGACTGACAAATATAGCTGTTCCAGCGATAAATGGAAGGTCAAATTGGTAGAGCCATGCACCAAGCAGGACGGCAAGACCGATGTATATCAAGCTCGCAGTTGCTGCCTGGGGGTATGCATTAAATACAATTGCAACGACCAAAGCGAAAACAGCAACAACAAGAATGATAGTCAAGAACGCGAACCACAGGAGCATGTTTTTGCCCCGTTCGCCAACATACTCACCAACAATATATCCAATAGACTTTCCTTCATGTCGGAGACTGGCTGACAGTGAGACAAAATCATGAACGCTTCCCATCAGTGGATTACCGATTGCAATCCATGCAAGTGCTGGGACCCATCCCCAAAGAACCCCAGCAGTGATTGGACCAACAATCGGTGCACCTCCAGCAATACTCGAGTAATGATGTCCGAGTAACACCGGCTTTGCAGACGGGACATATTCTTGTCCATCTTCATACTTATGTGCCGGTGTCTCACGACTGTCGTCAAGATCAACGAACTGTGAAAGATACTTTGAGTATCCAAGATATCCAACGGTGAATAGTGCCAATACTGCGACAACAAGCCAAATGATTTGAACCATGTGTCAAGCCCTCAAAGCATCGTAATGTGGTGTTCCTGTATAATGCTAACGATTGATAATTGGATATACAGAGCAGTTCACAAAACCATTAGACCGATGAGACATTGCTTGATGCTGCTTCATCAATATCGATTGCCAGTTCATCTGCGACCGTTTCAAGTATCGTACCTTTTACCTCTGAGACCCGGGTTTCAATCTCAGCAACGACCGGTGGGTCAAGAGTTTCGTGAAGTTCAGCCAACCGCTCGCGTTCTGTTGCAACTCGATTACGAAGGAAACGTGCTCCACGACCATTCTCATCGGGGTCAGGTTTAGGGGTAAGTCGATTCACCGCAAGTCCACGAATCTCAAGGTCGTATGATCGGAGCTCTTCGATGGCACGTTGGGTCTCCCGAATGGATAGTTCATCAGGGTTTGCAACAAGGAAAAAAGCCGCATCTGACCGAAGGGTCTCACCAGCAAATTCAAACCGTTCTTTCCGTGTTGTAAGCCTATCAAGAATCGGATCACCATCCATTACACGACGCGGTTCCTCATTCCCGATTGCAGCACGCTCATACAGATCAATCGATTGCTCGCGCTTGTATGCAAGTCGCTCAATCCATCCCTCAAGCATATCAGGCAGTGAAAGCAATCGAAGCGTTCCGCCTGTTGGAGATGTATCGAAAACAACGCGATCATAGTTGTCAGAGTTTCGCATCACATCGATAAACCGATCCATGAGTGCTGCTTCATACGCGCCTGGTGTCTGATGTGCCATTTCAATTTGACGGTCGACCTCATTGACCATCGCAGGGCTCACCTGATCACTCAATGCTCGTTTTGTTTCCATTAAATGTCGCTCAGTTTCAGCTTCAGGATCGATTTCCATCGCATCAAGATTGCTCACCCCCTCGACAGCAGCCGGTTCATCTGTGAAATCCTGATCAAAGACATCTGATGTACTGTGTGCTGGGTCCGTTGAAACGATGAGTGTATCAATATCGGCGCGTGCACATTTCAGTGCATACGCTGATGAGACGGTGGTCTTTCCAACACCACCTTTGCCGCCGAAAAACACGTGGGTGCGCATACGGTGTATCAGAAGTGATACTGCTGTCCTTTTCGTTCGAGTAGCGACCCCCGGTTCCACATTCGTCTCTCCCATGCGTCAAATTCATCTTCGAGATACGGGAGGAGTTCTGCGGTGTAATATGACACTGGCGATGGAATACCAAATGCCTCAGGAAAGCATGCAAGCATAAATGTGTCTTCGGTATCCTCAGCCTCTTTTTCAACTTTCTCATACGCAGGGTGTGTAATGAGTCCATGATAAAGCCCACGTAGCCAATGTCGAAGCTCCGCTCGGTATCGTTTTATGTTGGTCGAAAGTGACATATATCTACTGTAGATACTCACCAGGCAAGAATCTCTGGGTTAACACGTTCAGAAGAGTGTAATAGAACTGATACATCATGTGTGTAAGTGAGTGTATACGAACACACGCTGAAGTGACCGTGGTATAAACGTATACTATGTCGGACACCTCAGTAGAAACTCCCGTGACAATCTTAACTGGAAGTCTTGGTGCCGGAAAGACAACCTTACTTAATCAATTGCTTGCAGAATCAGATGATCGCTCTATTGCTGTATTGGTTAATGATATGGGTGAATTAAATGTGGATGCGGATCTGATAGCCGAACAGTCTGCGCTCACCGAAAGCAATGATGCCGTTGCTGAACTCTCAAATGGCTGTATTTGCTGTGAGCTCCGTGATGATCTTGAGCGCGCTGTGGTCCGACTTGCGAGTGATTATTCCTTTGATCATCTTGTCGTTGAACCATCAGGGATTAGCGAACCAGCACCTGTTGCACGGTTATTCACTGGAGGTTCTTCGGCAGCTGCGCGATATCAGGTTGATGCTGTCGTTGCCGTTGTTGACGCCTCTCAGTTTGTAGAGATTGTCGATGAAGGTAACATATCAGATGATGAGATACTCAAAGAGAATGCTGTAGATAATACTGAGGTTGATGAACAGCCACTTTCCTCACTGCTCGTTGAGCAGGTTGAGTTTGCGGACGTGGTCGTCATAAATAAAATCGATCTTGTGGATAATAAACGGCAAGCAGATGTCACAGAGATCGTCGAGACACTTCGACCAGACGCGAAAATTCTCACAACAACATACAGCGAGGTCAACCCGGGGATACTATTTAATATCAATCGATTCGACCCAGCAACGGCTGCAGAGCGAGCGGGATGGAAGCAAATATTGAACACAGCACACGATGAGAACCCTGACGAAAACACAAAACACAGCATGGAGGATACTCATGATCAAAGCCATCTGCGTGCAGATAGTAATCACGTGCACGATCACGGTCATGCGCATCCAGCAGATAAGTATGGAATTAATTCCTTCAGTTATCGACGCCGCAGACCATTTCACCCCAGCCGTATTGCTGCAGTGCTAAGTGACCTTCCGGCGAGTGTTATTCGATCAAAAGGTCATCTCTGGGTTGCCGGACGGGAAACAGCACAGTTAACGTTTAGTCAAGCAGGTCCGTCGGCAACCATCTCAGTAACGGGTCGATGGATAGCAAGTCTTCCAGAGTTTGAGCAGAATGCATATCGAAATAATCGCTCTGAACTTGAGTTTGAGTGGGATGATGAGTGGGGTGACCGGCGAACAGGATTGGTGTTCATTGGTCGCGATATCGACTCAGAGGCACTGATTGCCCAACTTGATGATGCAGTTGTTACCGACACAGAGTTCGAAGCGAGTCGCTCATTGAGTGGAATCGAACGATTTCCAACGGATCCCGACGAAGAGCTCGTTCTCGCCGGACCAACAGTGAACTAACGTGGCGAGGATCAATTATCTATTAGCCGTTTCATGAGCCTGAAAGAATATTCCGAGCTTATTTAACAGGCGCACCCGGTTGAACTTGGTGAGCGTTCGAGTGTCATCGTCTCATTACACTCTGGACAGTCCGGCGTCGTCGTCTCATCGATATCACTCGCCGGAATCCGCTCATTGCAATCGTGACACCAATATGCTCCTCGGGATGAGTCATCTGTTCCCCGATTTGGGGATTCCGTTGATGCCTCAAATGTGTCGATAAGTGTACTAATTAATCCCATGATTATCAATTATATTTGCGAGAGAAATATAAATCCCGTCCGTTCGTTCATATAGAATACACAAGCGCCTCGAAAGGGAATCGATTGGAGGTTTATTATCGGATGCGAAATCAAGTATATCGATGATCTGGATGCAAACGGTCCTGTTGACATCCTCCTCCGGGTTCACGCGGAGGAATCCCACGGCACTGCGCAGCGCTGCGTTGAGTTGAGTTGAGTTGAGTTGGGAATGTCAGGGTTGGATTGGGTTGACAGACTGCCAATACCAAGCCACCACACCGTTCGAATCGGTATGGGACCGGTCGTGGGCAGTCTCTTGGGAGTGCCATATCTCAGCTTCCGCCCTCGCCCCGGGACTCCTATCCATTATCATGTTCGGGCTCCCAAAGTTGTTTGTGCCTCGGGGAGTCCGGCAGATTTCGGACGGACACGGACTCGGAGTTACTTTGTGTGGTGTTTGCCCGGTGGTTATTGTTTGATTCCCACAGAGGGCACACCCTGTTTCCAGAGTGGGCGGACACTCACAGTTACACTCATACTCGAACCGCCAGTTTTCGGGCGCTCGACCACACTGGGTTCATAACCAGTGCGCCGACACTAATATAAGTGCCATTTTGGAATCAAAAGGTGTGGGAATTGCCGCTGTGACGGTGCGTATCCACAGCCTCAGTGGGATTGCACCTGCTCCACATATAATCGCACACTGCACCATCTTATCAAGCAATCATCACAGCAGCAATAAATGCAAGTATAATGAGTATCATACAAAATGCAATTCCGCCAAGACAGAGGCGATGGAATCGAACTCCTGCAGAGAGACTCTCCTGCACTGCCGGATCAACGGTCCAGATGAATCGCCGATATGCCCACAGTGACGTAACTACTGCAAGTATCACGCAAGCAAGGAGGCCCTCTGTCCATGGTATCCCAAATAAATCAAGATACAGTGGTCCAAATGAAAGACATAATAACCAGGTTGACCCGGTAATCACAACGAATGGAATCGGGTCCACTATCTCACCGTGACGGTTCCTGATAAGATACTCATAATACGATTGTTTCATGTGACTGCTTAACCAGAGACGTGTCATAAGGTTGTCCAGTGAGATGTCGCATATTGAAATCGGTATGCGATATCAACACGCTGTGTAGAAAACTCTCAGAATTGATTACAGGTGTTCGACTCCACTTTACCCTCCGCTCGTTGAAAAATAATCGAAGCTGGGATGCGGTCACACTACAGCGTTGTCATCCGTTCACTCCCACTACACTAGACTGGACGGCACAACATACTCTGTGTGTCCGATATCAAGACGAGTACAGAACACGATG
>KB659958.1_pt12 | contig 32955 bp, 33 predicted proteins | sample 558768 | NCBI scaffold set KB644980.1 | reverse complement strand
TTCTCCTCTCTGAGGAATTGTCTAGTGGCTTTGGAGTCGCGTTTTGATTCAGAGATAATCAACTCACAACAGACAACAATGTCATCAGCAACAGCATTTGCAGTGAACTACCCCGACCTACTCACTCACGGCTCGTCGCCGTTCTTTCCTTGAGGACGGGGTCTTGCCCTCGAATTTCGATAAAACTCAACACAAACGCAACAAGCTTGAATCACCAGACAGAGGAGATTTACAATATGTAATCATATTATTACATATGTCACTTGAACGGACCCGTGCCGCTGCATATCTCTGTGGGGCGTTTGCTGGTAGTCTGACGACAGCTGCAATTGTCGATATCCGTACCCGCTCGTTTCGGAGTGCAATAGTGGCGCTCATTGGTGCAACAGTATTTGGCGCTGCTGCCGTTGGATTAGAAGAGTGGACCCAGAACCAGACAAAAAACCAGGAGCCCTCATAATCGAAAGAGGGTGCATACTCATCGATTGGGCTCACATTACTGACCTAGCTTATCTAATAATTTTGATGTTTCTCAGGCGTAGATCACTGACATATCATTATGCTATAGAACAACAGATCACCTTTGATCGTATCATATCGGAGACACAGAAACCTACAGTGGAGATCACCCTGTCACCGATGGGCGGTAATCGACACCAGTCAACTACCCCACCCTACTTCGCTCATCGGGGAAACCGATTCGCTCTCTCCTTGAGGAAGGGGACTCCACTCGAATATGTTGAATATTATATCCGTTCGGACGATGCCCCCGCAATGTCTATGATCTACTGCCCGTCAAAAAAAGAAGTCACCAACCTGATTCTACGACAACAATTTTTTGAGTAATTGACGAATGATCATACACATGCAGTCGTCTGGCATGCAACCTGGCTCTGAAACACAGATTCAGGTTCTCCACGTTGATGACGATCCCTCAATCACGGAGTTAACAGGGACGTTTCTCGAACGCAAAGACGACCGAATCTCTGTTGAGACAGCAACAAGCGCTACAGAGGGATTAGAGACTGTAGACAATCCCGACCGACTCCGACCACCTGACTGTATTGTCTCTGATTATGATATGCCCGGAATGGATGGAATCGATTTTTTGAAAACTATTCGAGAGGATTACCCTGAGATTCCGTTTATTCTATTTACTGGGAAGGGAAGTGAGGAGGTCGCAAGCGACGCTATCTCTGCAGGAGTTACCGATTACCTCCAGAAACGACCCGGCACTGAACAGTACGGGTTGTTATGTAATCGGATTAGGAACGCTGTCCGGACGCACCGAATGAAACAGCGAGCTGACAGAACAGATGAATTGATACGATTAACGGAGTTTGCCGGGGGGACTGGTGGATTTGAGATCAACGTTGACACCGATGATGTGTTGATGACCGATGGTTACCGGGGACTTGTGGGGGTACCCAATGACGAACCCATCTCACTGGAAGAAACAATCGAACTCTACCATCCAGATGACCAATCAGAGGTACGGCAAACTATCAACCGAACGATCGAAACAGGCGAGCAAACACGTGGGGGTTGGCGGCTTCAATCGCTAGACGGCACTGAGCGCATAGTGGATGTGACGCTCACACCAGTTGAAAATAATAACGATGGTGCCAACCTCCACGACGATAAAAATAAGACTCATTATGAGACCGCTGTCACCACACTCAGAGGTGCTATCCATGATGTTACTGACCGTCGCGAACGTGAACAGGAACTCAGGACGCAACAACGGTTTATCGAGCAGTCACTCAATGCGTTAGATGACCTGATCTATGTGCTCGGAACGGACGGCAGCCTTCGACGATGGAACGACCGCGTTCCCGAGGTCACGGATTATTCCGACTCGGAACTGGACAACATGCAAGCTCCCGAGTTTTTCTCTAGTGAGGATCGTCAGGCAATCGCCGATGCAATAGAAACAACTCTATCAGGGCAACCAGTCATTATCGAGGCTGATCTACTTACTGCTGATGACGAGTGTCTTCCATATGAATTCACCAGTGCAAGGCTGACCGACACTGATGAAAATGTAACTGGGCTAATCGGGGTTGGTCAGGACCTGACTGATCGTAAAGAAATCGAAGCCGATATTAATTGGTATCAGACTACTATAGAAAATCTTGAACAAGGCGTTTATATTCTTAATTCTAATTACGAATTCCAGTTTGTCAACCATCGGGTTCAATATATTGAGGAGATTTCTGGGCAGGACTGGCGTGGTCGTCAGCTCTCATCTCTCACTGAGATGGACATTCTTTCTACAAACGAAATTGAACGAGTTCAAACGGAGATTGATTCTCTCGTCGCTAATACGACTGATCAAAGCAGCATCGAAGTCAATCCTAAACTCCCCAAACCAACAGGTGTCTGTGAGCTTAGACTCACGTCACTTGACGTTCAAACGCAACCCAATGAAGACCTCGTACTTCTCACAACTCGTGATACTACAGCAGAAAAACAGCGCGAACAGAATATTCGAGAACTCAAACATCACTACGAGACGCTGATGGAGAATTTCCCCGACGGCGCGGTGTATCTGTTCAATCGTGATCTTGAGTATGTCCGTGCCCGCGGAACAGAGCTATCCAGAGTCGGACTTTCACCTGATGATGTTCAGGGTAAGACACCGCATGATATATTCTCACGGGATATTGCTGATGAACTCTGTCAGTATCTTGAAGAAGCGCTAACGGGTGTTGCCAACACATTTGAACAGGAGTATGGAGGCGAACGATACCAGACTCAGACGGTGCCAATTCAACTTGAGGGTGAGGAGAACACTCAAATCATGGCAGTCACGCAAAATATCACCGAGGAAAGTAAGAATAGGCAGAAAATGCAACAAAAGAACGAACAGTTAGAGGAGTTCGCGAGCATTCTCTCTCATGACTTGCGGAATCCACTCAGCGTGGCTGAAGGTCATCTCGAATTGGCAGTGACTCGGGATATTCACAACGGCGAGGATAGCACTGAGGATAATCACATTGTGAAAGCACAAAATGCAATCGAGCGGTGCCAGGGACTCATTAATGACCTATTGAGATTGTCACGAGAGGGCGACCGAGTGGACGACATCGAACCCGTTAGACTTGATAATATGGCTGAGGAATGTTGGGAGACGGTAGAGACAGCGGCGGCGACACTCACCATCGAGGATCGACACTCAGATCCACAGACGCTCAAAGCCGATCGAACTCGGCTCAAACAACTATTAGAAAATCTCTATCGAAATGGCGTTGAACATGGCGGCAAGGACGTGCGCATTTTAGTTGGTGTCATGAACGATGGCTTCTACGTGGCAGATACTGGTCCTGGAATCACCGAATCTGCCCGCGAGAAAGTCTTTGAGGCAGGATACTCAACAACCGGAGAGGGAACCGGATTTGGTTTACGAATTGTCAAGCAGATTACTGACGCTCATGGATGGGAGATTAATATCACCACTGCTGAAAGTGAGCAAGACGGTGCACGATTCGAATTTACCGATGTTCAATTCCTGGACTGATCTGTGCGTGTGGTGTGTCCGTGTACTCTCAGCTTTATTTTTAGTTTTTAGTTTCAATTTTCAGGTTTTCAATTTGACTTCTTGTCTCACTCTTCATGGATTCCAGATTTCAACATTATGATCTGTGTTATAACACCTATGCATATTCAAAGCCGGATTCCCATCGGAATTGTCCGTTCCGCTGGATAATTTCATCATCAATCTCAAGTTGTGCACCGGATCCAATGTCGGCAATCAAATCAACGTGAACGGCTGAGTCATTTCCAGACTCATCTGCAGGGAGACAGGCGTCATATGCACGCCCAACCGCGAGATGGACGGTGTCGCCCATCTTCTCATCAAATAATATCTTATTCGTTATCTGATCGATTCCACGATTCATTCCAATCCCGACTTCACCTAGTCGTCGGGCGCCAGGATCGGTGTTCAGAATATTACCGAGCGTGTCAACTCCTGCTGTGGCATCATAATCAATAACAGTCCCATCTTCGAAAGTTAACACTGCGTCGCGAATCCGTGTATCTTGGATCGTCATCGGCACATCAAACTGTACGGTTCCTGAGACAGCCGTCTCGACAGGTGCGGTAAATACCTCACCAGATGGTAGATTATGTGAGTCGTATGCAACGGACGCTGCTGAATTCACCGCTGTTCGGTTCTCTATTGACATTGTGATATCGGTATTTGAATCATCACTCACGATGCGCAGTTCGCTCCCAGCATCGAGATATTGCTTGAGACGGTCCATTTCATCAGCTAATGTCTCCCAGTCACGGAGGATTGCGTCATAGACAAAGTTTTGATACTGTTCATATGCCATTCCTGCTTGCTGAGCAAGTGCCCGTGTTGGATGCACTGTTGAGACCCAATCGGTCGACATCCGTGCTTCTCGCACCTGTGCATTTGCTTGTGCAGCTGCTTGTTTGGTTTCACCACTCACATCGGCTGTTGCGGTCGTATTGCGGTCGCCAGCAAGGATCAAAACACTATCAGCGTTGTCGTATAATGCGTGCTCATGTGCTGGTGCTGACTCGAAGTCTGTGTCATGTGCCCGGGAGTATGCCCGTGAGATTTCTGCTGAATTGTATGTCGTCACGAGGTTTGCGCCTCGCTCACCGAGCACGTCAGCAACAGCAACTGCCAGATCGTGTGCACCCTCAGCTACGTTGATAACGACGTTATCACCAGCATCAATGCGTGCACTCCAGTCAATGAGCAGTGATGCATGCTGGTGAACTCGATCATCCATACTGTATTGTTTGCTTGTGGTGAATAAAAACGACGACGGTCAGTGCTGTATAGATGCGAGGCGAGTACGCCTTCGGTGGTCATAGAGCTTCAAAATCAAAGCCCACACCGCTTTAGCCCTGAAACGAAGTCATTAGATTGGAGATTCCGTCGTTCTGAATTAGTTATTTGACTACGGCTATGATATATAACATGTGTACTGATTGTGATAAGCATAAAATTTCCGTCAGATAATCTCATATATCAGGGTACAGAGGAGTCATCTCACGCCCGTTTGTAGTTCATCAACGAAGTGATTACAATACACAGAATCGATGATTCAAACTGATTATAAATACATTCGGTCGCCGTATGACGGTGATTTTCCAAAGGTCTTTGCCCTTGCCCCAGCTACCCGTACTCAATGGACGATGCCGTGCGGGTCCGTGACGCCGCCAGAGAGGCAGTTATGGATATTGAACCTGGTCCTCTCCGCACGGCGCTTCACACTCGCCTCACAGATACGGCGATGACACCCGCCGTGCTTGCACTTGCGAGCGCTCGGGCACTTGGTAGTCCTGATGATAGTGGTAACCCTGAGGATGTAACTAATCGAGACCGATCACCAATCAGCGATGGAGCTGGAAGTACATCTGGAGGGACTCGCGAGCATGGACGTGTTCCTGAAACAGCGTCTGATGACGGTGAAATGCATTCTCATAACCCAAATACAAACGGCGATATCGATATCGAGCCGAATGGTAATCTGAACGCTGAAACAGCAGATGAGGATCCCGACAATCGTCATGTCAACCAGTATCAGCGTACAAACGCGGGCGAAAGCGTACACCGATTGCCGCTAATTGACCGTGCAGCAGCTGTGCAGTTGATATATGAAGGGCTACGTCTTACTCGATCACTCGCTGACACAGAACCATGGGTCACATCAACGACAACCGATGGAGACAAACATGACAATGCGAGTGTAAATACAAATAAAGATACCACAGCCGAATCTGGCGACATTGACGCTGATCTCAAGGTCCTTGCCGCAGACGTATTTGTCTCACGTGGATTCGCGTTGCTTGCTCAGACTGATGCCGCAGGACGGGCTGTAGACGTTGTCCGCGCCTTTGGTCGGGATCAAACGCTCAATCGGACAGAGAGTGCTGAGAGTGCTGCACATGATGGGAATCTTGAAGCTGATATCTTTGCACTTGCCGTCGCGGTCGGTGCTTCTGCGGTTGATGAGACAGTCACGCAAGCCGTAGTCGAGTATGTGTCAGAACTCTCTCGTTCATATACAGAAGCAGCCAATGACGGGCTTCCACCTGAGAAGATCATCTCAAAAGCTGTTGAAAATCGTATTGACGCCCTCAACACGGATAATCAAGATAATCCAGTGCCATCATCAACGACTGATCGACACTGAAATATGACTTTCGGTATTCGAAACCGGACGCACAAACCAGCGTTCCAAATCAAATTACTGTGGTTTCAGATATAGACATTGGTTATATTATCAACCACTGTTAGGATACTATCAACCGGTGTGTTCCACCCGACCAAGTTCAGGAAATTACTGCTTGAAATAAGAACTATACGTCTTATCACATGATCTTGAGCATTTCCGAGACACTCGCTTCATAATCTGTAGATAATCAGAAGTTTTGACAATATTTCGGTGTCATTCACTCGTATATGAACTTCACTCTCTGGTTTCGAGCTATCGTGTTCTGTTTACTTTTATTTATTAACGGAGGGATGATGATCAATTACGCCCAACACGTCGAATAGCAATCGCCGTATCCAACAAAAGAGGATATACGGAATAATTATGAATCTCACGTTGGCGATCAGGTGAACTTCTGGGCTCGTGTGGATACGGTTCAAAAAGATACAATCAGTGTCACGCACGGACAAACACTGTATATTCAAACGAACGACCTGACAGTGCGTTCTGGTGATTGAATTCAGGTATATGGCACGCTCAAAGAGCAACAACTCGAAGTTGAACGTATCATCGTGAGTCCTCAATTCAATCGATTGTATATGATCGTCGCTTCTGCAGGCGGTGTGGTACTTTGATTATTTGTCTTCATTCGCCACTGGAAGGTAGATGCCAGAGATTGGGCAATCGTCCCGCGTAATCAATGAGCGACTTACTGACACATGTCCTCGTGATGTATATTCTGAGCACGCTCGCAGTATGGCGGATTTGTTCTTTTAACCGTCGTTATGTTGGAATTACGATGCTTGAAGCAGTCATTCCGGATGCTGCCAAGGGATTGTTACCCGCAGGACCAGAGATTATTTTATTCGGCATCAGAGCGTCTTGATATGCACTTCAAACAGTTGACTCAGTAATCGTTTTCATTCTTGCTGTGATTTTATTCTTCCGCACTGATGAGAGACGTGCCATCTTTGACGCTCTCAGTCTCGGTACGATGGTGCATGTGTTTCTTGATTTTCTTGTTATCCGGACAGATGCAATGACACCGCCGTATCTGTATCCACTCACCTGGGCGCCGCTTCCGTCGGGAGGTATCTATCTCAGTTCCGATATCTGGTATAGTCTAATTGCTCTGTTAGTGAGCGGTATCATATTGTATCTTGATTAAAAATAACTTGCAATACATACAGCTTTGTGAAGTCTCCAAGGAAGAATCGAACATGAATAAACACACGGCTGTGTGAACATTGGACAACGCCACCGAACCGTTAATCAGATGGGTGTCATAATAAAACTATGTCAACACACGTTGCCGTCATCGGTGCATACGGCAGTGCTGGTATTGCTGCCGCGCAGCAACTTGCCGAGATGCCAGAGGTTGAGGTTACGATGATTGATGACGGCGACCCCGGAGGAGGACTCTGTATTCTTCGCGGGTGTATGCCATCAAAAGAGGTGCTTTCAGCTGCTGAACATCGATTTGCGGCTCGACACGACGACCGTTTAGATGGACCACTGCCGGATGTTGATCTCGATTCAGTTGTTGAGACAAAAAATGAACGTGTATTAAATTTCGCAGCACATCGACGAGCAGGCGTCGAGGAACTTGCTGAGAAGGAGAACGTCCAATTTTACACTGAAACAGCACAGTTCCTCGATGACCGAACACTCTCAGTCGGTGACACTACCATTGAGCCAGATTATGTTGTCATCGCAACCGGCTCTTCAGTGAATGAGCCGTCGCTTCCTGGTATTGAGGATGTCTCAATGATGACAAGCGCGGATGTCCTCGATGCGACCTCATTCGGAGACTCGGGAATTGTCATGGGCTTCGGATACGTTGGCATGGAGATGGTTCCGTATCTTGCAGAGGCAGGAGAGATGGATATCACCGTCATTGAGCATGATTCTCGACCGCTTGATGAGGCTGACCCAGCGTTTGGTGATGCATTATTATCGTATTATCGCGATGCATTCGACATAACCGTGCTTACTGAAACAGACGAACGTCGTGTTGAATCGACAGCAGACGGTGGCGTAAGGATGTCGGTCCGACGGGAAGGACTTGAAGAGACAATCGAAGCAGATCAGCTATTCGGATTTACCGGACGGCGACCTGCAGTCGATAATCTTGGGCTCGAGAATACATCGGTGAATCCTGAGCCCGGGTGGGTTCCGGCGACAATGCAAGCCCGCGGGAATGACCGGATTTTCGTTGCTGGTGATGCAAACGGACGAGAGCCAATCCTCCACGTTGCCAAAGAACAGGGTGTCACTGCTGCGAATAACATTCGTGCACATGCAACCGGCGATGACCTCACATCGTATCAAAATGTGCATCATCATGTTGTATTCAGCGGACTTGGGGTTCTACCATATGCCCGGGTAGGTCACTCAGTTGAGTCCGCGGAAGCAAGTGATCATGAATTTATTTCCGTGAGTCGGGAGACAGCGAGCGATGGAGTGTTCAAGTCGAAGAATGTGCCGGATGGGCTTGCCCGGTTAGTTGTTGATGTTGACGGCACGGTACTTGGATGGCAGGGACTGCATTACCATGCTGACCCGATGGCAAAGACAATGCAAATCGCCGTTGAGTTAGGACTCGATGTTCGGGAACTCCCAGATCGAGCATATCATCCGACAACACCCGAAATTATTGACGGACTGATTCGCTCAGCGACAGAACAGCTCGAATCTGTCTAAACTATGTCCATACCGTTTGTGTATGAGTAACACACAAGCGAGAAAATACAAATATGGATCATCATATGTAACTAGATGTGATGATCGAAACGACTGAGGAAACGAACGCAGAGTCGACGATTGCCTGTGATGCATGCGGTAATGAGTTTCATTCAGCAAAAGCAGCCAAACAGCATATGTACGATGTCGGATTGCTGAGATAACGACAGTAGAGTCAGAATATTGTATAATTACTATATGATTGCTAGAATCAACTGAGCGTCATTCACTCAGAAAGGGCAATGGTGAGTCAACTATTATTCAATCATCCACAGAGCCGGTATCACTTTGTTGATCAGGCATCCGATTGAACACTGTTGTTTGTGCGTTCTTCAGACGGCGACTGAACGTTGTTCGACCGACATCAAGGGCGTCTGCAACATCTCCAGCCGGTGCATCTTGAGGACGAGAGAAAAATTCCATTCGTGTTGCAGTCTCTATTGCCTGTCGTTGGTATTCATCTAATTCACTGAACACCTGTGCGTCGATTGACTCACGCTCAATCGTTTCTCTTGATTGTAGATGCATCGCCGGAGACTGCGTTCGGAAGATATCGATAATGTCTGCAACACTGGTATCGGTCGGTAGATGTAGATGTAGCAAGAATTCCGTCGAACGTGCATTAGCGGAGACGGTGACCACTACGACTTCCTCAGTCTTGAGAGAACGATGTATATCAGCCGTCTTGACGTCGATTTGACATGCCCCTTCTGTTCATCACTCGATACTGCTGTCGTTGTTTTGACTGACTTATGCGCGGCTGCCGCCGTATTTATTATATCGCACACCGAGCCGTCTCCCTGTATGAGATACCAGACCGTCTCATCTTCAATACGTACACTGGTGAATGTGACCGACGATCAAGTTCGCCTCTCACAAGGTCGCAATCAAAACGAACACTCGAAAGCGTGGGAATTCATTCTTCTCGAGTACGAGACACGCCCCAATGTCAGAGTTGAGAACTTGCAACAAGTCAGAGCCGTCTGCGACAAGGCGAAAAAACGGTGTGGGTGTTGACCTCGGCATTTGTCACTTCGCGGCCGTCACGTACAGCACGGAGGATGCCGATCTGTACCCCGGGAATCGTCTGAAACAGGACAGGGACGGCTACTATTTCCTGAAGGAAACCATCAAATGCAATCACTCGGGCGGACAAAAATCCACTTGTCTTCACACCAAGTGGTCGGAGCGCCGCACCCAGTTCACTCCACTTCTTCCACATCCTCTCGAAGTATATTGTTCAACGGTGTCTTGAGAGGGGTGTTGGGCGCATTCAGGTCGGTGGGTTGGAGAGTGTCTCTGAGGACGAGAACGGTCAACGGTGAGTCGAAGAATTGGGGCACACACGGCAACCTTGATTTGCATGCATGGGCGTTCGATCGCTTCACCTCGATTCTCGAATACAAGGAGAAGGTCGAGGGGATTCAACTCGGAGAAGTGTCAGAACGCGACACGAGCAAGACATGTTGCGTGTGATGCGGCGTTCAACGCTGACAATGGGGCGGGGGCGGAGAATATCCGTCTCGACATCAGCAATAGTGAAAGTAACTCCGAGTCCGCACCCAGTTTGGGGGATAGGACCCCCGGCTGGTTAGCACAGCCCGACGTCTACCTCTGTGAGTTGTCCAGCGGATTCCAACTGCAGGAACAAGTGGTAGACTCCAAGTCATAATATCCCAAACGCGGTCGGGATTCCGTCGTCTGCAGGCGCGGGAGGATGTCAATCTTGAATTGTCTATGATACCATTAGGTAATACCCATTCAACAGCGGTTGTCTTAGGTTTAATTGAAACACTGTCTCTGCCACCTGCTCGTGATCTTCCCTCAATCACCAATCACTAATCAGACGTTTAACGCCTCAATTAGACTGATATCTGTGATTAACGAGAACTCTGTATCCCCTATAAACCGACACCAACGGTTCTCTTCGGATGTATCCATATCGTAGTCGTAATAAAATATTAATACTATCAATATCTTTCATGTTATTATATTAGTGCATGTCAGCAACAAACGGCACAATCATTGAGCGGGTCGGGTATTGGTTTTCTGATAAGGTGGAACGATGGATGCCAAGCCCATTTTTATTCGCGGTCATCCTCACATATCTGGTCTTCCTTTCCGGACTAGCCTTCACCAGTTCCGGTCCTGCGCAGCTGATTCAAAGTTGGTATGACGGGTTCTGGGCATTCCTTACTTTTGCGATGCAGATGGCATTAATTCTCATGACTGGATTCGCTATTGCGTATCACCCGCGAGTCAATGATGTGATCACGCGGTTAACCGAGATTCCATCAAGCGGTAAACAGGCGGCAGTTCTTGTTGGCGTGGTAGCAATGGTGCTTGGCTGGATTCATTGGGGATTCAGTCTGATTCTTGGTGGTATTTTTGCACGTGAGATGGGTGTGACGGCTCACGAGAAAGGGATCGACGTCCACTACCCGCTACTCGCAACAGCTGGTTACCTGGGTCTTGGACTAACCTGGCACTGGGGACTTTCAGCCTCTGCACCACTCCAGATTGCAACAGAAGGAAACGCGTTTATTGAAATGGGGATTGTCAACGGAGTTGTCCCGACGTCGGCAACAGTCTTCAGCAGCTATGCAATTATCCTGTTTGTGCTCTCGGTTGCCTTCGCCGCGACGATGCTCTATCTACTTGCACCTGGCTCAGAGAGAGCACAGGGAATCGAAGAGTTTGTTGACCCGACGACTCTAAACAATGAGGAAACAGATGAGGTTGCCACAGACGGATCAGGCGCCACCGTCAGCGCCAGTGCTGGCGCCACAGCAGACCCTGTCCCTGCTGAGTTGATCGACAACAGCCGGATTCTTGGCATCATTATCGCGCTCAGCGGTGTCGGGCTATTCGTTTTCCAATTTGCCCAGCAGGGGCTGGATGCCCTCTCACTTAATGTCGTGAACTGGGGATTCCTTTTTGCTGGTCTACTGATTTACACCAATCCCTCGGCATACCGTGAGAAGTTCAGTGAGGCTGCGTCCTCTGCGGCTGGAATCATTCTTTTATTTCCGTTTTTTGCGGGAATTCAAGGGATCATGAGTGGATCGGGACTTGCGGAGTTGCTCGCGAATCAACTCGTTGCTGTTGCAAGTCCTGCGACGTTTCCGATTATTGCGTGGCTCACAGGTAGTATTATTAATCTCTTTGTTCCCTCTGGTGGCGGTGAGTGGATTGTTGTCGGACCGTCAGTGCTTCAAGCAGCGAGCGATCTTGGTGTCCCAGCAGGGAAGGCAACAATTGCGTATGCCGTTGGCGATGCCCACACAAACTTGTTGAACCCATTTTGGGCACTCCCATTGCTTGCTATAACCGGTATCAGAGCTCGCGAGATGTTCGGATACGCTGTTGCAATGTTGCTTCTCCTCATTCCATTTCTTACGATTGCGCTCTATATAGTCCCGTACTGACGACATTAAGTACCACCTGCTCATTATTGCCGCGTCTTTTATTTCAATATCCGGATGAGTCTGAATTTATTAGGTGCAACAGATGTGCCAGATTTGATAAGTGATATCTTGGGTACTGCCGATGCTTCATCCATTCTTGAATCTGAGCAGTCACACACTATTCTGATGAGAGTGTGCGCTATTCCGTCTCAGTATCTGTGTCATACAGACTCTACAGCATCTAACTGAACTCTCGGGTGCAGGTCTGTTGAACATAAATGAGGTCTTAATCACTCCATCGATACTCTTCGCCATCTTAAAAAGTGAGTGCGCTAGTAAATAATGCCAGCATGTGTAGTTAGCGACAAGACAAAACTACTGTCAAGATACCATATCATACCGAGGACTGATCGCGAAAATGAAAGACGTCTGTATCGAGAGCTTACGCTGGCTGTGAATCCGGCGATGGGATTGGCTCGTCAATCCAGTCTGTGTAGAATGTTTCAATATCTGGTTCGAACTCGTGGATGATAGGATATCCGGGCATGACGTTGTTTACTTCAAGCAGCGTCTTGCAGCCAGGGCAGAAATACTCTCGAAGCTCCATGTAGTCTGGGTGTGGATGCATGTCTTCAGGATAGATTTCGAGATACTCTTTCTCTGTATCTCGAACGTTAATCAAGGCATCATGCTTCCAGTTCTTGTCGTGTTCGCAGAACTCATGACCACAGTCGCATTTGATTATCCACTGATCTCCTGGTTTAGCAACGACGTATAGATGATCTGCATATGGAATGACAATCGGGTCGTCCCAATCGACCCGATCTTGAAGCACATCACGAACCGTTTGAAACCGATCCGCGTCCTTGAAATCACTCATCATATCGTGCAAATCGCTCCATTCGAGATTATCGTCGACTAAGTCTTCGATTATCTCACGGGGATAGCTTTCTGGCATTTGTATTCACCTCTGGATTAGTCATCATCCGTTGCTTGTGCTCTTGGTGCTTGGTCGAAGGATAAACTTGGACCCGAAAGATCCTGAATCGACCGTTCGCTGTTCCATGTGTATGGTACCTCTGGTTCATCATCTCGACCGACTCCAAGCCACGTTTCGTGACTTTTAGTTGGATTATTCCATTTCTTCTTCATACCAGTCTTGAACCGATTTTCAAGCGACTTCGCAGCATCCTCGCTTAGTGAGAAGCGGAAGTCATCTGATAGATCCCAGAAATTGCGGTAGAAGTCGGTGAACTGCTTACTCATCCGCATGCTACTCTCATATGTTTTCTTGACGTCCTCAATCAGATCCTCTTCTTGAATACGCACGCGCTCGTTTTCTAACCATTCGGAAACCGGCTTGGCTTTTTCTGCACGTTGCTTCATCCGCTTTGCGCGGAGCTTTTCAGTCGCTTCTTGATCGAGTTCCCACTCACCCTGCACAGCAGAGTTGTGTTTAGCTTCAGTGTCAACTTGATCGACAACGACGGCATATGCGTCCTCAGCGTGTCGAGGTAGGACGTACCCGTCGTGAATATCCTCAACGACCTTCTCTGGTTCTCGTTCTAGTGGATCACCTAGCCCTGAACCCCCGCGAAGGTAATTCAGGTACATATCATACTCATCGAATTCCTTTGGTGTGCTAATACCCTCAGGACGACGGGTAACATCAGCCTCGACCTTAGACTCAAAGTCACCGCTTTCTGGGTCTAGGTCAGACTGTGGGTAATCCTCTCCACTCTCAAATCGTTCTTTCAGATCGGTGTCTTTGGCGTTGAGGATGTAGCCTGAGGCGGCTGGATATCCACCAAAGAGACCACTATCGCTCGACATGTACCCATTACCCATTTCATAAAGCAGCCATCTACTCACGTCTTTGACTGTCCGCATTGACTCGAAGCCTGCGCCACCTGTCCGTCGACCTGCACCGCCGGTATTTGGTTTGACATTTCGTCCAAGGAACGGCAGCGGTTCGGTCATCTCCCAGACCTCGGCGTCACCGCTGTCGCCCTCTGGGTTCCAGATCGCTGCAGCGTGTGGTTCACCGTCCTCAACATAGCGAGCTCCGGTGCCCTCACAGGCAGCTTCGAAGGAATTCACCGCATGAAGCTTGCCAAACTGATCAATGCCACCGCCCTGAAGCCAGTTTGAGGTATTCGCGTTTCCGGAGTTGATCTCCTCGCGGAATCCACGGGAGAAGTATCCACGTGAGAGGTGTTGCCAGAGTGGCGCCCACGCAGATACGAGGAAATGCCACGCGTACGCGTGTGCAGTCTCCGTGTTCTGTGTATTTGCCCACGACCCTTCTGGGAGGTGGAAATCACAACTGTAGTACGCACCGTCATTGACTAACTTATTCGGAATCACCGTCTGAGTGAGCATTACCCAAATACCACCCTGGATAGCAGCAGGCGTACAGTTATATGGATGCCAACCCCACTTATTAGCTCCCTCGAAAGACACCTGGAAGGAGCCATCCTCACGAACATGCAACTCAGAGGGAGCGTGCATAAGATGATTCTCACTCGCATACGGTCGTGAGAGGTTATCTTGTCCCTCATAAAGTGCGTCGACAAACGATGCACCACGATAGGTACCCGGTAACATCGTCTTCTGGATCCGACTTCGGAAGCCCCGACGACCGTCCTCAATCGCCTCACGAGAGAGCTGTTTGAATTTCTCAATCCCATAGTCGTCGATAAGATCATTCACTGCGTTGCGAATCATCAAACAACCAGTCATCCGCGTCCGCTCATCAAGTTTCAGGAAATCCGGCGTTCTGGTTTTGTCTGGGAAGTCATTTTTCCAAGAATTGTATATTTCGAAATCTTCTCCAATTTTTCGAGCAGTGTAGTGAGCCCCATCACCGAATCGAGAAGCCTGAGATACATTCATACTTCCAGGACCAACCGCTCCTGTATCGATAACATGATTGACACCACCAGCCCAGGCAATTAGCTCGCCATCATGGAAAATTGGAATGAGGGTCGCAATATCACAGGGGTGGACGTTGCCCACATGCGTATCATTATTGACGAAAATATCGCCGGGCTCAATCCCAGGACTTTCCTCGTAATCATGATTGATCATATATTTGATTGCCTCACTCATCGTGTGGATATGCACGATGATTCCTGTCGATATTGCAATCGAGTCTCCTTCCGGTGTGAACAATCCATAACAGAGTTCGCCCTCCTGTTCAACAATCGGGGTTGCAGCGACCTCCTTTGAGGTTTCCCGTGCGTTGACGAGTTCGCCACGCAACTGTGCGAACATCTGCTCGTACTCGATTGGATTTTCATCCTTCAGCGAGAGCTTTTCGAACCCTGCGTAGTGATCTGTCTCATCGGTTTTCTCCTCAATATCTTCGAACTGTCCGCGAAGGCTCTGTCCGCCCCAGGCGATACCTTCACCGTTTTGCAGCTTTGTTCGGACTTTTCGCTGTTCCTCCTGCATGAGTGGAAAGCTCTCTTCGCTTTGACCGTGCTGTTCTTCTGCTGATCCGTCTGATGCGTGTTCTTCTGAACTCATATGTCGTCTGATATTTTCATCTGTTTACAGCCAGATGAAGGCTGGTGTAGTGCACCTACCTCACTCTGGGTGGATTTTTGCCTCATGACCCTCTAGTGTGATAGATGCATATCTACACGAAATATCTGCAATATGAGACTGCCGATTACTCCTCAGGCATGAGGTGGTGAACGCGGTGCTTATCTAGGGATGTCTTGTAATTCGGCGGAACCACATATGTCGTTGCCTCACCTTCAAGAACTGCAGGACCACTGAGTTCGTTACCTGGGTTGAGGGCATGAAGATCATACACATCTGTTTTGTCCCACTCACCGTCCCAGTATGCCTCGCGTGACCCCTTGATTGCGTCAGCAGGTGGCTCAGCGCCCATTACTTCTTCTGTCGGAATCTCTGGTTTGACGACATCACGAACACCGCGGACAGATGCCTGTGTGATCGTATGTCCGAGCTCTGGGGACCGTGCTTCTTCGGAGTACTGCCGTCGGTAACCCTCTTCGAATGTATCTATCAATTCGGCTAATTTCTCGGGGCTATCAACGCGAGAAACAGGTGACCGAATATCGATGCTGTTGAGCTGCCCTTGATACTGCCCGAGGATGTTGTATTGGAACTCAACTTCATCCATTCCAATGTCACTTTTGTCGAACTCATTTTTGACCTTCGCCTCGAGATCCTTCCAGACTTGCGTCAACTCTGCTCCGGCAGTAGTGGCTGCAGTATCCATGGATAGATCAGCATCAATATCGATGCTCGTGGTCTGATCGTATCGATATTCATAATCGGCTGCACCACAGCCAAACGCAGAGAACCCAGCAGCCCACTCTGGGATGAGTACCTCATCGAAATTCAGATTCTGTGTATATCCGGCTGTGTGGACCGGTCCACCTCCACCATAAGAGAGACACTTGAAGTTCGATGGGGCGTACCCCTCACCAGTCACGACAGCTTCAAGATCGTTCTGTAATTTGTTTTCGAGGATCTTGATAACCCCCTCTGCCGCCTCGTATACACCCATATCTAATTTATCTGCGACTTGTTCTTTGATAGCTTCTTCAGCCACCTCACGACTGATTGGCATGTCGCCACCAAGGAAATTCTCTGGGTCAATCCAACCTAATGCAACGTGACAGTCGGTCACAGTTACCGTCTCAACATCGGTCTCAGTCGCACAGACGCCGACTTTGTCTCCAGCACTCTCTGGACCGAGTTCGATCTTATCGAATGTTGGGTTTACTCGAACGTAACTGCCGGTTCCTGACCCGACACTGTCCATGTTGACCATTGGTAATGACAACAGAAGTCGAGCCATCTCTGGACTATAATCGATTTTCCAGTCATTGTCAATGATGATCCCCATATCGAAGCTGGTTCCACCAATATCGGTACAGACGAGATTATCATAGCCGAGTTCCCTCCCGAAGTAGTTCGCCCCAATCATGCCACCAATCGGGCCGGAGATCAGTGTCCGTGCAAGCTCATTCGCGTATATATCGATTGTTCCACCGTGACTCGCCATGACTCGGACGCCGACTTCACCACCATGGTCATCAACTGACTGCTGTACTCTCGTCAGTTGTTGCCGTGAGGGCTCTGCAGCAAATGCCTCCGCAACAAGCGTATTCAGTCGTGGAAGTTCCTTCAGGGTAGGATAGTACTCACTCGACAACATGACTGTCGTATCCGCATCATGTTCCTCAATGACCTCTTCGGCGACTTCTTTCGCTCGTTGCTCATGTCTATCCTCTTGATATGAGTGAAGAAACATAACCGCGATTTCGTCGACGCCCTGGTCAAGAAGGTCGGCAACACCCTCTCTGATGTCGTTTTCATACTGATCGAGAGGGATCAATTCATTCCCTTTGACATCGATCCGCTCTCGAACACCTCTGATTCGTTTCCGTGGAATAAGCGGTTCTGGGTGCTTGTGCGTATTCACGTGCAGACGATCTGAGTATGAAAACCCAGTATATGACTGCCGCCCACGCCCCATTCTGAGCGTGTCTTCCATCCCAGCGGTGGTGAGAATACCAACATCGACTTCACTTTCGCGCTCAACCAGCCGATTGAGCATTGCCGTTCCTGAATACACCGTTGAGACAAGATTTGGAAAAGCATCGTCCACATCGAGCTCCCATGAACCGAGTGCATCTTTAGATGATTTGATGAATCCTCGGGATTCATCCTCAGGAGTAGTCTTTGCCTTCCCAACTGTAAATTTGCCATTCTCATCCATCAGGAACGTATCGGTCAATGTTCCTCCAGCGTCAATTGACAATGTTTCTGCTTTGTGCTCTGAAGAATCATTACCTGAGGTTGCCATTGTGACGAATTATCCTGTTAAATGATTAGTGATTACTCCTAAATCGAAAAAATCTCGATGATATATGTTCTTCTTTAAATAATGACTATATATCATCAAAATGATATCATTTATTCTTGGATATAACGACTGATACCCACTGACTATTTTTCCCTTGCGATGATCAAAGCAGTGACTAGGCGAAGATATGGTACTTGAAAAATGTCGGCTAATGTCTTGTCAATCGCAGTATGATCGAAATAACGAATTAACTCAAGCATTAGACGGATGTATCTCATACTCTAACCCTTCTAGGGTCATGATCTGTTCACCGAAAATAAGATGCCCCGAGAGTTGTTGATGGAGTAATAACGACTGCATCAATTCATCAACGTGGACTTTACCGGCGCTCGTCCGATCGAGGATGCCAATACAGATTCGATCAGCGTCGACTTCTATCGCAAACTCGGTCAGGTTCGCAGCGGTATCCTCCTCTGGAAGTGTGTCTACCGCATATCTGACATCGCGATCAATCTCAGTGATTATCTCTTCTATAGGGGGATCAAGATGTGGAACAGACGGTAATTGTAGTAGATGGACATCCTCATCCGCGGCAACAACCGACTCAAAAACCTCATTGATGAACTGTTGAGACTTGGTTGAATTAATAATAAAGATAGTTGTCATGATTATGATCCGAAAAGTAATGTACAGAAGCTGTGTTCAGCCCTACGCAGACGCTCACTTAGGGTCGATCGGCTGATACCGAGTTCTTCTGCGATTTCTTTTGCATTTACCTTTTGTGGAACTTTAAAATACCCCATCTGATAGGCGGTTTCTAGAACAATTAATTGTTTTTTTGATAACTTCCCAGACATAGTTTGTCTGATCTTGTTTCCGCCGAGGGGAAATCCAATTTTGTCCGTTTGTGTTGTTCCAATTAACTTAATCTCACCGAAATTCTCTTCGATAGCTCCAGCAACTGTTTTAAGATGACTCCAGTCATACATTGACGCGATCAATTCTATGTGTGAATGTTTGCCGACGATTCTGTGAGGAATTGTCTCGTTTGTCGTTAATGACATGAGGACTGGCGCCTCCGAACTCTCAGTCAGCACACTGAGATGGTAGGTGTGAGACTCGGTTTCTGTTTGCGCCATATCGATAATTTTGAAATTTGACAACTGGCTCGAGAAAGTCTCCTCAGAAACGTCTGAATCGCACTGCACCGTCAAAGAAAGTATAATATCATTATCCGCCACGGGCAGTGCATTGTTGAGTTCAATGTTCGCAACCTCATCGCTGATAGCAAACATTGTTGATGAAACCCCTGCAAGGGGCATTTCAAGTTTAATCCTGAGCATCACTGGGGTCGATTATAATTTTGGATTTGGACTGTATGCGATCTTGTGTATCCCCGTAGTGGTTTTTACTGAGAGTGTATTGAGTGTTTTTCTCAATACAGTCAATTTGATCTGAACAGTACAATGAAGAATATGTGCTTATTTAACTCTTTTAGACAAGTGCTTCAGTGAGCTTCTCGATTAGATGTGGTGGCACTGAGTTATAAACGACAGGGCGCGCCAGGTGCACATCACCGTCAGCGAGGATGAGTTTCCAATCCCCCAGTATATGCGTCAGTGATCCCATATCGACCCGAGTGTGCATCAGTAGAGTTGTTCCTGATATCGCCGACGACCGTCGAACGATTTGATGAGGCTGGATCAGGAGCAAACCTGAGGTCGTATTCAGTGAGTTCAACATCATGATGATCTTGAACCTTCCCCGGCTAGTCGGGCTTGATAGATACTGTCATCAGTCGAATAGAGAATTTTGGTGTATTCGTCGAATCGAACGTCGCCATCAATCCGACCCCGAAGTGTCATTACAAACCCACGGTATCCAGGGAAATTCGGTTGTTCGGTGTCTATTGTTGTCACTGTTGTTGTCCATCTATCTGAACCCGAATCGCTCTGTGCCATATGTCAACTACCTGGCTTGGATACGGAAGGACCAGAGATCATAGAGCCACGGGATCTCAATAACTTGGAGAAGACCGACTTCTTGAGACGACTAGCACACCGCCCATCTTTATTGAGTAGTGTCACCTCAGAGTCGTATTCAGACTGGAGTAACTTCGCAATATGAGCTGATAGCTCAGAATCCGGACCACCGGCTGTGGGAATGAAGATGCGGAGGGGTCGAACCCGCGGTCACGGAAGATCAAGAAATCACAGGGAATCGTTTCGATCTGTTCGTCTATGATCGATTCAGTCCATCCCGGTGAGCCGTGTGAATCCGGGTCCCACCCCCATCACGACAAGACCAGCCGTGTGTGCGAGCAGCATCAAAGATAGCCTCATAGGATTTATGTAACAGGATCGCATATGTCTTCATACCGGCGCTAAACATTTTAGCGTCCTTACGAGCGTTGTCGAGTAGTCGCTTTGAGGTCTCGTCCATCTTATCGGATCGATCGGCAGCAGCCGAAAGCGCCGTTTGGTCAGGAACAGTGGCAATGTGCGTAGCGACCACTGTTCCGTTGCGCTGTTTGGCGATAGCGCTGGCGAGTATAATGAGATCTTTTTCATTTTCAGGATTAGCTAACGGCACCATCACGCGGTACTGTCCACCATCTGGTTGAACACTGGTAACCGCATTGACGGCTGCATCAGGCATTACTTCGGAATGTGAGGTGATATATTTTGATAGAATTCCCCGTTTCTCGGTCCGAGAGCGGGCATACAATACATACCAGACAATCGCTGCGGTAGCAATACCAAACGAGAGCAGCAAGGCATCTCCGGCGATAAACACCAACAATGCAAATGAAAAAACGATACCAAGGATTGGTACAAGTGGATACAGCGGCACGGTGAACGCGGGTTTGTATTCTTTGGGGTTCACATATCGCATCACGATGAGTGCGAGATTCAACAATCCATAGATGATGAGATGTATACCCGATGCAGCACCCGAAAGTAGCGTCAGATCACCGATGATAATGAATAAGAGAATGAGCCCACCAGTGATGCCAATCGCTCTGTAGGGCGTCCCGAGGAACGTGAACACTGCAAGGATAACGACCAGCAGGGTGACGATTACATTCTGGAGTCAACCGGTTTCCTTTGCATCAACGTAGTTGATGAGGATAAAGAAGGCTCCACCAGCAAGTGCAATGAGTTGCACGATAGTTATTGACACCGGCGCAACACCGACACTACCACTAAGACCGAAGATCCGGGCAATATAGCGTCCAAACCCGATCATATAGAACGCGCTGGCGAAAGCTAGACCGAACCAGTTAGCCCACCCCGCGACAGAGCCGAACACGGGACCAAGCGCGTGATTGACGTAGTAGTACGCCCCACCCAAGCGGGGCATCGCTGTCCCAAGTTCGCTTACCGACAGCGCGGTAAACATAGCAATAACACCGCCGAGGATGAACGTGACTGACGCCATTGAACCGGCTTTGAGGATCGCCTCTCCCGGAAGGACGAAAATACCCGCACCGATCATCGTCCCGATATCGATAGTTAGAGCCGCCAGTAATCCAAGGTTTTTCGCGAGGTCCTCACTCATGTCTTCTCGCCACGGGGGAGAGCGATGATTGGACGATCAGCCTTGGTAACCAGTTTTGTCGAGACATCAGCGGAAAGAAACTGCATGAGACGACTCCCGCCGCGGGATCGATAGGCAATGGCACTTGCGCCGACCTCATCAGCCACTTTGGATATCTCCGCTGCGACATCCTGCCCATAGACGGTGTGGTCTTCGGCGTCCGGAAACACTGACTGGATGGCGGCACATGATTCTTCAGCTTGTTCGACTGATGTCTTATCCGGCGCGCCACCGCTTTTCTCGACAACATGAATTGTCGTCACATGATTTGGCTTGTACGGTTCAAGAGCTCTCGCCGTTTTTAATGCGTCATCTTCGTTCGCAACCGGTAGAAGCACGTGCGTGGGCATGGTTCTACCGTCAGACTCACTACTCATATCTGTCAGTCCACCTATTTTTTGTTAATAGTATGTGCACAGCTGAATGCACTCACCGCGTATTATGGGATGTAGTTTCGAAAAGAGAGTTACTTTCTTGAGCCGCCAGATGAATCTCAGTTTTTAGTCCTCTCGCGCCAAACAGTTACTAACCTAGCGATTGGTGGTTTTCGAAATTTTCAGTTTTTATAATGAATTATACTTGCAACTTCTCTGATCGAGAGGTCTTCGTTGAATCTTACCCAGTAGTTCAATTACTCTCAGGCTTAGTAATGGAGCCTTGATAGAGGTCTCATTGCTCTATCCATAACCGATGATCTTGATATGGGGTATATCAGCAGGCATATCAAGTCAAAACACCTGTATCATACCAAATATAAATACAGATATGATTCTGTGGTCAGCACAGGCAATTCGCATCTCACCGATACTCCGTGATGCGGTTGAAAATCACATCGCAACTAATCATCCTGAAGAAGCCGGTGGGTTTCTTGACTGCGATCGACAGGGTAGCCATCTTCGCGCAACCAGCCACGTTCCATTCGAGAATGAGGCTGCGAAACCGAAACGATTCTTCAAGACTGTCGTTGATGACCGGGCTCCGCCTCCGCCGCGTGTCTTCTATCACTCACATACTACAGCCAAATCTGTTGCCGGGCTTAGCAGCGTTGACAAGCGCTCAATTCCAGAGCGATTTGCAGTTGTCATTTTCGCCCCACGATCGAACGCACTCAGTTACCGCGGGTTCAGACGCGGAGTGATCAACTGGCATGAGCTTCGGGTCGAAGCAGATGAATCAGGTTCACAGTTGGCTCGTCTTTGAGACCTAGTGTCAGGTTATGGGTGACAGGCTATTTTATGAGCGTGCTGGTGGACTCGTGAGAGAATAATCGTGTTTTTCATACACAACAGCCACGCCGCGTCTGACAAAAAAGCGCTCTCAGGGTGAGCGCTGATGAGAGTGGCTTCTGACATCCTAAGAGACAACCAAACTTGATCTGATCAACGTGTTTGAAATGAACGGTATTTTTTTGAGTTTGAATTTCTATCTCCTCTCTGCACTTTCTCACTCACTCGAAGATATAATATCTCGTGGTGAGACCGCTGTAATGTCTGCTCTATCTTACAAATCATCAAAGTGTATTAATTGTATATATGTACTGGTATAGATGGGTTTAGTGTATGTACACACTCATACCACTAGAGTAAATATACAAACATAGGATGAAACTTTTAATCAATGGTTGAATCTACACTTTTGTCGACTACATGAATACAAAAGGTCGCCGTTCAGTAGAAGGAGCAGACAAATGCGCACTAAGTACCAGTGAGTTGAATCATGGAGAATCCAGATGAGTATCATTCTTTACGGGATAATCGGCATCATCGTAACGATGCTGATGGTCGGGTTCTACGTTGCACGAAGAGTAAAAGGCGACAGCATGAATTACATAGTCGCCGGTCGGGGACTGATACTCCCGCTTGCGGCGGCAACACTAATGGCGCAGTCGTTAGACTCAAATGCTACATTAGGGAATACTGATCTTGTTGCTTCTTTCGGATTTTGGGCTGGTGCGGCTCTCCCACTTGGGCTTGCGACGTGTTTGTTCTTGACCGGTCTGTTTTTCGCGAAACCAATGAATCGTATGAATCTAACCACATTGCCGGACTTTTATCGACGAAAATACGGACGCACGGCAGAGGTTCTCGCCAGTCTTATTATGTCGTTTGCTTATGCTTTCCTTTTGGCTGGAAACCTCGTCGCTGGTGGGTTCCTGTTTGAGATTTTCGTCGGCACGAGCTTTGAACTCGGTGTTGGGATTATCGCCGTCTTGGTGGTGACATACACTGTTGCTGGAGGATTGTTCTCAGTTGCATACACTGACTTATTACAGGCTGCTGTAGCACTGATTGGCTCAGTCGGTTTAATTGTATTTATTGGCACACAATATGGATTCACCATCCCGTCAGGAATGGGTCCAACGAACATTGGTCAATTGACCGATCCAAGTCAGGGTGCGTATATTAATCTGGCAACTATTGTCGCCCTTGGATTAGGAGATATTGTTGCCATTGACTTCATGGAACGTGTATTCGCGGCTGATAGCCCGGAGACTGCGCGCAAGGCATGCTTCATTGGTGCGGCTGGGACCCTGATTATCGGGGTGCCGTTCTCGATTGTCGCACTGTCTGCCAACCCAATTCTCACCTCTCTCGGGGTAGATGTTGGGAACCAGGCTGTTTTGTACTCACTATTGCAGAACGCAGTACCACCGTGGCTAGCTGCACTTGTTATCGCAGGGATCCTTGCAGCCTCATTTTCAACGAGCGATGGTGCAATCCTCGGCACATCGGCGGTTATCGCACGAAATATCGGAAACATCCGCGTTGATGAGAGCACACCCACTGTCACTGATGGTGGATCGGCTAGCGGGGGTCTACTTGAAACGAAAAGTGACAAACTTCTTACCGTCACCCGGCTGATGACTGTACCAATCACATTACTGGGAATATTCCTCGCAATCCGTGTTTCAGCGACGGGGATGCTGCTCGTGTTAGCGTTTGATATCATGTTAGCAGGAGCGTTTGTTCCACTAGTGTTGGGTCTTTACTGGTCGGAGATGGCGACTACGCCGGCGGCATTAGCCTCGATGGTTAGCGGTTCGCTTGCTCGAGTTATTTTATTTGTTTTGGTGCCGACGACGTATGCGTATCAAAACACGTTGTTATACATTGAAAACGATATTTTCACATCGTCATTCGATGGACTACCAACATTCATCGCAGCCGGTGTGAGTTTCGTCGTTTTCGTGGCTGTCGCTTACATGACGAAAGACAGCTATGGGGTTCGAAATCTTGATACCGACGGCCGGCGCACAATCGTCGCTGGCGGTGAAGACGAAGATTAATACGAAAACGTTTGGTTTTTTCGTAGAATCCTGCTGTAGCGAACATCAAGAAGCTTATACAGTAAAAGGTACGTATATTTTTTATCTATATGCATTTAGATACGCAATTTTCAGGTCGTACTCGATGAAAGGGGAATATCCACAAACCCGTCGGAAAGCCCAGCAGCTGGGATCTTCAACACTTGCGGTGACCGTGCCTGCCGAGTGGGCTCATCATCACGATATCACAAAAGGTGATCAACTTATCCTTCAGCGAGATGAAAACAGTAGCTCATTGCTCGTTACCCCGGAAGAGCCAGCACTAACTGAGACCAAGACGACAATCGCCGCCGAGACGATGAGTGCAGATGCACTTTCACGGGCGGTCGTCACCCAGTATATTCTTGGGCGTGGATTTATTCGGATTGAAGCTGGTGACACGCTTTCATCGGCGCAATACGATGCTGTCCTTGACGCCCAGCGCCGGCTTATGGGGCTTGGTATCGTCGAAGAGTCAGCCACTCACATCACCATCCGATGTTCTGTCGACCCGGGTGATTTTGATTTACCAACTCTGTTTGGTCGGCTTGGGCGGACAGAGGCAACGATTAGATCAAGCGCCGTCGAAGCGCTGCTGGCAGCTGATTCTGACGCCGCCCAGCAGGTACGAGACCGAAGCCTCCAAATTGAAAAGCTATTTTCGCTATTCCTCCGACTCGTGTTCACTACGTACCGGAATCCACAATTGAACCAGATGGTTGGTGTCGGATCGGGATTTCCGCTAATTGGGTATCGATCAGCAGCTCAAGACATCGCACTAATGGCTGGTATTGCCGACAGGATAGCTGTGATCGCGGCTGAGGATCTGGTCGAACCGCTACCTACTAGGGTCGCTAACGGTGTTGAGTCAGTACACGACGCCCTTGGGGCTGCTGCTGAGTCTGTCAGGGAAGCTGTCGTCGACCCAGAGTACAGTCGCGTTATATCAGCACACGAACGGCTTCACACATTCCGCGAGTGCTCGGAAGCAGCAATCGAGCAGTTAGAAGATGACCGTCCTGACCCGTTACTCGCTCTTCATCGGTGTCATATACTCTTTGAGCGAAGCGCGCGACACACAGAGGATACGCTCGATGTGGCGACACATCTTGCATTTCGTGAAAGCCCAGATGTAGTGACTCAGAGCAATCCTTAAAATATATTAACATGAATAAATTGTTGGAACGGGCATCTACTCAACCGATGAACTGGCATTTCATGCAAGAAACGTTTTAGTATTACCTGAAACTTCGAATTATTACGCACTAATCGAAATGATTACTCTCTGTTAGTGCGCAATTAATTAAATTATGACAGACAAAAGATCTGGAGAGGACATCTACGGCGAGCAACATAAAGAATCAAATGAACCAATCTTCAGTGGCATCCCGACATTTCTCAAACTCCCACAAGTGGACCGAGATCAATTGGCTGCCGAAGACGTTGACATCGGTATTATCGGTGCGCCTTTAGATACAGCGACCACCATCCGACCCGGAACTCGTTACGGTCCCCGTGCGGTGCGGGCAGCATCGACGGTCCCGTCCCCACCGTATGAGCACTTCAACATTGAGACCGGTGTTGATCCGTTCGATACATTCAGTGTTGCAGATACCGGTGATGCAGCCGTCTCACCAGGTGAGACACGCCAGAGCCAGCTAAATATTGAGGATGCAGTCGCTGAGGTAAGCGAGCAGGCGACGCCAATCGTCATCGGTGGCGACCACTCTATCTCACATCCTGATATTAAGGGCTGGGCAGAGGCTAACGGTTATGACGATATCGGTCTCGTTCACTTCGACTGCCACGCGGACACTGGCGAAAATGGTCTAACCGGGTTCGACTACGACCATGGTGCGTGGGTAAAGCGAGTCTACGACGAGGGGATAATGGATGGTGAAAACTACACGCTGATTGGTCCTCGTGGTTTCTGGCCTGGTCCTGATACTTATGAGGGGATGCGTAAAGCGGACATGAAATGGTACACTTCGATGCAGGTAGGGAACATGGATCTTGACGAGATTGTTACAGATGCTGTCCAACGAGCGACTGATGGCACCGACGCTGTCTGGGTCTCATTTGATGTTGATGTTATGGATCCTGCGTACGCGCCCGGCACTGGCGAGCCAGAACCTGGAGGACTCCTTCCTCGAGAAGCAATTTATATGATCCGTGAGGTTGTCAAAGCACTTGACCCCGAAGACTTCGGGTTTGATGTTGTCGAAGTCTCACCAGCTTACGACACCAGCGACACCAACTCATATAACGGTGGAGTTACCAGTGGACTTGCCAACCGTCTGATCATTGAAGTAATGGGTAGTATGGCTCTCGCAAAACAAGGATTAATTGAGGGCTCACCAATTACGCCGAAGGAATCACCTGGTCCGAGTAAACCGCCTCAAACTGCTGACGACTGATACATCACGCATCACCTCCTGTTCGACCGCGGACCAATACCGACAACCGTATTTGCTATCGGTTTAGATATATCAAATTATCGCGTGCTGCGAAAGACGATTGAGCGGCAGAGCTGTCCGATTATCAGTCCACAGAGCATTTCAACGGTGAGAATTTGTCGAGATACTTGTGTTCTGTAAGATGTGTAATTAATGTAAGTATGACGCTCAGAGAGCTTTGAAATCTTCTCTGAACCCTTCGGTGGCAAAGTTTGGTATTGAGACCCTAACGATCATCATAATCTCGAAGTAACTCGTATTGTGGCTTCTGATAGTCACTTCTATACTCGATCTAATAAGGAACTACACTCACCGAGTACGACGCTTCGGTGTCCATCCACCGCTGACGGCATAATTATTTTTTATGAAACATGTTATCAATATGAACAAATGGCGATCTATCCCGGTTGCCATCGCTGGGACCGTCATCATGATCGCTGCCGGGCACGCAATCTTTGCTGGGGTGTTGATCGGGACCGACGTGGCATCATATACTCCGGACGGAGTGACCGTGTCGGATCTGTCGTGCGAGGATGCGCTGGAGGGGGCTGATACTGCTGGCTATATATTCTCGCGTGTTTGGTCGAGTGGATTCCACACAGCAGGGACCGACACTCTTGACACTGAACTCGGTTCGGAGTATAAACTGTTCAGATTTATCCGATCACTCGGCAACAACGCGAGTATGGGCAACATTCTATAATAAAGAGGAGATCACCGTTGTGACGTTCTTTTCGGACATCCCTGGCGACGCTAGCATTGACGACTTCCCGATGAGTGGTTCGCTGACTGCTTCACCCTACTCTTTGAAATCGACGAGACAACCGCTGCGGCTTACGTTGCAGAACTCAAAACAACGGTCCGAACGGGCGACCCCGCTGAACTCGGTGCGAGTGCACCGAGTGTCACGATCAACGAACCGGTCGCGTTCCGACCCGCGCAACGGCGATCAATGCAACGTCCACGCCTGGGTCAGGTTTATACGAGCGTGTGTATCATGCCGGCGACGACCGACTTGGGAGCGTTGAGTTCGCGCTTTCTCGTGCGACTGTGATACATGAGGTTGATGGGTACGCTTACACTGTTCACGTTGGCTAACCACAATGGTGTAGCAGTCGATGCGCAGACGCGTGCGCTCCGGTCATTTGAGGAACATACCGTCCGTGCTGTTTTCGAAGAGATATTCGAAGCAATGTGGATCCCACCAAAGATAGCCAATTATATTCAACTTAGATATCAGGGGAGCATGTGGTGAGAAGTCCTCTTCACCTGTTTTATTATGACATTTAGCTGTTTTACTGACTGCTTACCGGACCTCGGCATGACCAATTTACACTAATTAATGAGAATCACAGGGTGTATTATGATTTATTCTCTCGTACAATTACTACTAGTTATTTATGAACATACAAACAATCCAATGATCATAAACTATATTCACGGAGATCCCTACTTCGCGTAAGAATATCTTGCGATAGTTTATATATACAAAATATAATAAAGCCATTCCTCCCTGTAAGCTATTGATGATCCGTACTCCCCGGTCAGAAGTTATTGGTTACTGGTAGATCCCCTGCGTAAATGCCGGAAAAAAAGACAGATCCGTATCAATATTATATGGATATTGTAATAATATGTATCGTAGGGTACTCTCGGAGTTATCCGAGAGAACTTTGGATGAGTCAGGCTTGGATAATCTCGGGAATGCCCTGCGGCGTGCGTTACATATCACAGATATGTAATATACAGTCACGACTCTCTCTGACGTACAATCTCTCACCGACTGGAACGCTTACCGTTAGTTGAGACTGTGATCAGATATTTTACGTGCACAATCAAGCTAAGTCAGATGTATAGACACAGCATCTGAACGTTTGGCAGATGATCGAATAACAGCGAGCAGGCATGTCACATTAGACACCACATTTTTGAGTTGTATTCTGCGACAGTGACAGTGCAAAAGAGCAAGACGTTGGAGACATCGTGCCCTTGGAGACGAACGTCCACTAGCTAACGGTATGCGAAGAGACTCTTAGATAATCCATCGTATAACCCGTGAGCGAATGGTGTGTTGGTCCTGTCATTACCCACAGGTCACGGAATTACTCCGTGAAGTCGCCAACAGGATCGGCGGGCACATTCTTGTTTACTTTTAATTTCTAAATATCACTATCAGTTGAGCGCAATTACCAATCATGAAGCGAATAAGTAGCTGTCGGGCAAATGCATGCATAAATGAGAAGACCCAGCCTCAGTTGGGCTGTTGAGACGGTTCCCGAAACACTCAGCAAGTTTTCTCGCGAGTTCGTTATGGGGGTTGTCCTGAACCTTGCACTCATCATCGGAGTGATTGTGTTCGAGTGGAATCTCGCCGATATTGCCGTCATGTACCTCATTGAAATAGGAGTGGTCTATCTCTTATTTTGTTCTGCCGCGTTGTTTGCACCGCAGCCAGTGGATGATCTCGATGGAGAGGCGTGGAATACGGAGCCTACTGCACTGCAGCCAATTTCTCTACTCCCGCCGGTGTACTGGCGGAATATCACATTTATCGGGCAAAAGAGTATCTTCACGATGTTCGTCGCAGCAGTTGTGACACCTGTGCTTTCCAACTACGATCTGGACCCGGGAATTCCCTTATCAGTTATTTGTGCAGTTGTCAGTATCATTATTTTTCAGCTGATGCGTGTTTGGCAGCATTTTATAGCCAATCAATCGTATCAAGAGAAATCGCCGGCGGACGCACTGACATTTGCATTCGCGCCAGTCACTGAATTGATCTTGATATTGCTCTATGTGATTGCCCCTATCACTGTCGTATTAGCGGGGACCGCAATAGCTCTAAATATCGATATTAGCTCACGACTTGTGTTATTGATATATTTAATTCCAATAGGGATGATTAGGGCGTGGATAGGAAGCTTAGACCCGGAAACAGACGATCTTGAAATTAATTTTAACTGATGCGTAGATAATAACTTGATGTCGGGTGCACTCAGGATCAAGGGAAATCAACGATAGTTGCTGCTACTATCATTGGCAAGAAAAGACGACGAGAATATGAACTCGGGGTATAGGTGACCGATCGATTTAGCCGATTAGTCGTTTTTCGTCAGTAAAAAAATAGAATGGTGCTTTTCCGGAAATGATGGTGTGGTGATCAATAATATTATTCACTCGGAGTATAGGACGCAACTAAAACTCGGTTCAGTATACGCCACCACGGTGGGTAGGATATCCGAAATCTTTGGCGTATATGATATCCTTACTGCTCTATTCATACAGCCATGCAGTGAAGATTGGTCAATCGAATCGTACACCCAACCTCACTGTTTCTAATAAAATCAACGACGAAAGTTACCCAGACTATTTGATTATACTCCTCAATATCCACAATTGCGACAACAACCACGTTTTGTCTACCATACGGCACATATCAAACGATGTGAATATACACTGTTTTGATGATGTTAGACCACTCTTTAGCCAGGTCGATCTCTCTTGTGGCGTTATACTGGAAACAGTGTGGAATCTAACACCGCCCATGCCAATAGACCGACCGGCAGCCCGATTACTAGCCATAGAGAGACGATCACCGCCGAATAGGGAATATTCCGAGGATAAATCGAGGGCGGGGGTAACCTAGCATGAATGGCTAGACTACCAGCTTCCGCTGTAGACTGGCGAGTGGTAACCTGGGATACCCATGTGTGGATATATTCTCTGTGGGCGAGACAAGTTCCGCGAATAGCGCTTTCCTGCGGCGATGAGTGCGGTAAAAAACGCCTCACAAAGCTAAATGACGAGCAGTAGGACGACGCTTCATTCAAACGCAACCACGACCAGCGGTGTGAGATTCCCGGCGATGACTACTAACGGTCCAACAGCTTGTCTCGGTATCATCAGACCCAGTTGAGAGTCGATTTTATGCTTTGGAGGGTCGGAAGAGGGGAAAGGGATTGCAACGCTGATCGACGTTTCAAGAGATACACTGTTGCCGGCACCACAGCCAAGATCCACACTACCGCCCCTAGAAGGCATAGCCACAGAAATCGAGACCACCCAATTTGGGCGCGTAACTGTCTGGCGTCCCAAGCGATCACCACTGGCACCAACGACCCAGGATTCGATGAAGAGCCCACTCCAGACGCCAAGTGGTATTTCTGTCGCCATCAGAAGAGTAGTAATCCACCCTATAACTCCAAGACCGATCAACAGCTGAGGAGTTGAAGACCCAGATACAGATACAGATCAGATCAGACTCAGACTCAGACTCAGACTCACTCATCCTGTCGTATGGTCGTTATTGGAATTTGAGTAACAACAATCCGAAAATGTAGCTCGCACGCTTCGACAAGTCGATGCTTCCATGGAAATTGCCTAGGAGCGTTCACAGCTGTTTTGCGAGTATACCGAGAGTAAGTATATCACCCTCTCTGGTAAAGAGCGTTCCCTTGTCGCTGTCGGGCATATATTAGCTCATATTTTATTGCGTAATAACAGCAATGTCACAGTAGCTGACTCTGAAACGTAGTCGGGTGACTATCTTGGAGGATAACCCATGTCCAGGTAACGATATGATGCCTTCGACAGCTCTCTGCAATAACATAGGTCTCACTAAAGCGAATATATGAATACTCTATACACAAAAATAGGGTACACCGCCATTTGAAACATTACTCTAAGAGTCTAATCGCCTACAGTCCCAAACGATAAGTAAACGTTCGGCGATAGACGCACTATCTAACCGTTTGTCGATGTTATTTAATTCATCCCACTGGTATCCTGTGAGACGATGAGATCGAATTCAGGAGCTCCCATCCCACCGGATTCGAGATACCCTGCAGCGAAAGCTGTGTACACCTGTCCACCAGCCAGACTCACATCGAACTCTCCAACTATGTCACCATCATTGCTCTCTGTATCGCCACGAACCTCGAGCGTATAGTCACCCGCCGGAACTTCAGCGCTGCCAGACTCACTGTAGGAAACGCCATCAAAGAGTGCATCACCACTAGACGCGACAGTGATGTCAACAGCCGGCGCATCAGGGGACACATGCACTGCTCGGACACGAGCAGTGTCGCTCCCAGGGCTTGCATTATTATCTTCAAGAATAAGTGGTTCAAACGATTTCTCAGCCATATCGCCGACTTCTCCAATTGCGGCGATTGTATAATTCGTCTCTGCCTCGAGTGTGACTGCCCCAGAAAAGACTGAGCTATCAGGGTCACCAGCGGCAGTAATTTCAAGTTCACGTTCGCCAGCAGGGACTTCTAAGTAGTCGCTCACTACGTTGAAAGCTACATCTTCAAGAGCCACTGAGCCGTCAACATACACATCAACGTTTGGTGCATCCGGTGACATGTGTGCCACGCGGACATTAGCATCTCTG
>KB659945.1_pt40 | contig 33041 bp, 39 predicted proteins | sample 558768 | NCBI scaffold set KB644980.1 | reverse complement strand
ACTGCTTTAGCCATATATAAGCTAGCTAAGTCAAATTTTATAAACAGCATGTAGTTTCCTGACTTGTTTTTGAGAAACTGTCAAAATTCTTCGGTCCAGATTTTATGTATGATTGAGCCATACTCAGATGAACAGCATTCGGCGTATCTTGATGGATTTACTGATTATGTAAAAGATCTGGGTGAGAGATTTGAGGAGTTCTCGGATATAATTAAGGAAGCTCTAGCTGAGGGTTCTGAAGTGTTTGAAGTGCCTGATGATGTAAAAATTGTGGTAGCGCAGACGGATGTTGAAGCGATGCGTGAAGAGTATGGTAAGGATTTTTCTAGAGTTTACTTGGTCCACGGATACAGCTTTCATTCTGGAATGAAAAATGCTGTAGAAGATGAAGATGTTATACTCTTGAGAGCCTCTAAAGGTTTGGATGAATGGAGGGCTGCGATGAAAAACATGCTCGTCCATGAGCTTGCTCACCAGAGATTCTTCCGGGACTCAGTTGACTTCAAGTTTGAAGAACAGTATGACGACATCTTTTTTGAAGGACATGCAATGCTCGCTGCTGAGAAGGTAGGTGAGGAGTTTTCTTGGGATTGGAAGCCACCTTTTCGACCGGGGGAAACGATAAAACTAAATTTGGAGGATTTTATTGAGGACTTACAAAGAAAGAGGGTGCTTGACGATGCAAATGGAGAGAATATAGGTTCTCTTTTCCGTAACGGCGGTGAAAAATTCCAGAATGCTGAGGGGTATCCTGCTTCTTTCCAGATCTGCCGCTGGCTGGTTAGGAATACCAATTTGGAGCTTGATGAAATTCCAAAGTTGAACAAGTATAGAAGGGAGAGACTAGCTGAAAGAGCTGCCGAGGAGCTTTTTGGCTGATCCTCTAAGCTAGTTCTTCTGAGACCTCTTGGTTTAGCTTCTGTATGAAGTCCTCTTTGTTTTCCCGAGGTATTTTTGCTCCAGCTGCGACGTTATGACCTCCTCCTTCTCCGTCAAGTTCTTCACATATCTGATCTATGATCTCGCCTAGGTTTAATCCGTTTTCTACTGCAGCTTTCTCCGCCCTTGAGGACACTTTTACCTTGTCTTTTTCTGCCTGTGCAACACCCATCACTACTTTTGTATCAAAGAATCCGTTGCTCATGCTGATTGTTGCTACCGTGCCTATGAAGTCTTCGTCTATACTGGAGTTTCCGTCTATTACACCTATCTGTTTTTCGTACACTACTTCTTCGTTTTGCTTGTTGTCTTCGACATATCGCAGTGATGATGAGATTTTTCGCCCGTATTTTCTGGATATTTTCTCTGCAAGATCTAAATCGTTTTCAAGTAGGATCTTAACCCCTTTTCTTGGTTCACCAAGTCTTCCGCAGGCGTTTATTATCGTGGAGAATTCATCAATCTCATATCCATTTCCAAGGGTGTAAACATTGTTTAGAAGCTCTTGCACGGGATGTGCGTGCTTTATCATTGTGTCTATGAGCTTCTTTTCTTCTTCCGGGTTGAGGTCTGCTAGTGTACGAAAGCTTCCTTTCTGCCTTATTTCTATCCCAGCTGATTTGACGAGCTGTATGGCACCTGACTCGTTATTGCTTACGCCGTCGAGATGAGGGTCTGTGGTGTACATCAGGGATTTCTGAAGAGGTTTTGTTGTTCTCCCGTATAGGTCTAGCCCCTTTCTTCTCTCAATCATGTTTTCTTCTATAGCTTCTTCGGCAATCTGTTGGTTAAGCCCTAGAAACTCGCCTTCCTGTTTTTGTACGTCTCCGGTTGCCCCAATAAGTGCGTAATGAACTAGATCTGTGTTTTGTGTGTCTACTGCTTTCCCTAGGAGGTATGTCATTCCTGCGGCTGAGATTGCTTCTCCTCCGTCGTATCCAAGGTAGTGTGGATTAAGGTGTACGAGGTCCTCTGTGCTTTCTGATTCTTCTGCGGTTACCGCCGGATCGTGGTGATCACTTATGATCACCTGCTTGTTCTTAGTTAGAATATGTTCTTTGATTAGATCTGACTGCCCTGACCCAATGTCGACGAATACTAGAAGCTCTTCTTCCTCCTGTGCTATCCTTTCTACGTCTTCTTCGTATAGCTGCTTTAGAATTTCGTAGCTGAAGTTCTTGTCAAGTCTCTCAAGTATCTTGTACATTATTGCGGTGGCGTTGATTCCATCGGCGTCGTACTGTCCTATAATCCTTATGTTTCCTTTGTGATCTCTGAGCTTTTTTGCGGCCGGCTCTGCTCTGTCTATTATATCTTCTACCATCGCTGCTGTAAATAATGTTTTAGGTTTCTTTTATTGGTTTTGTTTAAGTATCTTCACGGCTTCTCTGCGGACATTATCTGGTATGTTGTATTTGTCGCTTTCTATGTCTTCTCTGGACAGCCATGATAGACCTGAGTGTTCGTGGCTGTGCGTTGCTTCTGTTTGAGATTCCACGTGTGCTGTATACATGAAGTCGCAGTGAAGGTGCCCGTCTCTTATCCTGTGCAGGTTTACATTAAATGGAGTGGGCAAATCCTCTTCCTGTGAGAAAGAAGAAGGCTGGTTTTGATCTGTAAACTGTATTTTGTATCCTGTTTCTTCCATTGCCTCGCGTTTTGCTGCCTGATCAGGTGTCTCGTTATCTTCCACATGTCCTCCTGGCTGTATCCATTTACCAAGCTTGTCATGCTTCATAAACAGTATTTTACTGTCTTTGATGATGAAGACTGAGGCTGTGTAGTCTACGTCAGCTCCATCAGGTAGAAAACTCATACTTGTAGAATAAATGATGTTAAAGAGGTTTTATTCGTCTCTTTCGTACTCCCATTCCTCATCTATGTTTCCGTTTTCACGGTGGTAGTCTGCGACCCTTCTTATCTTGGCTTCTGTAAGCTCAAGTCTTCTTACTGCCTGCTCGTCTTCCTGATTGTCTTCTAGGTGGTCCTGTATATTTTCTGCTTTATCAACAAGGTTTCTAAGGTCTTCCGGGATATCAGGTTCCATACCTTCTTGTTCAAGAATTTCAGTTATGCTCATCCCGGTTTCTTCCTTGACGCTGGGTATTCCGTACTGGTCTCTAAGCTTCAGTCCTATTTGAGCTGGTTGATGACCATCTCTCCTGAGCTTGACCACGAGATCTATAACTTCTTCTCCGTCGTAGTCGATCCAGTCAGAGCTGCTTTTTGTCGTAGGGTTATCAGAACCTGATGATCCTCGTCCATCCGAATGCATCCTAGTCATTTTTCATCTACACCTTGATACCGATCCGGGAAAGCTATCTAAGATGCTTGCCCGGTCTAAATCTTATACAGGTCTAGAAATCTTATAAACTAGTTGAAGATGTCGAATAATGTCTTGAATTTGTCACGCATATGATCTGAGTCATGTTCAAATTGGTAGCTCGTGGTATTTGTTAATCTTTAAACCTGCTTATCGACCATTTGGTAGTGTTGAGACAGGTAAAAACTAAGCGGGGTAGGATAGGTTTTGGTGAGGATAATGTAGTTCTTACCGAGAACTACCTGAATTATTTTAGAAACTTGTACAGGGAGCTTTGGGTAGAAGGTAAAACTCATCACAAGGCCTCTCTGTTTGCGTTGACTTTTGCCATATCTTTTGGCTTGACGGTGTCAATGCTTTCCCTTATGATGTTGAGTATCGATGTTTTAGTGGTGTTGCTGGCGTCGCTTGTCTCGTTTTACGGTTTTATATGGGTGGTTCAGAGGTTTAGAGGCTTTACCACGGACAGGAAGATCTCCTATGATGATATTGAGGATGTCCGGCTTGTCGAGGGTAAGAGCTGGTTGACCTGTCCGAGGTTCATAATTAGTTATGGACAGGATAAGAGGAGATATGTTTCTATGCATTCTCATCTGCTTCCAGGTGTCAGTAGCAGGATTGAAGAGATCGAAGAGGGTTTTGAGGAAAAAGGGTTTTGATGTCTACTGACAGGACCAGATCCCTCTTTGACGTTCTCTAGATTGTGTTTGAATGGTTCTGTATTTTTCAAGTTTTGAGAACTCTGATGTGTATAATCTGGCTAGACCTTCCTCTATGAGCATTCTGTTTATAGTTGTATTTTCTGTCTGCACGTATGCCAGTAGGCGACCATAGTCTCCGCGCCTGTCTGTCAAGGTATCGACCTTTAGATTTACTTCAGTGTTGTTGATTCTTTCTGTTACGTATTCTGTCGCCTTATCACCGTATCTTGAGAGACAATTCCTCTTTTGAACCGTATCCTGCATACCGTATTCCTCAGGGTTGTTTGTGGATGAAACTTCAGGTGTGTCAACTCCCAAAAGCCTCACGGTGGTATTTATCTCTCCTGAGACCTCTATGGTATCTCCATCTATGACTTCGTCTACATGTACGTTGTACAGTGTTTTTTGTTGGCTTGAGCTGATATTGGATAGTGCAGCAGCCAGAATAGCAAAGGCTATAAGAAGTTCTATCTTGTTCACTTATAGCGTCCTCTGGATTCAACTTCTTCGAGTCTTTCCAGCACCTTTTCGCTCTCCTCGTATCCTCTGTATTCCTTAAGGAAGTTGGTCCAGGCATTTTCTGATACGCTTGGATGCGAGGTCTGTAAGGTCTTCTTCAGTAGATGTATGTCCATGGATTTGTCTTCTATCCTCTCTGATATGTATGAAAGCCCGAAGTCTATCAGATAAATTTTATCTCCCTGAATTATGTTGCTGGTTGTAAGATCTCCGTGAATTACGTCCGCTGAGTGAAGTCTTGCAATATTGGAACCTACTTTGCTCAAAATACCGGGTTTTTTACTGATGATGCCCTTGAGAACATCTCCGTTTATGCGTTTCTGCGTTAGAGTATATGATGACTTCTTTTCGGTCTCAGGTACGTTGACATTGTGTTTTCTGGCTCTTTGAATGTTTTTCAGTTCCTGTTCTGTTCTCTCCTCTCTGATTCTTTCGTCGATGGAGCTGTTCCTGTAGTTCTTTGGAGCTCTCTTCTTTATCACTTGTTTCTCCTTTATTGTGACCTGTGCTTCTGCTCCTTGTTTCATGACTGGTTTAGTCTTTGTGTCTGGTTTTTTATCCTTCCCTGTCCTCGACAAACCTTCTAAGTTCCAGCATGCTTTTTCTCCTGAGCTCCTCTCGGTACTGTCTGTTCTCCATTAGGCCTTCTATATGATCTGTCAGAAGCTCGGAGCTCAATATGTCTGGAACGTTGACGTAGATTGCTCCTTCATCGAGAAGCTTGGCGGCTTCGCTGCTACTTTTTGACCTGAGTATAATGTCTGCATCGGTCTCAAGGCTGAGTATTTTCTTAGATATTTTTTCGACAGGTATAGTTGATATGATCAGTTGTGCGTTTTGCGAGCCTGATCTCTCCCACGTTTCTTGTTCGAACACGTCTCCGTATACGAAATTTTCCTCTTTTTCTTCGAGATCAGTTACTTTTTCAGGATCGTTTTCAATCACCATAAATTGCTCGTCCTCTTCTCTGAGCTTTTCTACTATGGTTTTTCCCTGTGTGTCATATCCTACGACGATGACATGGTTTTGCATTTCCTGATCCGGTGTTTTGCCTTTTGCTTGGTCAGGGAACGCCTCTATATGGTCGTATTTGGAGAGTATGTCGTAGATTTTGTCGCCGTGTTTTGTGGTGTATGAGGATATGATCATTGAGGTTGTTGCTGTTATTATGATGGCTTGGAAAAGTGTTGTACCTATGTTATTGGCTAGGAAGGCTTGTATGGCTATTGTGAGCGCCAGCTCGGATACTTGGTCGATGCTGAATCCTGTCAGGTAGGCCGTTCTTTTATTCTGTCCCAGCCCTACAAGAGATCCTATTACAGTAAAGGGTTTGATTAAGGTGATTAGACCTAGCATCAAGGCTGAAATGGTTATTACCTCCAGGCTTGGAGTGTTGAGCAGCGCTCCTATGGATACGAAGAATATTGCTGAGAAAAAGTCTTTCAGTGATCCTGTTGTATCTAGGATTTCCATGTTGTGAGGGTATTTTGATACTGCGAAACCTGCTGAAAACGCCCCTATCGCAAGTGAAAGCTGAAGGTACTCGGCCAGTGCCAAGAAACCTATGAGTACGGAGAGTGATAGAAGAGTCATTAGCTCCCTTGAGTTATCTGTCAGGTCTGAGAGAAAGTCTATTCCGTAGCTCCTGAACACAAGGCTTAGGGCAAGTAGCGTTGACCCTAGTAGAATGCTCTGAAGTATTGCTGAGAGTGTAAATGTTGATGCACCTACGATCATAATAAACAGTACAGCGATCATGTCCTGGCTCAGATGTATTGATTCTGCTATTCTTCCGTGAGCAAGCTCAAGGTTCAGGTCCTGCTCTATTAGGTCTAGGCCTACGAGAGTGGAGCTCAGTGAGACTGTTAGCGTGAATATAACTGTTTCAAAAGGTCTAAGACCTAGTATGTATGAGACAGCGATACTGGCTGCAGATAGGACAAGTATTTGAATCGCAGCGGTTTTTACACCCGTCTCCGGCGATTGTCTTCAGCCTCTCAGGATCCATCTTCACCCCAAATACAAAGACTAGAAAAAGTATACCGATCTGTGTGAATTCGATTATCTGGCTTGATGGGTAGAAGTTGCCGACTATTATTCCAGCTATAATGTATGCGGGTAGCGCTGGGTGTGAGAACCTGTCAAAAATCAGGAGGACAGCTGATGAGGTGGCAAATAGAGCTGTCAGCAGTCCTATTAGTTCGGAAATTCCTCATCACCTCTTATGTTTTGTAGCTCTGAGTTTATTTCCTTGTTGAATACTTCCTTGTCTTCAAGGTATATTTCAATGTATTCTGATATTCTGTTTCCTGCCAGGATATTCTCTATCATTACATAATCTGCTCCTAAGTCGTAGAATTCGGACGCATCCTCGAAGTTGTTTGCTTTAACAAATACAACGGTTTCTTCGTTTCTTTCTTCCAGAAGCACGTTGTTCACCTGTTTCTGCTCTGAGAAGCTTAGAATGAATTCAGCTTTTTTCAGGTTTGCTCCTTGCCTTATTTCACCGTGTTTGAAGTCCCCATATACGTATGTGTAGTCTGACTCAGCTAGTTCCTCTGTTTTGTCTGACTCTTGGTCAATAACTATTATGTCGTATTCCTCAGCAAGCTTGCTGCAGGTCTTTTCGGCCATCTCGTCGTAGCCTATTATAACCGCGTGATCTTCTAGCCTTTCCACTTCCAGATCAGTCTTTTCCTCTGACTTAAACAAATCTAGTAAGGGTTTGAACTCTTCTTCAAGCTTGTCTCTGAACCTTATCAGGTATGCGGAGGTTCCCATCGTAAGTATTGCGACCAGGCTGACAAACCCGGATATCTCGCTTTGAACGAATCCTTGAGTGATTGCCAGACTTGTCAGTATTAATCCGAATTCACTGACCTGTGTCATATTTACAGAGGCTGTGAAGCTTGTTTTTGGTGTGAACTTGAACCTGTCTATTGTCAGGAAGAATATGAGGAACTTGAAGACGATCAGTAATATGGAAGCTATAACGGCAGGTATGAAGTACTGCTGAAGTGATGATCCGGATATGCTTATACCGAAGTTCATAAAGAATATTGCCATGAACAGGTCTGTAAGCGGTCTTATATCTTCCTGTAGCTCCCTGCTGTAAGGTATCTGTGCAAGTCCAATCCCTGCGATGAATGCGCCGATCTCTAGAGATAGATTTAGATAATCTGCCAGTGAGATGAACAGAAATGCCCATGCTATTCCATGTGTGAAGAATGCAAGCCTGTTTCCAGATATGGATTTCATTACTTTTGAGAAGAAGTATTTTGATGATCCGAATGATATGGCAGCTACTATGGATATCATTAGAAATATTTCAGCTAGTTTCAAGGCGGCCTGTGCAGGTGTAGAAAAGTTTACCGTGAAGAAGGCAAGTATTACAACTACAGCTACATCCTGTACTAGAAGCACTCCTACGTCAAGTCGTCCTGGTAAGGTAGTCTCTTCGTCTCTTTCTGTAAGTACCTTTACGACAAGTGCTGTTGAACTGAACATTACAGCCGCTCCGATGATATAGGCGGTGGTTCCTGTAAATCCTACCAGTATGGCCGTGAGTGTTCCTGCTGCAAATGTTAGAGCCATCTGGATTACGGCGATTCCAACCGTTGACTTCAGCACTTCTTGGATTTCCTCTATATCTATCTCAAGACCTATAAGAAACAGTAAGAACACGAGCCCGAGCTCTGAGAACAGGCTTATCATCTCTCCCTGCTTGACTAGGTCGAGTCCCACCGGTCCAAGGGATATTCCTGCGATTATGTATGCTATAATCTTGGGTTGACCTGTCTTCTGTGAGAGAATCCCCAGAAAGGTGGCTGCTCCTATAAGTAGGGCTACGGACTCAAATCCAGCGGCCATGTCTACAAGTGTTTTTCTAGCTCCTGCTTCTTAATAGGTCCTTCTCGATGCACCTTAATTTTGCTGTTGGAAACTTCCGCTATCGTGGATGTAGGTTTCCTCTGAAGTTTCCCGGCATCCACGATGTAATCTACTTTTTTCTTCAGCTCATCTGAAATTTCATTGACGCTGTATGAGGTTTCTTTTCCTGAGATGTTGGCGGATGTTGCGATGATTGGCGCAGCCTGTGAGAGGCTTGACGCTATTTCAGCGGATGAGATTCTGAAGGCAAAATCTTTGTTCAAGCTTTCAGGTACATTATTTTTTCTCTCTGTGATAAGGGTCAAAGGCCCGGGCATGAACTCCTTTACCAGCCTTTTTTCCGCGCTATTGAGATCTGAGTATTTTTCAGCTGTCTCAAGCGAATCAATTATCGCAGTTAATCCTTTGCTTCGAGGCCTCTGCTTGGATTCGTAGACTCTTTCTATAACTTTTTTGTCTGTGATATCTCCCCCGATTCCGTACGCTGTTTCAGTTGGATATATTACGACTTCTCCGTCGTTGATCTTCTGTTTAGCTTTCTTTATCTGCTTTTTTATTCTATCATCCATTTTGCTTCCACCTTGTCAGGTCTCCAGTTAGGTTTAGTTTTCGAGTTCTCTATCTTTGTTTTGTTTCCCTTCTTTATTCTTAGGAGACCTTGGTGTGCGATCATGACTCCGTTGTCCATACAGTATTCTGCTGGTGGAAAGTAGGCTTGAGCATCTCTCTGTTTACACATTTTCTCTACCATTTCCCGTAGTCGGGAGTTCATGGCAACTCCGCCTGTAAGAAGGGCTTCTGTAGAGTTTTCCTGAGACATTGTTCTTTCGAGGGCTTCAACCGCTGCTGCATAGGCATGTTCTTGGAATGAGTTAGCTAGTACGTTGTCTGAGACGTCTCCAACCTCTCTCTCGCACTCTGTTGTAAGCCCTGAAAATGAGAAGTCCATGCCTTTGATAGGGTATGAGAGTTCGATTATCTCGTCTGTCTGCTTGGCAAGTTCTTCGATCTCCGGTCCACCCGGGTGTGGATAGCCAAGTTTTCGTGCTAGCTTATCCAGTGCGTTTCCTAGGGCTATATCAAGTGTTTCTCCGAATATTCTGTATCTTCCTTTTTTGTAGCTGAGTACCTGTGAGTTTCCGCCTGAAACGTATAGTGTTGAAGGTTTTTCGGCTTCTGTGGTTTGTGTGCCTATGGAGATGTGTGCCAGGCAGTGGTTTACTCCTACTAGAGGTTTGCTGTGTTTTTTGGAGAGGGTTCTTGCTGTAACAGCTCCTACGTCTAGACACTGTGGGATTCCAGGTCCTTGTGAGAAGGCTATTGCATCAAGGTCTTCATACTCAATTTTTGCCTCGTCTAAGGCGTTGTTGAGGAGTTCTCTGGCGTGCTGGTAGTGGTGTTCTGCGGCTTTGCGTGGATGTATTCCCCCTTCTTCTGGCTCGTACATATCCTTTTGGTTTGACAGACATTCCCACTTATTTGATACACCTGTTTTTTCTTCTTTTATGATGCCAACTCCGAAGGTGTGTGCTGTCGACTCTATACCTAGTACCTTCATCTTGAGAAAAAAGGTTTGGAACATGTGTAAATGTTTAGTTTATCTCTGTGTGTATCCGCATTTCCCGCAGGTCTTCCTGTTGTCGTGTTCTGCTAGAATGCTTCCGCATACAGGGCATTTCTCTGCTTGTAGGTTTCCTTCCTCGTCATATTTCTCGTGTAAGGATACGTTTGCGTTTCGTCCCATGGTGTCTTAGCCTCCTTATTTGGCCTGTACTTCAAGCCAGTCAATAAATGTTGTCCGGTTTTTATCTTCTTTTTCAGCTTGAATCAGTGCAGAGTAGTCAGGACTGTCAATATCCTCAATTTGGTCCTTTGCATCTGTGATAGTGCCTGAGACAATGTTCCTGTGTTCTTCTGTAACTTGCGAGGTCTCTTGGTCTTGTCCTGTCTTCTCTAGGCTGTCGCTGTATTCAAAGCCTTCATACACCTTGAGTTCTGTGTTGGATGTGTTACTTCCGTAGCCGGTATCTATTGTTCCGACTTCGATTACATCTTTGTTCAATGTTTTCTCTGCTGCAAACCTGCTCTTGATGTCTTCTCTGCTTGGGGTAGGTTCGTCTGCGTGTTGTACCTCAATCTCTACTTGTCTGCGGTTTAGCAGTGGGTTTTCTCTTACCGATTTAATTTGAACTTCCATTTAGAAATCTCCTCTATTATCTTTTTGCATAGATTTTTTCACCTTACATTTATTGCGTATCTGCCTGCTACACTTGTTTCTAGTTGTTCTGCGATCTCGCTGTTTTCTGGGTCATATATCACTGCGAGTCCGCTCCAGTTGCCCCTTAAATCATTGTTTTTATCTATAGGGCACTCATTCTCCTCTTCTACAAGTCTGTGGCATTCTGAGCAGGCTTTTTCCGTCATTCCTCTTCCTCCTCTTCTTCTGCTTGTTGTTCTTCATAGTCTTCTATCCAGCAGTCTTTTCCGAGACCTGGCTGTCTCATTGTCAGGTTGATTTTGTTTGAGTCTTCGTTCCCAAGACTCACTGCAATTATACGTGCTGTAACTTTGTCTCCTATTTCCAGGGTTTTGTCTCCTTCATCGGATACAAGCATGTTGTTTTCCTCGTCTAGGTTGACATACTCATCCATTATCTGTGATACATGGCATAGGCCGTCTAGAGGGCCGATTCTGATGAATGCTCCGAAACTGGTTATGTCCACTACTTCGCCGTTTACTACTTCCTTCATCTCTGGTTCATATACTACAGCTTCGTATTCTGTTTCGTAGTGAACTCCTGCGTCCTCAGGTTCTATCTCACCGCCTTCAATGGAGTTGATTGTATCAACAGAAAGGACTACTCCTGCTTCTTTGGATATTGTACCCTCTACGTTGTCCTTCAAAGCTTGTTTTATGCTCTCTTCTAGGTCTTCCCCTAGGTTCTTGGGAGGAACTCTTATTGAGTCTGCTACGTCCAGTCTGTTGTACATTTCATTCTACCTCTATGGAACATATAAGCTGCCGAAGTCAATTCTTAAAAAGGATTACAGACCCTAGAAATAGTCCTACCTGTTATCTCTACAGCAGGGACTGCTCATTGACTTTCTCAAGATGGTTGTGGCTTCTGACTATCACCACCTCACAGCCCTGCTTGACTAGCCGGTCCCGAAGTTCCCTGTCGTTTGTTGCCACTGTAAATCCCTCGGATATCCTGACTATTAGATCGTCCACTTCTCCACTGCCAGTAGTCTCCATTACTTCTACTTCCTTGTTTTCTACTAGTTTCTCCACCAGCTGCCCATACTTGCCTTCTTCTATGCTTTTTGCCTCCTGTACCGCATCCTCGAGTGTATAGAGGTTGTAATAGCCGTAAAGCCTGTCTAGCTCTGCGAAAATGTCGAAGTCAAGCTGAAAAGGCGCTGTTAAGAAATTGGTATCCAACAGGATTTTCTTCATAATTACGATTATTTTCGTTGGAAACCGTATTAAATCCTGATCAGCATACTCCTAACATGGTTGAATACGATCACGAGGCGTCTAGCCTGAAGAAGGTTGATATAGATGACAATCCGGAAGTGGTTTATAGCGGCCATAAACCTCAGTCCGGCGATGTTGTGGCTGTAAGAATAAGTGAAGTAAATGAAAGTTATAGAGATCTTGATCTTGAGGGCGGTGAACTGGTCGAGCTTGAAAAAGGTGACGTGATTCTAGGCGTTTTGGGAAATCGATCAGGTGTAAAAGGTTACATAGGAGAGGTTCCTGAACAACTGGAAAGAGATGACATGTTAGATTTCCTAGGGTCTGGAGGAATCTTTGGAAGCTATGTATCAGGCGCCAGAGAGCTCGATGAGCCTTGTCGTGCCAAGTTTCTGGGGTATTTGAGTAAGGATGGCAACATTCTGAATACTCTTGACTTCGGTGTTGATCATGCTGAGGAGGTTAGGTCTGATGCAGAGATTGTTGCTGTAGTTGCTTCTAGGATGGATGCAGGGAAGACTACTTTAGCCAGTAACCTTATTGAGAGGCTTAGTGAACATTACGAGGTTGGTTCTGTGAAGTTTACAGGTTCTGCACGTGAGAGAGATAGGCTTGAGATGCTTGAGGCTGGTTCTGTGGTATCTCTTGATTTTGCTGACGCTGGGCTCCCTTCAACGGTTGAGGATCGTGACTTAGTTGTGTCTTCAGCAAAGGGATTGCTCAACAGGATAGATGAAGAGTATGAGGTCGATGTTGTTGTAGCTGAGTTTGGTGCCGGGTTAATCTCCAATTACCGTGTGAAAGAGGTTTTAAGCGATCTTGATGTGAGAGATCGTGTTTCCTCTATTTCAGCGGCCACCTTGGACGTTTCAGGTGCCCATGGCTTGAAGAATATTTTGGAGGACATGGATTACCGGCTTGATTTTGTTTCAGGACCTATTACCGATACAACGGTAGGTAGAGAGACTGTGGAGACTGAAGTTGGGGTTCCAGCACTTAACGCGTTTTATCAGAATCAAATGGATGAGGCGCTTGAGATCATCTCTAAACAGCTTGACACAAAGAAGGATTAAAGCTGTCAGGGTCTTTCTGCAGCTTCCGTTCTTATGTACTCCACAAACCTCTCGGCCATGTTCTCTCCTAACACTTCTTCTGTTCCCTCAACTCCTGGACAGGCGTTTATCTCACCTATGTAAAAGTCTCCTTCACTGCTTTTATCTTCTATAATGTCTATCCCTGCTATTTCAAGGCCTGAAAGCCTTGCTGCGTCTATGGATGCTTGTTTCATCTCATCGGAAGGATTTACCTTCTTTCTGTTCCCTCCTGCTGAGATATTGGATCTAAATCCTTCATCTCCCCCGCCCACACGTTTGTATGAGTATGTTTTGTCTCCTATAACTATCACTCTGATGTCCTCTCCTGGGTTCTCTATAAACTCCTGTAGGCATATATCCTGTTCAAATAAAGTTAGGGTATCTGTGATAGGTCCGATATCTGATTTTGAGTCGGCTTTCATAACACCTTTGCCGCCGTAGCCTGATATAATCTTGATTACGGCAGGATAGCCTAGCATGTCTCCTGCTCTTTCTGTTTCTTCTGTGGATAGAGTGTAAGTAGAACGTGGTACAGGTACTCCTCCTTCAGCAAGTATCTTCATCATGTGGAACTTGTTGGATGCTATTGCAAGTGAATCTGATTCCATCTGGGTGTACACCCCGTTTTCCCTAAGTACTTCAGGCATGTGTTCACCGTACATCAGGTCGCTGCCAAGTAATCTAAGGTACACTGCGTCGAACTCGGTGAGGTCTGTATTGGAATACATTAACTTAGAACCGTCTTCAGTATATACTGTTCTAACCCCTTCTAGAGGTACGCCCAGAACTTTGTCAAAGTACTTTTTTCCTTCCTCTATGAAGTGGTGGTGTTGTGCTGATTTCTTGCCATAGATTACTGCGCACTTCATTTTGATACACCTTCCGCATTGCTTCTTGGATTGATCATCATTCGCTATCCTCTGTTTTCAGATATTCTGCTACCCTTCCATATACGTTTTTGCCGCTCTGGTTTTTGAACATCTCAAGCATGGGATCAGTGCTCATATCCATTATTTTTTTGCCCTCCAGCCTTACGCGGCAGACACCTGTTCCTATGGATTCTACTGCATTTTTGACAATTTTCTTCTGTTCCCCGGATAAGCCGTAGTATGACCGACTAACCTCTCCTGATCCTTCATATACGCTTCCCTCAGCCTTAAGCCCGATTAGCTTGCCGTCAATGTAAAGTATGTCGAAACAGCTTTCCTCTTCAGCGTGTTCCTGCATCATTAGAAAGTCTCTTCCGTGCTCTGTAAGCTCTGCAAAGGTCTTAAGCTCCTCAAACTCGTCAAACAACTTGGTTTCTTTGAGCTGAAGGTTAGAGTACTTCTTTGCCACCACAGGAAACTCCACGTCTTTTGTAAGCTCTGTCAGCCCTTTTTCCGTGGATACACTTGCTTGCTTTGGAATTGAGTTTCCGTTGCTGGATAGTACCTGTGACAGATAGGGTTTTTTGGTTAGAATGAATATGGAGGATGCATCCATATTACAGTTTATATCTTTGTTGCTCAATACCTCGAGCAGAACCCTCGTGTAGTTGAAGGCTTTTGGCTCTGGTTTTATGTAGAGAGAATCCCATTCTCCGATTGGGGTACCATCCACCAGTATGTTTGAGGTTTCTCCCGTGTTGGAATCAATGGTTACGTCTGCAAGTGAGTGTTTGTTAACTCTGTCAAAGTGTTCCTCAAACTCTCCTTTTCCGTGATCAAAGTTATTTGCTAGAATCAGCAGATTGCTCATCTTTGTTTTCCTCTTCACGTCCTTTTTCAGGTTTCCAGAGTCTGTCGACCTTTTCGTCTTTTTCCCAGTTGTCGATGTATTCTTCAAGTTGATCAGGTAAGACGTTTTTCAGTATTCGTCCCTGTCTTAGAATCCTACGTAGCTGAAGCTCCATGTTCTTATTTAATTGATCGTAGAATGTTTCATCAGCGTAGAGAAGTCCTTTACTTATCCTCCAGTATGCTGTTGTGTCTTCAGGGGCTATAACTAGGTAGCCTCTGCTTCTTCCTTCGAACTCTGCCATTGCTTCCAGCATTTCACCGCTGTCTGCGTAGTAGACTCCTCCTGATACTGTATCAGCTGATGGATCGACCATTAGCAGTTCATCGCCTTCAACACCTACGCATAGACTGTAGTGTGCGGTATCCGCCTGTGGAAATAGAACTGGTTTCGCAAAGTTTGGTACTATTAGTGCTCCGTCGTTGAACCAGACCTTGAACTCATCCGCCAGGTCGGTAACTTTCTCGTATTCTACGTATTCCGCGTGTACTTCACCATCTGTGAGACTCTCAGTTGCCTTGATAAGGTCATCTGGCATTGTTCCCTCACCTACTTCGGTGTCTGATATGTTACCTATTTCTTCTTGGCTGTAACGGTATCCGAAGATGCTGAGAGCCATCTCTACTGAGGCAGGTCCGCAGTAAGAAGGATCCTGTGCTATGAAGTATTCTTTCATGTCCTCTAGGGTTTCCACGTCGCTTTGCGTTCTCTTGAACTTGAGATCAGCGTCCATGACCTTGGAGTTCTTTGTTATCATCCTATATCCTCCGTCGGTTTCTATCTCCGTTGAAAACAGGTCTATTCCCTTAATTTTCCCACTTTCATCCTCAAGGTATACTTTTTCTCCTGGCCTTACCAGCCTGGTGTTTTTGAGGTAGAATCCTGCGGCCAAGTTCTTGAATATATCCTTAAAGCCCCAGAAGATCAGACCTCCTAGAACAAACACTGTCGCATATGCCGATGCCGTGATAGCCCTTGTAAGGAATGTGTCTCCTATTCCTAGCCTTTGAAGCACTATCTGTATTACTACAAGATACAGGAAGGCTTTGATACCGGTTGAGAGTATTTTTACTGAGCTCTTTGATAGCCCCATTTCCTTCAGGTATGTTCTAAGGCCCATGCTCCCTATGAACGTTGATCCTAGCCTTGTTGTGAGGTTGATTCCTATTACGCCTAGTAGACCGACAAGCACTACTGATAGAATATTTGGTAGACTGGATGTTAGTTTTTGTGTGAGGCTTGACGTGAGACCTGAGTTAATGTAAAATAGAGCCAAACCGATTACCACTGCGTCTACGAAGTATACTAGGTCTTGACTCGTCTCGTACCTTCTCTCTATCGTCTTTTTGGTCAGGTTATCTTCCTTAACCATCCAGATCTTTCTTATGGTTGCTCCTGTCAATCTAGCTGTGATATGGCCTGATATTAGAATTCCTATCGTTACTAGTGTCTTGAACAGGTTTTCCTGTCCTGAAGCCAGGTTTGTGAGAAATTCAGGTAGAGCCATCTTCAACCAATGAATTCTTTTGTTGAGTTATAAGCACTTTGATTTTCATTCAAGCGATTTTATCTCCCCGTGGCCGATAAGACGCCATCTTGAACCGATCTGTCTTGAGATGGCTACTCTGTCACCGGTTTCTGCGCAGACAGGCACCTTGAGATCCATTTCAACGTTTTTCCCTGCCTGCGTCACCCTTCCTGCTGATTTGCCTGTGCCTATGTTAATCATAAGGGCTTCGTGCTCCTTTATGTTTTCTATTTGTTTGTCTTCATCTGATCCTACCAGCCGGTCCATAAGGTCTACCTTCATCTGAAGTTCTGTTGAGACTTCTGGAATCTTCGACTTCAGTCCGAGTACGTTGCCGGCAAGTCCGTCTGACTTTGTCATGGCTGGATCTAACGTTGTTTCCACAGCTAACAGACCTCCCGGTTTTCCCTCTTCTACTACTGTGTCGCCGTGTATTATGCTTTTTACTTCGGTTTCAACCGTATCCCATTTCCCGTCGCCGGTTTTTCTACCAGGTCTTAGTTCAACTTTATCCCCTGGCTCTAGTTCACCTCTTACTAAGCTTCCTCCTATCACTCCTCCGGAGGTATTCTCTGGTGCTGTTCCTGGTTTGTTGATGTCAAAGGATCTTGCTGCCAGCATCTTTGGATCCGAGTCGGAGTCTCTTTCAGGTGTCGGTATTTCTTCGTCTACTGCTTCCAGAAGTGCGTCAATATTTACCTCATGCTGTGCTGAAACCGGTATAACGGGTGCGTCTTCGGCGACGGTTCCCTCTGTAAAGTCCTTGATCTGTTTGTAGTTCTCCTTTACCTGTTGCTTGTCCACTAGGTCGATCTTGTTTTGTACTATTACGATGTTATCTATGCCTATGATGTCTAGGGCAGCGAGATGTTCACGTGTCTGTGGTTGTGGACATTCTTCATCTGCGGCAACTAGTAGGATCGCCCCATCCATTATTGCGGCACCTGAAAGTACATTGGCCATGAGCGTTTCATGCCCTGGTGCATCTACAAGTGATACCGTCCTCTCTTCTTCACCGTTTTCGTCAACATTCAGGTTGTCTTGGTTGTCTCTGTAGTACGTTATATCTGCGTAGCCAAGTTTTATCGTTATACCTTTCTTTAGTTCTTCTGAGTGTTCATCAGTCCACTTACCTGATAAAGCCTTTGTCAGGGTTGTCTTCCCATGGTCTACATGACCTACTAGTCCTATGTTCGCCTCTGGAATTTTTTCTGTCATAACTTGGATCTTTTGATCGCGAGAATGTGGTTGTTAGGTTTAATCGCTTAGAAGCTCTTCTACAGCTTCTTCACCTGATTCGATTACTCTGGTGTTGAGCTGCTCTATTTGATTTGATACTGTATTTCCTCGGACGGATTTTCTCTGTCTCTCACCTTCCGTGTCTGTGTTGAGTCCTGTTCCGTCTTCCAGTAGGACTTTTCTTCTCTCCGTACCGCTGTAGGATCTCTTCATAGGAAATCCATCTCTGTCACTTCCTCCTGTAATCTCTAGTTTGTAGCCTTCCAAGCCGACTTCGCCGCCCTTGAACGATTCCCCTATCTTTTTTCCGAATAGCTGGGAGGGTTCGTTTACTTCTTTTTGGAATGTCTGTCCGTCTTTAGTTCCGATTGTAACTTTCATTTGTATTGTTCACCTGCTCAGTCTAACTGTTTGTCGTTCCGAGCAATATCTATTTTGTGAAGTAAGGCTTTTGAATGGATGAGGGTTTCACGGACTTTTTATTCCAATCTATACTTAACTTTGATAGATGAGTGGAAATAAGGTATTTGGTGTTCTGGGACGATTCCTGCAGGTGTATGGGATACTAGCCTTCGTTCCGATACCTGTCGCATACATGTATTCTGAGCCCTCAAAGAACCCTATAACGTCTTTCGTAGTCATGGGATTAGTGTCCCTTTTTATTGGAACCTTGACGGCTTACCTTGGTGAGACTGGTGACCTCTCGGTCAAGGAGGCGATTGTTGCGACGATCGGAGGATGGGTGCTTGCTGTAACTATCGGTGCGATACCTCTGGCAAACTACACTACCCCTTTGAATGCGGTTTTCGAGGCTATGGCAGGAATGACAACTACCGGTATTTCCATGTTTTTGGAGCCTTCTCGTCTTCCTCGCTCAGTTTTGTTCTGGCGTAGCTTCATGCAGTGGATTGGCGGACTTGGAATCCTCACGTTTTTCATAGCCGTGATTAGGGAGTCAGGAGGCATCTCTCAAAGACTGTTTTCTGCTGAGGCCGATGAAACCGATGCCGGCTCCATTAGACCATCTTTAACAAAATCTATAGTCGATTTGTGGCGTGTATACGGTTTTGTCACGTCAACAATGATTTTTACTTACGTAGCTCTTGGAATGAATTTCTTTAACGCGATAATACATTCTTTCTCCGCCCTGTCGACAGGAGGCTTCTCCACATCAGCTGCATCTCTAGCCGCTTTCTCACCGGCAATACAGGCTGTCACTGTTCCTTTCATGTTTATAGGAGGTGTCAACTTCGTGCTCCTCTATCTGCTGTTAAAAACTGACTGGAGAAAAGTCCTGAAGAATGCCGAGTTCAGGATGTACTCTACTATTTTCCTGCTTCTAACAGGTCTGACAGTTTTTGAGCTCTCCAATAGCTTGAGTGCCGGTCAGGCACTGCTTGATGGTTCCTTTCAGGCCGCTGCACTTATCTCATCCACAGGCTATTCAAACATGGGTATTATGGAGTTCTCCACGCCTTTACTGGTTATATTCCTCTCTGTAATGTTCATAGGAGGTAGTTTAGGTTCTACGTCTGGAGGTCTTAAGATATTCCGGTTTACAGTACTTATCAAATTATTGAAAACAAAAGTTAGGTCTTACTCACTTCCAGAAAGCGCTGTAAACAGGGTTACTGTGGATGGAGAGATAATAAGCTATGAATCTATAAGAACCATATCTGTTCTGTTGTTTGCCTGGATTTCCTTTAGCTTCATGTCATCGCTCTTGATGATGATCTTTGATGGAATAACCTTTATGCAGGCGCTTTCCTCGTCAATCTCTGCGCTTGGTAACATGGGTCCTCTTTATCTGTCAGGTGAGGCGCTTGTTAACCTTTCTTCAGGATCAAAGATCCTGCTTATTCTTGGTATGCTTGCCGGCCGTTTGGAGATGCTTCCACTTCTGGCAATATTTAATAGGAGCGTAACCAAAAACTGAGTTACAAATGTATGTAATTATTACAGGAATTAACTCCTTATCAAAGAGACTGGTCTCCAAGCTTGAGTCCAAGCATGACGTGGTGGTAATTGAGCAAGATGAAGGTAGATGTGAACGTCTTTACTCTTCTACAGGCGCCACCGTAATTAATAAGTCTCCCTCTACTATCTCAGCTCTTGAAGATGCTGGGATCACCGAAGCAGATGTTGTGATAGCATCTCAGAGGGAGGACAATGAGAACATGGTGGTATGCAGCCTTTCAAGGAAATACGGTGTTCCAAAGGTTGTGACACGTGTTCAGGACGATGACTATCTTGATGCGTTTCAGATGATTGGAGCCGATCCCATCAGTCATAATGATATAATTATAGAGGAGTTTCTGTCAGCGGTTGAACATCCGCACCTTGTGAAGCTTGCAAATCTGAAAGGGGATAGAGAGGTATTAAAGGGCTCAATCAGAAAAAACTCAGGTTTTGAAGGCAAAGAGGTTTCTGAACTCAAGAAGATGAATAAATTTCCTTCATCCTTCCGTGTAGCTGCTTTGGTTCGTGAGGAAGAAGAGTTTGTAGACCCAAGTGATCAGTCACTGAACAGAGATGATGAACTGGTGCTTATCGGACCTGAGGAAGGTAAAAGGAGTCTGAACAGATTTTTCCAAAACCAGTAAAATACTTTACTTCTAAGCCTTATTATGACAGCTGTAACCGTAATCAGAAGAAGCTTAAGAGAACATGACAATACCGCTTTAGTCAAGGCCTCGGAGGAACACGATGAGGTTGTACCTCTGTATGTTGTAGATGATTCATACTTTGAGCAGGCAGAGCTTGGTTACCCCAGGGTCAAGTTCTGGCATGACTCACTGAAGGAGCTAGAGCAGGATCTCTCGGAAACGGATGGAAAGCAATTGGTTGTAAGGAATGGTGATCCTGCTGAAGAGATTCAAAGAGTAGTTGAGGAAACTGAAGCTGACGCTGTCTACCATAACAGAGACTACCGCCCGTACTCCAAAAAGAGGGATCAAAAGGTTGAGGATGAGATTGAGGTGCCTGTCAAAAGCTTCAAAGACATTGTAATGTTTGAGAAGGAGGAGATTCTAACTAACTCCGGTACACCTTACAAGGTTTACAGCTACTATAAGAAGAAATGGTTTAAGAACGATAAGAGAAGGCCTCAGAAGGTCAAGGATTACTCAACACCTGAGCTTGAATCTGTTGAGATTCCTTCAGTCTCGGAACTGGGTTTTGAGAAGCCTGAGGACATGAGTGTTTGGGAAGGAGGACGTGAAAACGGCCTTCAGAGAATGAAGCAGTTTAAGAAAAACATCAAGGATTATGATCAGGCACGTGACTATGCATGGAGGGATTCCACCTCAAAGCTTTCACCTCATCTCAAGTTTGGAACCGTTTCTATCCGTGAGGTTTTCTGGGAAGCGGAAAGAATGAAGGAGGATGATTCTGACTCAGAAGGTATTGAGACATGGCAGGAGGAACTTGCCTGGCGCGACTACTACATGCAGATTCTATGGAACTATCCCCACGAGGTCGATGAACCGTTTATGGACAAGTACAGAGGCAATGAACCGGACTGGGATTCGAAGGAGGATGCGCCTCAAAAATGGAATGCATGGGTTGAAGGAAAGACAGGATATCCGTTTGTTGATGCAGGTATGCGGCAGCTGAAGAAAACTGGCTGGATGCACAACAGACTTCGAATGGTTGTAACCAATTTTTCATGTAAGGATCTGTGGCTGGAGTGGAGGAATGTTCATGATTACTTCTCCAGAATGTTTGTTGATGCCGAGATAGCTTCTATGGTAGGTGGCATACAGTGGAGTTATTCAATTGGAACGGATGCACAGCCTTACTTTCGCGTTTTTAACCCGATGTCTCAGTCGGAAAGGTATGATCCTGACGGCAAGTACATCAGGAAATGGGTGCCGGAGCTTGAGGATGTACCTGATGAACATATTCACGAGCCATGGAAGATGAGTGAGAGCCAGCAGGAGCAGTGCGGCGTTATTATAGGAGATGACTACCCGGAGCCTATTGTAGACCATGATGAGAAGAGAAAAGAATCTGTGGAAAGGTTCGAGAAGCTTGACAATTAACGATAACAGTTTATGGAAACAGGTCTGATACTGGCCTTTGGAGTAGCCATAATCAAAGGCGTCCAGAGCATCTATCAGAGAAAGAATGCTCTTGAAACCGATGAATTTGTGACGGCTTGGAGCTCCAGAGTGTTTGGTGTACCTGTTCTTCTGGCGGCCTTGGTCTATACAGGCTTACCTGATGTTACACTCGGATTCTTTCTTCTTGTTGTTCCTCAGAGCCTTGTGATCGCTCTAACCTCTATACTTATTGCTAAGGCTTACAAGAAATCTGATGCTTCCATAGTCACCCCGATGTTTGCGATATCACCGATCTTGGTTCTAGGAACTTCTTTCCTGATGCTTGGGGAAACTCCGTCAATACTTGGTGTGATAGGTGTGATACTGGTGGCGTCAGGCGCCTATGTGTTGAAGTCCGGGGCTGAAGGAGATATGCTTGAGCCTTTGAGACGGCTCTGGGAGGAGAGAGGAGTTCAGATCATATTGGTGGTGATACTGATCTACTCGGTGACCGCAAACCTAGATAAGATAGGTGTAAATATGTCTTCACCTATTCTCTGGCCTCTAACCGTCTACACACTTTCATCACTGTTTATGCTTCCCATCATGGCTATAAACTCTGGAGACTGGAGAAATAAAATCATGGCAGATTGGAAGCCTCTTGTGTTTCTAGGGGCCTCAGGAGGAGCAGCTGTAATACTTCAGATGACGGCAATAAAACTTACTCTTGTCTCGTATGTTGTGTCTATCAAGAGGCTAAGTATACCATTGACAGTGCTGTTAAGCTATCTCTATCTTGGCGAGACAGATGAGTTCTGGTACAGGATTGCAGGCTCAGTACTCATGGCTGCCGGAGCCTTACTCATATACCTCTAGCTTTCCTGGCTTGAGAATTTACTTAAGTTTCCTACTCTAATTTAGTGTTAGTGATAGTTTATCAGTTTGAACAAGCTTAGCGTAATATTTTTGATGTTGCTACTGGTGGCAGGAGCTGCCTCATCAGCTAGATTTGAGAGTCCGGATAGTCAAACTCAGATAGAGTTCAGCGTAGAACTAGTTGATATTGATTCAACGGCTGAAAACGCAAACATTACGTTGGAGGACGGTCCTTCTTCGCCCGTAGAGAAGACAGAGCTGAGCCCCTCAGACGGAAATGTATCGACCTCCTTCGACGGCGGCGAGGTAAATAGCGGTCAGTACACGATAGAGGCTGACGTCTACAACACCACTGAAACATTGGAGACTTTATCGAAACAAATCACAGTAGATGGTACCAGCCCAGATATTACTTTCCCAGATGACAACTTCCTGAGCGAGGATCCTACAGTCTCTGTAGAGTTTTTTGATGAACATACAGGCCTCTTAAGTTTCTCAGGAGATGTAGATAACAACGTAGATATAAGTGAATCTCAAGGGTTTGATGATTGTGCAGCAGGTAATACATGCTCCGTGGAATTTGAGCTTGATACAGCTGGACTAAACTCTGGCAGTACTTTCCTCTTGAGAGCTAGTGCACAGGATGAGGTTGGAAACGAAGCACCTTTGTCTGACAATGATCGCCAGTATACTTTAGATACTGAGTATGAAGCCGATCAACCGGAGTTTTCGATTCCTGATGCTAATGATAATGATGTTCATGTGACTGGGGACGTAGAAGTTGATGCTGATGTAGATAATATTGATGAGGAGACCAGTGATGTCCGTGTTACTTGCTTTGTTGACGGCGAGGAGCTTGATCAGACTGATTTTGAGGATGAGAATGATTTTTCGTGTGACTTGCCTGAAGAAGATCTCGATGATGGAGATTCAGATGTCAGTGTAGAGGCATGTGACCAAGCAGGCAACTGTGAGATGTCTGATGAACGCTCATTTACTTTTGATTCAACCCCTCCGATTCTAGACAGCTTTTCTACAGTTCAGGACTATAGAAAGTTTGGTGGAAGCTTTGAGGCTGAGTTTAGCGCAGAGGATCCTGATTCAGGTATTCAAAAGGCAGAATACTTCTTCAGTACAGCCGTACTTCCCGGTGAGGGAAATGATGTGGAAGAAGTTGATGATGAGCGGTTTACGGTGGAAAACTCTGAAATTACAACAGATGACGTGGACCAGACTGTTTATCTACGTGTTATGAATGATGTCGGTCAGTGGAGTGATCGAGAGAAGGTAGAGTTTGAGTATTATCCTGATGAAGCTCCTGAGGTGTCTTTAGATGTACCTCAGAATATTACTGTTGTAGCTGGCGGAGAAAAATCTTTCGATGTGAGAGTAGAGAATACAGGTACTTTACTTGTGAACTCTATCGGGGTTGAGGTGTCCTCTGATGTTTTTGAAGACACGGAGGAGCTGAATGATATCTCTGAGTCGAGACAGCATCGTTTGAGTTATCACCAAATCAGTCTCAGATCGGAAGGTATGAGGTAACTGTTGATACGGATGGTCCTGTAGATTCGGCTTCCTTTAACCTAGCGGTTGAGGCAAATAAGGAGCAGAGACAGCAGATTGAATCTAAGTTATCTGAACTCGCTTCTGAAGCTGATAAAACCAGATCTAATATCTCAGGTCTGAGGTCTGATGGAATTGACTCAGACCTTAACAAGACTATTGAGGAAGATGTTGATCCTTTCATCCAGAAGGTTGAGCGTGCTGAAAATCTTACTCAACAGGGCAAGTTTTACCTTGCCCAAAATGTTTTAGAGAATGTTGAACAGGTTGAAAGATCGGCTGAAGACAGTCTAAATCAGGTCAGGAAGGAAGAGAGAGTGCGGGAAAGGAACAGGCTTATTAAGATGGTGCTGGTGGCTCTGGCTGTTCTCGTGGCGGCTGTTGTTGGACTACTGGTTTACGCTCGCAGAGAGGATATGGGCGGTAATGATTCTGCTATTGGAAATCTTAATGTCCCTGATATGTCAAACACCCGAGAGAAATCTTACAAGTTAATAGATGGTATTAAACAAAAAGTAGAAGAGCTTGAAAATGAGATAGATCAGAAAGAGGAGGAAGCTGAGAAGAAGTTTGAGGGATTTGAATAGGCTATATTTCTCTTTTAACCTATATTATCTTGTTTGTGTCCTCAAATTTTTCTTTTAGTATACCTTTGTCTCTTATATTTGATATGATACGTGATATTTCCTTGGAGTAGTCTTGGTTTTTTGCTGCCAGAGCTGCTGCGTTTTCCAAAAGCACCTGTATCTGTGGATCTTCCTCTATTTTTTCAGCTGTTTCCTTATCTGCTCTTGAGTTGTTAAGGTAGTTTGAGACTGCCGCCTGCGTCATACCTGTTTTTCTGGCTATCTCTTCCTGTGTAAGTCCGTAGCTTTCTCTCATCTCTCTCGCTATAAGGCTTCTGACAGCAGGGAGTACTTCCTCCGATATTACCTCAATCTCAAATTTCATATGGTCTATCCTTTACCTATCTGAGAAACAAGAAGAAGAGTGTATGTATATGTGTGTGGTTAGTGGTCGGCTTGCTGTACGTCTCTTGATAGCTTTTCGATGTCAGCTGATAGGGCGTCGAGTTTTCTCGACACTCTTTCTTTCTCTTTTATGATGTTCTCTACTTTTTCGTATTTTCTGGCTGCTCTGTCTAGGTCGTGTTTCTCCACGTAAGCTGCCTCTGTATTCATCATTTTCTCGATAATTTCGTCGGCTATCTCTCCTAGAAGAAGGTTGAGGCCGTAGTATACGTTGGACCTTACGTACTGTCCTTCTGAAGCTTCTTCTCTTATCATTCTTTTTACTCTTGCATGAGTGAAGGGAAGATCTTGAATCTCGGTGTCTTCGGGTACTTCTACCATTTTATCACATCTAAACTTTGCTTTTAGAAGCTTTTAATGCTTTGTAGCATTCAATGCAGAGTTTTTTCTTTTCTTTCCGTCAGATATAAAATCATAGATGAACGTAATGGTTTTATGACTTATACTCTGGCGCTGGCTTTAGATGCTTTGGTTCAGCTGTTGAAGGTTCCTGTGTTGATACTTGCGGCAGTTTTGCTCTATCGGCTTGACAGGATCATTGCTTCAGGAATGAGGTCTGCTGAGGTGCTAGAGGATGCTGCGGAGAATCTTGAGAAGTCATCTGAGTCGTTCCGCGGCTTGACGGACTTGGCAAAGAAAATACCTGGTCTTGGAAAAAATTCTGGAGGTGAAAAATGATGAATGAGTTTGTTGAGGCTATAAAGAACAATTCTTCAGACTCCGAGGATGACCCGAGTAGTGAAAGGTACAATGAGTTGAAGAGGGAGGAGGCTGATGTTGAAAGAGGCACTCCATCAGAAAAAAGGTATAAGGAGCTGAAGGATAAGGCAAAGCAGGAGATGATGGAGAATGAGGAATCTTCTCCAGAGGATTCAGAAGAAGACACAGAGGACCATGGAGAGGGTTTTGTAACTCATTGAAGGCCAGCTATTATGGAGCTTCAGCGTGTACCTAGTATTGCCAAGTATCTTTCAGTGGTTTTTCTGTTTGCCTGGATGGGCAGGAGCACTGTATGGAATTTTCTCCCGATATTTTTCGAGAATCATATGAGTGTCTTCTGGGTTGGTGTTGCAACTTCATTACCGGCTTTAGTCACCTTGATGCTCGATATTCCTGTCGGTAATCTGGTGCAACACGCGGGTGAGAAGGTTGTGATATTCTTAGGTCTTCTAGTTGCTATATTTCCTCCTTTGCTGTACTATATTGCCGTTCCTGCTACATTGGTTCTTGGGAAGGCTGTTGAAGGTGTTGCAAAGCTCTTCCTTTGGAATGGTGGATGGAGTCTTTCTCTCAAGTCTTCTTCAGATGACGTTGAGTCTGAGACAGTATCTATATTTTTGCTTGGCGTCAATCTTGCGTTGATTATAGGCCCTGTAATAGGAGGTTTTTTAATCGCGGCTAACGGGTTCGGATTAACTTTTGGTCTATGGGTGTTTACATCGCTGGTGGCTCTCCTTGTGTACTTCACATACGTGGGTGTTGAGAGAGAAGATTCCCTCACCTACTCTATCGAAGAGGTTTTGAATAGAAATACGTATGTTGAGGAGTTTTCGGATTTGAAGGCTCACTGGTCTTCTCTTAAACTTCCTTTCTCCCTGATTTTTCTCTACTCTATTATTTTTTCGTTCTATTGGATGGCTGTACCTCTTCTGCTTGAGAAGGTTTCAGGTGATTTCCAGGTTATGGGATTGGTTTTTGGGGCTGCCGCTCTACCAAAAGCATTTCAGTTCCTGCTGGGAGATCTTGCTGACAGGGTTGGCAAGCAAAAAACTTTGATCGGCTTGAGCCTGGTCTTGACCCCGGTTCTTGTGTTGATGAACTTTCTGTCACAGGTTTTGTTCATAGGGATTTTTTTCTTTGTGGCAAGATCTATTTCTTCAGGGATGTCTCCTGCTATTCATGCCATATTTGATTCAGCGTGTCCTGACGAGCTTGAGGGAGAGTTTGTAGGTTTTAATCAGTTCTTTAAACATTCAGGTCAGGCAATCGGACCTATATTGGCTGGAACAATAGCTTCTTTATATGGTATAAATGCGTCATTTCTGGCAGCTGGCTTTATATCCTTCCTAATCTTTCTTCTTACGGGCTATTCTATCTACAACTCATGATACGCTACAGCTTTCCAAGCTCAGGGAATTCAAATATTCCTGCTTCTCTAGATACTGCTACTGGCTTTAGTGATGATAGGTTTGTATGGTTTCTGAGGATTGGTGATAGAAGCTCGTCTTTGGTGTCTCGTTTATTCTTGTTCCGTTTGAGATCTTGGAGAAAGCAGGTAACACCACTATATCTGCATCTTCGTCAGTTCCTCCATACAGTATACAGTCAAATCTCTCAGATACACCTATTTCATCCTGTAATGCCAGTGCAGGATGTTCATGACCTATTACAACGGTTTCAAACTCCTTGAGATTATCTATACTCCTGTGTCCATGGATAAATAGTACACCGCCTTCTGAATACCTGTCCCGAAGCTCTATCCCGTTTCTCTCAAGTATGTCCTCTAGAAAGTTGTCGTGATTGCCTCGTACTATGAGTACGTCCTTGAAAATCTTCTTTATCTCTTTGATAAACTTTTCTACTTCTTTTTTCTCAGTGTAGTAGTTCTTGTTAAACTCGTTCTTCAGATCTCCGTTAACGAGTATCCTTGATGCATCCGTTTCCTGTTTTGCTTCTCTAATATCATCTATTATGTCTTTGAGCTGGAACTTTGGCACATACCCGCCCTTGGAGGTCACGCTACCCTCAAGACCTAGGTGTATGTCGGATAAGGCCAGTATATCTAGGTTGCTGTGGTATAGGCATGGGAGACTGTTCACTGTTTCAAACCCTTTTATGTCCATATTCACTTTTGATTGAGCTTCTGCCAGATTTTTAAAAGAGTCTCAAGCATGTCTTCAGAGGTTGAGACCTGAATGAATCCTGCGCCGTTTTTCCTTGAGACTTCCTCAAGGTTGTCAATATGGTTATCCAGCCGGTCTCGGTATTTTCTCTTGGTTTTTCTTGAGAAGAATGTTCTTAGACGCGATGAGGATTCAGGATCTTTCAATATTTTGTCCCCGGATAGATCGGGATTCAGCTCTTTTTCGTCTAGCACGTTTACAACAACAGGTTTTGTGTGTTGGAGACTTGTTAGACCTGATGCTATGTCTTCGGAGTCTGAGAGAAAGTCTGATATTATGACTACTGCTGATTCGTTTTCGATTCTCTGGCTGTACTCTGTTATAGAGTCTTCTATTCTGCTTTCTGGAGTATGTTTCAGCTCGTTTAGTATTTCTACAAGTTGGGTGATGTCTTTTCCTCTGCGCCCTGAGGAGAGGTTGGTTAATGTTTCTGAGAATACTGAGAAGTTGTATCTATCATTGGTGTTTAGGCTCATCTTGGCAACTCCAAGCCCTAGTTTGGCGGCGAACTCGTATTTTTTTGGGGAGCCGTAATCCATTGAGCTGCTTCTGTCTACTAGAATATGTATGTTTAGGCGTCTTTCTTCCTCAAACCTCTTGATAAAATAGTCCTTGGTGCGTGCGTAGGCCTTCCAGTCGATTTTCTTTACGCTGTCACCTGGTATGTATTCTTTGTGGTCCTTGAAGATCATTCCTTGGCCGCTTCTGTTGCTTTTCTGCTCGCCTTGGTTCATCTGCGATGCATTCTTCTTCAGAGCCTTCTGGAACTGCTCTAGTTCGTTGAGAAACTTCAGATCTATCATAGAGAGTCAAGTATATCTTCGATCACGTCGTCTTCAGTCTTACCCTCTTTTTCTGCCTGGAAGTTGAGACCGATTCTATGTCGTAGTACAGGTTTTGCCATAGAGTTTATATCGGATGTTGATACATGACTTCTTCCTTGAAGCAGCGCCCTTGCCTTTGCAGCTAGTACCATCTGCATTGATGCGCGCGGTGACGCTCCGTAATCAAGGTCATCATAGTCTCTGGTGTTTCTTACAAGTTTAACTGCCTTGTTTCGTATGTCGTCCGCTATTGGAACTTCCCTGGTAAACTCCTGCATCCTTACCAGTGATGAAGACGATAAAACCTGGCTTAGATCAGGTTCAAACTCCAAGTCATTTGTAAATCTTTCTACAATATCTCTCTCTTCATTGATGTCAGGGTAGTCGAGCTCTACTTTCATCATAAACCGGTCTCTCTGTGCTTCAGGCAGAGGATAGGTTCCTTCCTGTTCGATAGGGTTCTGTGTTGCCATAAGGAAAAATGGTTGTTTTAGCTCGTAGCTTTCGTTTCCTACCGTCACCTGCTTTTCTTCCATTGCCTCTAGCAGAGCTGATTGTGTCTTCGGGGTTGCACGGTTTATCTCATCCACTAGAACCATGTTAGCAAATATCGGCCCTTTTTGGAATACGAAGTCAGTATCCGCGTCATCCTCCTGTATAATGTGTGTTCCCGTGATGTCTGAAGGCATTAGGTCAGGAGTTGACTGTATACGTGAGAAGTCTAGGCCTATTACCTCTGAAATGGTCCTGACTGTCATAGTCTTTCCCATACCAGGATTGGACTCCAATAGTATGTTCCCATCACAAAGTATAGAGACTACTATCTGTTCTATCACCTCCTCCTGACCAACTATTACTTTACTGACCTCTCTCTTCACTTCTGATATTTTCTCTGTAAGCTTCTCGTACTTCGAGGCTCTATCCACAGTTTGTACTCCCATACGTATATCTTGCGTATTGGTTCACTTAAATTTCTCTGCCCTAGTCAAATTTCTTTATCTCTAGAGAGTACCTCTTCGCCAGGTCAAGATTTTCTGTATTTATATCTCCGTTTGAATCTGAACGCATTAGGTCTCCCTCAACTGTCTCATAGTTTAGTTCAGATTCCTCGGATTTTCCGCTTCCCTGTATATCGAAATCAAGTTTTCTTTCCACAGAACTGATATTTGATGGCTCTCCGAGAATCCCAGATCTGTTCAGTCCGCGTGATTCGCCAGTTTGGCTGCTATTTTCGTTGTTTAGATTGGAGTTAATTTGATCTACTAAGTTGCTTGTAGTATTTCTCAACTGGAAGTCAACTAGCCCCGAACCTACTGTTAGGAAACATAGTAATCCTATGGCTAGTATCTTCTGTATGATCTTTCTGCTTGGTATGATGCTTTCTGACGTGACCTTTCTTGTTCTGCTTAGAACCTCTTCAAATAATGCTTCTGAGACAGTGTTTGATCTGTCAATGTTATCCCGTGCTGTTCTTAATATCTCCTTTAGCTCAGGGTTTTTCTGTTCATACAGCTCTAAGTGATAAGTTTTAGCCCTGTAAAGCAGGTCTCCAACAAAGAATAATATAGATATTCCACCTAGCAGATAGTAGTCTTTTCTTAGCCCAATTAACTGCAGTGAAAGTAAAAACGAACTGAGGTTTAATGCTAGAAATAGTATTATGGCGTCAAGGCTGGCTTGTATTAAGTTTATTTTGAAAAACTCCACTTTAAGACGCCTTAACAGATCTTCTATCTTCAAATATTTCACCTTACGTCGCAGAGCGCCTCAGCGGTTTCTACATCTGTAACATTATCATTAGAACACAGAGCGTTTAAGGTATTGTTTAAATCTTCCAAATTAGCTTCTAGCTGGCTTAAACTGTTTTCCAATTGAGTATTTTCTTCCTCAGCACTCTCTAATTCTGATCTAAGGTCTTCTTTGCTTTGTATTAGATTGTCTATTTCTTGGTCTTTTTGTCTTATATCTTCTTCTAGAGTTAGAACAGTGTTTCTACTTGAGTTCAGCTGGGATGTAAGGTTCTGGTTTCGGTTAGTTAATCTCTCCACCTGTTTTGACTTATTTTCGACTTCATTTGTAAGGTTTTTCTTCTCACTGACTATATCGCTTAATTCAGTCTGGTAGAAAACAGATGATCCTGCGAGTATCGCTAGAACTAATACCGTGGTTATGAGTAGGAATGGGTTGAGCTTTCTCTTCAGAACTCTCTTTTCCATGTTGATGGTTTAATATACCGGGTTTTTTACCTTAACCTCTGGCGAAATTTATATTGGAGGAAACTCTAATTATTTGATGTGGATTCTGAAAAAGATAGTCCGGATTTTGGGTATACTTTCTACACAGAGGGCAGGTCTGACTGGGAAAGCGAAGTTCAAGACGGCACCATTAGGGATCTTGAGGACGTGAGAGATAAGGATATAGGTCCTGGTTCTATCAAAGGCTTAATGGGAGGCGGTGATTCTTGGAAGACCCTTAAGGTGAAATCAGGCACCCAGGGCGGAGCTCCGTACGGCCTGGCTATAAGCGCTCCTGATGATCTGGATGATAACTTGGAATATACTGTGGAGAAAGTTGAGGAAAGTGTCTACGTGTCGCCCCAGAGCCAGGTTCACAACCAGTTAATGCAGCAAAAGCAAAACGCAGAGCAAAGGGTTAAAGAGACTAAGAGAAACCTCTCCGAGCTACTTAAGCAGAAGCATATGCTTGAACATGATATCAGGAAGCTGAGGTCAAGAGTGGAAGATATCAAGGAGGGTAATGAGACACGTATCAAGGCAGATTTTGTTGAGCTGGTCGATGGCGCTGGAGCGAATAGCCAGAATGGAGGTGATAGAGGCGCTCTTAAGTTTCTAAGAGATCAGAACATCTACCCATCTATCGTAGCTAACTTTAACGAGATGGACTCATTGGATGATTTGAAGTCTGAGGATGAAGGCGGAACCGGGAAGCTTTCCCATCTTCCGGAAAACATCAAGGCGGTGCTCAAGAAGAAATATGCGATGTATGAGAAGTGGACGGATTTATTTGGAAGTGAGATCGAGAGAAAGTTGGATGAGCTGAAAGGCGAGCTACAGGGTATTGAGAGAGCTATCGAAGAAACAGAGGAGTACTTAGAGCCTTATGTCAGAGATATGGAGATGATCAATAACAAGTCCCAGTCAGAGCTAGCTGACGACCTCACCAGATTAATTCAGCTTAGAGGGTACAGCTCCCTCTTCACCAAACGAGAATATATCGCCTACAGAGGGCTCAAAAATACAGGTGATGATGTAGTGGTCACCGACGACGAAGAAGAGATCACACACTACAAGGTCATTTACATCTTTATGGCCCACGCTAATCTAGCTTCTGGAGATGACCCCTCTTCTCCTCAAGGAGGTCCTGACGTGGTTAAGGTCTTCTGGTATCCTGCTATTGTAGATGAGTTTGTGTTTGAGAGGATCTTTAAGGCCCGTATAGACGAAATTGAGGAAGATATTCACAGAAAGATCAAGGAGTATACAGGTGAGATGGATACTAAGAAAGGTAAAAAGCTTTCAAACGCGAGAACTGAAAAAGGTATGTCTGTAGCTGATCTGAGGCAGGAAATGGGAGAAGAATTAGATAGGAAAATGGATATTGATGTCTCGGCGAAGATAAGACGTGTTGAAGATGGGCTCGACGAGATAGAGCAACAGTTTTCAAAGGAAGAGATTGAGGCGATTGACGAGATTCTTGGTACATCTCTTACTCCAGAAAGTCAAAACTCGGAGGAGTTTGTCACAGGTGTCAACAAAAAGCTAAAGAAGTTTACAGGCCAGGTCGACGATTACAATATCGACGTAAAGTCAGCTCACTACGATCTTGACTTCGAGCTGAGAAAGAGGTATTACTTTAGCCTTAAAATCAATTTAGGCCTGTTTACCAAAAAATAGGTGTCTTGAGAAATGTCTTTCTTACTTGATTTTATGGAGAACCTGAAACCTGATAAAGAAGACGAAGACGATACCGAAGGATTCCCTGATATGAACTATGTTGTAGGCAATACCTCCGGAATGGATGTTGGGAACATTCCAACTGCACTAGGTCAGAGAATAGGTGATCAGGCGCAGCTAGGAGGCAGCGTAATGGAGGTACAGATCTATAATCCATCCACTTTCAAGATAGAGAAGGAGGAAATATACAGCTCTGTGCAACAGCTAGGATTAGACATCTCCCTTCACAGCGAGCCGAACCTTGGCTTTGCCTTAGCATACAAGACAAGAGGTCAGCAGGCTCAAGGGTTTGAAACGGCTCAGGCCTACTTTAAAAGATATTTAAACCAGCTGG
>KB659958.1_pt192 | contig 33714 bp, 43 predicted proteins | sample 558768 | NCBI scaffold set KB644980.1 | reverse complement strand
TTTTAATTCCATGAAGACTGCCCATCGAGGATGCTCAGATAACGCGCTCCCACCGACAATGATAATATCGATGCGTCGTTCTGAGCCTTCGTCTGCAATTGAGACCTCCTCGCTGATTTCGATATGTTGGCTGCTCAGGTTGAATTCATTCATACCAACTTCGGCAAGAAATGGCTCGAGAAGTGCGTATCCGAACCCATGAGGTTTCCGTGGATTCAGAAAATATTGTAAGGCATTTTGATACTGCCGTTCTCTGGGTCCTCGGAGAATAGAGAAGATACCCGAGGGCTGTTGGGACCCTTGATCAAGACTCATGTACTGCTGAATGAACGCTTCTAATTCAGTAGCATCGAAATCAAATACATCTTCACTCATTAGCAGTCTACCCTACGGTATGAGTGATTTGTGAGTAGAGCATCTTATGTCATTTCCCCAGTGTCCTCTGGTAACTCAAGTCTATCTAAAGTGTTGTAGTATAATATCTATACCTATGGAAATGAATAGTTCAGGGCTTATCTGTTGGTCTCCGGTATTCGTGATGTCTGTATATCCTGCTGAGACAGATGTGTATTTTTCTTGACCACCTATGACTGTAGTTGCGTTAAGAGCCGTTTCTTACCGTGAGAGAGACGAAGGAGTGTGGAAGTATGCGGTGGCATAGCAATCATTGCTTCGGCAGAGAGACGTACTCTTGATACGAGACACATATCAGATTTCGTCTCTTGGATTCACGGAGAATATCACCGTCACGTCTCTCTCACACAGAGTCGAATCGAATCAGAGAGATATTGAGCACGAGTTGATCTGAAGCTGGAGCTTCCCCAGATCTGCCAGTGCCCATACCGTAGAGCCGGGCAACTGGGCGCATGAACAGACAAGACACGAAATCTTCCCGGCTCACAAACACAGTCACCCGGATGGGATTTAAAATTAACTGTTAACGCAACACACACTGGAGTGGAGATTTCCCTCGAGAGGAGGGATATTGTGGAACTCGTGTGGGAGAATCGTTTGACACGATACGGTGCAAGTGGCAGTGACACCGAGCGGAGCAACTCTCAAGACTTGTCGGCTACTTGAGAGAGAACCATCTGATGTGGATTCTCGAGATGGAGATGATTGTCTCCAACTCCAACTGAGATTGAGTTGAGTTGAGTTGAGTGATGAATCGCACTCAGAGGGGACGGGAGCTCTCTGAGCCGGGGCAACTGATCCAACGCGCAACAATAGGTGCGAGAACCCCGACTCGCGAATACAGTTATCCGAATATCGAATTAAATTAACTGTTAACGCAAACCCCACTCGAGTATAGCGTCTTCTCTGGAGGAGGGGGTATCGGGATCGGGATCGGTGATACCTCTCACGAATATAACGGCAGGTGAGTACAAGAACTGCAACTTGTACTCAACCAATAGAGTTTGATGAATTCAAAGACGACAGCGTAATCTCACACTTCTAATCACAAATAATTGATGACGGTGAGCTCGTCTGGAGGAGGGGGTACAGGGCACAAGCATCGTGACCGGGACTCCCGACAAGAACACATGTATGGTTGAATTGAGTCTGGAAGTGCCTCTGGAGCGGAGAGAGAGAACGTTAAGCGTTAAGACGAGTTGGGGACTCAGTATGCAGAGTTGCTCACTCCGTGCCCGTGTCCGAGTCTTGCACGCCATCCGGAAGGTCAGCATCCGCATCAGAATCGGCGTCAGTAAGATAGCCACCAGAGAGGTCGATATGTCTGAGGTCGGCGTCGGTGAGGTCGGCACGCATGAGGTTGGCATCAGTAAGATCGGCGTCAGTGAGGTCGGCAAAACGGAGGTCAGCCTTGGAGAGGTCGGCGTTGGCGAGGGTTGCCTCTGGGACAATATCGTGAGGCAAGATATGTTCATCATTGGGAATTGCATACCGAAAGTGAGCATCTACCAACTGAGTGTCTGTCACATCGGTGTCAGCGAGGACCGCCCCAGTGAGATCAGTGTCAGTAAGATCGGTGTTAGAGAGGTATGCGTCAGTGAGGTCGGCATCAGAGAGGTTAACCACAGAGAGGTTGGCACCTGGTCGAATATCACTGGGCGAGACTTCGTCAGTGTGTGGAATTGAGAATTCAGTGTCAGTCATTATCTGGTGAAATGTGAGTATATCAGATATGTTGGACGCATATCAGTTAATAGTGTATCTAAACTGTTAAGACAAACTTGGGATTCAGTCTGTAGTGCCCAAAGTTCAACGACACGCAAATGCGTGATTCTCGGGTATATGAACCCACATCCACACCTACACCCACACTCCACCGACCGAGATGAGAGAGAATATACAGAATAATCCCGAAGGTAATGAGTATCAATCCAACGACACCAACGATGGCAAGAAGGCTACCCCAGCTCTGACGGTCCATATCGACTCCAGAGAGTCTCAGTCTGTATTCGAAAATTGTCGCGAAATCCTCGAATACGTCAGCAGCGACACTCATAATCACATGCCCACAGAGTATAATTACTCGCGTCCTACAGTGCTGAACATGGAGAGGAAACCCTTCCTGTCATCAGAGGATATCAAGCTATTGCCTCTTGATGAGAGCGACGCGGAGTTTCTGCGCGATGGCGTCAACCACAGACAAGTCCGCACGAATATCGGTATCACAAAGCCTCAGACGCTCGCGGATGAGAGAAGCCTGATTGAGTCGCGCATGGAGTCAGAGGATGTCTCCCTCTCCTGATATCGTTGGGGGACAAGAGAGCTGGGATAATCAGTCTTGAGCTTGGCGACCGCGTGGACAGGAACGGAGAGATAGGTATCTGGGTTCATCCTGAGTTCCACGGCAGAGGCTGCGGAATAATCGCGTCGCGGCTGCTGGTCAACTACGCCTTCACCGAGCTGAACCTTCACAGAGTGTATGCCCGGACCAGCGCAGAGAACGAGGCGTCACAGAGCGTCTGGGAGGAGCTTGGATTCAGACAGGAGGCGAAGATGCGTGACCACACCTACCAGCGCGGCTCGTTTCAGGACGTGTTCTACTACGGGATACTGCAGAGCGAGTGGGAGAGATAGATCTCTGTTGTATTTGTTCCCGAAAATGTATGAGACCGGAGGGGCACCAATACGAATTTTGAGAGATATGTCGGTTGATCTCACACAAAATTCATCAAGAGGTTTTGTGACGCGGTTATGTCTGGGAACAGCATTCGATGGGCATAATCAGGTTTGCATAGATATGAGTGTGGGATCCTCAACTCATCAAAAAAGACACTGAGTGTGAGACAGATGTGAGGAGACTGCTTCAACGCCTTATTTAATATTATATCCGAACACACCGCCCAAGCACTACATAAGACGCAGATCCTCCCAGTTGCATATTATACCTGAATCATCGTGTAGACTCCAAAGTTGAGAGACAATGTCGAGTATCTGTTTATAAGTAATCGACTCTCTGAGACTCGACTTTGTAGACTCCAAAGTTGAGATAATCACATCGAGAGTATGAGGACATGGATCGAGACTGTCTTGAGGGAGGTTATTTTGAATATCGGCTGTCATGTTCCGATATGAATACCGACGAACATCTCGAAGAACTATTTCAAGAAATTGAAAGCGTTTCAAAAGAACAAATTGAGTCAGAATTTAACAGTTTCACTCAAAGCGGGATTGATGACCACGAAACAAAAAAGGGCGTAATAGCTATTGAGGAATTATCAAATCAATTTGGGACAACTGAAAGAGAGACAGTCAAATCAAATTTAGTGAACCTGGTTAAATACGATATCCCGCCAATGAGGCAAGGCATAGCATAGAAAGAAAGTTCAAATCAAGTACCGTTTCCGATTAGTCCACTAATTCTCCCACCGATTCTAAGTCAGATTATCAACTCCAGAGAGAGAATGAGTATCCAGAGAACTGGGATAAGTTACGAGCCCAAGCGTACGAGCGCGATGAGTATGAGTGCAAGAATTGTGGTCTCAAAGGGGGCTCAGGCGGCGGCGAGGTAGTCTTACACGCACATCATATCGTGCCTATCTCAAAGGGTGGCAACCATTGCATGTCGAACTTAGCGACTCTGTGCAAAGCGTGCCAAAAAAATACACCCACACATGTCGAGCAATTCGAGATGAGTAGAGTCATACATATTCTTTGTCGGGAGTTTGTGTGGCATCTGCTCTGGCTTCTATCCAGTCTCCGTGTGGTATAATGAACTGCACTTCATGTACTATTCCCTGCATGAGCGTATCGGCGTTTTATTGGATAACTCCTATTCATTCACTCAGACACCGGTTTCATGCGGGATTCAGATATAATAGATATTTAACAGATTCTTCATTCAGAAAGACGCTACAAATTGATTATTACAGGCGAGTTACGCACCGGATATGACAGAAAGAAGCATTCCGAGAAAGCATAAACAGGCGGCACCGACCACTACAAACAGCCTGCTTGCAGAAATGGAAAATTCATCAGAATCGGTTCGAAGCAACTCATAGACAGCACCAAAGAACATTCCACTACCACCAATTGTCAGAAGCAATACCGGGAGACTCCACTCCCCAGCAATGAGTGAGCGTATTGCTGGTCCTCCCATTGAACCCCCAATAATCATATATGCGCCCGTGTAGATGTATAATCGTTCCACAGATATCATTATGACTAGTAACTATCATGCTAAAAATTCTTATCCTCATCTTCAGCCGCGAGCGGCGAGGGCATGCCGGTGATTACGGTCCCCCACTCAGTCGTGCGATTCTGTATAGTATTGTAGTTGCACAACTAAAGAATACTATTTGGGTGGATGAAGTGATGCGTACATCAGACAGTTGAATGACATGACTGCGACGACGCCAGCACCACTGTGTGCCGTCCTAATTATCACTCTGATTCAAGTACGCCTCTGCAGTTTTTTCATCATCAGTTCCGATAATTCTCTCAGCCTTCTGTTCAAATTCTTTATCTGAAATTTCGCCCTCACTGTACCGCTGCTGAAGTCTTTCCATAGCAGGATTCGTGCTTCCAGATGAATAGTTACGATTGCTTTTTGCTGTCGAAACGCGACTGACACTGCTGCGCCGATATAGATATACAATCCCTGCAGGAATATTTACAAGTGGTATAACAGACGCCAATATCCAGAGTTCTTTTTTGGGTCTCCACTGGGTGGTTGCTTGTACCCACTGCCGGTCATAATATATACTCAACGGCATCAATACCCATGCGATAATGGGTAAGAGTCCTGCTATCGTTCCGAGAGGTCCGACATCTTGTATTCCGAATCCAGCTATCCAAAGGACGACACTTACCCCAATCAAATAATACCAGCTATCTGATACAGATGTTGAGTATTCTGCTGGATCATGTTGCTGTGGATTCGACCGTAAAATCTTCTTCAACAGATCAGATAAGATATTGGGAAGTGAATCGGTCTGTGTCTGCATGGATCGCTTAGTCTCACCGTGGTCATTGCTTACTCCGCAATTGACACAAATTTCTGCTTTCTTTTTGATTGGCTCCCCACACGAGCGGCAATAAATTTCATCATGTTGCTTTTCTCTACTCATCAGTACCCCCCGACGCCAGCTCTTTGAAGCTCCTTTTGAGCGTTCCCAATTATCACATAGCAGTGAATTGGAACAATAATGAGTCCTAACAAAAAGAAATTCAATGTTAAGAGATTAATGATAGACAATGCTTTTTTCCAACCATCCAGTATCCGGCTGGGCTAATCAATATCCCGACAATCATAACAGTTAGCTTGCTTTTGGCTGCGACCTTTTCCAATTCATACTGCCTTCGCTCACTGAGTTCCGAAGTGTCATTATCGCTCCGGTCACTGTGCTCAGGTGTTTGGCTAACCCCACATTCTGGGCAAATCTCTGCCTGTTTTTTTATTACTGAGCCACATTCAGTACAGAATACCTCATCTGCTCCCCGCTGTTGAACAGAGTCGGACTCGGTTATTGTATCTTCACTCACATTATCGACCTGCTGTTATCCATATAAAACTTTACTGCTGACATAACGGCTCCCCATCAACGTGTCTGAGATACTTCCGATGATCCACAGGAATATCATCATATACGAACTGGTGGATTCCTTCGCCCGATTGTGATATTTCTGCGTAGGTATCCAGTGCTTCGAGCCCCAACACAGGTCGGGTGTATTTCCCCGGTCTCTGGATTGACCTGTTAATAATACTCATAACCTGGTGGTCGCCGCTTTCTTTTTTCCAATTTAATTTTCGATTCCTCGTGTAGTATTATACTAACCTAGGTGGTCGGTGGTAACTCAAGAATCCAAGTCCTGAATATCGCCATTCGGACGGGGGACTGTATCCTTTCACACACAGACACAGGTCCGGTCTTTTTTTACTCGGTATTGTTCATCATATGTAGCTGGGGGTTTCCCGTGACAATGGATGGAAGATCACTGTTATCACTACTGTCAGCTCTGTTAGTCGGTGGTTTCATACTTGTCGAACCATTCAACCGTGGATTATTGATTGTCGGTATCCTCATGCTCGCTACTGCTGGCATTTGTGATCTTCTTAATTTCCGTGCTGAGTAAACTGTGACACTGTCCCGGCTCACTTGCACGGAATCCGCTGGAAGGGTGATCTTGGCACAAGTCCGGGGCGAAATACGCAGAGAGAATACAAGATCTCGTTTTACACATCGGGTGCACGTTTGAATGTGCAAGAGTCTCGGATTGAACCGTACCGTGCCCCCAGATCACGGGGCACCCTTCACCCCTGGTCATAAACAGAGTCGCACATGATCGAGTGAGTCACCACAAAAACCATGCCGATACAGGAGGTTGTGCGAAAAATGCGTATCAAATCAACTGATGGCCGGGAACAGTTTGGGAGAATCTGTGTGAAGCAACCGATGAGTAAGCACGGAGAAAAGCACTCGATGCAGCTGCGAGATATTATCTGAAGATGCGTGGCGGTGTGGAAGCATATGGTCGAGGTGACGTGCAACGGTTACTTGATGCAGCCGAAGAGCACGGATCACTCACGGCGCCGGAGATTGCTGCGATACTCGGTGAGCGGGAGCTGGTGCTGGTGCTGGTGCTGGTGCTGGTGCTTCCGGTGAATATGAGACACGCTCATCGGGTGGCAAAGATTAACCCCGAAGTTAGTGATATGTCAACGTGGTCGTGTTGGTTATACCAGAAGGTCCCGAATGTCTAATTTCTAACTTCGGAGTACCATTGTTTTTAATTACAGATTAAAAATAGTCCCGTGCAGCGATATAGATCGTCACCGGCAGACTACGATGGCGATGACTGTGTGACAATGATGTTGGGACTTCCATCCCCAACTTCAAGCTAAGTTATTCTCCGATGAACACATGGGAACTTTGTTCGAAGATGTAACGCTTATATTAGTGACTACGTGTGCTAATGCTTGTCGATGTGTCAGATAACCCCGAAGTCAGTGGCGGTGAATGCGAGCATCATCTCAAGCAGGAACCCAATGTCTGATACCTGACTCCGGAGTATCACGTTCTTTGATTATAGATTAAGATAAATTTTGTGTAGTCTCACGTTGCAGATTGCAGCCATTCTCGATGAGCGGAAGCTACCCGGTGAATATGAGACACGCTCATCGGGTGGCAAAGAATAACTCCGAAGCCAGTGATATGCGAAGGTATGCATTGATTAGAATTTGTGATTGAATGAAATGACAGTTCCTGACTTCGGAGTATTATTATTTTTGATTAGAGATTGAAAACAGTTCCGTGCAGCGACGTAGATCGGGACTGCCGACGAGATGTGATAGACACGGACTTCTGCAAGACAACGATGCGTCACACTCGTTATGACGGCGTCACACCCACGATGATCAGTGGTGATATTGTAGCAATCCAGATGATACATACTATCTGTACAAACACAGTAGATTCTCGCCGATCCTGTGGCTGTCAGTGATCAGTCTGAACTGAGCTGATTATGTCGAGACCCAGTAAGCAGTCAATAGAATAGCTAATCCAGCTATGAGTGTCGTTGAGATACTGAATCCAGGAGAATCAATCTCTTGGGGTTCAGGTGTCGGTATCGCTGTCGCTGTCGTTGTGGCTGTGGTCGTGGTATTGTTCTGCTGTGCGGTCACAGTTCTAACCGAACTGAGACCTGAAATGCTCGCGATGATCAGGACCGTGAGCACCAGTCTCGCCGTGAGAGCTGAACTCGGTCGTTTCAGTGTCACATTTGAGCGTCTCTCTTCGTCCAGTCCATTATTCATTTGTGCCCTCAGCAAAACACAACTGAGATAATCGCTTCAGTATTTCAGTTATACAAATTATTGGGGTTATGTGTGAGGCTACAATCCTGTTTCATTATCGTAGAAGGAGGATATTATACAACGGTTCACATACCCACTCTTTACTCCAAGATCCGCTCAATACGGGATATTAAGATATTAGTGGAATCAGATGACATAATTTTGCGGGAATGAATTATCAGAAGGTGGTAAAAATTATTTCATCTCTATTCGTTTTACTTGTCGGTGTGATACTCCTTACCAACCCAGTGTCAGGCTACTCACAAGTACTTCCTGGCGGTGTATTTGAACTGACATCTGGAGGGTTTCTCTTGACTAGCGGTCTATTGTTATACCAAATTGGGACTACTACAGAGTAAAAGTAAGCATACCTACTGAATAGACATTTCACTCTCTTCAGTTCGAACATAACTTCTTGTGAGGACTTCTATGACACCCTCGATTGTATCGACAGAGATTACTGAACACGGGAAGGTATCCCTCACCGTCGCTGATCTCCATACTGAGGTAGTAACCGCTCAACAGTCTCACCAGTAAAAAAGGGTGTCAAAATAGGACTATGCTTCGATTAAGTACTGTCCTCTGACGGCTATCCCGTCGCCCCTGCTGACGACGTCGACAGAGTCCCTTCGACCATCCGTTGATACGTCTGAGAGTGTTCATGAAGGACGAGCATTTTGCCATGCTTTGAGTTGATGAACCTGAAGGCGTCCTCTGATAACGATTCTAATACCTCTGCAGCTCGACAGTGCTGTTTCCAGCAAAGCGACTCGTCTTGATCAGCTGAGAGCAATTCCAATGGACGATCCGATGAGTTGACGACAATCCCCCTCGGAGTGGGAGAACCCCGGTCATTGATATGTGTGAATACTGAGATTGCCCGCCGAGCACTCGGTGAATCAATCACTTCATCGAGATTCTCTGACGAGATAACTGCTCGATTGAGGTCAACTCATGCTGCTGGATGCCGGTGTTCCCTTTCCCGTTCCCGTCATCAGGGGGAGGACTATGACTTGTATCGGCGGAAACCTGTTTCATGAACTGTTGAACACGGTGTAGATTCAGTTTCGTCTCTGCCCTATGCCCCCTCTCCTGCTCTCTGTCTCTCTTCTTCAAGCTGCTCAATGCGCTTGGACTGTTGATTGATGATTTCCTGCAACTCGTCTTGATCTTGGTCTTGATTACTCTCAAGATCGTCAATCCGACCGGACTGCTCGGTAACTGAGCTGGAAAACGTGTGCCAGTCGAGAGAGATTCAACGCGTACCCCCACCCCATCCAAAGACCATCGGAGTGAGTAGTCGCTCATCTTCTGGATTCCAGAATCTTGCCTTCACCTTTGACAGCGTCGGCATTCTCAAGTCGTATGGAAGTCCGAGGAATCGACCTTGCAGGGGTTCATTCTGTTCGATATGTCTCTCACTCTGTGTCTGTGAGCAGATTGCAAAGAGTCATTCTGGAGTTCTGAGTCTGAGATGAGATGAGATGAGATGAGTCGACTGTCTTGGTGCAAGTGTTAGGAGTGAGTTGAATTCCCTGGGATCGAATCTACCGGAATTGCAGGGTCCCAGGTTGTACATTGTGGACGAATGTTGAGCATGTGTCCGTGTCGACAGATAGCTCATGGCTGTTAATCACGCCTAGTAGAATTACATCACATCAGGGAGATCGATCCGGATAACTGGCATGCGAGAGCGTTGAGCTGGTCTGTCCGAACGGAATGATGGATTGGTTCTCGTGCGAGCAATCGGGAAGCGCTCGTCAGTCGCAAGAAAGTTTATATTGAGACGAATGTGGAGAGGTCTGATGTCTTTGTCCTGGCTTGAGACGGATCCGTCGGGGTGATGACAGGCTACTCGCAGTGATCCAGGCGCTCGGTTTCATACTGAGGATATCAGGAGATTCAATATGACCGTGTATAATACGCTCGTAGAAAGGGAACCCACAACAAACACAGTTATTCGAACTATCCGAGCAATCATATCAGCCTCTATTCTGTCACATACGTGCTCATCTGCAAGATATTGTAGCATGAGACCGCCCGCTGGAGCAACAACTGGTAAAAAGAGATATGATATTTTCTTGATCAGGGATCATGATATCTCTTCGATTGTCATAGCTCCGCTTGTGTATGTGATACCCTTAACGGATCCTTGTATCGGCTGGGTTCGGTTTGAAGCATCTTAGATCGATTCTCCGCGATCTGTCAGTGTTGATGCCACCAGCACGAACCCGATCACTGCATACATACACATGACGATCCGGGCGAGCAAACCCAACTCCGACAATGGAAACGCTCCGGACAGGAATCCGATTATGGACTGCAGACAGCCGAGTCCCCACCGAACAGTCGGGTTGCGAATGAGAGCTTTCCCGATACCATCCATAGAAACATCATCACCTCACTCGAGTCACAAATCGTTCGTCAGCACTCGTCTGTTGAGACATAATTCGCGTGATTTTGATACCAGGAAGATAATCAGTCCACTGACTGCGGTCTCCATGGTCTTTGGATATGCAATACGCTGACGGAAGCGCTTCCGGATTTCGCGTGGCTCTGATAGAATCCAGATTCTCACTGAGCTGTTGAGATGAGCTTCGAACCAGTGTGTAGAGTCCAAAACGGAACTATGTGAACCATCCGTTGTTATCTAAACAGACGCCGTATCTATGGGTCAGCATATGAATTCTCAACTCACCTTATTACTGCCTCGCCTAACCGGGGTATGTTTAGAGACTTTATTCCGTCACCACGGCGCCACCGTTGCTAGTTGTAACTCTTGTTGAGATAACCGATTGATTCAGCATCATGTCAGACGGCGACAGTCGTCTCCGTCTTACTTTACTCACCTCACGGTTTCATTCAGTTTCAAGACACTCAGTCAGTAAGAGCACGTCAGTATGGTTGACAAGGAGGCAGTCCTAGATGGTTACGACACCGTCGCAAGAGTATATACTGAAGAGCGATCACGCAGTCATAAAGAACGCAAAGCGCTGTCTTCGCTTCTAAATTTCCTGTCGCCAGAGTCGCGGGTTCTCGACGCCGGTTGTGGTGGTGGAAAGCCATTTCTTCGACAGTTGAGCAGCCAATTCCAGCAGACGATTGGACTGGATTTTTCAACAAAACAACTCGAGATAGCTGCCTCGAACGCCCCCGAGGCGACGCTCCTGTGTGGCGATATGACCCGGATTCCATTGACTGATGGGTGTGCCGATGCTATCCTCGCGTCCCACTCACTGATTCATATTCCGTCGGACACACATCAAACAGTCATTGACGAGTTTGCGCGGGTTCTCCGTCCTGGTGGTCGATTACTCGTATCTGAGGGTCTTCAAAAGTGGGAAGGGACGAATAGAAACTGGCTGGACGCAGGCGCTGAGATGCAGTGGGACATCGCCGGCGCAGAGACAACTCGAGCGCAACTGGAGACAGCAGGATTCCACATCCAAACCGAATACGGCGCTCCGAATACCCTTCCTGAGGATGAGGAGGCAGGTTGGATTTTTTTCGAGACAACGCTCACCCAATCGTAGTATCAGTGCATCGCCTGGATTCGAGTACTGAGATTAGTATCGCTAAAACTGATGTTCGAGAGGTTCGCGCCTGTGAGGTCGGCGTTTGGTTGGATATCTGTTGGTGAGACTTTGTTGCTGTTTGGAATCGAGAATTCGTCCTTGTCGTGAGGCATTACTTTGTGAATGTGGCTTTTCAGAGTATCTATTCTGAGTGAACTATCAGTTTGCTTATACGTAGATACAGGCTGTGCTCAGTTGTCGGATAGCTAGCTGATCACCGACTCGTTGGGTCGTCTGGCTATACGGAGTTTTTTGATCAATTGGAGCTATAATTGCATAGAGTAGTTGAGTTAGTTGTGTGAGTACAGTGGAGACACTCATGAGTGATTAGTTCCCGAAGCCGGAGATGGAATGGAATAGAATGGAGATATAACACAAACCACTTGCCGTCTCTGCGGATGATAGCAGACGCCTCGCGTGGGAGAAACAACTGGAAAGCGGAAGGCGTCCGTCACCGAATCTGCCACACTATGACAATTGCCAACTGGTATCGCTGTTGGCGTAGGCGGACACGACACGGAACAAATCAAATAATCGATAGGACACAGTTGATCTATGCTACACCCGCGAGAGTGTTCTCCCACTGAGAGGCAATAGTCACCGTCACTGGCAGACTACGATGGCGATGACTATGACTATGACTGTGTGAAAACGAACTGATGTTGGGATTTCCATCCCCAACTCCAAGCTAACTTTTTCTCCGATGAACACATGGGAACTTTTCTCGAAGATGTAGCGTTTGTATTAGCGACTGCGTGTGCTAATAATTGTCATTGTAGCAGATGAGCCCGGACGTGAATCTCGTATTCGCGTTTTGGACGTTACCGGTAACCGGTCACTTCGAGAAAAATAAGGGCGCTATCGCTAGTTGCGAGGGCGAGCCACCCATATATACTCTCAATCGACGCGACGGGCATCGGATATGACTGTGCTCCTCACAGAGGAGTGAACTTTATATTGTATTTTGTCAAAAACACCAATGGCACGATAGAATATATCGTGTTACGTAGCGCCATGAGGTATTCCCCGGATTATTGCAAATCCTGACTCATCCAAAGTAGTTCCCCAATAATCCGGAAAAGCCCTCACAACAGTGGACTATCACGTCTCTATACATTAAAAATAAGTGCATAATCAGAGAGTTATATCAGAATTGTCTTGCCAATATGGGACTTATTTTCGAACAAATTTCAATATCGAAATATATCACTTTCGAGAAAGAAAGTTCGACAATATTACGAACGATACACCTCTCAACACATGATAAATTCTCAACGGCTGTATGTACCCTCATATGCCGAGTGAGTTGTGTAAGGACAGCAGATTATCCCTAGTCCTGGACCTGGAGGTCTTGATCAGCCTGAATCGAACGTGTGGAAACCCTATATCTGCGGTGACAGAAGTCGCTTTGTCATGCGATTCAGTGCCACTCGATCAGAGGGGGACATGTTCTCCAGGTCGACGAACTTCTCGTGAATACGCGACATCACGAGACCGGGGGAGACGTAATCGTCCGGGGTCCTCTTACTCGCTGGATCGGTCGGGGCCGGTCCTCAATTAGTCGTCGCCCTCCGAGGCGGTGATCGGGTCGCTTTCTTGATCGGTGAACCCCGCAGACTCCTCCTGACGGGCTCGTGCCTCGGGATCGAACTCTGCTTCGGTGTCCTGATATCGGGGGACAAACGATAGTTCGTGGTGGCTCTCCGTTTCGTGACCGAGATACCGGTCTTCTAACTCTATTTGGGCGGTTTCGTCGTTTTCTGCGATGTTTTTCATATCCTCGTACACTGCATGGGCCCCAGAGTGGAGCCCGTACAGCGTGACGAAGATATACTGATAACCAAGATCACCGAGTTCCTCGAACGTCAGCGGGTCATCCTGCTCACTCCAGGCAAACGACGATGAGTAATTGAACGCGAGATCCAGATCGGGATGCGTCTCGTGAATTGTCTCTGCGTAATCGATTGCGTCCTCGCGAGACGGGTCCGGCATCTCCGGCCAGACGAGGTCGACGCCAGCGTCGGCATAGATTCGACCACGTTCGAGATGTTCATCCCAGTCACCGTTTGCAGAGCCATAAGCATCAGTTCGCGCGATAATCACGGTGTCTGTGCTCTGCGTGGCGTCGACGGCCGCTTCGAATCGTGACCGTGCTTGCTCGCGAGATGCGATCTGCTTGCCAGCGATATGCCCACAGCGTTTTGGCGAGGTCTGGTCTTCAATATGGACTGCGGCGACTCCTGCTTTCTCGTATTCGCGAACCGCTCGGCGGACGTTGTGGACGCCGCCGTACCCGGTATCACAGTCAGCAATAACCGGCAGATTTGTTGCTTCCACAATCTGCTTGGCGTTGGTCACCATCTCGCTCATCGTCACCATTTCCAAATCGGGGAACCCGAACTGACCAAGAACGGTCGAATAGCCGCTCATGTAGGCAGCGTCGAGCCCTGCCATCTCCGCAAGGCGAGCATCGAGTGCATGATATATGCCCGGCGCGAAAGTATAGTCTTGCTCCGAGAGTAACTCACGGAGCTGTCGTCCGGCTGGATTGTCGATATCTCTGGTGAAAACGTCGTCGTCGAGTTGGTTGGGATGCATGGATATTATTCAGTGGGCGTGTTATCAGGCGATTGATTCGTGTGAGCCGGTGGATGAGTCTCCGCCATTCTTGACCATTCGAGCGAATGCTGTCGGGCTGACTGCCGAGTTAGCGCTGGATCGTGGCACGTGAACGACAGCCAACGCCGTCGAGTCGATCTCGTCGATGGGGAGGCTCTACTGGCTCCGTCAGCTATCTCTGGGTGCTGGTGGCTTCGAATTGCGTCTGTGATCACTCGTCACCTCCCTGTGTGTAGCGAGTCAAGCGGAGGTCCGGCACGAGCGGAGCATCACGCTCAGCGGCAGTCGGTGGTGGAGTCGGGTGAGTGTGCGTCTCATGGTTAGTCTGTAACGACACCGATCCATTCTCTGGGGGGGAAGCCATCGGGACGAGTGGCGCCCCCGCCTGTTCGGTGATTGGTGTGCGCCCTGGGATTACTTGAGGGGAAGTATCGGCAGTCGATGTCTGCTCAGTCGTCACACGTGTCGTTCGATTCGGTGCTTCGGTGGTATTGGTGTGCGTCGTGTTATGAGGTGCTGTCATCGGGTTTTCTGGGTCGCCGTAGTGATTGTCTGTGGGTCGTTTGTGTAGTGAGCCGCTTGGTGTCTGTGTACAGATACGAGCATCGTAATTGACAAATCCATGTGTTTGCTAATAAATATAACGATAGATAATGATGATGTCCCCCGTAAATATATCATCGATCAATGTGATTGTAAGATACATGCCAGATCATTTGATAATGGATATGCAAGAGAGATTGCAGCTCTCAAAGAAATGATAGGGTTGAATGAGTGACTCAGCACATGACAAATTAACAACTGCTGTATGTATACTCATTCGCCGAATTGCTTGTGAGGAGACAGCAATTAGAAATTTGATATAAAAGCCGCCGGACGGCGTGTTTTTGCAACATTCACAGTGACCAACATACCAGAATAGCCTGTTTTGCAGTCGTATATCGCCGTTGTGTCACTTGCGAAGAGCAACCGAGCACAACAGGTCACTCTCTGGAGTAAGGCATAGAGTCGACTCCCCGGACTGCCGAGAATGGTTATACAGTATTGTACGAACTCGATTGTTGGCGCGAGTGTCTCTGGAGCAGGGGTACGTGATCGACAGGGACGCAGGGATATCTGAGTATTCTTATGTAACATCTGCCTTTCTCACAAGACGAGTTGTTACATAAGGACTGGTATGTAAGTAATTAAGACGAACTTTGGATCCAGTATACAGAGTCGTTCATTCATCGACTTCTCTCACTCGGTGTCCGAGTCTTGCACGCCATCCGGGAGGTCGGCGTCCGCTCGGTGAGGACGACAACAGCCGCGTAGACCTCCTGATCTCCGACCGGTGCCAGCACCTCATTCGGGAGTTCCTCGGTTGCAAGGAAGCCCACGTCGGGACGTCACAGTTCGAAGATCACTGTCTCGACAGCCCTCGGTACGGCGCGATGGGCTGCGACAAGGTAGAGAACACGAGTGCGTGAAGCATCTCCTGCATTCCGTCGCAAACGAAATCGCAGAAGAAGCCGTTGAACACGATTGTGATGGCATCATCTTCGAGAAGCTCGATGGGATTCGAGACCGTTTACCGTACGCTGACTGGCACTCACTGTGGGCGTTCCGCAAACTGAAACAGTTTGTCGAGCACAAGCCAGAAGAACACAGTGTGTTCGTGGATATGATGAATCCACAGAATACGAGCAAGCGGTGCAACGAGTGCGGGTGCGTCCATGACGGGCAACCATCACCGAGACGAGTTCGAGTGACAGTGCCAGCGCCAGCGATGTGGAAAGCAGAACCACGCTGACTACGACGTTGTCTCCAGACGACGTCCGACGGGCAGCAAAGTCACGGCGTGACTTTGCGACGGCGAAGAACATAGCACAGCTGTGCCTCCTGGGGGGGTCATCAGCCGTCTCGGAAGAGGAAAATCAGTCAATATGCTCTAGCCAGGGTCGAGGACACCGAGTTGAGAGATACGCTTCACACCCACCGAACATGGGTTAGAGGAAGGGGTCACTGACGAGCCCCACCCTCAACGAGCGATCCAGTTACGACGAGCGAGATAGGGTGGGGTCGTTGACTGTATAATTTAGCAAGAACTTCCTCATCTCGCCATGGAAAATCAGTAACTCCGATAGATGAAGAATCGTGTCGACATAGTCATCGAATATGTGTTATTACTCCAGGTAATTAAGGGTCAAAATTATCTATTAACTCGATATATGACATCCCTGAATTCCACTGTGACTGTAACTCTGAACGTGTTTCCTCAGGGATGTTATTCATATCATTACACATACGTATTAACGGAAAATTCATGTATAAAATTACTGTCAAACTCCCCAGTGTTCGACTCTCTTTGTCTTCAAGATGAGCTTATATTTGCATGAAAGTATCATGACCTATCTGATATGAAGAAAAATAAGACACTAATCAATATCTCAATTCTGATTGCAGAATGTAACGGAAAGTCAGCAGATTATGAGATCAATCTGAGTTATCCCCTCGATTTAGATAATTTCGACTCAGATGTTCGATATATCATCTAATAATATCTCTGTCCGTGTCCCTGCAAAATTCGATAAAGGATTTCAAACGAAGTCGAAGACCCGGTCTATCCGGCTATCTAGCGTAATCAGTCAATAATAACATAGTCTTTGACTGAGGAGACACGATTAACAGGTATCTGATAATGACCTTCATCGTTAGTTGGAAACTTGTGACGATTTTTTGTTGGTGTTGGAGATCGAGGATTCACAAGAAGCGATTTCATATCACCTGTTCGCGGATCAACAGAAATATTATGTAACGTTCCAATTTCACTTCCTTCACAGTCTATTACACTCTTATCTGCGAGCTTTTGTCCTAATTGATACATTACCAGTAATTGCACCGTAAGTACATTTAAATATTTTTACGAAATCAGGAATGAGTTTAACATACGTCGCACAAATCTCTAGATATGAGTACACAATTACAATCACAGTCACCGATAGGAGATATGATTACAAACACACTCTACACGGATTCGGATATTCCAACAAAGGTTCTTGTTGTATCGATTGTAATAACAAAAATTGGTAGAAACAATACAGACATATGTATTCTTGAATAACACCTACTGCTCTACGCTGAGATAAAATGTCTCCCATCTAAGAGAATGCCATTTATTAGCTGAATATGAAATTGAGATTGAGCATTGATTACGGTCGATAATCGTCTTAACGTCTTCAAGAGCTTCATTAATCGTAGAATTCTTGCTAACATATACACGATAATCTCCGTCAATAGCAAATAGCAATACGACAACTGAATCGCTGTAAGGACCCAATAATTGAAAGACTAATTCAGTCACTGAGAGAGCTAGTGCGATGCTACCTACAAGTAAACATAACATACTATTACTAACTTGATCAGAACGAGAAGGACGAATATTGGACAGAGATGTTGCGAATATATTTTGTCTCAAGATGAGCAGACAGAGTATAATAGACGTATCCACTATTTTTCATCACTATCTTGTAGTTTAATTGTATAATACGAAAGTGGGTTTTTTAACCGCATCTTCAAGTGCATCTTTATTCCAGAAATAATTCCATGATTCGATAGTTGAGTAATTTGCAGGAGTGTATGTATCTCCACATCAATATCAAATAATTTCGTGAGAACCCTCTGCTGTTGCTCACTAGATAATATGACTTTTGAATCTGACACGTGAGCTAATGAAGATTATTTTTCGACAGGAATATTACACTCTTCAACAAGCTCATCAAGACTAATCACGGATCGAACCCCTTTTGTCCGCTGATTTGTTGATTGGTTAAAAATATCATATGATTGAAGTCGCTTAATGAACGTTTGTGTTTCAGCCTCCGGGTACTGATGAGTAATGCGACAATCATCGATGCAACTCATGACAAGCCGAGCCGCTGGATAAGTTAAAATTTCGAGCTGAAGATCATCAAACCTCGAATGTTGCAAAATATTATCTGTTGCTGATTGTGAGATTGGACCTGTCTGTCCTTCGTTGATAGCGGAAATCACACTCTCTGTGCTGCAGCATTTTTCACTGTATCATCGAACAATCGCTCTCTTGCAGTTGTCTCTACCACTTCTTTTGCTTGCTGTAAAAACGGATATTTGGCAATAAACGGATGAATAACACCAGACATACCTATGATATTGAAGGGTGATCTATTCTATTCTATTCTGTTCTGTGCACTGATATATACCTTGCTAGTGATTCTATCATAACGATACCCGCACAGTCACAATATCGTATAGTCTCAAGTTAATTCTGTATAAATATTCGTGTGTGTTAGGGTCTCGTTCTCAGTTATTTGAACATCATAATATAGAATTAGTCCATTTTCAAGAACCACTGCATCTCCTATTTCTTTTGAATCTTGGGTCAAAACAGTATATTCATATATCGTTCGATCTTCCCCGTTGACAGTATAACCGCTGTCACTCGTTCCTTCAAATTCTAACTGAACAGAGGTGATCTGTAGTGGATCTGTCTGTGCGTCTCCATCTATAAGTGCAATTTGCGACAACTTGTTTCCAGACGACTCTATATCTGAACTATAATATTGAATTACTTCTTGTCCGTTGATCTTTAGATAACTAAATTCATCTGCACTCACAGAATACTCAAATGTTTGAGTCAGCGTCTCTCTGTCACTCTCGTCTCGAGTTGAATCTACAGGATATGAAGTCTCATCTACCTGAGTAACAACTGCATCGATAGAGACATTATGTTTTGTTGCATTGACTTCGAATTCTCGTAACAACTGCTCAGAGGTTAGATTCTTAAAATCTATTTCAGAATTTGGACTATCTACTGAGGATTGAAACCCTCGATCTAATAGCGTGGCTGTTGTTGACGTACCGCTGGCAACAATAATCAATCCACAAACTACTGCAATAATTGCTATTGCTATTGCTAGTGTTATCTTTTCTTTAGATGTTAGATCCATATAACTAATCTATTCGTGTAATCTATAAATTTTATGTCATTAAAAGATAGTGTGAATCAATATTCTATTCGATATGAACCTCGAGTAGTTTCACACTAATTGGATAGTACAAGTAACTGTGAGGGATCTCATTTATTATTGTTCTTTGTGCGTCCTTCATCTTTTAGATATCCCCAAACAGCTGCATATACGTCATCTGCTTGATTTCCATGATTGTCTGTAATTGATGGATTCATATTGAAATCAACGTCATCATCGAAGCCATTACATGCCGGTGGTTTCTCTCCTCGTGTGGAAATTGAACTTACAGAATCACCATAACATCCTCCATCTCCATAGTAGACTCGTGAAGATCCTTCTCCTATGTCACCGAAATCATCTATGGTTAGAACCTTGTCGGGACACTCTTTATCAATTATTTCCAACTTTTTGGCATCTGTAATTGGACCACCAAAATATTCAATCACACACTGTGCCTCAGTTTGAGAAGAACTTGATCTTATTCTGACAAACTCTTCCGAGTAAGGGTTGTATGTGAGTCCGATCGGTGGTCGATTTGCATTCACCTCTAATGTTACGAACGCACAATTACCTCTGAAGAGTGCCCCATTGAAATTACTTATACGTCCATCTCCTGTCTTTTCATCTCCAAACACTCGGTACGAGAATGTGTCCTTATTTACTCCAACACCTCCATTTGGACCCTCATCTGAAACATCAACACAGTTTGCAGCTTTCAAGATTGCAACATCATTTATTTCTTCATCTCTCGCAGAAGCAGATCCATCTCGACGGTAATCGGGGGAATCAGATGACGCATTTCCAGAAACTACCGGTGGGGTAGTGTCATAAATAAAATCAATTTCTTTTCGCTCAGTCTTATTATTTCCGTGCCAATCGTATACTGTTGAAGTAATGGCTCCTCCTATCTTGTATCCTCCTTCGATTGGTATTCCTTCAGAAAGAATATTGAGATCTTCTTTGTTAGCTCCAAGTTGTTCTGCTTTGACAGTCACTGCAGAATCAGATATGTTAGTGTCATACTTATCATCTGAGACCGATTTATAAGCCCAATCATAATCACCAGGGTCATCAGGATCTTTTACCCTGGTTTTCTCTTTTGTTGTTATCACTCGGTCTGAATTGCCCTCTTTGAATACAGTTGTATCTTTGAAACACGATCGTCGAAGATTGGTATTCTGTGCACAATTTCGAAGGAGTTGTATTCCCGGTTGTCGAGTAAATACATCAGCATACCCAGAATCGCTAGCTCTGTAGTCACCACTACCCCTATTAGGTGCCCCAAAGTTCGAAGCCCCTCCACCGAGCCATCGAGCGAATATGTTTTGATCTTTTGAACATCCGCCAAATACTTCGCTCGTTAATGATGTGCTGTATATATTACAAGCAACGCCGATTGCTGGTTCACCACTATCTCCATAGTCAACAGTCTCAGCATCTAATAATATATCATGTCCAGACCACTCGTCTGTCGAGACAAATAGGGAATCAGGATTCTTTGATTCTTCCCACCAGAACGTTTTGGCGTTACCGACAACCCAATCAATCCGTCCAAAGATTTGACTGTACCCTGTTTTAGCATCAAATAGACTTCCCTGTTCTAATTTGAACTGACTGACTGCTGGATCAGTATTGTCATGCTTTACTTCAACGTCTCGTGTATATGTCTTTGAATTTTGGCTGAAATCCCAGGCAGTGTAATTTAATGGCTCAGTACGTTGGCGATCTTCCTCGGATGTCTCGAAGACTTCATTATTTGGATATTCATTAAATTGTATACACTTTTTATCAACACCATCGATACGGAGTTCATCATTAAAGTTGTCCCATAGCGCTGATTCAACTCCAATTTGATTATCGTATGTGTGCACTTCTGCACAGTACTCTACACCCGGATACTCAAGTCCAAATGGGAGTCCTGTATATCTATGCCAGACGGGAGTTCCGCCAGCAGTAGCATCTTTTTCAACACCAGTGAATGTACCTTCAAATGATACATATGGGTCTTCATTATCAGGTCTAACAGTTACTATTTTTTCAGAGATATCCGTATTTGGGTCACCATCTGAGTACAACGAGGCATTAACGCCATATGCTGGATCATCAGATGTTTCTAAAGAGATTATGTATCGACCTGCTTCATCAAATCGATTAATAACACCATCTCGACTATATCCTCGGTTGTGGTACTCTTTGCCAGCAGACCAGCAGTAGTTTCCGTTGCATACTGAATATCCCCCATTTGGAATATTGACGGTTTTATTAGTAGCAGAATCAGAATCAGAATCAGAATCAGATGAAATCTGTCGTAGTCTTCGTGAATTCTCCATTCATATTTTGAGATACGAACGTTGTCGACTGATTGCTCACCTGTTGCTGAGATACTTCCACCTTCCCATATGGTGAATGGATTGGAACTTACACGTTGGTCACAACTCCGAGATCCAGATTTACAATCAAATTTGACACGATCTGAGCTGATGTACGATGCAGGGTCTGTAATATCTAATACCTTGACACGCTCATGTTGATACCGTGGTGCAAACCCAAGCACCTCATACATTGGAAGTAGGGGCTCAGCAGATCCAAATGATGTAATATCTTCATTATTCGATCGGTGTGGTGATGCACGTAATCTATATACTCCAGGTTCGGTGAATGGAAGATCAGCGTTTAATGATCCAATAGACTCGGGACTAATTGTCATTGCTTGATTGTTCCAATATGACGTTCTTGGTAATCCAGAGCCAGGGTTAAATAATTCTACCTGCCCTGGAGATTGGAACCGGCTCGAACCAGTACATGGACCGATATAACATGCTCCTGACGGATCTGATACAGCATCAACGTCCACATTTCCAAGAAGTGTTCCTGAGACACCTCCAACGTTTTTCCAAATAGCAGCAATGTCTAACTGTTCTTGATCTTCAGTTCGACAATTTACAACTCTATCAGGTGTTGACGGATTATATCCTTCACATTGCTCATTAATGACCGAATCCATCTCAATTCGCTGTGAGATGAAATCTTCCCATAACTCAATGTTTACATCAACACTCATCGCATCTTGCTGTGATTCATACCCTGGTTGTGGATTCGTCTGTCGAATATAATCAGGTGTTGTTCGGACCTGAACTTCGATATTGTGAACTCCATAATTGTTCTCATTATTTGAGATTACAACAGGAATATCAACATACTGGTACTCATAAGAGTCTAAATGAATCCCAGCAGTTCCGACAGTCTGAATGTCCGGTAATCCCTGTTTTCCAGTATCAGTTACAACTCGAACACGTGCAATTCCGGTCTCTGCAGTTCCGTTATTTGCAATTAACGCTCTAACAGACATTCGTCGATTGTCTTCCGATGGATCCTTCTCTGAATTCAGTGGAGCATAAATGAACTGTGTAGAACTAAATGTTGGAAGTGAATTTGCTGGCAACTCAATAATATCATGTTCTGTTGCGTAGTGTCCAGCTGACCAATATTGTGAATCTGTGAAGCTATAATATGGGTATCCACTTGCATACCATTCTCCGTCTTCAATTGTATACTTGTCAGTAGTTCGTTTCTCAACCTCTAATGACATAATCTCCATCTTATAGATCCGAACCGGAGAGCGCATCGTATGCTTAAGCTCATTGTACACAAACTCAGATTGTTGAGCAAATGGATGAACTGTTGTCACAGAAATGTCCATTGTTGCTTCTGTTGACCCATACGGTGATCGTGGTCGATCACTTTCTCGCTCCGGTCGAGTCGGATACGATGGAGAGTAATCGTATGACTCTCTATCGAGGAAAATCGTCTTTTGTGCGCCCACTTCACTCTCACGAACATTTCCACCAGCCGTTTCCGGAATGGTAAATTCATCACTCCATTCATCTAATGATGTTTTAAATCGTGCTGCTCCGTCAAGATCACCGATATTCTGAACAACAACACGCGTATCAAAGTTCTCGTGAATGAGCCAATTATCAGGGTGAATTATCTCAACAACTTCAAACGTTGCAGGTTGAAATACGTATACATTAATTTCTTCAACGAGTTCTGTACTTACCAATTGCTGTGACTGTGTTGATTCGTCACGAGACATCGCTGGATTTTCAACGGAGCTACGACGATCAGAAACCGCTGTGCTTGATGCTGTCACACTTCGTAGATCTTCTGGACTTGTTCCGTCTGTGATATCAAACACTCGCACGATGTGATTGCCATACTCGTAAGGCTTCCAGCTGTGTTCAATACTCAATCTTTCAGTTGATTCAGGATCGAGCGTGACCCTCTCTTTTCCAATAGCCTTCACCTCGCCAGTGTTTTTATTAAAATCATAAACCCCTAGAGTCCGAGTGACTCGAAGATCACCACTGTTCTCGACTGTTACCTCGAGATACATCGGATCTCTTGGTCGATAATCATACGTTTCATATCGATCGTTGATTGATCCAACAACGTCAAACTGAGCATCAAATGTTGCTGGCTCAAATTCATATGAATTGTCGAATGCTCCAGGTGGAATATCTGCACTCTCTGTGACTATTTCCTTTGAGTTGATTTGAATATTGGATTCAAATAAAAGTAAAATGCCATCGTGTGGCGTTTCAAACTGAATGTAAAGTTCGTTATTTTCGGTCAGATATCGCTGCTCCTTTGTGGTCAGCTTAATCGTATCCTTCGTGATGCCGACAACGTCAGTACTGGTTGATCCATATGGATTCGTATCATAATCTGCTGAGACAGTCGATTGAAGTAACCGTTCACGACTCTGTAATTCAATCGGATCGATAACACGTCCAAATTTATCAGTAATTGTTAAATCAACTAATTGCCCATTCTGACTTGTTTGCAATGCGTACGCAATGTCAAGTGATGCATCAAATGTATCAACATCACCACTTGTAGGGACACCAATGTACGATAATCCGATATTAAATCCGTCATTTCTGGAGTCAGACTCAATAACAGCAGGTTGTTGTGTATTATCGATTGTTAGCCCTCTGATATTGGTAAAGTCAGTCATTTTCCCGAGTCCAGCTCGCATCGGTGGAATCTGACCGTTTTCAAATACTTGTGAGTCAGTTAATGATCCATCAACAAATCTATTTGGCGCGGTGTAGGTCTCTTTGACACTATAGCTTTGTTTTGCCGAGAATATCTGTCCTGATTTATCAAACGTGACTGATTTATCAGGACTACTGGAATCATCAGGATCACCTGTAGAAGCATCAGATGACTTGTCAGAGCGTGGTGTTTGAATTGTGAAGCCAACATCATCTGTAATGTCTGAATACTCACCAGTAAGTACAAACAAGATGTTTCCAGAGATTATTGCAACGGGTATCTCTCTACCATCCTCTGTTACAATATCTGATTTTACATTAGTTATCATAACTGTGTCTGTCAGTTTGATTCCATCAGGGAGTCGTGTCACTGAATAATCCACAGTTATGTCATCAGGTGTTGTTTTGGATGAAAACCCGCTCAAAGGAGGCGTAATTGATTTTAATCGGACAGTGTGTGCTCTTGAACTATCCTTGCAAAAATCCTTATCAGGCTGTATTTGCACTGAATCTGGAAGTGCTAACTGGTCGGTATTTATTCGGACACAATGAGAAACAGGCTCGTTAACGATAATTTTGGTTGTGGCTGTCTCAACTTTGCCTGCAACAGACACTTGAGCTAATGATACAATCTGGCGAGGTTTCTCTGGTGCGGTAAATGAATATGTATTATCATTTTGCCATGAAGACCATCCTCTGGAATTACTTGATTTAAATCGATACTGAACGTCACCTGATATTGTTGATGTCGTTGAAAAAACAGCTTCAATATTAATGTTACCTCCAGACTCAACGGTCGGTGTCGACGAACGAAGTATTAGATCAATGGAATCTTCAGTAAATCGCTGTTTAAATACAGTTATACTAACAGGAACCTCATTTCCAGCTGAATCTTCGACGACAAGGGTGATTGAGCCAAGCATAGCACGAGTTTCTCGAGACTCTATTCGATCACCAGAGTTCAGTCCGACTGGAATAAACTCTCCTGATCCCGCTGTAATACTTCTATCACAGTCAGATGACGGCTTGCCCTCTGAAGATTCACTTTCTTTATTACAAAGAAGATTTCCGGAGTCATCTATCCAATCTCCGTTCGTTGAGCGCACATGATAGATTAAATCATCACCCTCTGGATCTTGTGCTCCAGGGAATTGAATACTATCAGGTGAATCAGTGAAAATTTCTCCTCTAATCGAACTCACATCTGGTGGTTGATTTTCAAGCGTAAATGTATCAGATGTGTATTGAATGTAAACAAGTTCAGACGAACACATGACTTCTCCAAAGACACAGTTTTCGAATCGATATGTGTATTTGCCAACGACGTATCCATTATCAATAACGTCTCTATGAACAGATAATTGAGTTTGTAAGACTGTGAATACGCGTTCCTCTGGTTGTGACCCAATGAATTGTGCACTGGATGAACCTAATCTGGTACCTGAGGAATTCGTGATTGTATATTCGACATATTGAAGATCATCTATCGAACATGAATCAAACGATGTTTCTTGACAGGCTTCATCGATTATACTCGACTTTGGTTCCAGATTAACGACAACATTGTTTGCGTTTCCAGACTTTTCAGACACAGAAAATGCAATCTCATCACCGGAAGTAAACGCCTGAGCACTTGCCGTTCCTATGATGAATACTGCAGTCAATGCTATAAGAGCTAACATAGCATACTTTGAAAAATGATTAAACTGAGAACTCATTATCTTATAGTGTCATTTCTTTTACTAGTATGTATCGCTCTATTTAAACTGTCAACTGGATTACAGTAAAGTATAGTATAATCTGTATAGTACAGATCCACAAATAGAATTAGTAATAAAATGGAAAAGTTATAAGAACTAAGACAGAGGCTATACGCTCAGGGATTATGAACTGCTCCACTTTATCTATCAGTGAAACAGGAGATTGGGAAGATCTTGTTATTTTTGGTGAACACGTAAGTATGATTTTATTTGATGAGGAAAACGATTCCACAAGCAAAGACCTAGCAGAACACTGGGAGTATTGGCGTCCAAAGGATTCAGAATCTCCTCAAGATATTTCAGACAAAACTGTTGAGCCATACTCAGAAACGTCAACAGCAACTAAAGAAGAAGCCAAAGAAGAACTACAAAAGGTGAAAAAACCAGCACGGGATAATATACTCAAAGCAGCTATTGAAAAGCTATCACACTTCACCACTGCGATCAAGCTTGGAACAATTACAGCAGCAACCAAATTTGAAACATCCCTATACACGCACTTAATGTTCAAATTTTCACCATGGTATTTTAATTCAGAAGAACTAGTGGGATCACTCGATAAAAAATACAATCCACGTAATGAAAATACACAGTACATATTGACACTCAATATTAATGAAACGGAACTAAGAGAAACCATGAAACAAGCACTCAAGAAAAACGTGAAGAGTTCAGATGCAGCTGAAAAGTTAGAACAAAGTGATGAAGTACAATCAGAATCCGATACAAATCATTCACATCCTCAAACAGCAATTATTAAATGAGTATAAATAACGAATCGGCGACATACTCTGCTATCGCTCCAGTGAGGACGGGGGCTTCCGTGCTTTCGTATTATATTTCTGCTTCTATAACGGTACTTGCAAGCGGTATATCTCGATGATACGTACCCACAACGGTTCCAGCCTGAACAGACGCTGTGATTCGGACTGTCCCAGTCATAATCGGTAGTGACGAGATTGATTCAGACTGACCGTGGTTATGATCGCACTCTAAGCCAGTCTCATGAGTAGTATTCGTCACAGACTTTATATGAGTATGTGCCACCCATATTCTATTGTGTTTGGTGTACAGCTGTATCCCATCACCTCCCTACTCGTCAGCGAAGCTGAGTTAGCCCTGTTATCATTAAACTTGACTCAATCATAATGCTGTTTCACAAGATGAACACATGTAGTACTCATGCACAACAAGCGGACGTTGACTATCTTTCCGTTTATATCGTGTGTATATGCTATCTTCACAATTAGTATATGAACCAACCTGTATCGCTGTTGCACCGGCATCCGACTCATTATTCGATGATAATACGATATGAACTGCGCTGTCATCGAATTTACTAGATGATTGATGCGGCTGTTCAATATTACCAGAGAGATTCATCGGACATGATGGACAATTTATGATCAGCGGTGATCAATTCGGTATCACTGCTCCTGAAGCCTCCATTTCCCGCTAAGATTGCCAGGTATAATCGTTTAATCCACACGCGTTACAAGTAATACTAAATGAAGGATTATCGTATCTTTGTGTGATGTCTTCGAAGCTTCTCACGGGTATATTTACACAGTATACTATACTGTACATTCTGGTTTTTGATTATGTCAGATGAATACAAATACACTTATACACAATATACAACATTGCAGTAAATACATGACAGCCGTTTCACTCTCAAAGGAGCGTACAGAAACTACACATACAACCTATTATATTGATTACTGGATTGTATCGGCTTATGCAACGCCAGTACCGAGGTATAAAGAAGTCGACGATTCATTCATATACGTTGTATTAACACAGGATGATTCAACCACATTCGATATAACCACGCTTGAGTCAATTGCCAGGGAAGCACTGAGTGAACATAATGAAATATTGGTTGCAGATGATATTATTGATTCTGTAGAAATTGTAATCGAGATTAATACAACCCGTGAAGAGATCACTAACAATCACTCACACTGTGGTTTTCCCGTTAACCCATCTCAGTTAGAGCTTTATGCAACAGTTGGTGGTTTTATCGATAAGCTCGAGCGACACAGGTAACCGAACTTTTTGTCGGAACCTCTCTTCAAGGATCTATAACTTAACTGACGATCTAGCTGATCAAGCCGTTGATACACCCTATTGGAATCTGAACCGGAGCAGCAGCTCAACATCAAGTTCAGACTCAGACTCAGAATCTGATAATAGCTCACAGAACTCTCTCGAAGAAGAGACCCCTTCAATTACTGATGACAATAGATTCAGTGATCCATACAATTCTTCATTAGAAATGAACAGCCGCACACAATATAACTTGAATAAAAATGTGCCATTTTCCTGGAGGGATCGTGGGCAGTCTGCTCTCGAGGACTCTGATGCGAAAGTTATTCATTATTCGTCACAAGTCGAATTGTCAAATGTTTTCCCGTACATCATCGGACGGCAAAATATAACGACTGGATTAGAAAATGCGGGAGTGCTTGTTAGATCTGAGTAAATTAAGCACTTGAACAAGCAGTCACTGATGTAGGAAAGTATTTCCAATCTGGGTCATGTCATAAATAAGACTATTATGAAACCGCTCTTACAATCGCTCTTTGGCATCATAATGAAGTTCTTGCCCCTCTGTCTGAATTAGGTCATGGAATGAGTCTCAGAAATCAGCATTAACTTAATTTTTTATTGAAGTAGCTCAGATACCTCTGATGACATAGATATTCGAAGGGGTATCTCAGAACGATACCCCGGGGCAAGGACAGTACTAACATGGTGATAAACTATCGAACTATATGCTTTATTCGTCAGTGAAGACCGGAGTAACCGCATCCTCCGTGTTAGTTATTTTGAGAATTTGAAACAGGTCCATTTATGAACATTGCGTGACCTATTAATAACGCAGCGAACCCAGCAGACAGTGAAGTAGCCAGCGAATACGACGATCCAAACAATACGAGTACAGAGAATATCCCGATGAAGCCTAGTGGAATTCCGCTAAGAATATAATCATAATAGTTTTCCATATAATATATTAGACGTTTGATGATATAAGCATTACCTATAACATTTTGATAATACACCCATATGATCTAACATTCTATCATCTAATAATACTATATCCTCACGTATGAAAACCACATCTGGTCAGCAAACTAAAACTTAATCACAGACTATCGGAACTACGAACCCTATGATGTACTGAAACTTGCTATAAATTACTGTCAGTCTGAGTCAACTTAAATACAAAGATTCATTTACATAAATCAAGAGTAGAGACAAATGAAAAAACAAACAGATCAAGTCGTTAGTCTAATTGAAAGGTGTTATTCAATTGATACTGAGAGCAGGCAGTTGCATAACTACGCAACAGGTGATATTGATTCAATTAGAATAACAGATATAGCGACATGTCCTCAGATACTAGAAAGTACACAAGAATCGAAGATTATCAGTCAAACACGATTTCCGAACGACTCTGAACTCTATATAGCATTACTCAGCTATATTCGAAGCGATTCTGAGTCAACTCAAATAATTTAAATATTATTTTAGTTTATAGTACAATATATAATGAAGCGCAGAGATTATTTAAAATCTAGTGGACTAGTCGGTGCTATTGGATTAGCTGGCTGTGTAAATCCGCTTTCAACAGATCAGAGTGATATTCCGACTGTACAAAGCGCAGAATTGACTCTTGTTGAGCGTGATGCTGAAACAATCTATAGTGATTCGTTTCCACGCGTTGTCATGGATGAGATGTCAGAGGTACTCGTTAACATGACGCTTACTCTTAATGATTTTACCAATGTATATCTTCAGCAACCACGTGCTCAAACCACACAATTTGAAACTGATGCTGATGTTCCAGATGCATTCTTCTACGCTGATGGATGGTACCTAATTGGACAAAATAATCTCGAAGAGACTATCGAGAACAGCGATGGAACATATACGGCGCAGATTTTTGATTTACTCAGTGAGACTCAGTACATGTACCGTGATTATGAATGGATAAACGGCTCAGTGAATATACAAGGATTCGAGAATGATCACCAGCTTCGTGTTATCTCACATAACCCGCAACTAAAAAACGAAATCGACGTGCATGAGACATTTACGATACAAGTATAGGACTCTTAGCAAAGGAAGCAAGACATCTAACTAATTAACAGGCACTCATTCGAAGTACGCTCATGTGAGTCCCTATATTTATGTTATACACAAGAGTATATAGTTACGTGCGTCAAAAAGAATAGAACTAGCTATACATACTGGTGAGATTTATACAAAGTATTAATTTGAGTCCCTCGAGCCGTAGAGAAGCCAACGAATTAATCGGAACAAGATACCGTATTCTGTTGATAATGATTATACTGGAGGGTGTATCTATGTCATATGAAACATAAAGAGGTATTATCAGAAACTATTGAGTTTCTAAAGCCTAGTGAGAGGAAACTAAAAGGATCAAAGTTCAGGAGGCGTGTTATACAATTAAAGACATTATCCTCATGTTGATAGCTATTGAAGTGTTAATCCATTGGCTGTTATCCAATGTCTACACCGTGTTCATATTTGGACTTTTACCAATCATCGGTGGACTTGTCTTTGAGTTTATTATTCATTATCACTTCAAGCTATCACGCAACGATAGAATATTCTGTTATGTAATTAAGTTGCACAAAAATGGAGGTGAGGGTTCACTCAATCAATTAAAAACGTGGAACGATAATCCACTCAATATCTCAAAGAAGTCTGGCTATCTGTATATTAGTGTGCTTATAAAAAAGTCAGAGGAGAGAGACAACCCAGCATCATATGTTCAAGAGAAAATTGGAGAGTTTCCCCCGTGTTGCTGAGACGATTAATAGAGAGGGGTATCAAGAATTAATCGAATTTAATAGATTAAAGACAACTGAGTCTGATTACCATTACAAGTATTTGTGGGAAGAAAACAATAATTGCGAGTGCGAGGATTAGAATCTGACTGTACAGATTAGATGGTTATGTTATTGTAGTTTGTTTACGTTACATCCGTTATCTGCATGAACTTTTAGCTCGGACTGGCTCTTTGACGAGAATGACACCGTGTCGCCAACTTCGATCATTGTCTGTATATCTTCATTAACAGAAGCATGAACTCCATCAGATAGCGGAGAGTCAATCAACTGCACGTAAGTGATTATTTCCTCCTCTACATGTACTGTATTAATAGCCACTGTCGCTTTTTCATGTGAAGGGCAATCGTTGGTAAAAATTAAAGGAAAACCTACTGTGGAACCTATGACAGCGAGTAAAAGAATGATGCTTACTAATCCAATTGTACTATATGGAATGCGAAATCTAGTCTCTGTTAGCGGTTGATCTGGATCCGGTGGTCCAACACCGCCGGAACATCGTTCTGTTGATGATATATTTTCGAAACCAGACATAAAAAATTAGTATATTACATGATATAAATAGCTACTGCAGATATCAATTGTATTATACTATGTATAAGCGGCGTTCAGACTAAGCTAAGCTATAGAACAATTCATATGCCAGTTACACCCAAATTAACTTTTAATTGAAACCTTCGATTTGATAAAAGATGGCCAAAACAACGATAGATGTGATGCAACTTCGCAAGGGTCAGCTACCAATGAATCTTCAATAGATATTAACCACTCAATCATGGGAATGATTTCAGGTTCAAAATCAATCATAAAATCTTGTAATAAAAAGTCACCAATTACTTTCTTATTCACGTCGGATAGTTTAAAACTAACAGACTCATTTTGTGATGCTTGAATTTCCACATAGACTTTGGCAGTTTTATTAAATAATTTGAGCCTTGGTGCATCAGCGATTGTAGTCCAGTTTGTCCCCTCAGTTTCTACATTTATGACATCAGTATTCATATGTTCAACTGAGTAACTATATTATTAGTACATAAATTAATAGGTTCCACCGCCACGGTGATGCGATTCATCGAGTTTTAATCATGAAGAATACTTTCACACTTTTTAGAGGGGAACAAAACTTGCAATAGGATAAATTAAATATATAATTATTCCTACAACAACGAGACCCACTACAGCGATTGCAGCTGTTTTTCCTAATTCATCGCTAGCTGTATTGGTAGCGTATTCTAATTGGTTACGATAGACTAGAAGATCCTTCAAAGCGAAGAGGTGTCGAAGAAGCGGAACGGTGGGATTGTGTGAAACATATTGACCGTATCCGCGAGACAGATGATATTTCTACTATTTCGGTTCACGGTGGTAATAGCTGTTGTGAGAGCAAATTACTGGACAAACCCGAGTTCTTGTTCCGCAAACAAAATGTGAATTGGCACTTTCACGCGGAGGAACTTCTCCCTATAGATGGAATGAATCCCACCTTTTCAATTAAATACCGCGATAGTTCTCATGACTTCTGGACGAGGTATTTGCATGCTCAAGCGAACACTGAACTCATCGAGCGCTGCCACATAGATGGTGCAGTCCGGGTATACGGTAATGAATCCAGTTTCATTCGGCGACACGCTGAGCAACTCAAACCCGGGGAGAAATTCAACTCGGAAACGGAACGGATGAAGTTGTTTAGGATAGACCCAGACCCACAGCCACTCCCATCATTCGACGAGCTAATCGGATTGTTCCTCACACAGAACCCATATCTGAGAGAATTTCGTGAAAGTGAAACTGATGAGAGTGCTGACCTGCAGGAATTAAGAAGTAGCTTGCTGGAAAATTCGCCAGGTACCTAAACACTCGACCGCTCACGATCACGAGAGGCTCCCTTCGATAACGGGTCAAATAAGACACTTCAATTAGCCGTGACCGCTAAGATTGATGGTATCGAATCGTGTTCTTGAACGTTTCTCACGACTTGGCGGAAACTAGCAGAAAGCCAGTGGACGGTCGACCGTCGTGAAAGCACCCGCTAGAGTCGGACTCTATCTGAGACATCTATACCTCCGATCAGGACAATTCAGTTCAATCCCCGATTTCGACAGTAATTTTGGCACGGCCTGCACTATCCAAGTCGGTGATAAATTCGCTCTCAGAGGAAGGCTCAACCGGGAATCCGAACTCCATTTCACCAGTGCTGTATACGTGCATGGGGCTATCCTGTATACCGGTACAAATATCAATCCAATCTGGTGAGTATCTAACCGCTCGGCACACAGGTAATTTCGGTTGAGAGCAGTTTTATGACACGCTGTCTCTCTCTCCAAGTATCGTCAGGAGCCGCGTGCAAGATACAGGGGTTCAATTAACCATTCAGAGACTGTGACCTCGTACGAGACAAATGAATCACTGTGTATGTGGTTGACCGGCTCATCTGAAAACATTGAGAGTAAGCGTCTTATCGGTTGTTCTCATTGGAAGCCATCAAACCGACTCCAAGTGAGATCGAGAAAGCCACCGACGCCCAAAATGATGAAGAGTACCGGTAGGTCGGTCGTCTGACCGTTAA
>KB659958.1_pt104 | contig 34148 bp, 38 predicted proteins | sample 558768 | NCBI scaffold set KB644980.1 | reverse complement strand
GAGGATGCAGAAGCATCAGTACCACTCGAGTTGTATTCGGCAAAGCACGTGATAAGACAATTAATCGTGTTGCAGTTGAAGAAGAATGCGACGTGATCTTGACCTCAGGTGATGCAGATAAAATTACACAGGTTCTCCTTCCTGTTCGTGGTGAGAGGAACTTTGACCGGATTCTCTCATTCAGCGAAGAACTGTTGACCGCAACGGAAGCGACCGTTACGCTGTTTCATATGGGCGAGGATTCAGACCAGGTACCAGGTGAAAAAATACTCTCAGATGCGACTGATCAATTAATTCAGGCAGGTATCGATTCTGACCGTATTACTCAGCGATTGTCCGAGGATGATGATACAACTCAGACCATCATCGACCTTGCTGAATCATTTGATGCTCTAATATTAGGTGAAACTGAGCCATCACTGCGCGACCAGATTCTCGGAAACGTCCCTGCACAGGTGACTATTGACACAGATAATCCTGCCTTTGTCGTCCGAGATGCTGAAGAAGCATAATTGAATATCCTGCTGCTTCGCTTATCCAGATGTCTCTGAGATATCTGATATCTATTCATGTAACGAAAAGCTGAGCCTAATAGCGATGTGTGGTCGCTGATAATTGGGTTAGGTCCACCACTGTTGTGTTTGCTAAAATAATAAGCTGGGTACATTTCAGTGCAGTAATATCGTATATACGACTCTTCAGTGAAATTTAGAATAACTAGTCGTTCAGATGCGTTATGACCCACGAACAGAATAATAAATGCTTGCTAATCCAAGTCCAATCAGGAGCGATTCAATTGTATAAAGAATGAGCAGTGAAGACCCAGATATATTATAAATCCCAATTACAGCAGGTGAGTAAATCACTTCGGCAATGGTGCTGAGTGTGACAAACCCGAATCCAAGTGTTGCGTACTTTAGATTTGGCTTACCAACGCGACGCTGTGCTCGGAATCCATAGTATGTAAGACTCCCGCCAATGACAAAGACGAAAATGTTACTAAACACTAACATCCAGAGTGTCGGGTCACTACTCATAATTCTATATTAGTCTAATTATTCTGTTTCTCTGACTGCTCAAGATCTTCAATGAGTTCAGCGAACTGGTCCACAGTGTCTTTTTCAATATTGATGTTGATATCAAGCTGTCCTTCTTCGACGCTAATCGTGATTTCATTCAATTCGCTCCTGTACTCACTGTATTGTGTTCCATCAGCATCCCTTGTCATCTCCTCAGAAAGAAGATTATAATTTTCCATAGCCCCGATACGTCGGTAAATAGTCGCCAGTGATCGATCACAGATATCAGCTAATTCCTTAACAGACATCGGTCGAACGTTTGTAGCAATCAAAATACGACGGACATCCTCGCTTGCCAGCACGTCAAATATATCATCTGGGTCCCATGCTTTACTCACGTTTGATTAATCACAGACCTGCAGTCGCTATCACTGGGGTGCGTGGATGAATTAACCTTATTCTAAGAAACGCATGAGCTGAATATAACTATCAAATATTTTATATAGATGCTATCTAATTCCATGCAATTCTTCAATCATAGCTTCTGATGAATATTGACAGTATTATAGATACAAAACACAACATCTCATGTCATGGGCATACGAAGTCCGCCATCAGATGAAATCAATATAGTGACCACTGAGTATACTTATCTTAGTTGTCACGATTTATACTTCTAACGTGAATACAAGCAATTCAGTCGCTGCTAGCGGCTTCTCCCTCCTGTTGTCGCTGTTCGAGGATTGTGCCTAACGCCCCATCACGGCTGGTTCGAGAGCGACCATATATCAGATACCACCCGACGCCACCAACGATGATACCAGCTGCGCCAAGGATTGGAAACATCCCCATCTGAGTGAGTAACGCCAGTCCACCAATGAACCCAGCAAATTGGACGTACGGATAGCCTGGCGATTCAAATGATGGTTGATATGAGTCGACTCCACTCGTGCGGAACACGATCAGGGCGACATTCACAATCGAAAACACAAGAATCTGGAATGCACTAGCCAACTTTGCTAACTCAACGACCGGTACAAACGCGATAAGCACCAAGAGGAGAGCACCAGTAATCAAAATTGAGTTTCTTGGGGTGCTGAACCGCTTACTTACCCGGGCAAGTTGAGTGGGTGCAAGTGAGTCTCGGCTCATCGCCAGTGGGAACCGCGAAGACGCCAATACTCCAGCATTAGCCATACTAGTCAATGCCAGTATTGCAATTAGTGCGATTGCGACAACACCAACCCCGCCGAGTAGTTGACCTGCGCCGTCTGCCATCGGGGTCAATGATGGTCCACCATTTGGGCCACTCGTCGTCAGGGTACCTGGATCGTTGAGTCCAACTATAGCCGCGACCACAAGCGTATACAGTAACATCATCGCTCCCATTGAGATAAGAATGCCAAGCGGTAGGTTCCGATCAGGATTTTCAACCTCCTCAGCGACGCTTGCAATTTTTGTTACACCCGCGTATGAAACGAACACGAATGCCGCTGCAGTCACGATTCCGCTTGCTCCCTTATCAGTAAAGCCCTGGAATCGGGTTGGCTCGATAACAAACCCTGAGTTAAGAACGTACGCTGCGAGCGCAAACACAACAGCAGTGACGATAATCGATTGCGCCTTCCCACTTTGCTCTGTACCGACGATATTGAGTACAATAATAAGTGCTGCGAGTCCGAGTGCAACAATCTTGACTAATCCATCCGATATTGGAACGAGTAATAATAGATATGCGCCTAATCCGACCAGTGCGAAAGAGCTCTTAAATACTAGCGAGAACCAAGCTCCGATCCCAGCAATTGTTCCAGCCAGTGGTCCCATTGCGCGGTCGATATAAAGATACGTGCCACCAGACTCAGGCATTGCAGTCGCCATTTCCGCTTTCGATAGCGCAGCTGGTAGTACAACTAATCCAGCCAGAATATAAGCAAGGATTACTGCCGGTCCAGCTTTCTTTAGACCTAGCGCAGGGAGTACAAAAATGCCACTTCCAATCATCGCGCCCATACTGATTGTGACTGTCGCATAGAGACCGAGGTCTCGTTCAAGATCGTTTTTCATTTATTAAGTATCTCTGAGAGAGTAGCAAGCAACTCATTCCGGCTATGAGGGGTATGTTTATGACTGTGCTCCGATTGATCTCGGGGCATCACTGTACAGCTAATATCGTTATTTGATAGTATGATCATGACTATTATGTTGTAATTGAAGTTATAGTAACGAATTCATACCAATTCTCAAGAGAAGTGACTGCAACGGGAATAATAATATTGAGTTAATACTTCTGATTCCTGCGGTATCGGTCTGTTCAGTGGGGTATTCAATGGACGTTGTGATATATGTCACGATTTATTTAAGATACTTAATAAACGGTATTTAGCTAATTATACTGATAAACATTAGATTGGTTGACGTCTCAGTGTATCTAAATTCTCCCCGTGTCATCAGCCAAATAATTCTCATGTTTACCTCGCTATCGTCTATTCATGATACGCCTCACCCACACAGGGTAGCCAGTAGTGTGATGAGTTACCCCGGGTTTCGTCGCTGTTATCTGAATCATCCAATCAGTAGTTTCTGCACATCATCAACAGTATTGGGCTCTGCGGCGATAAGGTATCGACGACTCCGCTCAAGCGTTGTCTCAGGGCGGGCAATTTCGGTTCCATCAGCATCCGAGATCACATGGCACCCATCAGGGAGAAGTATCTCATTCAGTTGCTTACCAGCTGCAGGAGATTGTGGATGAACTCGAATATTGAGAATATTGATATCCTTTGTAACATCCTCTAATACCCGTACATTCTCTCTTTGGATCCGATTGACTGTTGCGTTCGACCCTGTCCGTTCAGGATACACAATCTCGTCAATAAACGCATTGCTCATATTCTCTCGATTAGGATCGTTGACTCGCGCAATAGTCCGAATGTCTTTGCTAAGATGTTGCATCTCCGCACAAATTGCGAAGTTGGTCGTTGCATCACCAGTCAAGGCGGCAAAGACGTCTGCCTGTGATGGGTCTGCCCGTGAGAGAACCTGTGGGTCCTCAGCGTCACCCTCAATCACGACCCCGGTCCATCCGTCAATTGTCCTCTCGACGGTCTTAGGATCACGCTCAATCAGATAGACCTCGTGACCGTAATCGGTGAGCACCTGAGCTGTTTGGTACCCTACTCGTCCTGCACCTGCGATAATAATATGTTGTTCTGGTATTTGATCGGTCTGTGCGTGTGAATCGGATACCTTCATTAATTATTGGTATCTGTTATGTATATAAAATACAATTGAGTATTTGCGGGCTCCGCAAACCGATGACTCCACAAAATGCAACAGTATAGATCCTCGGATCTCTCACAGAAGCCCCGGCACAGAATGTAGTATTGGTATGGTAGTAGTCACGAATACTCGCGGTCATTACGCACCCAGAGTGGTCAGTTGTTTGCGCTCCCCGAAAACACATGAGAGGCTCACACATAACTATTGGCATCGGTGTATGATTTTTATATTACATGCCAATATTGCAGAATATGACTTATGAACTGGACCGCTATTCTTACCGAATTATCATGCAATGAAAAGAGCCCATCATTTGGGGTCGCCGTAAACGACCACGGGTCGGGTGATCCGTGGGACTCTCGCTGAAATCTTCAGACTCCAGTAGATCATGTACTGACAAACTGGACAGACTATTTTTAAAATAACCTCACTGACTTCGAGAATCGAAAACGAGTCAGAGGGGCATAAAGAAGCCCTCATTATTCTTTAAGAATTAGTGCAACTGCATGACAGACCCCGGCTGGAGACGACGATTTGTGTTATCGTTATTTGCTGTAGCACTGGTCGTGTTTGTCTACTCACTTCTGTATCAATGGGCAATATTTAGATTTGAAGGAGTCACTATCACAATTTTTCAGTCATTACAGACTGTCATTGAGATATTCACAACAGCTGGATTTGGCGGGGATACTCAATACTGGAATACAGCTCCTATGAACCTTCTCGTGATTGGCATGAATCTCACTGGCGTTCTTCTCGTATTCTTAGCGCTGCCAGTGTTTGCTATTCCACTTTTCCAACAAGCATTCGAAAATAACCCGCAACGATCAACGACGATTACCGATCATATCATCATTTGCTCATATAGTTCACGTGAGACTGTGCTTCAATCAGAACTTGAAGCGGCAGATGTCCCGTATGTCATTATTGATACTGACGCTGAAACAGTCTTAGAATTAAATGATCAGGGAGTTGAGGCAATCTGTGGTGACCCCGAGAAAGAGCAGGTACTTGAAGCTGCAAATATATCCGCAGCTCAAGCGCTCGTAACTGATGTTTCTGATACAGGAAATATCCCGGTAATCTTGACTGCAAAAGAGCTTCAAGAGAATTTGAGAATTATCAGCGTTGCCGAGAATACACAGGATGCAGAATATCACCGGTATGCAGGTGCTGATCGAGTCATTCGACCTCGACAGGCTCTTGGAAACGCACTCGGTAGCAGAGCGATATTACCGATTACACAAAAGCTTCTCCAAACAGTCGAATTGAGTAATGAGTTTAATATTTCAGAATTCCGCGTTGAACAGGATAGTGAACTCGCCGGACAAACACTCGCAGAATTAAATCTCAAAGAACGAATTGGAGTTACCGTTATTGGTGTGTGGTCCAACGGCAAGTTTATTTCTGCACCAGGACCGGAAGTTCGGATAGAGGAGAATACGTTTTTATTGGTCGCTGGTAGTTATGAAGCTCTTACAGAGGTAACGACGCAGACAGTATCTCCAAAGCTTTCTGGGAACGATCAGGTTATTATTGCAGGTTATGGTGTCGTTGGTCAATCAACTGTTGAGACATTGGAGGAAAACGGTATTTCACCTACTGTGATAGATATGAATAACGATGATGAGAGAGTCGATATCGTTGGTGATATTACAGATAGAGACACGTTTCTCAGAGCCGGGATTGAGGAGACTCGATTCGTCGTTTTGGCAGTCGATGATGATTCGACAACAATGTACGCAACTGTCGCTATCAAGGAATCTGCACCGAGTACTGAGATGATTGCGCGAGCGAATAGCATTGAAAACACAGCCAAACTGTATCGAGCTGGTGCTCAGTATGTACTGTCGCTTTCAACAGTCACTGGGCGGATGCTCTCGTCGGTTCTGCTCAAGGATGAGGAGATATTGACATTAGAGACACAGTTCGATATTGTACGGACGAGTGCGCCCGAACTCGGTGGCGAGACTCTCCAGGGGGCAGCTATTCGTGATAGAACCGGGGCAACAGTCGTGGCAATTGAACGGGATGGTGAGTTGTTGACGAACCCAGAACCCGATTTGCGAATGAGAGAGGATGACCGCTTCATCGTCACAGGTAGTAATACTGTAATCAATAATTTCACTCAGACGTTCAAATAGCAGACAGGTCTGTGTCAGGGTGAGTTTGCAGATGATATCTGTTCTACTCTTGGGTTTAAATCATTTTGACCTGGAATCTTATAAATTAACAGTTCATAATACTGGTCTATACCCTCATGTCTGCACAGCATCGCTATCAACAATGTGTCGAATGTATGTGAACTGACAGTGCGATATTAGATATAGCTTCTCAAGATAGCAACCAGTTGCAGCAATATGATATGGATTCGTATGAAATATTCCACCAATTCGTGTCGATTAACATCCTCCATCCGCCTGAAGGCGGAGGAATCCCACGGCACCACACCACTGCGCTCCGCTGGATTGGGATCTGAGAGTTTGCAGTCTACTTGTTCCCTCGGTGAGAATCCGTGGGACAACTCATGAAGATAGACTGCTGGCTGTGCCAACCAGCCGGTACTCCTGTGTCCACACAAATCGGGTGCAGACTCGGAGTTGCGTTCGTTGATATCGAGACGGATATTCTCCGCTCCCGCTCCATTCACGTCCGCATTGAACGCGGCCTCACACTCCTCGCAGACGGACAGACCACAGTCAACACGTCACGCTGACTCTCGTCTTCTCTCCCTCTCCCACACATACAACACGTCATGTCTTGCTCGTGTCGCGCTCAGACACTTCGATGCCTTTCACTTTCGCCTTGTATGTGAGAATCTTGCTGAAGCGACCGAACACCCACGCCCACCCGTGCAGATCAACATTAAGATTCCCGTGCTTCCCCCAGTTCTTCGACTTGCCGTTCTCATCCTCACGGACGCCTTCCAAGTCTCCGACAGTGATTTGACTAACTCCCTTCTCAACACATCGTGAAGCGATGTGTTTCGCTATGGAGTGGAAAAAGTGCGTACGGCGTTCTGACCACTCCACTTCTTGTGTAATTTGGTGGCTCGGGTCCCACCAGCATCGTCGCAGGTGGCGATCTCCTGTGGGAAGGAGTAACCGTCCCGTCCTGTTTCAGGCGGTTGCCGGGGTACAGGTACAGGTCCAGGTTAGCGTCTTCTGTACCATAGGCGACAGCAACGAAGTTACTGATGCCAAGATCGATGCCTGCTGTCTTGTTGCCGGGTGCGGTGGGTATCTCGATGTCGTCCTTGCAGACGAGGTGTACCTCCCACCGCTCTTTCTGCTGGTCGGAGACGACCCTGACTTATTGTAGGTTTTTAACCTCTACGCCAGGGCGTGGCTCGTATTCGACAAGGATGTACTCGCATGCGTTCGGGTTCGGGTGTTCCTTGTGAGTCGCGCCCTGTGAGAGTCGAATACGGTTGTTCTTGGTGTCGTGTTTGAAGCCGTTTTGTTTCCACGTCACCGTACCGTACTGCGCGGATGTTCCTCGTGGACACGACGACCCTCGTCGTCGGAGTAGTTTTCTTTGCGGTAGTCGGGCGGATTGTCTCGGTCGTCTTCCGAGGAGTACCACGACACGAGTTGAAGCTTTCAGCGAGTTCCTCCAGAACCCGCTGACTGGACTGTGAGTGCAGTCGCTTGTAGGTTGGGAGATCTTCAACTCGCGTTTCAACTCTTCGTGATCAGGAATCTCGCCCGTCTCTTCCGAGACCTCGCGGGAGCGGGAGTAGTAGTGATAGTTGGCGACGTTCCAGAGTTTGCTGGCGCTCCACCCGTGACGGTCAAGAGACTCTGCAACCTGTGGGTGGTTACGGACTTTCGCTTGATGGGTGCGGTGGATCTACAGCATTCTAAACCGCTATGTAACCGCTTATAATTACTTCTGTTCTAACAGTTGTGGTCATGGTCATACCGTGGAATATCTGGTCATGCTATTTTTGTGTAGATGTGACTCGCTCATGTCGGTTTCATCACCCACGTGTTCGTCGCTCGGTTCCGACCGTCGCGGTCGGAACGCTCGTTCCTCACGGGAGGGCGGGTGTATTCACCTTGCCCTTTTATAAACGAGGCGAGTATCTCAGGGCTTGACCCCAAGGCAGTTCACAAAGTCTCAAGTTTTTTGCTTTCAGTAGTAAATCATACGTGACATGTAGATGTCTGATATAAAAGAACGCCCTGAGACATGGTTGGTCGACATGGATGGTGTGTTGATACGTGATGACGTTGCTCTCCCAGGAGCCACGGATTTCATTCACCGACTCAAAGAACAAGAGTGTCAGTTCCTTGTATTGACTAACAACTCAATTTACACACGACGCGATTTGGCTGCTCGGCTCTCGGAAGCTGGACTCAGTATACTGGAAGACCAAATTTGGACTTCAGCCGTGGCTACGGCACGGTTTGTATCGAATCAAATGCCAGATGCGTCAGCGTATGTGATTGGTGAGGCTGGATTGAAAACAGCGCTTCACAATGTGGGATACAGGCTTACTGATACAGACCCAGACTTTGTCATTCTCGGTGAAAGTCGCACATACTCATTTCAGAATATCACCGAAGCTGTCCAGCTGGTTAATCAGGGTGCACGTTTCATTGTGACAAACCCGGATGCGACAGCTCCCTCAACTGAGGGTCCGCTTCCAGCCACTGGCTCTGTCGCCGCCCTCATCACCGAAGCTACTGGTGCGGACCCATATTTCATCGGCAAACCTAATCCGATCATGATTCGTGGTGCTTTGAACCAACTTGGTGCTCATTCCAAGTCTACGGCGATGGTCGGCGACCGCATGGACACAGATGTGGTCGCCGGCATTGAGGCTGGTTTAAGAACATATCTTGTGTTAACGGGGTCAACTCATCGCGAAGAAATATCAGAGTATGCGTATCGACCAAACGAAGTTGCTGAATCGATTGCTGATCTGACAGACATCATCTAATCTCCAGAGGAGATATACAGAATCTTCCACAGGGCGCTGAATATCAATTTGAGCGTATTACAAGCATTTTCATACCACACGTCATTAGATAGAACATATGGCTGCGGATGTGCCTGCTGATGTTGAGGCAGTACTGACACAATTACTGACAGCCAGTCACGAGGCAGCACTCACAATTGCCGCTCGTACGGACACAGATGATGTATATGAAGATACTGATAGTATTTCTCACACTCACTATACTTCATCAATTGAATCCGAGACATCACCAAGGGTCGGTGAAGTGCGGACAATACGGTCGGCGATCGATACTGTCGAAACCGTATCCACCAATAAGCTACCAGCTGGATCACTTCAGAATCGACTTCAGCATGGGTGTGAGCGGGTCCGTGTTGCAATTGAATCCGACGCAACGACAGATATCCAACCATTTCTGGCTGCAGCGTATTTGAATTCGATGTTAAGACAAATCGAAGAGTGACGTCCCCACTTGTCTGATGACTTTGAGTAAATCTATTCATCATTACGTCTACGAGCAAGGAAGCCGGGTACCTCAGGGATTGACCCCGAGTATTTTAGACAATCCACTGATGATGGTCCAAGTGAACTCCCCCCGACCTACTCACTCACGGCTCGTCGCCGGTCGGTCCTCACCGACGGGGACGGGGCTTCCAGCGAAGCCGAATTTTCCGTCAATGTCTGCCCAGATGCAGATGTAGATCCAGATACACGCTCAGGCTCAGAGAGGTTTCTTCATCGTGGGGCGTGGTGTGGGTCCACGGCCCGCTCTCCTCGACTCGACACCCTCCTCCGAGTCGAACAACTCAGAACTGAATTGGGCTTCCCTATGCTCTGTTGGGCATATGTGTCATATGTTAGACTATTCGTTATCGTGTGTGTTCTCGGGCGTATCCCCTCTCCTCCCTACTCGCTACTCGCTCACTTCGGTCGCTCCTTGAGGAAGGGGTCTTTCCCTTGAATTTAAACAAAAGTCGATTAGTGACGCAAGGTATCAGCTACTGTCTCCGTAATATCAGTATCATGACCTGCAGCATCAGCGTTCAATATCGCTGCGGCTGGTGATTCTCGTAATGCTTCTTCATCGTATCCAGCATCATCAAACGCCTCAATCGCCCAGCGCTTTGAGCGAAGATGATATTTTTGATGATAATCTTCGGCATGGTAGAACGGCGATGGCGATGAGACAACTCGTGTTGCTATTGAATCAACATCAAGCCCTTGTGAATCGAGGACTGTCTGTACTGTCTTTTTTTGCGATGCCGTTGGAAATAAAATATTTTGATACTGTCGTTTTGCCGGCTGTCGATGTAGATCATGGCTATCAAGCGCCATCATTAGAAGTGTAGTATATGTTGTTTTGTCTGGATCATAGGTCACTTGCACTGCCTCAGTATGTTCACCAAGATCATGATATGTTGGATCCTCAACCGTCCCACCAGCGTACCCGACTCGTGTGCGGATAACGCCGTCAACTGAACCGAATCGTGCGTCTGGACCCCAGAAACAGCCAAGACCGAACGTCGCTGTCTCCGTTTGTGCAGGTGTTGGAGCTGACTCGTCATATTCTTCGATACCCGCGGGTGTTATCTCCATGCTTGATTCATGTCGCCAACATGAATATACACGTCGTACGTCGCCAGAATGAAACTCTATCATCTAAGCTCAGCTCTGAGCGTTTCAAGAACATATGATCAGAAGCTGAGTGATCACATAAGCGCGAGATTGGTGCTTTAATCTCCTAAACTGTTCGATTATTACTACCTCAATATGGAAGAACGCCGATGGTCGCCATATGAAAGACGACATTCAATCGATGAGAGCAAGATTACGATTTTGATTCGAATATGTCACAGAAACTGAATTGTCTTCTTCAGAAGTCACCGAGAGTTGACTGGTTTGATTTCAATGCTTGTGTACGGTACCCGTATTCACGAGCAAGTTCTGTTGCGAACGTTTCAGTGAATCCATGCTGAGTGTAAACACGCTCTGGGTCAACAGCCGTGACAAGTTCAGTAAGTTCATCATAATCGCAGTGATCCGAAAGAACAAATCCCTCATCGACTCCTCGTTGATAAATAAATGAATCATCAACCGCCCACCCAGAGAATCCGGCGGTTATTGCATCAGTCTCATCAACGAGCGATTCAATCCATCCAAGACGTGTTGTCTGCATTGGTAACACAACCGCATCACCAGCTTGAAGTGTTGTGTCTTCATGATACCGGTACGAATTAAACGTAATCTCACGATGTGACTCAATGACGCTGTTCAGTTCTCCAATTGCATCTGTGATGAACACACGTGAGCGCTCGGTTGATTCAACTAATTTTTGAAGCTTTTGTGCCCGACCTAGTGCATAGCCGAATAAGATCACGACATCGTCCATTGTCTCGTTAAGCCAGTCACAAATTTGCTGATGTGTCTTTGTGGGCGATGGAAAGCGATACCTTGGGTCACCATACGTTGTTTCAAGAATCAAAACATCTGCATCGACTGGGTCGAATCCGTCAAGATACAGTCGGTCGGATAACCGGCAATCACCGGTGTAAAGATATCGACGATCGGTCTCAGGGTCAGTGAGAAGGACTGCTCGTGACCCAACAATGTGACCAGCCGGAATCAACTCAACTGCTGGATGCGTTGTTGTTTCAGGCTCACATTCTGATTGACGGACAGATGCCAGTGCAGCGGTAAGCTCAGAGGCAACAATTTCACTTGCATTGCTATTATCAACTAAATGATCACCATGCGCGTGAGTTACGGCCGTCGTTACCTCTGCTGTGGATACTCCCGACGATACCCCATCACAGACAATCCGCTCACCACTTGCAAATTCAATTTCAACACCGTCATGAAGATGAACACCGGGAGCCACGTATATTACAATATTTGTGTTGCGTGTATCTATTGGTTTCTCTGATTGTCATTCATGCCTCTACAAATAATCAAGACGAATGTCTTGGAGCGTGACCCCGAGATAGTTTAGCTCTCATCAACTGATTGTTGTTCATACAGCCGTTCAACTCGCTCCAATGAATCTGCCTGTGATGGATCACAGTCATGTCGAATTTGTTTTAATCGAGGGAATCGAAGTGCATACCCGGAATCATATGTCGATGAGGTCTGTATTTCCTCATACTCAACCTCAAGAACGACAGTGGGTGTGAGGATCGCTTCTCTACCATCAACACGCTCGATCAGTGGTTCAACACGTTCTGTGAATGTCGCAAGCTGCTCATCACTGAACCCGGTGTGCATCCGACCAACTTCTACAAAATCATCATCAGCGGTCCGACATGCGAGATATGGTCGACCGAGAAAGTCACTTTTGCGACCCTCACTCCACTTTGCCCGGGTAACAACAAGATCGAGTGGCTCCATCATCGGCTTCACTTTCCGCTGATATCCAACCCGAGACCCAGGTTGATACGGTCGAGCCGGATTCTTCACCATCACCCCTTCATGACCAGCAGCAAGTGCAGTATCGTAGAACTCTGTTGCTGCGGTATGTGTTGTCACCCAGTTATACTGCGCCCGTCTTAGTGATGAGAGAGACTCAGTATTATTTGTGCCTGTCATAAGCGTTGAGCGAGAAGAAGTGGACTCGATTGTCGGATCAGGTTCAAGTTCAGTCTGTGACACAGATTCTGTTGTGATGATTGAATTAAGACGTCGTAATCGCATCTCAAGTTCGTCTTCTAACAGCGATTCGCCATCGAGAGCAAGCAGATCAAACACGTGCGCTGTAACTGGAATCGATTCAGCAGTGGCTGCGATATCTTCCGTTCGTTGAATACGCTGTGCAAGTGTCTGGAATGTTACCGGACCATCATTGTCATGCTGTGGGTCATATCCAACAAGTTCTGCTTCAATAATATACTGCTCAGCATCAATATGCTCACGTGCTGCTGAGACAACATCCGGAAATTGTGTTGTCACATCAGAAAGCCGCCGCGTATATACTCGGATGTCATCACCATTGCGGTGTATTTTGGCACGAATGCCATCATATTTGAACTCAACGAGGACTGCTTTTCGAGGTGATGACTCTGTGTTATTAGTATCCCCAATAGCTTCCAGATCCGCAGCAAGTTCATCAACCGCAGTTTGAATACTCTCCGCCTGTTTTGCGAGCATCGGCTTGATTGGACGGAACAACTCAAGATCAACATCATCTAATCCGGGTCGTCCCTGCTCGGCAACACGCTGTGCAACAACAGCAACATCATTCGTCAGATCAATCGCCCGTTGGACAGCATCTGCGGCATCATCAGACATATCAAGAAATGCCCTTGCAAGCGAATTACGGACGATTCCCTCACCAACACCGAGGCGCATTGCCCCCGTTATGGTTCGGACAATGTATCGAGCAGTAAGTGGTGATGCATCAGATATCAATCCGGCAATTTCATCGATCTGTTTTTGCTGACTACCTGAGCCTTCATAGCTGGCAACCTCACGGAGTGTTTCATACACACGGGTGACTGTCAGCGGTGTTGTAGTGAGTGTCCGTTGTACACGGTCATCGACAGCATATGCAGCAGCATCACCAAGATCACCTTCTTCTCGCCACCATGTCTCAATCTGCTCGCTATCGACACCGGTTGCTTTGTTGATTGCGCTTGCGGCACCAGCAGTTGAAACACCGATTTCTGCTGCTTCCCACCGAGCAAATACACGACCTCGGACAAGTCGAACAACGGTTGGAAGTAGTGATGTTTCATCGTGGACACGTGAGAAACAGTCAGCAAGAAGTATCTCTTTTTCAGTTGTTGCTGATGTCGCGGCAACGTCGGTGTATACTTCAGTAAGTTCACGATACTGCACGGCTTATCTAGCTATTAGTGGCAATTTTGATATTGATATCAACGTTAATATGCTATATTTCCGATCCAAATCGATTACTCTCGAAGAACACGGTCTGTGAGCCAACAATCTGGCTCTGGTATGGTCTCATTATCGGGTGCTGACTCATATTTTGAGACGCCGAAGCGGTACGTGACAGTTTCACCATCCGTTCCTGTGAGCGTCACTCGCTGTTGTGCGCTGTCACCATCGCGCTCAAGTGGTCCCGTAACTGCCTCGTTATGATCGATCATCGGTGCGTACCGTCGGTTCTGTACCATCTGTCGGAACTGATCGAACGGACCAGTCGCACGACGATTTGCCGGCGACGCAAAATTATATGCTGTTTTAATTCCAGCATCCGGTACCGGAGAATCGTTATCTGCAAATGCAGATAGTTGGATTGAAATGATTTCTTCAGCATCATACGCTGATTCTGGGACTGTAACTGCAGTAATCGGGTAAGTATGTTCTGTTGTCATGTGGTTATGAGGAGTTGATATTCATGTTGACATTGATGTTTATCTGTCTATACTTTGTGATTGCAGAGTTATTGATTATCAGTGATATGATGGTCATATCTCACGTTGAGCACGTGTTGATGAGGAATTATTTATTTTAAGTAATCGCATACGACCAGCGAGCAGTCCGATTGCAAGCCCAGCTGCGTGCCCGACAAGGGCAGTTCCTGGACCGCTTAGGAGGATTGCCATGACAGCAGCAAGAACAATCAGCGCTGCAGTCACGACCCAGGAGGCATCAGTCAGCTGGTCGACCGTGCTAATAAGCGTATCTGCAATTGCGTTACTCGTGATAAGGTATCCTAATAGCGCAAACACTGCCCCAGAGGCACCAAGCACAGCTCGAGGACTAAACGCAAGCAGGCTTCCAAGTGTAATCTCCGCTACGCCGGCAAGCGCACCGGTAAGAATGAAGAACGTGTGAAAACGAAGTCGTGTTGTCGTTCGTTCAACAAATGCACCAAGAAGAATCAGACCGATCAGATTGCTGATGAGGTGACCAACGCTACCATGAGCGTATGTACTCGTTATGAGCGTCCATGGTTCGATAATGACAATTGGACTTAATGCGAATAATCCAACGAGACCAATCGCAGACAGTGGGTATTGGATAAGAAAAAATCCACAGAGAAGTACAACTGTCTCAGCAGTTGGACTTCGTCCACCGCGGGCTGTGGTCCGTGGAAGGATCGTATCACCATCGTTCCCGGACGTTTGTGACTGCCGCGGTTGTCGATTGTCCATGTATAATGTATGTTACTCAGACTAAAAAACACTCGTATAGATATCGGACTTGCTTGATTAACAGGCAGATGAGCCGTTCTTCTGAGATATTAGCCATCGCATGATATCATATTTCTCACCGTCAATCCACACGACGAGCTGCGATCCGAGATGCAGCAACACCGGCGATGATGATGAAAATCGCTAATCCAGTGAGTGATGCCACCTGAGGAATGTTACCGTTACGATATGCGATCCAAATAAACGGTGTCACAGCAGCAGCCGTTAAGAAATGGATTCCACCAACGAGTTGTGTGAGTGAGAACGGACCTGGAAGTGGTTTATCATCACGCCCTGATCTTGTTGAGTTGAGATCCGAATCGAGATCAGAGTCGAGATATTCTTCGATGTTATCACTCTGTTCATCCGACATACAGAGTAATTATATCTGCATCCGTGAGTACTTTACCCTGCGACGAAGGCTATCAATAATTAATAGCAACGTGATACCGCATCGTACCATACAGATTGAAGTTCATTCCCCACAAGTGTAGAACATATGGCAGGGCCGTCTCCGGCCGAATTACAACAGGCTGTCGACCAATTTCCAGCACCACCTGATACTGAACAGTTTGCTGAAGCAGACGCACTGCTCAACGGGACATATACTATGATAGCTGACTCATGGTATGATACGCTTCAAGAATATGTTGAAGCATATAAATCAGGCACATGTCTTCGAGAGGACGTGCTTGAACATATTGAATCAATCCCCTCATTTTATCTCTCTGATGGTGCGGCACCGCTTCGGGAGCGTAAACGACAACTCATTGATGCCGCAGAAAAAACTGAGGTAGTGACTGCAGTAAGTCAGTGGTATCATCAAGTTCGATCGCTGCTTGCAGATACTCCCCGAGATTTGACACGGTTTGAGCGCATGCTTCATGATTTCGGCTATGCACTCGCACATGTGCTCTTTCTCGGAGCACGTACACCGGAAGCTGTCGCACGTCGACTCCGAATTGCATATCAAGTTGTTGGAGTTCAAATCGATGAAACAGTGCGTGATGGAGAGGCTGAGCGTACCCGATTCACATGTCCATATCGGGATATCGCAGCTGAACAGCGTGGTGACCGCTGGGTATGTCATGAGAAACTTGACCGCGTTGATGATGGCTATGTAACATATCTAGGCGAGCGTGGAATTGACTACCAACGTCCACGAGCATGCGACAACGCAACCCAATGTCACTCAACTGTTGCCCGTGAGAGTCCAGAACGAAAATGGCCGCATATGCCACCAGAAACAGTCGCTGCTGCAATGGATATCGAGACACCATTGTTGCCCTAATTCGCAGAACACACATTCTCATGAAATAAATAATATATTATTTCTGTGTTCGTTTTCTCTGAGACATTGATATATTCCTGACAATCGTGGTATGAAATGATATAGAAAGGTATCAGATAATAGCTCAAAAAAATCACAGATGAAAGCAACAGATACGAACGTTAAGTGGCTAGAACTGGTGTTTACGATCATTAAGGTACCGCATTGTGAGCGAAAATAATATCTCGCGTCTAGAGCGTATTCGCACAGATTATGGCGCATGGGCACCCGTATACGATTGGTTCGCACGAGCAACAGCATCTATCGGTGGTATCCGGGCAGCGTGTGTCGACCAGCTTGATATTGAACCTGGATCAACAGTTGTCGAGTTTGGTTGTGGACCGGGTGTGAATTTCCCAGCACTTCGAGCAGCTGTCGGTGCGACTGGGCGCGTCATCGGCATCGATGTGACAACACAAATGATTGACCGTGCTCGTTCACTGGTTGCCCGTCGTGGTTGGGACAATGTTGAACTTATTTGTGCTGATGCAACAACACCACCGATTGCGTCCGTTGATGCAATTGTCTCGACGTTTGTGACATCATTATTTCATAACCCACGCATGGTCGTTACTGAGTGGTGTAATACTGCTGATACGGTTGTAATTGCAAATTTTGTCCCAGGTGAGAACACTATTGCTAACGCTGGGCTATGGGCATTCACACAATTGAATGCACGATTGTTTGATCTTGCAAGTGACGCTGGCGATGCACTCACACAGTTAGATACACGAACAACAGCATCAAAACAAGCGCTCACAGCACAGATGGACTCGGTTGTAACGACACGGCACCTCTTTGGAACGATTGTCGTGCACGCTGGGCGAAAAAACAAGCACGAAAACTCTGAGAAGTAGTACGATGGCTCACAATAAGAGCTAAATCGCTCATGTGGATATATAACGGATTATACCGTTCCCCCGATTACCCGATTAATATCGTAAGCGACGTGCTATTGTGCCTGTTTTCAGTATTATCACTAAGTTGCTGGGGTCCACCGAATTCCGCACTCATCACAGGTAACGCGGAATCGCTTTGACCGCCATTCATCAATATCATTCTGATGTCCGTTCGGACAGGTAAGCTCTGTTTGTCCTGCCGACTCATCTACTATCATGGACATATATTATACATTTATTATCATAACTGTTCCTCATATCAAATATATTAATTGTCATAGTAGTATCATAGCCGACGTGCGTGACATATACGCTATTTGATTATTCTGAGATTTCATACAGTTCTCAATATTCCAGTTACACCAGCTGATTCGGCAATAATCCAGATGATAAACACAGCGTATGCAACTCCGAGAATGTATGCTTCACGTTGTGTGAGTGTGAGGTCAGTCCGCAGGACGGTGAAGAGCAATACAGTTGCGAGTGTTAATATGCCGAACATTGGAACGGCTGTTGCAAAATTAACCGGAACGGTCCCGACAATCAATACGCCAATAGGGATGACAACAAGTAGATCAAACGTATTTGATCCTAAGACATTTCCAAGACTTGTTGTCCCATCTCCACTTCGTGCTGCTCGGACACTCACAAGTGTGTCGGGTAAACTCGTCGCTGCAGCAATAATCGTCACACCAGCGAGAAACTCAGGGATTCCAATAATGGAGCCTAACCCTTCAACAGCTCCGACCATCTGCTCAACAGCAATCAAAATCGCGACTAATCCAGCAATTAATCGCCCCCACTGTTGTCCTACAGCGATTGACTCTGTTGCTGTGTTATCTGTATAATCGCTCACCTCCTGCCATTGAATAAATAAATACAGCACATACACAAACAGCGGAATTGCTGCAAGGGGACGGGTGATCATCCCGACAAATGCCCCACGGTCTGGTGCTGGAATGTAGATAACCGCAAGTGCAAATGTTATAACAAGCGCTGAGACAGCAATCATGTAAAATTGTGCTTCTTTATACACAATATCTCGATTTGACTCAACACCCTGCTGTGCAAGCATTCCAGATAACGCAGGAATGACAAGAATATTGAATATTGCGGATCCGACAATAGCGCCGATGCCCATACTAAAGACACCGTTCGAAGCGGTGACGACAACACTCGCAAACTCAGGAAAACTCGAACCAATAGCAACAACAACTGAACCCTGGACGACAGGTGGGAGACCATAATGCGTCGAGAGGCGTTCTGCTGCCCCCTCAAGCCATCCTGTCCCGACCCATACAAGTCCGGTCGCTCCCAAAATAACAAGAATAAATACGGACGGTGTCTGTGGCACCACACCTGCGAGAACCATTACGATACAACATGAGGACTGCCCTCCTGAATCCCCCGGATATAATTTGCGCGGGAAATATCTATAATTTTAATTCAGAGTAAATCTCACGACCCGTTCCAGCATCAACATCAATGTCATCATTAAATAAAGCACAGTTGTATGCTGATCACTTCTCTATGTTCACATAAAGAAGGTCACACAATATATCGAAACATCGACCATTGATAATCAAGACGTCAGGTGACTTGCTCGTCCGTCATACAACAACTGATACGTGTGCGGTTATAATCATATGTATGAAAGTCCTCGTTGCAGGGGCGACCGGATTTGTTGGTCGTCGCTTGGTCCGCGCTCTTGACGACCAAGATCATGATGTTGTTGCTTTTTCTCGAAGCGCTAGCGAGGCTGGGTTCCCTCCAAGTGTCGAGCCATTTGAAGGTGATCTCGGTGATCCCGCATCGCTTGAGGGAATGTGTGATGACATTGATGTTGCATATTATCTTATTCACTCATTGACTGCGGAGAATTTTGCTGAACTTGACCGTACGTATGCACGCCGCTTTCGTGAACGGGCATCAGAGGCTGGTGTTGACCGTGTTGTCTATCTGAGTGGGATTAGTGGTGACGAGAGAGACCTCTCACCACATCTTGCGTCACGACGAGAGGTTGAAGCCGTCTTAGAATCAGGTGAGTATGAGCTGACAGTTCTTCGAGCAGCCGTAATCATTGGTCGCGGAAGCGCGAGTTTCCGCATTGTCGATGACCTCACAGACCGTCTTCCGCTGATGGTCGTTCCGACATGGGTCCGAACACCAGGAAATCCAATTGCTGTTGATGATGCCGTTACGTATCTTGTAGAGCTACTCAATGTACCGGAGACCCGAGGACAAATCTTCGACATTGGCGGTCCAAGTGTGCTTTCATATGAAGAACTTCTCCAGATGACTGCCAAAGTCAAAAGTAAACGCGTATTTATCATTCCAGTTCCTGTATTAACTCCTGAGTTGTCCTCACATTGGCTTCGACTCACAACTGATGTACAGTATCGCATCGCGAGACCACTGGCGAAAAGTATGCGACATCCAGTGACCGTCGATGATGACCGTAATCTGCAAAATATCGTTCCGATCGATCAAACTCCAATTAAGACTGCAATCAATCAAGCACTTACAGCAAACTAATCGAATTTCTATCTGTAAGAAACAGTTTATTATTGTAAGAAGGATATACGCAGTTTCAATCATTCTGAATCAAACGGTGAATACTTTTGAGTGTAAGCATGTCATCTGATATGCCGACCGTCACGGTTGGAACAACAACTATTGAGTGTGACCACGGGGCGGTCCTCCGTGATGTGCTTCAAGACCACGACCTTGGTATTAATCCACACAACGGCGCTGCATCAATTATTAATTGTCGCGGTCATGGAACCTGTGGAACCTGCGCGGTTGAGATACATAGACACGAGGATAATACTGAAAATGAAACACAAACCTCCGATGAGAGTATTGCTTCGACCAATACTGAAGATTCCAGTGACATAACTACCGATACCGACACATACGCTGGTTCGGGCTCACCCGATAATCAGCTGTCCAATGAGACATCCACTCATATTAGTTCACACACAGCTATCGAGCGCGTTCGATTGACAGTTCCGCCGCATACATCCTCCTCAAAGCTACGACTTGCGTGTCAAACACGCGTATATGACGATATTACAGTAACAAAGTATGACGGATTATGGGGACATCACACTGATGATGATTAGAACAAATCCTGATCATGAGGTAGTATATCAATAATTTGAAAGTTAGTTAGTATTGTAGATATTCGAGGAGAATCCCTGCGACTTGAGCCGCAGGACAGGATAGGATAGGATAGGATAGGATATCCGACAACCGGGCGACTATCCAACTCCAACTTCAACTTCGATGACCACTCTGAGAGTTCTCATCAGTCGTAGTAGTAGTCGTGTTAATTAGTGGGCGACCCTCGAAATGCGTAGGAAACAGGCGAGACCAGAGTGATTGTGCCGTAGTCCGACGATGGCGGTCAGCCCGCCCCAAGCCAAGCAACCAAGCAGTAATCGAACCCACTCTGGTGACCGGTCGGGTCGGGTCGGGTCCGAGACTGACCCGATGCAGTGCAGTGCCCTGCCCTGCCCTGCCCGACTGCTGGCAAGTCCAAGACAGTTCCAAGTCTGTCGAAGTCTGCTGGAGTTCCCGAGGCAAACCAAACCCACCTCTGGAAGCCCATATCCGACCGAAGATACGAGAGGAGTCCAGTCCCGGGGGGCGGGGCTTTGGCTTGGCACTCCCAGCGCCAGCAGTCCAGTCCTGTCCCACTACACTCCACTCTCCCCGCCACAGTCCGCGAACCCTGCACAGATTCTCACCATGTCAGGGTTCGGTGGGGTGGGGTGGCATGGGATTGAACTGCAACCCTGCAATCTCCTCTCCACTGCTTTTGCTTACGCTCAGGATTCCTCCGAGTTCACGCAGAGGAGGATGTCAATCTAACTATTGGTATTGATTGACCAGATTATCCCTTTTTGAATCCAGCGAGAAATCCCCCAGTAAAGCCAACAGATACCGAGAGTGTGGAGAGAATTGTTGAGATCCACCCGGGCGGCGTTCCATCAGCCGCGCCTTGTGTTGTCTCAGCAAAGCCAGCAGTTAATCGGCTCCAATCAACGATGATGATTTCTCGTGATTCGAGAAATTTGAATATTGCTAGTTCAATCCCGACAAGCAATGCGATCAACTTTGCAACCTTTTTTGCTGCAAACCCAATTATTGCCCCAATAACTGCTCCGCTGCCGAACTCAATCCCAAGTTGGGTTGGGTTTAATGACAACTGCAGTGGGTCAACCATGCTACGTCTCTACTGTTTGAATATAAATCGTTTGTGTAATGACATAGATACATATCAGTTCACACGGGCACTATTGTGTGACATCAATCGATGTGGAGGAGAACGCTGGTAGTGTTCAAGTATCTTGACCATTTAGATATGATGAAACAGTGCAGGAATCAGATACGCATCGGCGGAAACCGCACAACTCAGATTGCACAGCACGGGAAATGTATGCTGGGACCGCCTTTACTGTAATCACTGTTAAGAATCATATGATCCAGTCTATCGCATTGACAGAGGCGACTGGGGTGATATCATGACGGCAACACCAGTTGTTGTTGCACAACGAGTTGACCCCGACTCAGAAGCTAATTTGAGTGAGATCGCTGACTTAGCCAGAGCGGCTGGATATGATGTGATTAATACGCTTACCCAGTCACGCGAGGAGGATGCTGCATATCATTTTGGTGAGGGGAAAGTCGAAGCACTTGCTGGATTGGTCGCACGGACTGGCGCAGAGGCAGTTATTGTCGACAATCGTCTTGGACCATATCAAACGTACAATATCGGTGGGAAATTCCCGACTGGAGTTGAAGTTATCGACCGATTTACACTTATTTTAGAGATTTTCGGGCAGCGAGCGAACACTCGAAAAGCACAACTCCAAGTCGAACTTGCTGAATTGCGGTATGAACTTCCACGAGTCGAAGCAAAATCATCGCTTGCACAACGCGATGAACGACCAGGGTTCATGGGACTCGGTGAATACGACCAGAGCCGTGAACGAGATATTAAAGCACAGATCTCACGGATCAGTCAGGAACTGGATGCAATTGCTGAAAAAGAGCAGACACGCCGCGAGCAACGTCGTGAGTCTGGATTCGATCTTGTCGCACTTGCAGGATATACAAACGCTGGAAAATCAACATTGCTTCGCCGACTCGCTGATGACCTAGATATTTCTGAGAATGAAAATCAACATCCAGATTTAGAGCAGACCGCTGAATCTGAGGATCGACTGTTCACCACACTTGGGACGACAACCCGACGAGCTGATACTGGACGTCGAGACGTGTTACTGACCGATACTGTTGGGTTTGTATCTGACCTTCCACATTGGCTCGTTGAATCATTTGAGTCAACACTCGATTCGGTATACCGAGCTGACCTTGTTTTGCTTATCGTTGATGCATCAGAGTCGATTGATGCAATGCGGGAAAAACTCATTACCAGTCATGATACCTTATATGAGCGCAATGAGGCTCCAATTGTTACTGTATTGAACAAAACTGATTCTGTTGAGGAGGGAGCACTCAACCGAAAGATGCGATCACTCGATGCGTTAGCACCGAACCCAGTTGCCGTTTCAGGACTTACTGGTGAAAATATTGATCAACTGACCGATCGGATTGAGAGTGAACTCCCATCATGGCATGATGAACGACTTCTCTTACCGTTATCAGATGATGCAATGAGTCTCGTCTCATGGTTATACGATCATGGGCACGTTGAAAATGAAGAATACACTGACACTGGCGATTCGGTCCTCATCGAGTTCTCCGCTCGATCGACGATTATCAAGCGAGCACGCGCGAAGGCAGCCGCACTTGAGGACTCTGAATCAGAACCCCTATCAGATGAAAGCATACAGGAGCATGATTCAAAACGAATGGGTGCTCAGACCCAAACACAACTGAATGAGCGCGGAGATGATAGTAAAGTACTGTAGTCAGAATCAAAAAAGAGTGAAAATGGACGTAATAAGTCGAGAAACCCTACCGGACGGTGACTTTAATTCTGAATCTGAATATAGATAACGAGTTTATTGTCTGTTTCTGTTTTTGTTTTTTTACAATCTCAACATCAGTAACCGCGGTTTCGGGATATTGTCCCGAGTTATCCTTTTCAGTGGCTTTCACCATATCCCAGATTACATTCAACCCTGTCGTGACACCCTCCAGTGCTTCCATTTCACACCCAGTTTTACCAGTTGTCTCAACAGTGACACGTAACTCAATTGCAGTTTCATGAATGCGAAGTGCTGTATCAACGTTCGTGATTGGAATTTGATGACACATTGGGATTGTCTCCCATGTATGTTTGACTGCCTGTATAGCACCTATCCGAGCAGTCGAAAGCACATCGCCTTTAGCGATTGTATCATTACGAACTGCGTCGATGGTTGTCTGTGTAAGCTTGATTTCCCCCCGAGCGACTGCCCGTCGATTTGTGTCCGGTTTTGTCCCGACATTAACCATCTGTGCATCGCCATCACTGTCGACATGCGTCAACTCATCTGTCGTTGCACTCTCAGTGGATAACTGTTCATCGATATTTTGATCCTCATTATCAGAATGGCTATTATCCGCTTGAGTGTTGATATCTTCAGTCATTTGAACTCGCTTTTGTTGTCATGTCCTTTGGATCTTGTAGTGCAGTCGGCAATATATCAAGAAGGTCTGTTGCAAGCAATCCGTTTCCACGCTTCTCAACGACAATATCGCCAGCCCGGCCATTGGCGTATGCACCAACCGTCGCTGCCTGAATCGGATCAAGAACGCACGCAAGTGCACCTACAGCGCCTGCAAGAACATCGCCCGTGCCGCCTACCGTCATCCCTGGATTGCCAGTTTGATTAATTCGTGTTGTTTCACCATTGCTGATAATATCAATTGCCCCTTTCACCAGCAATGTGTGTGTCTCGTCAAGTTCTGAAATGAACGCTGCTATCTTCTCTACTCGACGCTCCCAGTCATCTGCCGTTTCACCTCCCATTGCTGCTAGCTCACCTTGATGCGGTGTACAGATTATCTCACCGGTAGGGTCAACCGACGGAACGACTGACAGTGCATCAGCATCAACAACAACCTTCCCAGTGTGCGCACGGAGAAACGAAGCCACGACTGACAGTGTCTTTTCGTTATCCCCAAGCCCTGGACCAAGCACTGTAACATCATGATTTGCGGCGAGTGATTGCACATGATCAAGTGCCGTTGGCGTGAGTCGCTCTCCGGGGTATGATTTAATAATTAAACTCTCCTCACAATTCTGGATTTCATCAGCAATTGCCACTGGACATGCAACACGGACGAGATCAGCACCAGCCCGTAATGCTGCTTGTGCAGTTAATGCAGGAGCACCAGTGTACGGACCGCCACCAACAACGAGCACCTCGCCAAAATCACCTTTGTGGCTTTGTGTCGGTCGTGATAATAACTGCAGATCACCAGGTCCAGCAATCTGCTCGGCTGCTCGTGGAATACCGATATCTGCAACCGTTACATCTGCGTCGATTGTCTCGAGTCCTGGCTTTTGATCATGAAACGTAACTACATGATCAGCGTCAACCGAAACATCTGTAGATGAACCTGTATCAGCATCAACGCCTGAGGGCACATCAACTGATAGAACAGGCGCATCGGTATTGTTGACCTGTCTAGCTGCTGTTGCCTCTGGTTCACGGAGAGCACCGGTGACACCTGTTCCGAGCATGGCGTCAACGATTAAATCCGGTTGCTCACCGTCAGGTCCAGCAATTTCGATAGCTGATGCATCTCGAACAACTGTTGTATCATATCCGCTTGTTGTAACTGCCTCCCAATTCTGCTTTGCAGTTGCTGTCCGAATTGTCTCTGGACGACCCAATAACGACACAGAGACTGTATATTCATCGAGAAATCGCGCTGCAACAAAGCCATCACCACCATTATTCCCGCGCCCTGCAACGATAGCAACGACTGGCGTTGCCTGTGATTCCGAGTCTATATCAACCAGCGACCGCACTGTCTGTGCGACAGCGTTACCACCTGATTCCATCAGTTGCTGTGGGGAGATCCCTAACGCCTCAGCGTTACGATCGACAGCTGCCATTCGTGCGCTCGTGATCATCATTTCATTCTCGCATGTCAGTCGCGAAAAACCCAACGTCGAACAAAGCTCTCGTATCCTCATAGTGGAAATATAAGACCGACCCCTGGCAGATTGGATATTTTGTTATAGAGAAATACAATGTTCGCAATGAACTACCCCACCCTACTTCGCTCGTCCTGTGGACTCGCTCGTCGAGGATGGGGTGGGGTTTGGTTTCTGAGTCATCTCTGAGACGGACACGAACCTGTGCAGCGGTCTCGTCATCGTCGCCCAGTTCGAGGGACGGTTCATACACGCCCCCGAGACTGGATAGCGGGCTCTGAATGTCCTTAGCTAGTCCTTTCTTTCCAATATTTGTCGCACCATTCTTGTCAGCGTTATCATCCAACCCACACTCGTCACATAAGTGCCGATCTTGACCGACCCGCTCCGTATTCTCTTTCTCACCACACCGCCAGCACGTCTGGCTGGTATTGTACTCATCCACGATTTTCACCCCAATCCCAGCGAATCGTGCCTTGTACGTGATGTACTGTGTCAGCGTGTAGTGAGGCATCGAGTGCAATCGACGGTCCATCTCAGTCCCCATCTCCTGATTCTGGATGCCTTCAAGGTTACCAATGACGATGAGAAAATTCCGCTCCTTAGCGTCTTCAACAACCTGTCGGCTAATCTTGTGGAGTCGGTCGTCAATCGCACGCCACTCGCTATTCTTGACGGACACGAGCGTATTGTACGCTCCCTTCTCTTGGAGTCGAGTGCGAAGTTCCTGATGATGTCGGCGCAGTTGCCGAACGTCCTTGCCGTAGAACATGGTTTCACGAGAGGGCAGTGCCACCGACACTGCCACCCATCGGCTTCCGAGGTCTATAGCGAGAACACCATCGTACTCGTCTTGTAATTCGACTCGCTGTTTTATCGAGAGGTGAGCGTAGTACTCGCCGTCTTCGTTGACGATTTTTGAGTCTTTCATCTCGGCATCGTCAGGAATAGACTCGTGTGGGTTGATTGGGACATTGACTCCGCCGTACACTTGCGAGACTGGGATGTTCATCCACCAGTCCGCTAACTCAGTATCGTGCTGCTCGACATCGAACACGTCGTTACGGATGAACCATGGATACTCGTGGTCGTCCCGCAAATTGTCCGTGTCGATGTACGCATCAGCAGCTTGTTTTGTGGCGGAGTACAGGTCGGCGTCGTCGCCTCGAATGTAAGCTTGAAACTCGCTGAACTCGTCGTCGAGTGCCTCTTTCTTTATCTGCGTTAGCTCATCGGTGCGTATCTTGGCGACAATGGTCTTCTCTGCTTCCTGCCTCATTCGTCATCACCTGCCGAGCGTTGGTTCTCGACGTATTTTTTCAGTACATCCAGCGAAACCTGTCCTGTACTGATGAGACAGTACGAGTCTGACCGGAACTGGTCACCCCACAACTCGTCGTCAAGATCATCTTCGTACTCGTTACGGATGCGTCGTGCTGATGCTCCTTTGAGGACGTTAACAAATTTGGCGAGGTCTGTCGTGGGTTCTGCGTTGAGGACGAGGACGAGGTGAACGAGGTCTTTGTTGGCTTCGAGGTTTTTGATTTCGACACCGTAGTTGTCTGCAAACCCGTTGACCGTTGGAGACCTCATGGAGAAACTCCGCTCGCTCCGCTGTGAACACGTTTCGTCGGTAGTTCACGACGAGAACGAGGTGGTAGTGCAGGGAGTACACGGAGTGCGCTCCTGTACCAAGATCGTATTCCATTGGGTTCATTCTTATATTGGGTAACCAAATCGAAAACTGTTATTCCGTATTGCGTTTCTGTGGTTGTATCGGAATAGCGTACGGTTGTATCCCCGCCGTACTCACTCGCTTCGCTCGTTCCTTGAGGAAGGGGACTTAGCCTGCAATAGTTAAAATCTCCAGAATAGCTAAATAAGAGGGTCCATCCTGACAAAATTATATTATGACGCACGGTTTTACTCTGGAAGTAAATTAGTTTTGAATAAACAATTTTTGTACATGAACATTGAAATTCGGAAGCCTTCTGTCGGAGCCAGCCCAATGTACCACTGTGACGCGACGGCTCTTTGGAACTCTTTGTGGATTGGTTCTTCTCGTTAATTTTGGGCGGACTGTATTTGCGCCACTCGTTGAACCGCTTCAGACAGCTTTCAGCGTTGGTCCAGCGACAATTGGATTTGTGACAACACTTGTCTGGGTTGGCAGTGCGCTCCCGCGTATTCCAGTTGGATATGTACTTACTCGTGTTCCACGGCATCATGTTGTTATCGTAGCCGGTGGTTTACTCTCTGCAGCGGCAGCATTTACTGCAAGTGCAAGTTCCGTTTGGATGCTTCAAGTGGGTGCGCTCGTGATTGGTGTTGCCTCTGGCGGATACTTTGTTGCTGCCATCCCATTAATTGGTGAACTTCGACCGGATCAGGTTGGTCGGTCAATCGGAATCCACGGCACCGCCGCACAGATCGCAGCCGTCATCGCCGCACCTGTCGCCGTTGCTGCGGTAACAGCATTTGATTGGCGTGTAGCGTTTTGGGCACTCGCAGTGACTGCAGCTGTGACAACAATACTAGTTGCCATCACAACTCGTTCTATTGAAGAGCAAATTGGCACTGGACCTGACCGAAACTTCTCTGCAGTGCTTACACACTGGCGTGTCGTCGTAGTTGGACTCATTATGATCACCGTTGCTGGGTTTGTCTGGCAAGGTGTATTCAATTTTTATGTCTCATATCTTATCAACGCCAAAGCGATACCTGCTGCACAAGCCGGTGGATATCTCACAGTCATATTTGCGGCTGGGGTTCCTGCATTTTGGCTCTCAGGAGAGCTTGTTGATCGGTTCGCACCAGTTCCATACATTCTTACAATGCTTGGTGTGTACACCACATCATTGTTCATGCTTACCCGCGTCTCTGGTATTATCGGCATTCTTGGCTGCTCAATACTCATTGGATTCGCGATTCATAGTCTCTTCCCGGCATTAGATACATGGTTGCTTGGTGTTCTTCCGTCCGAGGTTCGTGCAAGTGCATATGCAGTTTTCAGTGGCATTGCATTATTAATTGAAGCAACAGGAAGTAGTGTTGTTGGATTATTAACTGCTGCCGGATATACGTTTGATACTGTCTTCACCTTCTTCGCTGCCGGAGTTGCTGTTGTGTTGATAGCACTACTTATTGCGTTTCGTGGTGGGTCAATTCCACAACCAGCAACGGTTGAGCCGACCGGAGAATGAGCGTGTGCGGTCACTCTTTCAGTGAGAATTATACTATATCTAGAAGTCAGGAATATACAATCGGGAGTGAGAAGAACTCAAAAAATTGCTGCCTGTGATTAGTTGGTAACTCAGTCTGATCAATCCTCAGCGGTGGAATTAGACTCAAATTCAGCATAACATGCCTCTGAACAGAAATGTCGATGTTGAGCAGTTCCGTCCTCGATCCAAGTGACAACGCGGTGAGTTGGCAACTGCACGATTGCTTCACTGCAGGTCGCACATACTGATGCATTAGACTCGTCGACATCCTCTCCAAGATCCGAGGTCGGTTCTACCATCTCTTTAGATACTGTTGGGCGACCGCACTTCATTCCGTCTCAGGCGGCGGAAATTGCCTCAGCGTAATAGTGAGTGAATCGTGACTGGCAGTTATTCTCCACTGTTGATATTAACGAGGACACTGTGATAATTCCATCATACGGCATAGTGTAATTAAAATAGAATATGCCCAGTATACTGTGACTATTCTTTTAACAATTTTCACTCAACGAGGGGTTTACACCCATCAAGACCCTAATATAGATATAATGGCTTTTTCTGAGGCAACAATCACGAGCGTTAGTGAAATCAGTCCAGACTGTAAGCAATATATTGTCGAATTGAATGATGGGAGCTTTGACGGTAAACCAGGACAGCATACAGCGATTCAAACTGATAACGGAGTGAAACCATATAGTGTTCTTGCCGTTGATGACACACAGATTGGTCTCATGCTTCGTGCATATGGGACCGATGGTGTCGCCGATTATATGGATGCACGGTCAGCTGGAGATGTCATTCAGGTAAAACCAACGTTGACTGGGAGTCTTACACTTCAACAGACAGACCGACCAGCAGTATTCATTGGCACTGGCACCGGTATCACACCACTCATTGGGCTTTTAGAAGAATACCTCGCCAATGGTGGTTCACAGGCAATATTCATGTTCGGCGAGAAAACACAGGATCAACTGCTGTATAAGCCGCTATTAGAGCAATACGAAGTGACGTATCCGGTTGACACGCGGTTTTCACTTTCTCGCGAGGAGTGGCATGGTCACACTGGATATATTCAAGAACAGCTCCCGAGTGTAATCGATTCACTGACGGATGATGCGGATTATTATATCTGTGGTGTGCCAACGGCAGTCGTTGCTGCAAAGAAACGATTAGATGAGTTGGGTATTCCATCTGACCAAGTTCATACAGAAGGCTGGGAAGACGCACAAGTGGCGTAACGAGTGATAGAATGACGTTGACTGTGGTATATGCTAGTAAATTTTAGCTGCATATAGTAACCCAAGTGGTGATCATACATCCAGGTCACGATGTTTAAGTTGTGAATATCAGCCAAATCATAAAGCAAAATTAGTTTAGCTGATCCTAGGCGGTAAGCCCCTTCCTCAAGAAGCAACGCAGACCGGTGATCGAGTAGCGCAGTAGGGAGCGGATACACCGCCGTCATCATTTACATACACTGTTCTCTATCACTACCCCCTACTCCACACCCGGCGTACCGACATCTTTAGCTCACGTTGAAACAATATCTAAATGCAGCTGATGGATAGACATGAAATCGAAGGTCAGGAACTCATCGAGGGCAAAGTGAAACCGAGACCGGCAACGGCGCACACGTCCTCGTTCCGAAACGGTGGCGTGGCGCAGACGTGAAAATCGTCCGAACGTCCGAACCTGACGAATAGCTACCACCAATGCACTACACCGACAGATTCCAGCTTGACCCAACGCCTGAACAGCGTGAGCGGCTGGATTATCACCGTGATACCTGTCGGCAACTTTACAATCATGCACTCAATGAGTTTGAGCAAATCCCTGAACCGGTCGGGACACTCAACCAATGTGTGCGAGAGGTTCGCCTCATTCGCCGTCGACGGCAAACAGACACCTGAAAAACCCAGCTACCCCCGAGCGATGTGTCGAGACGGAATCAACATTGGCATACTCAAATACGCCCACGGTACCGATGAAACTGCTGTCGGATCGCTTGAGTTGTCGGACGAACGCGACCGGTTGGAACGTGCCCAACGTGATCTCTCACGGAAAGAGCACGGCTCACACAATTGGGAGAAACAACAGAAGGTCGTTGCCCAACGCCATGCTGACCTGAAACGAAAACGCCGTGAGTTCTTGCAGAAACTGTCGAACTACTACGCCACTGAGTCCGATCTCGTGGCTGTTGAGGATCTAGATGCGAGGGGGCTGGTTGCTGGTTGAACTCACTGGCAACTCTCGAACCCGAGCGTCGGAGGCGTGGGGAATGGTCAAGCGGATGCTCGAATACAAATGCGACTGCGAAGGCACGCACTTTGCGGCGGTCGACCCGAAGTATACGACCAAGCAGTGTGGTAACTGCGTCGTGAAAACTGAGAACCCACCATCATGTGGGTTTGAAGTGGATCGGAACGCGAACGCGGCGATCAACATCCTTGCTCGCGGTCTGCAACAATGAGAAGTGGGACACTCCAAAGAAACGCCTGTGGAGATTGTGCTCCCTGTGATACATCCATCTCTGCAAAGCGTGTCGTTGAAACAGGAAGCCCCACCCTCAAGGATCGAACGGCTAACGCCGTGAACGAGTAGGGTGGGGTAGTTCACACGGCACTGAGATACACTTCCAGTGGAATTATCTCAGATGATACGCGAGTTACGTCTCGAGTTATGCTGTCGCACTCGGCTGAGTTGTGAACTGTGTTCCGACCGATAGGATAGATCCATCTCCATGTTTTCCCTGTTAAACTGTATCGTGATTTTATCGACATTACGTTGGTATACCTTCCTGTGTCGGCGTTGATCAGAGAGAGCATCATCATGAAATTCGAGGAGACTAGCATCAGTAAGCTGGTCAATCCGACGATAGCATGTTGCAATTGGAACACCGAGTCTTTCGCTCAGTTCCTGCGCAGATTGTGGCTGATTGCTCACACGAAGGATATCCGCATTATATTTGCTTCCAATTGCAGCCAGGATTTCTTTGTTCATACTTGAATTCTTTTTGATACGTATTTTAAGATATCGATTAGTATGTCCAAATATAACGTTAAAACACTAAATATTCTAATATCGATGGACATTTATGAGATAATTATGGAATATATCGATTATTATATCTAATTTATATTGAGGATAGCAATACTATCTTGACCGGAAATTACCCACTATATATAAACCGGTTGATGATGAATAACGTCGGTATATGTACGATCATATACTTGTTCCAACGGATGGTAGTGAATGTGCAGACGAGGCAGTCACACATGCGTTTAATCTCGCAACACAGCACGACGCGGAAGTTCACGTACTGTCAGTCGTTGATGCAAGAGATATTAGTCATGGCGCCCCAGCAGTTAGTCCCGCACAGATTGAATCAACCCTCCGTGAGAACGCACACGACATGACTGATGCAGTTGAGGACCGTGGTGCTGATACTGGAGTTAATGTCACGCCAGCAGTTGAAGCCGGCATTCCTGACGATGCCATTGTTACATACGCTGAGGAACATGATGTTGATCTCATTGTTATGGGAACGCACGGTCGGACCGGACTGGAGCGATACCTTCTTGGAAGTGTCACCGAACGCACTGTCAGACGGTCCTCGGTTCCAGTGCTGACTGTACGCACAGATACTGATGCCGCATAATTCCTAGTCTGAGCTCCCAATAGGACTCAGATCGTTGGATTTCTTCGAGAGAATACTCAAGTTGGGTGTTTCCCTGATTTTAAGAGATTTCGTGCGGAAGATCAGCTATTGTCAGTGAACTACCCTACCCTACTCACTCACCGCTTTCGCGGTTCGCTCCTTGAGGGTAGGGCTTCTGTGCTCTCGCATTAGATTTTCTGCTTCTATAGCCAAATTAACGGCAGTATTTGAAAGTAGTGCATCACGGTGATGACTACCCTCAGAGATACCAGCCTCCACAGACATTGTGTTACTGCTGTACTCGGACTGTCCCAGCCCTAACTCTTCCTTCTCAAACTCCACTCCCAATTTCTTTAATCCAAGCTGTTGAACTTCCAAAGACGAATTATAATCTCTATCTACTGTAAATCCACAGCTTGGACAGGAATGTTCTCTCACCCATAATGGTTTGTCAGACCCAACACCACACTTCGCACATCGCTTTGTTGTTCCTTCTGGTGGTACTTTCACTATATGACATCCATTCTTGTTTCCATGTCGCTCAAATGCTTGGATTGTCGCATACCACGACATTGCGGAGATATTCCGAGCGTTCCTATCCTGCTGAGTCATCGAAGCCACATCCAAATCTTCAAGAAACACAGCATCGTATTCTTGCGTGTACCAGCAGGCGAGCTTCTCACGATAATCTTCTCTTCTGTTTCTCAATCTTTCATATGCTCGTACCAGCGACTGTCGGGCTTTATTCCAGTTCTCGGATTCGTATTGCTTGCGAGAAAGTGAGCGGTGTCGTCTCTCGACTCGCTCACGGTCTTTCTCCTCGTCCAGTCGGGCAAACGCCCGATTATCTGAATCGTGAATGAACTTGGTAATACCGAGGTCGATTCCAACAGTATCCTCTATAGAAATATTCTCGACAGTGGGCTTTTCTGGATAGTCAGCGTCGTATTTGACCACAATACTTACTGTCCAGTCGCCCGTTTTCTGCTTTTTGAGTATAACCTCAGTAATTTTAGCGTTTTGATTTTGTTTGGTTGGGAGTGGTCGATGGTAGTCCAAGTTGAAATTACCAATCTTCGAGAGGTTCACGATAGCGTGACCATCCTGACCCGTGTTATTATCCACGTCAAAGCCAGACTGGTTGTACTTTATGCTACGGTATTCTCGTGGTGATTTCCACTTGAGACGACCAACATCGAATCCACGTTCTTCGAGCGAGTCGAGGACACTTTCGCTATTTTTGATACGGCGAACTGCCATTTGAAGGCATTTTGAGTACACTCCTTTCCACTCAGACCATTCTCGCTTCCATTTGGGAAGCATATTCTGCATCGTGTTATAAGACGGTTTGTTATGATCTGGTGCAGGTCTGTACTCTTGTGTGAGTGCGTGATTGTATACCTCTCGACAAGTCTGAATGGCATTCCAAGCACTCTCAGCAGTAGTGGTGTCCTCTGGCACTGCTCGATATTGGAACGCTTCTTTTACCACTAATT